>PVMS01133129.1_pt1 | contig 11153 bp, 9 predicted proteins | sample 1853461 | NCBI WGS metagenome assembly PVMS01 (sample SAMN08582032, study PRJNA380276) | Marine sediment metagenome, whole genome shotgun sequencing project. | isolation source: ocean sediment barecode stripped | collected 2017
CTCGCTAAATAAATACTCCGTTACTGGATATACGGACGCGAAAAACAAGATCGGGGTCTTGGGTAATTCTATGTATCCGCGAATTACGACCGGTGATTATCAATTGTATCAACAATACAAAGTTACTGATAAAAACAATATTATAACACCATCTCCACCTCCACCTCCACCTCCACCTCCACCTCAACCTCTTCCTTTAATCATAACAGGACGTTTTAATAGTCAAGGTACTATTCTTCCATTGTATTTGAAAACCTTAGAATTTGCTGATAATGCCACCGCATCACCACAAACATCACCTGATTGGCTTTTGCTAGATCCATCTTGGATTATAACGGAACCTGATAGTAATAATAATGTTACCGTTGAAATTCCTCCATCGGTAGTTCAAAATTATCTGTTTTATGCAAGTGATAATGACTTCGTTGATAATGCTGAATCAGAGTTTAAAATTATAAGTTTTGGGACAGCTACTGAATTGGGGCAACGAAATTCTGGCGACGGATGTCAATTTGAGGATTTAAACGACATGACTGATCCATGGCCTACTGATGGAACTATATTAGATACGAGTGGTGTTACAAGTATGGAGAATATGTTAACGGCATGTACGTCTTTAACATCCTTAGGAACTATAGGTAATTGGGATACGAGTAGCGTTACAAATATGGATGAGATGATGCAGGAATGCGAGGTTTTAACATCCTTAGGAACTATAGGTAATTGGGACACGAGTAGCGTTACAAGTATGGAGAATATGTTCGAGGCATGCGTGGCTTTACTATACTTAGAGGATATTTATAAGTAGGATACGAGTAGCGTTACAAATATGAATGGTATGTTTGTGGAATGCGCGGTTTTAGACGTTTCCGTGGTGTCTGGTGGAAACTTTAATCGATCAGGCTCAAATTGGAATACGTCGAGTGTACCCACCATTAGTGATTTCAGTACCAATGCCGAGCAATCATTATGTGATGCTATTGTCGCCTCAAACCTTAGTGATCCATTATTATTCAATCATCCAGTCGACTGGCAACAATGCTAGTGAAACTCGTCCGATAGTCTTTGATATATACTTTAAACTACAAAAAAAGTTTAAAGTATTAAAATATAATTTTTGGTAAAATCTAAATAAATAATTTATATTATCCTGAGCACATCAAACATTCTTGTTCCTCTTGCTTATATTGCCTTTCCTTGTTTGGATCCAGAGTAAAATTCTGAGAATTGGTTGATGGCTGGCTTCTGATGTAATATGAGCCAGTTTTAAGCCCGGAATTCCATGAAAACATATGACTTGCCGACAATTTTTTAAACGTGGGTTCTTTGAACCAGATATTCAAACTCTGGCTTTGACAGATGAAGCGCCCCCTGTCCGCTGACATTTGGATGCAATCTTTTTGAGGGATTTCCCATACAGTTTTATAAACTTCTTTCAGTACTTTTGGAATGTTTAGTGTTTGAACGGAGCCCTTGAAATAAATCAATCTATCCTTCGTATCTTTATTCCAGATGCCTATATTGATTAGATCTTTAATCAAAAACTTATTGATCACGGTAAATTCCCCTGCGAGAGTTCGTCTTGTGTAAATATTTGATGTAAATGGTTCAATGCATTCATTGTTACCCATGATTTGAGAAGTTGATGCTGTTGGCATTACTGAAGTTAGAACGCTGTTTCTAACACCGTATTTCATCACATCTTTTCTCAAAGTGTCCCAATCGCATGTGAGTTCGAAGTCTTCGTTGTTGTCCCAAAGATCGAATTGAAATTTTCCCTGGGACAATGGACTTCCGTCAAATGTTTCGTATTTACCATATAGTTTGGCTTCTTCACACGAAGTTTGCATAGCTGCATAATAAATGTTTTCGAAGATTTGTTTATTGAGTTTTTTAGCTTCGGTTGATGTAAATGGGAGTCTTAGCATGATAAATAGATCTGCTAGGCCTTGAACTCCGATACCCATCGGTCTATGTCGCAAATTGGACTTTTCTGTTTCTGGTGTTGGATAGAAATTTTTATCGATGACACGATTAAGATTTGTAGTTAGCGATTTAGATAGATCCCTAAGTTTTTCAAAATCTACGGTTGGTTTGATAATCGACCATAGTTTGTCATATCCACCCAGAAGTTCTCCGTCAATGACAATTTGGGGAATTGTTTTAAGCGAATGGTTTGCCAAGAAATTGTCTGTATCTTCTTTGTTTGCCAGCGTGTAATTGATTCCCAGATTATTGAAATCCATTTTTACTAGATTACAGTATGAGCAGGTGTCTGATCCATATACAATGATAGTATGATTATTTGAAATTTTATAATCTTCAAGATATTCTTGGGATGGGTGTTTTACAATTTTGGATAGACATACCGCGCCAAGGTTACAAACAGCATATTCATCTTTATCGCTGTATAGGATAATTTCACTGCACAGATTACTCGATTTGATAGTGCCTAGATTTTGTTGATTTGATTTTTTATTGGCTGCGTCCTTGTAACAAATATAGGGAGTACCGGTTTCTACTTGCGCGCTTAGAATAAGTTTCCACAAATCTCTTGCAGGGATTTTTTCTCTGTATTTTTTTTGTTCCACGTAACTATTATAGAGAGTTTCGAATTTTTCACCGTAAACATCAGGAAGACCAGGACATTCGTCTGGACACATAAGATACCAATCCTTATCATCTTTGACGCATTTCATAAACAAGTCTGGAACCCATAGTGCATAGAATAGATCTCTTGCTCTTTCTTCGTGAGATCCTGTTGGTTTTTTACCTTCTAGAAATTCCATAACGTCTGCGTGCCAAGGTTCCAAATAGATAGCGCAAGATCCATTCCGTCGTCCACTTTGATTAATATATCTCATAATATTATTATAGACTTGGAACATAGGGAAAATTCCTTCAGATCTCCCGCCTGTTTTTCTAATGTAAGCGCCTCTTGCTCTGATGTTGGAGCAGTGAAGACCGATACCGCCTGCCCATTTAGAAATTTTGGCGCAATCTGTCATTGTTTTAAAAATACCTTCAATAGAGTCGTGTGTTCCGAGAAGGAAGCAAGATGACAGTTGTTGGCGCGGAGTTCCGGCGTGAAAAAGTGTTGGTGTTGCATGAGAGTAATTCAAATTAGATAGATTATCGTATGTTTTTTTGACATTTTTGAAATCAGTTCCGTGAAGACCGATTGCAACACGCATAAAAAGATGTTGAGGTCTTTCAATGATTTTTTTATAAACTTTGAGAAGGTATGCTTTTTCAAGAGTTCTAAATCCGAAATAATCTAGATTAAAATCTCGTTTATAATCAATAATTTCATTAATTACACTTTCGTGATCTTTTGAGATTTTATATACCTGTTCGTGGATGAGAGGTGATGAATTTCCAAGGATATCTTTGTTTAGATGTAGTTGTTTTACAACATCTTTAAAAGAGTCGCTTGTATTTTTTTGATGATTGTCAACAATAAGACGAGATGCTAGGATACCATAATCTGGATTATCGAGTATCATTGAAGTGCAAATATTTGCGGCAAGTTCATCAATTTCGGATGTTTTGATACCGTCGAAAATACGGTTTGCTATTTTTTGAGTGATAATTACAGGATCTATATCCAAATGATAGATAAGATGATTAAGTCTGGATGTAATTTTATCGAATTGAACGGATTCAAGTTTTTCATTTCGTTTTTGAACTTGCATTTTTTTTAAATGTGTTTTTTTTTAAAAATCATTTTATTATTTTTTATTTACAATAAAAATGAGTAGTTGCATGAATTCACAAAACTCAAATGGTTCATATGTTAGAGCTGTAGATATTGGAGGTGTTATGCCCCAGACAGTTGGAGATAACTGGGCTCGATATGGTTTCGGTGTAGATACATCATTCAATTTCCCTACATCTTTTCCAGGTCCAAGTAATTTAACAAATAGTTCATCTTTCGCTGCGTCTTCACAGGGTCAAGCATGGGCTGCGCAACAAGTTCTTTTGGAAGGATGGGATTGTAAAGCAGAGACATTATATAATACATTATATTCAAATAATTATCCTAATGCTTTTATAAGTAATAAGGTTTTAGCGCCAGGAAATTATGTAAGTTCTATGGGTACTACCGAGTTTTTCAATTTAGGTCAAATTTATTTACAGAATAGTTTTTTGTATACATTTATAAATTGGCCTTTTGGAAATACATTGGTTGACCCAGTTAGTGTAAATGGAGCGGTAGTTCCGTCAGGTAGTTTAAATCATCTTAATAATTCTTTGACAGGTCTCGCGGCGTCTATTCCAAATGGTTTAAGATGCGACACTAAACAAGAATTATTGGAAGGAGCTGCTAGTAAAAAATACGGGCAGATGATAGTACATGCTTATCAAGAAAGTATATCTTCGCCAAATGGATTAGGTCCTTTGGGAAATGCTATTATATATATTATAAATGAATTCGATAGACAAAAAATTAATTGGGTTAATACAGGTTTTGGCGAGTTATTCAAAGATTGGTATAATAATGTAAAAACTAGATATGGACAAATTTCAAAGTGTTAATTTAAAATTTATATCTACATAGTATATATAAAACCAATATTTTATTTTATGTCAATTATCTTATCACCAAATATAAATATATTAATTTTTTTTATAAAATTTATATTATAATTTAAATATAAATTTTTTTCAAAAAAAATGAGAAAAATATTCAAAGCTCAAACAAATGAAGGATATACTATTAAAGTATTAGCTGATCTTCTACAAAATAATATTAAAACAGCGTGTTTAATAATAAATATCGATGGTATTAAATTGACTATGTATGATTCACAAAGACGTGTTTGTTTTGAATTTATGTTAAATGCAGAAAATTTTCAAATATATAAATTTAGATCGGAGACTCCTTTATATTTAGGTATAAATTTATGTCATTTTTATAGGATGATAAAATCAATTAAGAAAAAAGATTCGATTATACTTTTTATTAATAAAGACAAAGAATCAGATTTAGGTATTAAAGTAATTCCAAAAGAAAATAATCGCGTGACAACGTCTTTTATTAAGATTCAAAATATTCAAAATTTAGAAGTTGTTGTACCTAATGATTATCGTAATTGTATTATCGTTCCATCTAATGAATATCAAAAATTGTGTAAAGACATGCAGGCTATTAGTAATAGTGTAAAAATTACAGCATGGAAATATTATATGAAATTTTCTGGCGATGCTGGTAGTGTATATTCTCGAGAAGTATCATTTGGTGAATTGGACGCTGATAGCGATAGCGAGGAGGAAGAGGAAGGCCCTAAGTATTCTGATACATTTTATACTGATCAATTATGTAGAATTATTAAAATTTCTGGGTTGAGCAGTAATATTCAAGTATATTTAAAACCAAATAATCCAATGTTATTTAAAACTAATATTGGTAATTTAGGTAAATTATCAATATTTATTAAATCTAAATCTCAATTAGACACTGATTACCCCACTTTAAATTAATTTCGATTTTCTATTTCCACCGCATCTACTACATCCTCCTTTTCGTTTAGGTTTAGGTTTAGAGTTTTTTTGACTATGTTGTTGGATACTTCGGGGTTGTTGGATACTTCTGGGTTGTTGGATACTTCTGGGTTCTGGTTCGATTATTAATTTTTTGTTTATATTTGATGACCTGTCAATCCATGGTTTATTAGTATTATTTTTCATGAATACGTTTTTTTCGAATGTTAGTACCCATACATATATATCATATAAATTTTCAGAAGGAGTTGGATTCTGTTTTATGTATTCTTGCATATGATCATTGCATTCGTCGCATGGTAATAAAAATGATATATTATTAATTAATTCTAATATTTTAGGTATTTCTTTTTTATGTGCTGATAGAATAGTGTTAAATAAAAAGTTCCACGTATTTTGAGACCATGTATTAGTATTTTTGTAAAAAGATAGAGTAAAATTTCTATCTTTTACATCTATTTCTAAATCTTTTTTTAGATTATCTAATGTATATTTTTTAATTGGTGGGCGTGGTGGTATTTTTTTTGGTCTATTTATATTTCGTGTTTTTGTTTGAAAAGAAATATTTTTATTACGTTGATTTCTTTGATTATCTTTTCTTTTTTCTGTTGTAAAAAAATTCATTTTTATAATTAAATAATTATAAAAATGTTTAAGAATTTATATAAATAATTTAAGAATATATAAATTTTAATTTTAAAAAAATAAGTTATGAATAAATGGTTAAAAATTTAAAATTAAAATTAGATAAATATCGTTTTGATACAATTATCTCTGAAACAGAAGAAATAAAAAATATTAATATGATTTCAGGAGATATTATTATTAAAGATTTACCAAATAATTTTAAAGGTCAAGAAATATGGAAAGATTATATAAGTCCTATTCCATATCAAGGATCGTGTGGGTCTTGTTGGGCTTGGGCGACTACTAATTGTTTATCAAATAGAATAAAGTTAAAAAGTTTGAATAGATTACATCCTGAATTATCTGCTGTATATGTTCTTTTATGTGATATAAGTTATTGTCAAGAAGAAGAAGAAGATAAAGATAAAAAATGTCTTAATCTGGAAGGATCTGAATTTGATGTGGAAAAGATTAACTTATTATATTCCGAAGGTATTTTAGAAAAAGGTTGTACTGGAAATACTTTAGAGAATGTATGGGAATTTTTATATAAATATGGATCTGTTGAAAAAAAATGTGTAAATTATGAAATATCTGAAGTGGATGAAGAAAAAATATTACCAATATGTTCGGAAGTAGCTGGGTTAAAATTGGATATGTGTGGTGATTACGTCTATGATATACAAAATTCTAAGGAATCCGGTAAACCAGCTCGATTTTATAGATCCATTGCTTGTTATCAAATACCTGGTATATCATCACAAGGCGGCAGCGATTTGAATATAATGTCTGATATTTATATAAACGGACCTGTTACGACTGGATTTATCATTTATCCAGATTTTTATAATAAAGAATGGGGTGAAGATATATATAAAGCCGCCCCCGGTCAAGAGTCTTTAGGCGGGCATGCTGTCAATATAGTAGGTTGGGGAGAGCAAGAAGGTGAGAAATTCTGGTGGATTGAAAATACATGGGGTGAAGAATGGGGTGCAAATGGTTATTTTAAAATGATAAGAGGTGTAAATAATTGTGGTGTCGAAGAAAATGTGATATGTGGTATACCTGATTTATTTTATTCCAATAATTTTGATTTTAGTAATACTTATGTAAACAATTACACTACTATGACAAATGAGTTAAAATTGAAAAAATTAGGTATAGATTACGGTAATTTACAGTATGGATTTTCTGGTTTTGATACTCGTACAGGTTTTACGCGTCGTGTGTTGCAAACATACACTGGTTTTGATTTTAGTCCATTAATATCTGTCATTGAAATAGAAATGTTATTAGATACTAATGAAAATGTAGGTGATATTAATGGTAAACGAATAGTAGAGCATTTTTGTTCTACGACTAATAACTCTTTTCCTCCAGAATATATAGTTTTGATAATATTTGGATGTTTAATCTTTTTAATAATGATTAGATTATGTTATTTGGCAACAACTCATAAAACTAAATTAAAACTTAAAAATTTATAATAAATGTTACTTGATAATAATATATTAAAAAGAACTTTAAGTGAGACGGATGATGATAATAATCATTCTATGATAACAAGATCAAAAAAAAGAAAAACCGATTATTCGAGTGATTCTAATTCCGAATACGATACTGATTCGGAATTAGAATCACTAGATATAGAAGAAGATAGTGAAATAGACGTTAAAATACAAGAAGATTTTGGGACAGATGAAGAAAATTATAACAAATTATTGAACTTGTTAAAAAAAGTAGATGAACATGCTGCAAAGAATTTCAAGAAAATTATGGATATTAAAAATAATAAGACTCCGAATCTAATGAATATACTCATTTCAAACATGGAAGATTTTGATAGAACGTATCTTTTTGAATTGTATGAGGTTCTTAAAGAATACGAGCATGGTATTGAAGAAGAACAGGTCTCTAGGTTGGATTATATAAACTTACGAGATAAATTCAATCGATTATATTATAAATATAAAACCAAAAAGAAAAATGATGACGATCTTAGTGATATGTTGAATGAAGATGTTAGTGTTATTAAAAAACGTCTATTTTCTAGAAACGATCATGATATTGAAAAGCGAATTCTTTTATTGAATACAAACGATCAAAATAAAAGTGTTATTTATAAAAAATACAAAGAATATGATGAGTTAGACGATGGAGATGAAAAAGGAAAACTAAAAAATTGGCTTAACTGGGCTATATCTTTACCATATGACAATGTAAAAGAATTACCAAAAGAAGATATATGTATTATACTAGAAAAAGTAGCTAATGAATTGAACAATGAGTTATATGGCATGGAAAAAGTAAAAGAACAAATTCTTTTATTTTTAAATAATAAGTTTATGAATCCAAACTTCAAATCCAATATTTTATCATTTATTGGTATCCCTGGTATTGGTAAAACTTCTATTGCTAAGAGTTTGGCTAAAATATTAGATATTCCATTTGTCCAAATTTCGTTTGGTGGTGCTAAAGATTCGTCATTCCTAAAAGGTCACGATGTCGCATATATTGGTTCAAGACCTGGAGAAATTATTGGTTGTCTCGAAAAATTAAAAGTAAAAAACGGAATTATTTTTTTGGACGAGTTTGATAAAATTTCTGATTCTGAACAAATGATTGCTACATTACTCCATATTTTGGATCCAGTGCAAAATTCTTCTTACAAGGATGATTTTTTACGAGAAATTTCTGTTGATCTATCATCAATTTGGTTCATCTGTTCTATGAATCACGAGCCAAAAAATCAAGCGTTGAATGATCGTCTTTGTAAAATAAAAGTAGAACCATATAATAAGGATAAGAAATTCCATATTGTTAAAAAGTATCTTTTACCGCGTACATACAAATCATTTAATATCTCATCCGAAAATATCACATTTTCTGACGATGTTATTAAGTATTTCGTGAATAAGATAAGTCCTGAATTGTCAGGAATTCGTAAATTAGAACAAAATTTAAAAGATATTGTTTCAAAAATAATATTTTTGAATAATACTCAAAGTAATTTTGAAAAGTATCCATTTAAAATTTCTTTTGATCTAAATGAAAAACTATCATTTCCTGTAAATGTAAATGAAAAAATTATAGACAAGTGTATAAATAACAATATTGATGATAAAAATAATAATAATCTTTTTAATTTGTATATATAAATATGTCAAAATACGGATATGTGAATTTAGCCAAATTAGGAACAAATAAACAATCATTTCATTTTGAATTAACACCCGAAAAAAGAGGAGCGCCTACTTCATATGGTCGCTCGACAAATTGTATGTTAAACGGTAAAAAAGGATGCAATACTTTAGCTGGAAGCAATCAGTATTCGGAGTTAGGATGCCCTAATTTATCTGCGTATGTATGTCCTAAAGGATTTGTTGGACGTCCGAAAGATTTTACCAATGTCTATACGCGTGTAGGAGCCCCTACATGCGGAGAATTCCAATGCTCTGGATCCTGTCCTACAAAAGTTAAAATGGATCCAAACTATTACGAGATTAAAAGAGCAGATTTACCAGGGGTTTTTTAGGACATGATTTAGGAAATTTACATGTTTTCTGGATTTATTATAAAATATAATAAATATTTTATAATAAATGAATACTAGCAACGAAAAACAAGCAGATGTATTTGTAAAAGCATTTAATGAAAATAAATCATCTGGAGTGGACAACGCTGTTCAAAGTATAGGTAAATTAAAAAATTCATATAAAGCATTTAAATATCTTATGATATTTTTGGTAGTAGCTGTTTTCGCAGGTGCTATTTTTACCACTTATATATATATAAAAGCTGTAAACGATTGTAATAAAAAAATTGAAGAGGAAGAGGATGAGGATAAACAAACATATTGTCCAAATACTACTCCTGCATTAATTGTAATGATTATTATGTGGCTTTTACTTATATTATTAGTTGTTGCTTATTGGTTAATTGTAATAAAAACGAAAAAATGTTTACAAAAAGCTATGAATGATAGTTCTATGCAGCAAAAATGTTACCAGGACTTTTTAGCTCGAAAAATGATGATTGCTATATTTGGAGGTCTTTTAGGTGGAGGAGTAGTTGTTGCTTCGAATTAAAATGTATTTATTTATGGCGTAGAAATAAATAATTATTTATAAAAAATAATTATTTTTTTTAATTAATTTAAGACATTTTCTATTTTCATAAATAACATGTTTGGAACTAAGTTAAAAATTAGTAAAAAATTACTAGGTACAAAAACTTATAATGGTTGTATAGTCGAAATCCAAGACGAAGACCAGAATTCAAAAAAAATAGAATTCATTAAAAAATTCAAAAAAAATGGGAAACAAGGTATAACAGGACTGTGTACTTTTGAAAACGAATTATGTGTCTTTAAAATATCAAGATATATTAATCATTTACCTGCTCATGAAAATTCGATTTTAGATAGTTTAAATAAAATTTCTTCTTTCTGTCCGTATTTTTGTGAAGGAAAGGGAGTATATAAAACAAAAGTATGCAAAGATTTTAGAGATCAAACAAATCCGTTTGCCAATAATGGCAAGCATTTAATGGATTTTGATATTATGCTTATGAAACATATAAAAGGAAAGTCTATGGCTAGTTTTTTCAAAAAAGATATAGATGATAAATGTATACTTGGTTCTATCAAACAAGTATTAGGTGCGATTGCTGTGGCTCAACAAGAACAAAATTTTACTCATTATGATCTACATTCGTCTAATGTTATTATGCAACCAACTCATCAAAATAATATATGTCTATTTATTTTGAACGATGGTCAAATATGTACAAGAACATATGGAGTAAAACCTCGTATCATTGATTTTGGATTTAGTTATTCTAAAATCAATAATAAAAAACCAATCTATTCATCATTGGCTCATACAGATATCGGATTTATGAGTAATTTATGTGATAAAATGGCTGATCCAAAAATATTCTTATTGTCTACCGCATACGAAAGTGAGTTATACAGAGAATATTCAAAACATATGGAATTATACAGAAAACTTATTTATAAG
>PVMS01016005.1_pt1 | contig 11151 bp, 10 predicted proteins | sample 1853461 | NCBI WGS metagenome assembly PVMS01 (sample SAMN08582032, study PRJNA380276) | Marine sediment metagenome, whole genome shotgun sequencing project. | isolation source: ocean sediment barecode stripped | collected 2017
CGGTTAAATTATCCCTCATAAATGACGGCCAATAGGGTCGCCGTGCTCTCTTTGGAAGCAATTAAATGAGGTGTGGTGGAGAGGTAATAGACGCTGTCGCCGGGCAAAAGTTCAAATTGATCAGCACCGATTTTAAGGGTGACGGTCCCTTCGATGACATAAATAAATTCTTCACCTTCATGAACCGACCTTTCCGCATCCGGATTTTCTTCCAGCTGAACGATCAGGGCCTCCATGTGCCTCCCTTTGACTTCGGGAGCAAGACTTTTATACGTATAGATATTTTTCCCCCCCGACTGGGAGGCGGATCGAGATACAATTTTTGATCATTTTTTCGGGTGATGGCGTAAAGTTGATCACCCACACCTGAAATAAGGCGGCTGAACGCACTGTCAAGGGCCTTGGAAAGCTTGATAATGGTGCCGAGTTGGGGTTGTACCCGGTTTTGTTCAATGTCTGAAAGGAGACCGGTTTCAAATCCGGTCAAGTTTGACAATGCTTCCAGAGACAGCCCCTTTTCTTTTCTCAAGGTTTTGATTCGGGCTCCGATATCTTCTAAATCACTCTGTTTGGATACTGCAATTTCTCCGGTCAGATCTTCGAAAAAATCGACGTTAATAGACGACTTTTTACTCTTTTTTTCCATTTTCTTCTCCTCACACATCCCTTAACGCGCAATTTAGCCTACATGCATTTGGCCCCCAAATGCCTGGCAATGACAATCCGTTGAATCTCCGAAGTCCCTTCTCCGATTTCCAGCAGTTTTTGATCCCTGTAGAAACGCTCCACATCATATTCTTTCATGAGTCCGTACCCGCCATGCAGCTGGACACTATGATTGGCACAGCGATACATCACTTCAGAACAGTGCAATTTGGCCATGGCGGCTTCTTTGGAAAACGGCATTTTATTGTCACACAGCCAGCTGGCCTTATAAAGCAACAGACGGGCACATTCAATATCGAGCGCCATATCGGCCAGTTTAAAGGCATTGGCCTGAAAATTAGCGATGGGTCTGCCGAACTGTTCCCGCTCACTGGTGTATTTAAGGGCCATATCAAAACACCCTTGGGCGCCTCCCAGCCCCATGGCCCCGATGGAGAGCCGTCCACCATCCAGGGTTTTCATCATTTGGTGAAATCCTTCTCCTCTGGGGCCGAGAAGATTCTCCTTGGGAACCCGACAATCTTCAAAATAAAGTTCACTGGTGTTGGATCCCCGCCACATCATTTTATCGTGCATGACTTTGGTTTCATAGCCTGGAGTTCCGGTTTCAACCAGGATGCAGGAGAGTTCGGTCCGCCCGTCTTCCTGCTCACCCGTGCGGCACAGAACCGTCACACCGATGCTGATATCTGTGGCTGAATTGGTGATAAAAGTTTTACTCCCGTTGATGACCCATTCGTCTCCATCTAAAATCGCCGTCGTGCTGCTGTTTACGGCATCCGACCCGGCATTGGGTTCTGTCAGGCCGAACCCCCAAAGGGTCTCTCCCCGGCAAAGCGTCGGCAGATATCTTTGCTTTTGTTCTTCATTTCCGAAATAATAAAGCGGCCCAATCCCCAATGAATTTTCCGCCGCGACCGTTGCCGCGTGTGAACCGTCCACCCGGGCAATTTCTTCAACAGCGATACAGTATGAAACATAATCCATGCCCTGGCCGCCGTACTTTTCGGATACAAAAATACCGAAAAGACCGAGCTGGGCCATTTTCTGCATGGTTTCGTAAGAAAATTCTTCTTTTTTATCCAACTCCGCGGCCACCGGTTTAATTTCTTTTTCCGCAAAACTACGCACCGATTCCCGTAAGATTTCCTGCTCGGTAGAAAGATTAAAGTCCATAATAACTCCTCAAGATTTTGAGCTAAGGCCAATCACAAAGGCCATTTATTGGTACTATTTTGTAAAGTCGATTAATCGTTTCAAGAAGAAAAGGAATATGGTATATATGAGATTCAAGGTAAATTTATAAAAAATGTCCACACCTTGTCAATTCAATTCCAACCTTGTTGATACCTGAGCATCCATGATAGTAGAAATAAAAACCCGATTCCGAAGCACCTTTCCCCTTGGCCTGTTGCGGGTTCCCTCCGAGCACCCTCAAAGAACCGATGCCGATATCTTTATCTCCGTCCAGGAAAAAACAAAAGAACATCCGTGGGACAAGGGCGATGCCATTCTCTGCCGACAATGTCGCCGGACCATCACCAGCACCACCGAGCGGATTGAAGTTCAAAATGCCCATCAGCATACGTTCGCCAATCCCCAGGGTGTTGTTTTTCAAATTCGATGTTTTAAATCGGCCCAAAGTGTCGGGCATGCCGGGCCCCAGACCGATGATTTCAGCTGGTTCCCGGGCCACACCTGGAGAATCACCGTTTGTATCTCGTGTTTATCTCATTTGGGATGGCGGTTTTCGCTAAAAAGCGGGTCCGGTTTTTACGGATTGATTATCGATCGGCTCATCGAACCGGATTAGAGGTCATTTCACAGTTCGATCGATTCCATCACAGTAAGCGATGTTGCAAATGCGTGTACCTTTTTTGTGTTTTATCATTTTTCACGCCGATCATCAGTGCTTTTTGAGTGCCGACCATAACCACCAGCTTTTGGCCCCGTGTTACGGCGGTATAAATTAGATTTCGCTGCAAAAGGATATAGTGTTGTGTCAAAATAGGTATCACAACAGCCGGATATTCAGAACCCTGGGATTTATGGACCGAAATCGCATAAGCCAGGACCACTTCATCCAGAGCTGAAAAATTATAATTCACATTCCGCCCGTCAAAATGAACGACCATTTGCTGATCATCCCGTTGGATATCGACAATTCTTCCAATGTCCCCGTTGAAGACCGCTTTGTCATAATTGTTTCTGATCTGCATGACCTTGTCGGAAACGTTGAACATCGACCCCCGCGCCAAGATACCGTCTTCTCTCGGGTTAAGCGCTTGTTGCAGTTTTTGGTTTAAATTATTGGAGCCCACGATACCTTTATGCATCGGTGTTAATACCTGGATATCATCCACCGGATTAAAACCAAATTTTTTTGGTATTCGGTCTCGGGTCAGTTTGATGATGGTTTCCAGTACTTTTTCAGGATCTTCCTGATTGATAAAAAAGAAATCCGTATCCTTTGCCCCCAATTCCGGAGGTTTCATAATCGGCGAAAGACCGTTGTTGATCTTGTGAGCGTTTACAATGATCTGGCTGTGCTGTGCCTGTCGGAATATTTTGTCGAGTCGAACCAGGGGGATTGTTTTGGATTCAATAATATCCTTAAGAACTTTACCTGGACCGACCGAGGGTAGCTGATTGACATCCCCCACCAATATCAATGTTGCATTTCCGGGTACCGCCTTTAGAAGGTGGTGCATCAAAATCACATCGATCATGGATGCTTCGTCAATAATGAGGAGATGGCATTTCAGCGGCCGCTCTTGATTTCGTTGAAACCCCCCTTTTTGGAAACTGAATTCCAGCAGCCGGTGAATGGTCCGGGCATCATGGCCGGACGTCTCGCTCATCCGTTTGGCTGCCCTTCCCGTGGGTGCGGCCAGCAATATTTTCGTATTAAATTTAGAAAAAATCTTTAAAATCGCATTGATGATGGTTGTTTTTCCAGTACCCGGTCCACCGGTAATCACCATCACCTTGTTTTCTACGGCTCCTTTTATCGCTTCGACTTGTTCATCGGCAAAATGGATGGCAAAGGTTTTTTGAATCCATTTTATTTCTTTTTTTGAATCCAGATGAGGGATGGATTTCGGAATTTGCGCCAGCATTTTTAACCGGTTTGCAACTCTCGATTCGCACCGGTAAAGTTGAGCCAGATAGACGCCTTTGCCGTTATATCCCGACGCATCTTTGCTACCCGATAAATCTCCGATAACAATCTTGAGTTCTCGCTCCAGCCGCTCAATGGAAAAAACGAGTTCTTCCCGGCTCACGGACAATGTTTCCCTGCAAATGTCCATCAGCGGCTCAAATGGATAATAGACATTTCCCTTCTCGCTGAGCTGCCCCAGAAAGTAGAGAATTCCCGCGTCGATGCGATCCGGAGAATTTTTTGGAAAACCGAGTTTTTCGGATATCTTATCGGCGGTGAGAAAGCCGATACCGAAAATATCCGATGCAAGCCGGAAGGGGTTTGATTTTACGACGGATATGGAATTGTCACCATAGGTTTTAAAAATTTTTGTAGCGTAACCCGAACCCACCCCGTGACTTTGCAGAAAAATCATGACACTCCGGATTTCCTTTTGTTCATCCCAGGCCTTTTTAATCATGGCAATCCGCTTTTTTCCGATGCCTTCTATTTCCAAGAGCCTTTCTGTTTGGCTTCCAATGACATCCAGGGTCTGTTTGTCAAACTTTTTAACAATACGGCCCGCCATGACCGGGCCGATGCCTTTGATGAGACCGGAACCTAAATATTTATATATACCGTTTACGGTGACCGGATATTCGACTTTGTATTGTTCAACTTTAAATTGCTCGCCGTATTTGGGATGGTTTGTCCATTGGCCTTTCATCTGCAGCGTTTCTCCGGGAGCGGGCGCCATCAGATTTCCCACAACCGTAACCAGTCCCCATTGCCCTTTGACCCTTATCTTGGCAATGGTAAAACCGTTTTCCTCATTGACATAGGTGATCGTTTCGATCTGTCCGGAAAGGCTGGTAAGCATACTTTTTATCTATTTTCTTTCCCAGTCAGGAACCCTGAATTTCGCTCGGGACAGGGATGGCGGGAAATAACATTTGATGTCAATGACCGGGGATCCGTCAAAGGCATCGATGTCGTCGATGGTAATGCGTGTTTTATCGATGGAGAGTATCCGGCACAACGATGCGCCGATCAGATTCGGTCTTAACGGAGAGTGGGTGGCAAATACGCCGGTCAGGGGGTTTTTCTTATTTCTGCAGGGATGAACCCTTAAAACGGCCCGCCCGTCCGGGGTGTCGTTTTTATCAAACCAGTAATAGACCGATATGTGGGAAAACAGCTTCAACCCCAACATTCCCTTTTCGTACGCTTCATCGATTTCAATAACAACCGAATCGGCCTGTTTTCTGATGATGCCGATGGGTGAGACCGTCAATTTGTCTGCCATAGTACTTCCTTAGTTAGATGGCCGGTTTTTGATGGAAAACCGATTCTTTTAAAAAGGTGAATACTGCCGGGCCTTGTTCAGATGCCTTTTGTTTTCCCGAAGCGATCTGACGCATCTGCTCGATCATTTCCGGATCAAGGGTGCCGACAGGCCGAGTGATCAGTTTAACCGTGTTGTGAATCGGGTTGTAAATAATCACCGGTTCCATCACCATTTTCCCAGGTTCCTTTTTCGAGAGCGCACCTGTCACATGGCAGTTAGCAATCTGAAGCGGCTTAGGCGCCGGGTCGTATCCGAGTAGTTCTCCAAAAAGGGTCAGGGATTGTTTCACACCATCCTCATCGCCTCTTTTTAGAGATATGATACCGTCATTTTCAATATCCGTAAGATCCGAATCGTCAAAAGATAGATCCAGCTGACCGATAAGCAAATCTTTGACATAGTTGACGGACGCTTCTTTTTTACAAACCACCACACCCGCATCGTTTAAAATCTTGATGGCATTTCGAATACTGAGCATCTCTTTTAAAGTGGGACTTTTTCTTAAAACCACATCATCAACGGAAGTCTTGTAAATCGCCAGTTCATTGTCAAGCACCAGGATTCTGTTTGTCCTTTTGTTTTCTTTAAGGATATAAAGTTCGAGATCCCGCTTTTTAATGTATTCGTGGGGAACCATTTTGAGAAGCGCCTGCATGGATTTTTGATCTACTTTTTTACCGCTGTCTGCGGAACCGATGGAAGCGGTGATCTTCTTTGAAAGTTGGTCGATTTTTATCTTTGTCAGTAGATTTTCTTTAAAAGACATGCCAAATTCCTGCCTTTATCATTCGGATTTTTTATTCCCCCATTTGAGCGAGATCAAGGTAAAAGTATCACAGCGGACACGCCATGTAAATCTTTTCGATCGACCCTTTCCGTTTTCCGACGGTGGAACCAAAAAATAAGTTTATTGATCATTTTCCTCATTTCGGTTATAAACTAAGTTTTTTGAGTTTTATTTAAAGCATCACGGATATTGTTAAAGCGTTCATCCTAGTGCGCTTGGGGCCGAATTTTAAGGGGCCTGTCAGCGAGACAATAACAAATACAACTCTCTTATTTTGTTTATAGGACTGAAAAGAAACAGAAGGGGCTCGACTCGTAATATATGGTTGCGGGGCAATACCGACTCTATGGATTTAACTCTTGTAAAGAAAGGCTATTATGGGGAAAAAACTAAAGATCGAATTTGAAGGAAAAACATACGAATTTCCGATAATCACCGGTTCCGAAGGGGAAAGCGCCATTGACATTTTAGAGTTGCGGCAGAAAACCGGGTTGATTACATATGATCCCGGGCTCGGCAACACGGGCAGCTGTAAAAGCGACATCACGTTTATGGATGGAGAAAAGGGCATTTTGCGCTATCGGGGCATCCCCATTGAACAACTGGCAGAATCAGCTACATTTAAAGAAACGGTCTATCTGCTGGTTAACGGGGTGCTGCCCACCAAATCTGAATTGAACCGGTTTTCCATTTTGTTAAACGATCACTCGTTGGTCCATGAAGATATGCAGTTCTTCTATCAAAACTTTCCCAGGGCATCTCACCCCATGGGCATCCTTTCATCCATGGTCAATGCGTTAAGAAGTTTTTACCCCGATCTTCTGACGTTGGAAGAAGAGATGAATATCATGGTGACACGTCTTTTGGCCAAGGTGAGGACCCTTGCCGCCATGTCTTATAAAATTTCCCGTGGCCACAAAGTGGTTTACCCGAGGCCGGACCTGGCATATTGTGAAAACTTTTTAAACATGATGTTCGACTCACCGGTAAAACCCTATGTCATTGACCCGGATGTGGTGAAAGCGTTGAGAACCTTCTGGATTCTTCACGGCGACCATGAACAGAACTGCTCTACCTCTGCTGTGCGTATTGTGGGTAGTGGCAGGGTCACACTTTATGCGGCCATATCTGCCGGAATTGCCGCTCTTTGGGGACCGCTCCATGGGGGAGCGAATCAAGCGGTCATCGAAATGCTCTCCGATGCCCAAAAACAGGGCTACAATCTCTCCAAACTGGTGGAGCGCGCCAAAGATAAAAATGATCCCTTCAGGCTTATGGGTTTCGGACATCGGGTTTATAAAACCTACGACCCGCGTGCCAAAATCATGAAAAAAATGTGTGACACGCTTATGGGCAAGCTCAAGATCAAAGATCCGCTTTTGGATCTGGCTTTGGAGCTGGAGGGAATTGCGCTTGAAGATGACTATTTTATAGAGCATAATCTTTATCCCAACGTTGATTTCTACAGCGGAATCGTGCTGAGAGCCATCGGAATTCCGACAAACATGTTTACCGTCATGTTTGCCATCGGCAGGTTGCCGGGGTGGATTGCGCAATGGAAAGAAAGCATGGATGATCCGGATTGGCGGCTCTGCCGTCCCCGACAGATCTATACCGGCCCGACGAAAACAGAATATATTCCCATAGAGGAGAGGAAATAACTTTACCTTAATAGATGATAACCGGCGACATATTTGATATTAAAAAATACGCTATCCACGATGGGCCGGGGATCCGGACCACCGTTTTTTTTAAAGGATGCCCGCTTTATTGCCGGTGGTGTCACAACCCCGAAGGCATCGAGAAAAAAAGCCAGCGGTTTTTCCGGAGCAACCGTTGTATCGACTGCCGGGAATGTGAAGTCGCCTGCCCCGAAAATGCCATTACTGGCACTCAAAAAGCCCTTTTGTGGGATGCATCGCGTTGCGCGTTCTGTGAGACCTGCGCCCAGAGGTGCCCTTCCGGGGCGGTGACGTTTATTGGGAAAACCTGGTCGGTTGATGAAGTCATTGCTGAAATCGAAAAGGACATTCTGTTTTACGATGAATCAGAAGGCGGCGTAACGTTTTCAGGCGGGGAGCCGTTGATGCAACCTGAATTTTTGCTGGAGCTGTTGCGCAAAACCGGGAAACTGGATCTACACCGGACCGTGGATACGTCCGGATATGCCGATTTGAAGACGATCCTTCGCGTTGCCGAACACACGGATCTTTTCCTTTATGATTTAAAGCACATGAACCCGGAGAAACACCGTGCTCTCACCGGTGTTTCAAACGAAAAAATCCTACACAATCTAACGCAACTCAATCAATTCGGGGTCGATATCATTATCCGGTTCCCCATGATTCCCGGCAAGAATTGTGACGATGAAAATATCACCCAAACCGCCAATTTTGCCGCTTCACTGTCACATGTCAAAAAAGTAGCCCTTTTACCCTATCACGGTGCCGGAGCGAACAAATACAAGCATCTGGACCTAAATTACGAATTTCAAAATAGAAAGACCCTCTCTGACGATCAATTAAATGCCATTGTCGGAAAGTTGGAAACATACGATCTTCAGATCCAGGTAGGAGGTTGACCCTTGACAAGCAGAATCCAGAGACTTCGAACAGAAAGTTTTGAAAGAAAACCAAAGATATCCGTGGAACGGGCTGTGATGGTGACGCACTTTTACCAAAAGAATTTCGGGAAATGGTCTGCCCCTGTTCTAAGAGCACTTAACTTTAAAAACTTGTGTGAAAAGAAAACCATATACATCGGAAAAGATGAGCTGATCGTTGGTGAAAGGGGCCCTTTTCCCAAATCTGTTCCCACATTTCCGGAGTTGACCTGCCATTCGACTGAAGACCTCCATATTTTAAATACCAGAGAAATGACCCCTTACCGGGTGGCTGACCTTGATATTGAAATCTACGAAAAGGAAGTCATTCCCTACTGGCGGGGCCGAACCATGCGGGATCGAATATTTGGACAGATTCCCCAAGACTGGCAGGCGGCCTATGAATCCGGACTCTTTACCGAATTATGGAACAGCGGGCACCCGGCCACACCGCGCTTGACGGCCTTATTTATGAAAAGGGCATGTTGGATTTCAAATCAGACATTGCAGAACAGCTGTCCAAAGTCGACTTTCTCCATGACCCTGAGGCGACCGAAAAAGCTGAAGAACTCAAGGCCATGGATATTTCCTGTGACGCCGTTATTATTTTGGCCGAGCGCCACGCGAAAAGGGCAACGGAAATGGCCCAACAGGAAACGGATTCCAAACGGATCGCCGAACTGTTGCAGATTGCTCAAATTTGCCGACGGGTGCCGGCACATGCACCTGAAAATTTTCAGGAAGCGCTTCAGATGTACTGGTTTGTCCACTTGGGGACCATTACGGAATTAAACGGCTGGGACGCTATGAACCCCGGTCATCTGGACCAGCATCTCTACCCGTTTTATGTGAAAAATTGCGCTGACGGAACCCTTGACCGGGAGAAAGCCAAAGAACTCATCAGCTGCTTCTGGATTAAGGTGAACAACCATCCGGCGCCTCCCAAGGTGGGTGTTACCGCCCATGAAAGCGGTACTTACAACGATTTTACCAATATCAATATCGGCGGTCTGACCCGGGATGGTTCGGACGCGGTCAATGATGTTTCCGACATCGTTTTGGAAGTCCTTGACGAATTGCACCTGCTTCAACCCCAGGCCAATGTTCAGATCAGTCACAAAACTTCCAACCGGTTTCTTAAAAAAGCCTGTCGCGTGATTCGAAACGGATACGGTTATCCATCGGTTTTCAATACCGATGAAGTCATCATGGAGCAATTGAGAATCGGAAAAACATTGGAAGACGCCCGGGAAGGGGGCTGTAGCGGATGTATTGAAACCGGCAGTTTCGGAAAAGAGGCTTACATCCTGACCGGATATCTCAATCTGCCTAAAATTCTCGAGCTGGCGCTAAACAATGGTGTGGACCCGCTGATTCAGAAGCCGATCGGGCCTGAATCCGGTCCTGCCGGATCCTTTAAAACCTTTGATGCGTTCTACGAAGCGTTTGACGCCCAGCTTCGCTATATCGTTGATCTTAAAATCCGTGTTAACAACTACATCGAGCGCATGTACGCCGATCATATGCCGGCCCCGTTTTTATCCGTCGTCATCAGGGATTGTATCGAAAAGGGAAAAGATTACTACAATGCCGGTCCGCGATACAATACCAACTATATCCAATGCTGCGGCATCGGCACAGTTACCGATAGCCTCGCCGCGATCAAGAAACATGTGTACGAGGATGCAAAAATCAGCATGGACCAGTTGACAAGCGTCCTTGGGAACAATTTTAAAGACTCTGAATCGCTTCGGCTGCGGCTGTTCAACAAAACACCCTTTTACGGAAATGACAATGACTATGCAGATGCCATCATGCGGCGCGTATATGGATCCCTTTTTACCGCCATCGACGGCAAACCGAACACCAAAGGAACCGCGTACCATTTGAACATGCTTTCAACCACCTGCCATATTTATTTCGGCAAAATGCTGGGTGCCTCCGCCAACGGCCGGTATGCCGGGCTCCCCATTTCCGATGGAACCTCTCCTTCCCATGGCGCAGATCGAAACGGTCCCACTTCGGTGGTTAAATCATTGGGGAAAATGGATCAGATCAAATCCGGTGGGACCTTGCTCAACCAGCGGTTTTTACCGGAGCTTTTAGCTGGAGAGGAAGGTTTAAAACGACTGATGCAATTGATACGGAGTTATTTCAAGCTAAACGGCCATCACATCCAATTCAACGTACTCGACGCCAAAACCCTAAAGCGCGCCCAGAAGAACCCGGAAAATTACCGTGATCTACTGGTGCGTGTGGCTGGTTACAGCGACTATTTCGTGGATCTTGACAAACACCACCAGGCAGAAATCGTTGCGCGAACCGAGCAGGAATCCTTTTGACCCGCCGGTTCTAAAGAGCGGGAGCCATTGTCGAAATCACCTTCAAGCCGCTTTTAACAATTGAACCGCGCATACCTTATATTCGGGAATTTTAGAAACCGGATCCAGGGCCGCATTGGTCAGCTTGTTGGCAGCCGCTTCTGCAAAATGGAACGGGATAAAAACGGTTCCATCCACCGCCATGGATGAGATCTTAAGGGTGGCGCGAATGGTCCCCCTGCGGGAGCGGCTACCCCCCCCCGCCCCAACCTTACCACCGTAGGC
>PVMS01031892.1_pt1 | contig 11150 bp, 10 predicted proteins | sample 1853461 | NCBI WGS metagenome assembly PVMS01 (sample SAMN08582032, study PRJNA380276) | Marine sediment metagenome, whole genome shotgun sequencing project. | isolation source: ocean sediment barecode stripped | collected 2017
AAGTGACGTCGGGGAGTTTTTATTATCAGTGCTTTTTAACAGCGGAATGGACGATCTTTTATGAAATAAATCCCGGGCCCCTCTATTAATTGTATCTGAAACTTAAATGAGCGATTTTACCCATGACAGAAAACCAAAAAATATTCGTTTTTCAGCAAAACGGTAGTGGTGAAAAAAAAATAGAAGGCATCATACAGCACGGAAAAAATCGCTTTTCTATTGAAATAATATCCATAGATACACCTCTCCCTACGGTCATCGACGACGCCCACGAATATGTTCCTCAAGATATCGACGCTGATTTAATACTCGATTTTTTGAAACATCCGGACATTTCCCATGACCTTGCCACCATTTTCAGCCATAAGAAAATTCCCGTCATCGCCTCAGGAAAAAAATTGCGAGTTAAGGGTATTCATACCCCTCCCACTTGATGTGGTCTCTCCAGGCAGACCGGTCTTGGTCTTTATGGAAAAATGTTTGGCATGCCGGAATTTACCGTAAGGGTTGTCGGGGAGAAAATCGCCAACATCCAGGTAATACGGGGGGCCCCCTGTGGGGCAACCTGGGATGCTGCCCAACGCATCATTAATCTCACGGTTGAAGAGGCCGCGGTACGCATCGGCCTTGAGGTACAGTATTTTTGCGTCGCAGACCCTTCGAACTGGGACCCTATATCCGGAAAAAGTCCGGTGCATTTAGCGGGTGAATTTCATAAATCAGCACTCAACAGGGCTCTAAAAAACCTGAAGTCCGCACATGTGAAACCACTCGGAGATCTTTGAAAAATGTTTCCCGCTAAAGCGGGATTAAGGTCAAGTCGAAGATCCCGGACTTTGAGCGGGAGAAAGCGAGAATTTGAAACAGCCTGTTTTGGAGGGCATTTTTTGATGACATTAGCTACGGTCGACTTTAGCTCCTATAATGAATCCGTTCCAGCAGCGTTTGAAAAAATAGATGCGGGGAAAACACTTTCAAAGCAGTCGGCAATTCTAATTAAACCGAATCTGATTAATGCGACACCCCATCCGGTCACAACGCCTGCCGCGTGTTGTGAAGCTGTCATACAATACATTCGTTCCTGTTCATCAGCAGATATTGTCATTGCCGAAGGATGCGGTGATTCGGTGCTCGAAACCGACGAGATATTTCACTTGTTAGGATACAAGGATCTTGCCACACAATACGCCGTCCCGCTGGTCGACTTAAATAGAGCACCTCTTAAAAAGCTTGAAAACAAAAATCTTGAGGTTTTTTCCGAAATCTATCTACCGGAAATCGCTTTTACACATTTTATTATCTCTTTGCCTGTGCTCAAAGTCCATTCTATGGCCACGGTTACCGGTACATTGAAAAATATGATCGGCTTTGCTCCGCCGAAATACTATTCCGGCAGCTTAGGAGGGTGGAAAAAATCGATTTTTCATAAAAACATGCATCAAGCGATTATCGATCTGAACCGGTATAGACGTCCCGATCTTTCCTTAATTGATGCAAGTATAGGACTGGCGGATTTTCATCTTGGAGGACGCCATTGCTCACCTGCCGTAAAGAAAATTATCGCAGGATTTAACCCGGTGGAGGTCGACCGTCAAGCCGCACAACTTCTCGGCCTCAACTGGAAACAGATACCACACCTTTTACAGGTAATTTGAGCCGTTCGTGAGCATATATCGAAAAGTATTTAAACGGTTTTTATATGGCCAGATGTTTCTTTATATCGGATCTGCTTTCATAAAGACCATATCCTCGACGTACAAGAAAAAAATAGTTCGCCCGGAAATTGAACTCAACATTCTCAAAAGAGGACATGTTCCCATCTATGCCTCATGGCATCAGCGATTTTTTCCTGGGATAACCTTTTTTGCAACCCGACGCCCTGCCTCGATCATAATAAGCCAAAGTAAGGACGGCGAGCTAATCGCCAAAATCGCTCATTTGCTCGGATGGCATGCTGTAAGGGGATCTTCATCTCGCGGGGGGACCAAAGCCCTATATGAAATTCGTGAAATGTCACAATTTTAAGCCCTTATTTGTTTGACATTGCTTCAAATTTACAATAAAATGCCATTATAAGTTTCATGAAATCATCCTCCTGAAGCAAAACGGAATGAATCGGTGTCCAGAACCAAATAGGTAGGAAACAGTGGATTTTTTTAACATGACAAATTAAAAAAGGAGAAACAGGTTTGAACGATCTCATCGAAAAGCGAAAAAACCCCCGAGTTGACGTGATATGGCCCATTAAGATATCGACGAATGAAGGCCAAGTCAAAGGCGAAACGGTAAATATTTCTCTCGACGGTATGTCAATCTACTGTAATGATCCGCTCCCTTTTAATGAAGCTTTGAGTATATCCATCGAACCTCTCAACCAGTCTGTTATAGAGCTTTCGGGCAAAGTCATCTGGTCGGATAGTTATGGCATGGACGAAGGTAAGTCTTTTGCTATGGGCGTTAGTTTCTTGGAAATTAACGATGAAGACCGCCAACGGTTTGTTCAATTCAGAGAGCTGGTATCATTTCTTTTTCGATAATAGGAGGAATGTCTGGATGCGTATGGAAAATAGAATAGTTCGCTCATCGTTAAATAATCAGGTTTAGTCTTCCACTTCATTTTGTCCCGGGATATTTTTTTTTCAAGAACTCTGGCCTTAACACCCAACCCAAGCAATTTTGAAATTCTATTGACCTCCTCAACAAACCTCTCATTATTATGGCTGGTTTCGCCTTCCCATCCGCCGGTCTGGTGAATCCCCTGATGAACCATCTCGTGTAAAAGAACATCACTGGCGAGGTTTTTATTCATATGACCGGCGTCCCATTTGAGGTCATTCGTCGGATAAATCGGCCTTAATAAGTGACGGTGTAAATATATGAGGTTTTCGGCAGCTTTGTAATATCCCAAACTCTTTCCCTGTAATGTCAATCCCCAGACAATCGGACCGACTTTATTTTTTCCATGAAAAAAGATATCATTTAAATTCTTCCATTCATCATAAACCCAGGCGCCGGCTTCGCCAAACCTTTTGATTCCCTCTTCTTTCAATTCAAGAAATGTTGCCATAATACCCTTAGCCCGAATATTTCATGAAAGTTTTTCAGCAAATTTATATTCTTAAAAAATATAACGCTAAAGTATTTGCTGCGTTATCATGAGTTTGCAGTAAAAAACTACGGCTGCGCTCCTGAGTGCCTTGCAAATGAACACATCAGCTGCGTGAAATATCCGGGTTAGTCAAGTATGAAATCCGTAATATAGGGGTTTTCCTCCATCTCGCGACCGATCGTCGACGTTGGGCTTGTTCCGTAATCATGCCCTGGCCATACGACGGTCTCTTTAGGGAGCACAATGAGTCTCTTCTCCAAAGATTCGATGAGCGTGTCCAGAGAACCACCGATTAAATCGGTCCTTCCCGCCGCACCCACGAAAAGCGTATCACCGGTAAAAAGGTGTCCGTCAACAAGATAACATACTGAGCCCGGCGTGTGTCCAGGCGTATGAATAACTTCAACCCTGAGCACCCCTACCTCCAGTACATCTTTATCTTTCAGTCTTATATCTGCCGGTTCAGGCCCCGGCAAGCCCAACTCTTTTAAGGCCGTCTCTCGAACCGAATGATCCGAAAAAAATCGGTCATCTGCTTCGTGCATACAGACAGGAACTGACAAAAGGTGTTTTAATTTCGAGTTGCCCAAAGTATGGTCAGCATGGGCATGCGTGTTAAGGATGTATTTTACCCGAGTGCCTTCGGATCGAATTAAAGCAAAAAGTTTATCCTCTTCTCCCGCCGGATCAATGATCACCGATTCTCGGGTTTGTGGGCATATCACCAAATATGTCATCACCTGAAACGATCCCACAGGTATCTGTTTTATAATCACGTATGTCATTCCTCCCTATGATGTTAGATTAATGCATAAACGTCTCCGAACGTCTACAACCCATTGAGACCTTTGAAAAAATGATGGCTTCTGCTCTCCCTTTCTCTTCATCGACAAAGAAGAAAAGAATCGCTCCGATAATAAATAGGAGCAAAAGAGATGCAATACCCCACCGAGAGGCCAACTGCCCGACCTGAACAATCTGCTCGGGTGTGGGAGACGGCGGCATCAACATCCGCCGGGTAACGAGTCCAACGATTCCCATCAATAGAGGTCCCAGAATCGCCGCGAATTTTCCCAGCATGTTGTAGAATCCATAGAATTCGGCAACCTTGTTTTTGGGTATCAGTCGTGAGTAGTAAGATCGACTCAAAGCCTGAATTCCGCCTTGAACCAAACCGATGATGATGGCCAAAATATAAAACTCTTGTTTATTGGTCATCATCGCCCCCCATAAGGTAATAAAAATGTAAATAGCGATGGCAATGTATATCGATTTTCGTACGTTCCATCGTTGCCCTAGTTTGCCGAATGCAAGTGCAGAAGGAAATCCTACAAACTGGGTAATAAGGAGTGCAACGATTAAGTCATTTGAATTGAATCCTAGAGACATGCCATAATCAACTGCCATGCGAATAATCGTACCGACGCCGTCAATATAAAACCAGTAGGCAGCTAGAAATAGAAAGATTGTTTTGAGATGACGGATTTGTTTGAAGGTGTCCATCAATTGCCGGAAGCTGTCAGAAAGAATGCGGGCGCCTTTATTTGAAGCAAATGGCAATCTTTCCTCGGGTACCCACAGAATGGTAAAAATAGTGAACAATCCCCACCACAAGGCCACAGATAAAAACGAATATTTAACCGCCGCTGTTGCATCTGAAATTCCGAATTTTTCCGGCATCAATGTCATGATGACGTTTGCAAGAAAAAGTATTCCTCCACCAAGGTATCCCATCGAATAGCCTAGCCCGGAGACATAATCTATTTCGTGTTCATCGGCCACACTCGGCAGAAGCGAATCGTAAAATATATTTGCACCTGAAAATCCCACAACCCCCATGATATACACGAAAATAGCCCAAACCCAATACCCTTTCGGAACCAGAAATAAGGCACCGGTCATGAGTACGCCCATATAGGCAAAAAAGATCAAAAATTTCTTTCGGGCTGACCCCCTATCGGCGATGGCACCCACAACAGGGGCTATTAAAGCGACAAATACACTGGCAATCGAGTTGCCGAATCCAAGTTGTGCGGTACTCATATTAACATCAGCGCCATAACTCCAATACTGTTTAAAAAAAATGGGGAAAAAACCGGCCATTACGGTTGTCGCAAAAGCAGAATTTGCCCAATCATACAGCGCCCATCCCCAAACCGCTTTTTTGTCTTTATTCACAAATCGACCCTAAATAATGATTGACCTATTCCACTTTTCCAAAACCCATAATTCCATTACTCCATTACTCCATTATTCCAACGTTCCAACAACCAGCGAAGCGAGTATATTCAGCTGACCAGGAAAGGAGATCGTGATAAATCTTATTATGGTATTTTGACTTCTGCAACAACAGGAAAATGATCTGAAATTTGAAATGTATCTTTTTGCCTGACATAATGTCGACCCAATTGAATATTATTTGAAATAAAAATATAATCAATGGTCCGATCTGGTTTTGTTATAGAAGGTTTATTGGAAAAATGGGTAAACCATTTTTTATAGTCTGAGCCATTAATTTGATCAAGACTTGGTATCCCTCTATACAATTGATAGATAGTTGAAATTTCCGTCTTTGGGTGGTAACTCCTCTTTTCCGATTCCATTAAACGATGATATGCACTTTCCGATGGGACAAGATTAAAGTCGCCGCCAATCACCCATGAGAATTCTTCCCGGCTCAGTTGTGTTAACAAAGATAGGATTTGATATACTTGGCGTTGACGTACGGTTGTACCCTGGTCGAAGGATTCAAGATGTGTATTTAATACAACCAATTGGTTGCCGTCGGTTAGCGGCAATCTGGTTTCGAGTACCGCTCGTTTCAAATAAAACTGCCGGGTAATGGGATCCTTGGGTAAGGCGGCAAGCCGATGACGTCTGGCTTCATTTATCCTGTATTTTGATATTGTTGAAAGTTTCATCCCAACCGAACCCATAATTCTATGATGAGGGACAAAGGCTGCTTTCCAATAAAAAGCAGATGCATGGCAACAATATGCCTTTGGAAGACAGGTTAGAAGATCACTCAACTGATCAACATAGTCGGTTCTTTTGGCGCCGTCATCAATTTCCTGTAAAAGGATAATATCTGGATCTTCATCCATAATAATAGTTGCCACTGCACTTAATGAGTCTGCCATGTCCGCTGAAGACGGTCTTTCGTCAGGACCTGACCCGTCAATCAAATCATACCAAAAAATATAGTTTTTGCCGGCCATGTATTGAACATTCCAGCTCATTATTTTTAATACCTGTCCGGCCTTTACTGTGGGAGCGTCAGAAGCGTTCACAACCGGCTCATTTTGAATGGTATCAGGGTGGTAGGTTGTCGCCCAAACGAGCGTGAATAAAACAACCAACATAACGATAAACACACCAACGATATAGATTGCCAGTTCCATGGTCAATTATTGAAACCTTTATTGTTTATTCAGCGGTTTAATTGTAGTATATTATAATCATTTTTTAATTTAAGCATATTTTTTCTGATTACAGAATACCAAATTTTTCCAAAAAGATGAACAGGATAAAAAAAAGAGAAAGACGAAAAGCAAATCAGCCTAAGCCAACCTACAACGATAACCTCCCCATCACCGTCAAAAAGAAAGAAATCATCGATTCAATCTCGAAAAACCAAGTGGTCATCATATCCGGAGAAACCGGTTCCGGAAAGACAACACAGATACCCAAATTCTGTCTTGCAGCGGGTCGCGGGATCGACGGCAAAATCGGCTGCACCCAACCGAGAAGAATCGCTGCAACGACGGTCTCACATCGAATCGCAGAAGAGCTTGGGGAAAAATTAGGCACATCTGTCGGCTACAAGATACGGTTTCAGGACAGGACGAACCCAAATGAATACATCAAGATCATGACCGATGGTATTCTTTTGGCTGAAGCCCAGAATGACCCGCTCCTGAGTGAATACGATACCATCATCGTTGATGAAGCACATGAAAGAAGTCTCAACATAGATTTTATCCTTGGCATCCTAAAAAGCCTTTTGAAACAAAGAAAAGACCTGAAACTGATCATCACTTCCGCAACCATTGATACGGATAAATTTTCAAAAGCATTTGACAACGCGCTTGTGATCGAAGTGTCTGGCCGCATGTATCCGGTTGAAGTACGATATTATCCAGGCGAGCCAGAGATAGATGGAAACGGTGAACAGACGCATATTGAAATGGCTGTTAGCGCGGTTGAAAAACTCCAAAAAGAAAGCACCGTCGGTGATATTCTCGTCTTCATGCCCACCGAGCAAGATATTCGAGACACTTGCGAACTGATTGAAGGCAGCAATTACAAGCAAACGATCCTCTTTCCATTATTCGCAAGACTTTCAGGTTCTGAACAATCGAGAGTATTTTCAACCAGTCCCGGCCGGAAAATCATTGTGGCAACCAATATCGCAGAGACATCCATCACCATACCGGGCATTAAATATGTCATTGATACCGGATTGGCACGCATTTCGCGGTACAATCCGAAATCGAGAACCACGTCTCTTCCGGTAACAAATATATCCAAAAGCAGTGCGGATCAACGCAAAGGACGATGCGGACGGGTAGCAAGCGGCGTGTGTATCCGGCTGTATTCCGAGGATGATTTTAATGTTCGCCCGCTCTTTACCGCGCCTGAAATATTAAGATCCAATCTGGCAGAGGTCATTCTCAAAATGATTGCTCTTAAACTTGGCGAAATATCTGATTTTCCTTTTATCGATAAGCCGGTTTCAAAAAGCGTCAAAGACGGCTTTGATCTTCTTTTTGAACTCGGAGCCATCGTCTCGACATCGGACAAAAAGAAGTTAAGAAGGAAAAGCCGCTTTTCTTTAACGGCAAAGGGAAGCATTATGGCAAATATGCCGATCGACCCCCGACTGTCCAGAATGCTCATCGAGGCGCAAACTCAAGGATGTCTAAAATATTTGACGGTAATTGCTTCTGCCTTAAGCATTCAGGATCCCAGAGAACGACCTGTGGAAAAATCGTATGAATCCGACCAAATTCATCAAACATTTAATGATCCTTCTTCGGATTTTATCTCCCTTCTGAATATCTGGGAGCATTATCATCAAGCGTGGCGGAAAGAAAAAACCACAGGACGCATGAAAAAATTCTGCAAAACCCATCATCTTTCTTTTAGACGGATGAGAGAATGGCGTGATATCCATGGCCAGATTTCTGAAATCCTCAAAGCTTACAACCTGAACGATAAACACATAAAAGGCGTGAAAGGCCGGACAAGACAAGGCGTAATGTCAAACATATCAATAACCGAAGGCAGTCCTCTTTACGCAGCGATTCACAAATCCATTTTGAGCGGTTTTCTATCGAATATTGCCATGAAAAAGGAAAAAAACATCTTTCAAGCGGCAAAAGGAAAAGAAGTAATGATCTTTCCAGGCTCCGCTCTGTTTAATCATGCATCCTCGTGGATTGTATCTGCTGAAATGGTAGAAACATCGAGGCTTTTTGCCAGAACCTGCGCAAACATTAACTGTGAGTGGCTGGAAGCGCTGGGCAAAGATTTGTGTAATTATACCTATCTGGAGCCACACTGGGAAAGAAACAGGGGCGAAGTGGTCGCGGCCGAACAGGTGAGTCTTTTTGGTCTCATTATTGTTCCTCAGCGGCCGGTTTCATACGATCGAATCAATCCTGATGAAGCATCGGAAATTTTTATCCAAAAGGCCCTGGTCCAAGGGGATGTAAAAAAGAAGTTCGACTTCATGGCGCACAATCAGCATCTCATTGATGACGTCACCGGCATGGAAGATAGGATTAGGAGAAGGGATATTCTGGTGAGTGAAACCGAATTGTTCGCGTTTTATAGAAAAAGACTGAAAGGATGCTATGATGTCAAAACACTCTCTGAAATGATCAAACAAAAAGGGAGTGATCGTTTTCTTAAAATGAAAAAAAAAGATATTCTGCGGTATTACCCGGATGAAAAAGAACTCTCCCTTTACCCCGATAGAATCAAGGTCGGCGGCCAGCGTTTTGACTGTACCTATCGGTTTGAACCCGGAAAAACAGCAGACGGTGTAACCATTAAAATTCCGTCGTCCTTTGCCTCCATGGCTCCCGAAGAATCGCTGGATTGGATAGTGCCCGGACTTTTGAAAGAAAAAATATCCGCCCTTATCAAAGGTCTTCCCAAAAGGTTCCGTAAACAACTCGTGCCTGTATCGAATACGGTCGATGTGATCATCAATGAAATGCTTAAAACCCAAAGCGCTTTAACTACGGCACTTGGAGAATTCATTTACAACCGCTTCGGCATCGATATACCCGCCTCTGCTTGGCCTGATGATATGCTGCCGGATTACTTGAAAATGCGCGTATCAATTACGGATTCAAAAGGTAAAGAACTCTGCTCCAGCAGAGATACAACGATTTTGCGTCAGAATATCTCCGGCCCATCCGAACCAGACCCATCGGACGAAATAGAAACGGTTAGAAAAAAGTGGGAAACGAGTGGTATAACCCGCTGGAACTTTCCAGATCTACCTGAAAGCATAAACATCAGCGGCAAAAACAGGGGAAAATGGCGCCTCTATCCTGCATTGGACGTAAAAGATCCAAAGGGTAAAAGCGTAAATTTGCGCCTTTTTCAACACAGAGACAAGGCCGTCAAATCCCATAAACAAGGTGTTTGTGTGCTATTTACCCTCTATTTTTCGAAAGACCTGAAGTTTCTGAAAAAAGCCCTGGCCTTGCCGAAAGACATGGGGAAATTATCCGATTATTTCGGGGGTGCTAAACGGTTTGAAAACATGTTGTATGAGCGTATCATCAACGACCTGTTTTCGAAAAACATACGATCAAAAGATGCATTTTATTCTCACGCCGAATCCGAAAGGCCCTTGATATACTCGGCAGGTCAAGACGTATTAAACCAAAGCATATCTATTCTTGAGGCTTATCAAGACACCAGAACGATTCTATTCGAGCTCGAAAACACCAACGCCAATAATATCACTGCGAATCAATTTTTATGCGGCTTGAGAGAAGAGCTTAAAAGGCTTGTACCTGAAGCATTTATCCATCTTTACAATCAAGACCGACGTGTTCATCTTGACCGATACATAAAAGCCATTGCTATCCGTTCCCAAAGGGCATTGGTTAATTTCGAAAAGGACCGGGTTAAGGCCCAAAAGGTTCTTTTTTTTACAGATAGCCTGCAAAAGTTAATAGAAGAACTCACAGTTAAATCTTCAGAAAAAAAAAGAAAATCGCTAGAAGACTATTTATGGCTGATCGAAGAATACAAAGTATCTCTCTTTGCCCAGGAACTTAAAACGGCGGCTCCGATTTCCAAAAAACGGCTTGAAAAGAGGTTGAAAGAAATAGAAAGAATGAAATAATAATAGGTTAACATGCACTCAATCTTGATCGGTCAACACGAAAACATTTGCAATTCCTTTTCACAATATGTTAGGTTAATTCAAACACAGAATATCATCTCCCCAGTGAGCTCGGGAGCCAATAGATCTTTTTAATTCTTCACCGCTGACCAGAGAGATATAGCTTTGAAAGAACTGATCAAACACATAGTACAGGCATTGGTTGACTATCCTGAACAGATAGTTATTTCAGAAGTAGAGGGTAGACAGAGCACGGTATTAGAGATTAAAGTGGCTAAAGAAGATATTGGGAAGATAATCGGAAAGCAAGGCCGAACCGCTCAAGCCATACGAACCATATTAAATGCTGCTTCTGCCAAAGTAAAGAAACGCACAATCATGGAAATTATAGAATAGTGCGATATTGCCTCTTTCAGGAAAATGGCAACCTTGCTACTTAACTTAAAAGCATTAATCTATGTCCAAAAAATATCCTGAATGTCCGCTTGTTAATCACTCAAATTGTAGAGAGCTTCACAGTCCCAAGTTTTGTGCCATCGTCAAGAAGGATAAAACTTGGGACTGAGAAGCTCTCTACAAATTGAGTAATTAACAAGCGGACATTCGAGATATATATTGAACATAAAATTATGCAATTAAGTTAAAAAGCAAGATTGGAAAAAACCTGAA
>PVMS01147022.1_pt1 | contig 11150 bp, 9 predicted proteins | sample 1853461 | NCBI WGS metagenome assembly PVMS01 (sample SAMN08582032, study PRJNA380276) | Marine sediment metagenome, whole genome shotgun sequencing project. | isolation source: ocean sediment barecode stripped | collected 2017
ACCGGTGTACTGCGATTCAGATTTGATGTTCCGGCGAGCCTTTCGGAACTCCCAGCAGCAGTGGAAACTGCAGCTTACCGTATTGCCCAGGAGGCGATGACGAACGTTGTCCATCATGCGCAGGCGACGCGCTGTACCGTAAGCCTACTCTGCGCTCATATTCATTTACATGTCGAGGTGCGCGATAACGGTCGCGGAATGCCGCATGATTACCAACCCGGGGTTGGCATTCAGGCGATGAAAGAACGCGCAACCGAGTTGAATGGAGAATTTGTACTAGAATCGCTGCCAGGTTCCGGTACATTGGTACAGGCCAGCTTTCCGCTGGAGGTCTATAGTGAGTGACCAGCCGATCCGTATTCTCATCGCGGACGACCATCCGGTGTTTCGATTTGGACTGCGGGCGCTGCTGGAATCGCAAACGGACATGCTGGTCCTTGAAGAAGTGGATAACGGCGAGCAAGCGGTGCAGATGGCACAGTCCTTACTGCCAGATGTGGTCTTGATGGATGTGAATATGCTGGGCTTGAACGGGATTGAAGCAACCCGTAAGATCACAACCACGACTCCTGATACAGCGGTGCTGATCATCACGATGTTCGATGACGACACGGTTTTCACTGCCATGCAGGCCGGGGCGCGGGGCTACTTGCTCAAAGGAGCGCAGGGCGACGAGACATTGCGCGCCATCCGGGCGGTGGCCAATGGTGAGGTGATTTTCAGCCCCGGTGTGGCGGAGCAAATGATGGCTTATTTTGCACGCGGTATAGAAACCACCCCTGACGCGCCATTCCCCGACCTGACACCGCGCGAATGCGAAGTCCTGGAACTGCTGGCGCAGGGATTAACCAACACCGCAATTGCTGAAAAACTCGTCCTGAGTCCTAAAACCGTGCGCAACCAGGTGTCCAACATCTTCAGCAAGCTGCAGGTGGCCACCCGCAGCGAGGCAGTGATCAAAGCCCGCGAAGCAGGTCTCGGCCAGGGAGAAACATAAATTATTGTCAGCGGGGGTAATAGGAAGTGGGTGTAGACTGATCTATTTCTTAGATACTTATTGAAATATAAACCCTGATATAGAACGGGAAGATTTATTGCTTTTGATTCCACGCGCCTGCTAAGGCGAGAATCCCAGATATAATAGGTGACCCAATGGAAGGAGATAATAATGGCATACCATCTCGAGACTCTGGCAATTCACGCTGGTCAAGAACCAGAAGCCACAACAGGTGCAGTGATGACACCCATTTTCCAGACTTCAACTTATGCCCAGGAGGCTGTCGGGCAGCATAAGGGCTTCGAGTATTCGCGCACAGGCAATCCAACCCGCTCTGCGCTGGAAGCTAACCTGGCTGCGTTAGAAGGCGGGGAATTTGGGCTGGCATTTGCTTCCGGAATGGCCGCCACAGACACGGTACTGCGTCTGCTATCGCCGGGTGACCATGTGCTGGCAGGAAATGACGTTTACGGGGGGACCTTCCGCTTATTCGACAAGGAATTCAAACGTTATGGACTCGAATTCTCTTATGTGGATGCCAGCGACCTCGACCAGGTCAGTGCTGGATTGCAGGAGAACACGCGCCTGTTGTGGTTGGAAACACCCACCAACCCCCTGCTGAAATTAACCGATCTGGCAGGTGCAGCGGCATTATTAGCAAGTGTCGATAATCCACCCTACCTGGTGGTCGACAATACCTTTGCCACCCCTTACTTGCAGCAGCCATTGACCCTGGGGGCTGATATCGTGGTGCACTCGACCACGAAATACCTGGGCGGTCATTCAGATGTTGTTGGCGGTGCAGTTGTTTGCCGCTCTGAAGAGGTCCAGCAGAGGCTGGCTTTCCTGCAGAATGCGGTTGGAGCTGTCCCAGGACCCATGGACTGCTTTTTGGTGCTGAGAGGTTTAAAGACCCTGCCTGTGCGTATGGATCGCCATGCCAGCAACGCAGCTGTGATCGCTGATTTCCTGACAGAACACCCGGCAGTGGAAGCCGTAATGTATCCCTTCCACCATTCGCATGCCCAGGTGGCATTGGCACAAAAGCAGATGCGCAACGGGGGCGGCATGATCTCATTTATCATGAAAGGTGGTGCTGCCGCATCACGCAAAGTTGCTGAACATACCAAATTATTTACTTTAGCAGAATCTCTGGGTGGTGTTGAATCTTTGATTGAAGTCCCCGCAGTGATGACGCATGCTTCGACAGCTGGATCTCCGCTGGAAGTGGATCCTGGCCTAGTTAGATTATCGGTCGGCCTGGAGCATGTGGATGATTTGCTGGCAGATCTTGAATTAGCAATGAAATGATTTAATCTTATTAGGTCTGGTCACCAAGCCCAATAACTGCTTCTAATCCAACTGTTAACTGCTGCCGGGAGACTCCTCCCGCAGATAATTCTTGATCGGTCAGCGCTAGCTTTGCTTCATAGTAGGCGATTATTCCCGGTAGTATTTCACGGTACTGGTCATCGTGCTTAAGTAAATTCGTTATTTGTTCTTCAACCAGTAGGTAATCACCCTGTTTATCATAATAATCAAATAGCTGGATGCGTACTTCGAGGGGCAATTTGCGACCAGATAATTTGCGATATAGGTCGTTAATATTGCCATCTAAATCGTTTTGACCTTGATCTTTTCCTGAAAGTCTGATTTCCAGATAAAAAGTCAGTGCGCGTTGATAATCTAAAACTGCTTCCTGGTTCTTGTTTTGATCTATCAGGAGATCGCCTTCGAGTTTGTATAAATTTGCAACCATTGCCAGCCGGTCGGGATCGAGTTCTCCCTGCGTGGTTAGCAAACGCAGGAGGCTGAGGTCGTCCATCTGTTTTAGCAGGTATGGCGGCACCCCTAAAAGCTGTTCCAGGCTCTGGTCTATCAATTCCTGCGCTTCCTGGTACTGCCCCGCTTCCCTGTGATAGAGGATTTGAGTCAGAACAGCCAGCATCTGGTTGATCATGCGCATGAAGTAATCTTCAGTGAGCATGGATTTAGGTGTCATTTAGGATTAACCTCATTGATAATCCAATCTGCGGTATTGGGAATTCGATATTGGGTATTTGATAATGGATATTGTTATTCTTGCTTCGCCGAAGCTTTCATCATCTGCATTCATATTTCGGCGGGATCACATTCCATTTCTGCCATCATGCCGGTCATCATCTGCGACATCATCTTGGGGATGGCCTTGGTGATGGCTGCCACCAGCAGACCTCCTCCTATCGCTCCCAAACTGGCAGCGAGAATGTAACCTGTGTATTGGGATTGTTTTTGCTCCATTTTCTTCCTCCGCATGAGTCGACATTCAAGAACTGGTTAGGTATAGAAAGGAATCGCAGATTCTGCTTTCCTGTGAGGTCATATCAAGAATGACCGTGTTACCGGTACAGGTGAGTTTATCCATGGGTATTCTTGCACAATTTCCAAATTTCTCCTGCAAATCATTATAAGTGGTAATAATTTGGTTATAGAGAGAACGGGGGAAATTAATTGTGCCATTTGAGACCTTTCATGAGTGAAGATTAATTGACAGGAAAATATGATTGCATTATAATTTGAATCACGTTCAAGTACCACGTCATACATTTTTACCGGAGGATTACACGTAGAAGACGGTTAACATTTCGGAATTAATGTACTTAGGAAGCCAAGCTAAGCTCGGCTGGGGTAGTGAACGGCAGCCGGGCTATTTTGTTGCCTGAATCTGAAACACGAAGGAGGTGAGGAATTTGGTATCAGTGGAATTACGGCCTAATGAGAGCCAAGACCAGCTGCTGAGACGCTTCCGCAAGAAGGTCGCTAAAAGCGGAGTTATGAGCACTGTGAGAAGGAAGAGATGGTTTGTATCAAAGAGTGAGCTGCGCCGCATTCAAAAGAAGAAGGCAGTGCGGCGATTGAGAAGCAAGAAACCAAGGTACTCATCATATTAATATTTGGGTGCAACTGCAATTCCGGAGGAATATATGGCTAAGGAAGAAGGAAAAATTACGGTTGAAGGCATGGTGATCGAAGCTTTGCCTGCGACGCAATTCAAAGTGCGCCTGGATAACGATCACGAAGTCCTGGCTTATCTTTCTGGCAAAATGCGCAAGCACTATATCCGCATTTTGCTCGGCGATCGTGTTCGGCTAGAGATGTCTCCTTATGATTTATCTCGTGGACGGATTGTTTACCGCCAGAAGAAACACTCAACCATGCCTGCTGTTAAGAGCGATTAACCGCTCAAAATTTTAACTCCGGAATTATCCGTTTAAATAATTCGTAGGGAGTCGCATCAGCGACTCCCTACGTTTATTTTTGGGGAGAAAATAACAGATCAGGGGGCGAAGCGCATGTCGAAAGAGCTCAATACCTTTATATAATTGGCCCGCTCGAAAGCTGCTGGCTCAGCAACAGCTTGCTGGCTCATGCTGCCCTTCATCTGGGAGATCGATTCGTATTCGTGCTCCAGCATCCAGGATTGTGCGCCCTCAAGAATATCCTTGACATGCGAGATGCCGTACTTCAAAAGCGTTGAAGCAACCATGCTGGCGGTGGCACCGGCCATGGTGGCTTTGAGCAAATCTTCAGCGGTATGGATACCGGACGTCAGGGCAAGGTCGGCGGCGATGCGGCCGTACAAGATCGCAATCCACCGCAGAGGCAGGCGCATTTCCTGCGAATTACTGAGCACCAGGCTGGGAACGACTTCCAGCTGCTCCAAGTCAAGATCGGGCTGGTAGAAACGGTTGAAAAGAACCAGGCCATTAACACCAGCCTCGACCAGGTTTTGGGCGAAATTTGGCAGGTTGGTGAAGAAGGGACTGAGCTTGATCGCGATTGGAATTTTTATTGAGGAGCGGATGGACCGCACCAGATCCAGGTACTCATTTTCGATATCCTGGCTGGAGAGAGCAGGATCAGTGGAAAGATTATAGATATTCAATTCCAGGGCATCTGCTCCAGCCTGCTCGATATTTTTGGCGTATTTAATCCAACCACCATTGGTGATACCGTTGAGGCTGCCGATAATGGGGATATCTACAGCATCCTTGAGCTTGCTCAGGTTCTCGACGTAAGCATCAGGCCCAATGCTGTACTGGTTAAGATCGCTGTGAGCTGATAAATCCGGGAAGAAACTGAGTGCTTCGGAAAAGGAATCGGTTCCCTGGCTCAAATCGCGATCGAGACGCAGGCTGTCGTAGGTGATTTGTTCTTCGAACAAAGAATACATCACCACCGCGGAAATACCGGCACTTTCCAGCTGGAGCACAGTTTCAACCTTCTGTGATAAAGGTGAGGCCGAGGCGACCAGGGGATTCTTCAACTCCAATCCTAAATAACTCGTCGTAAGGTCTACCATAAATTTCTCCTTATCATAAGTTCACTTCCAAGAAAAACCTGGGGGCTTCTCCCAGCGAACAGCATCTCCGGCTGGTAGGGTTGCCCAAATTCCAGGCAGAGTGCAGTTACTCGTTTCCGTTCTTGCCGTTGTAATGCATGGCTGCCATCTGCTGGTAGAGTTCCCAGCGGCTGTCGACATCTTCCTCTGCCTGTTTCATCAGTGCTTCCGCCCGCTTTTTATCACTTTGCAGTAGCATGCGGTAGCGGGTTTCGTTGTAGGCGTAATCAGAGAAGGAAATCGTCGGTTTCTTCGAGTCGATCAGCAGGGGATTCTTGCCTTCCTTAACCAGGTCTGGGTTGTATCGGAAGAGCGGCCAGAAACCGGATTGAACGGCCAGTTTTTGCTGTTCGAGACCCTTGACCAGGTCATAACCGTGGGCAATACAATGGCTGTATGCGATGATCATTGAAGGACCATCATAGGCATCGGCTTCCATGAAGGCGCGCAATGTTTGCTGGTCGCTGGCGCCCATAGCAATCTTTGCGACATAAACGTAACCATATGACATGGCGATCATACCCAGGTCCTTCTTGGGCAGACCCTTGCCTTTTGCTGCGAATTTAGCCACAGCTGCCCTGGGTGTGGCTTTTGAGGCCTGGCCGCCGGTGTTGGAGTAAACTTCGGTATCCAGCACCAGGATATTGACATTGCGTCCCATGGCGATCACGTGATCGAGACCACCATAACCGATGTCATAAGCCCAGCCATCACCACCGACAATCCAGACGCTCTTCTTGACCAATACATCCGCCAGGCTGAGCAAATCCTTGCTGAGCGGATCATCCGAGCCTGAAATACGTTGTTTAAGCAGCTCAACTCGTTCTCGTTGTGCGGCAATTCCGGCTTCAGTTGTCTGGTCGGCCTCAAGGATTTCAGTGACCAGATTCTCACCAAGTGCATCAGAGAACTGCGGCAGCAGCTCACGAGCATATTCCTGCTGTTTATCCAGCGTCAGACGCATACCCAGGCCAAACTCTGCGTTGTCCTCAAAGAGCGAGTTGGACCAGGCTGGCCCACGTCCTTCTGCGTTTACCGCCCAGGGGGTAGTCGGCAGGTTGCCGCCGTAGATCGAGGAACAACCCGTGGCATTTGCCACGATCGTGCGGTCACCAAACAGCTGGGTGAGCAGCTTCAGGTAGGGAGTCTCTCCACAACCTGCGCAGGCGCCTGAAAATTCAAATAAGGGCTGCAGGAGCTGTGAGTTTTTCACCGTACCGATATTCACTGCGGTGCGATCAACCTCTGGTAAGGAAAGGAAGAAATCCCAATTTTCAGCCTCCTGTTCCCGGATTGGGGGCTGATCGACCATGTTGACCGCTTTTCGACCCACCTGGGTTTTGTCTTTCGCCGGGCAGGCTTCCACGCACAGAGCGCAACCGGTGCAATCCTCGGGAGCCACTGAAAGATTGTATTTCATATCGGGGAATTCACGCCAGCGTGCATCTACAGACTTGAAGTTGGAGGGAGCATCCTCCAGCAGAGCCTGGTCAAAGACTTTTTCCCGGATTACAGCATGCGGGCAAACAAAGACACACTTCCCGCACTGGATGCAGATGTCTGGATCCCACTCAGGAATTTCAAGTGCGATATTGCGCTTTTCCCATTGGGTGGTGGCTGTGGGGTAGGTGCCATCGTTTGGAAAGGCGCTTACGGGCAGACTGTCACCCCTGCCTGCGATGATCTCTCCCAGGACCTCTCGCACAAATTCAGGCGCGGCATCTGGTACCGGTTTGCGCAGGGTGATGTCGCTGGTGACCTTCGTCGGAACTTCAACTTCAAACAGGTTTGCCAGCGTTTGGTCAACCGCCTCGAAATTGCGCTTCACAACTGCTTCGCCGCGCTTGCCGTAGGTCTTCTTAATGGCATCCTTGATGGCTTTGATAGCCTGTTCGCGAGGTAAAACACCGCTGATGGCGAAGAAGCAGGTCTGCATGATGGTGTTTATACGGCGACCCATACCGGATTCCTCAGCGACCTTATAGCCATCGATCACATAGAAGCGCAGTTCTTTTTCGATAATCGCCTCCTGCACCTGGCGGGGCAGCAAGTCCCAAACTTCATCCGGTCCGTCGAAGCTGTTCAATAAAAAGACAGCTTTCGGTTCCGCATATTTAAGCATGTCAAAGCGCTCGAGGAAGGAGAACTGGTGGCAGGCAACAAAATTTGCATTTTCGATCAGGTAGGGGGCCTGGATGGGCTGGGGTCCAAAGCGCAGGTGGGAAACTGTGACTGCGCCAGATTTTTTCGAATCGTAGTTGAAAAATCCCTGGGCGTAATTGTCTGTCTCTTCACCAATAATCTTGATCGAATTTTTATTGGCACCTACAGTACCATCGGAACCCAATCCGAAGAAGACAGCACGCACTGTCTGCGGATCTTCGATGGAAAATTCGGGATCGAAGTCAATGCTGTTGTTGGAGACATCATCATGGATACCTGCGGAGAAGCTATTCTTGGGCTCAGGGCTGGTCATTTCGTCGAAAACGCCTTTAGCCATCGCAGGGGTGAATTCCTTTGATGAAAGACCATAGCGACCACCGATGATGGTTGGTCTCTCAATGAAGGGTGCGGAGCCATCTTCTAAACCTGCAGTGACAGCTGCGCTTACATCCAGGAATAGAGGTTCTCCGGGCGAACCAGGTTCTTTGGTGCGGTCGAGAACGGCGATGGTTTTCACTGATGCGGGAAGAGCTTTTAGGAAGTCCGCTATAGGGAAGGGGCGGTATAGGCGCACCGCGACGACCCCCAGCTTTTCGCCAGCATCATTTAGGGATTTGGCTGTTTCGGAGGTCGTTACAGCACCGCAGCCCATCATGACGATTACACGCTCTGCATCAGGTGCTCCGAAATAATCGATATTGCGGTATTGGCGTCCCGTCAGGGCGGCAAATTTGTCCATCGCCTCCTGGACGATCCCCGGGCAGGCCTCGTAATATGGATTCACAGTTTCACGGGCCTGGAAATAGACATCTGGATTTTGAGCGGTACCGCGTAAAACCGGGTTGTCAGGCGATAAACCACGCCCCCGGTGTGCCTGTACGAGATCGTCATCGATCATGGCTTTAAAGTCATCATCAGTCAGCTGCTCGATCTTATTGACCTCATGAGAAACCCGAAAACCTTCGAAGAAGTGCAGGAAGGGAACCCGAGATTTCAGGGTTGCAGCCTGGGCGATCAGGGCAAAGTCATGTGCTTCCTGGACTGAACCGGAAGATAGTAAGGCGAATCCAGTTGAGCGGGTGGCGGTCACATCTGAATGATCGCCAAAGATTGAGAGCGCCTGAGCTGCCAGTGAGCGAGCGGAAACATGGAAAACCGTGGAGGTCAATTCACCGGCAATCTTATACATATTGGGGATCATGAGCAATAAGCCTTGCGAGGCGGTGAATGTGGTGGTTAATGCACCTGCCTGCAGAGCGCCATGGACTGCTCCTGCTGCGCCGCCTTCGGACTGCATCTCAACAACCAGCGGTACTGTCCCCCAGATATTGGTCTTCCCGACTGCTGACCATGCATCCGCAAATTCACCCATGCCAGAGGAGGGTGTAATTGGGTAAATTGCGATTACTTCGTTAAGCTTATGGGCTACGAGGGCAACCGCCTCAGTCCCATCTACCGTGATAATAGGTCGTTTCATTTTTCTCTCCAGAACTGATTTGTTTACGCCGCATCATGCAGGCGTTAATTGTTGATTGACAAAGCTATTTGGCTTCCTAATCTCATAGTTTATTATCTTCCACCCAGATCAAGTAGTAATATATGGCATCAAAAAGACCTGTGACCTGTCATATTATTGGACAAATGAAGGGTGAATTACCAAAATTTTTATTAATCTATGCGGTTATGCAAACCTGCTTGACCATCAATGATGGCAGATTTAGAATCGGGCCCAGAAATTGCATCTTGAGGCTAAAAAAGGGAATTGTGCTATACTTGCAGCGATGGATAAAAACCACCATATCTGGCGGATTTGGGTAAAATCCCTGCACCGGTGGGGGGTAGAAGACCTGGTCGCATCACTTCTGGAAGCAGCTGGGCCACTGACCATAATCGGGGCCCAATTGATCTACATTGGACAACCAATCTTAAATGGCGTCGTTCCAGACGGGCACCTTAGCGTCCTGACTGGAACCCTTGAGGATGACGACCAGCGAGATGCATTTGTAAGTTATCTGCGGGAGTGGGTACAGGCATGAACGGTCTCAATATCCTGGGTCTTTTTATTGTTCTGGTGTTCTTTAGTTTAATGATTGCAGTAGCGATCCTGGTTCGTCAGCGAGGGGCACCCAGTTTACGGGAAATTCCAGCTTTCAAGCGCTTAGACAGAGCGATAGGTTTGGCAGTTGAAGCGGGCAGCCGGCTGCATGTTTCCCTTGGCAGGGGGCAAATGCTGAGCAGGCAAAGCGCGATCAGCTTCGTTGGACTGAGCATATTAGACCGTATCGGGAGATCAACCTCGATCAGCGATCGACCTCCCATAGCAACATCGGGGGAAGGTACTTTGGGCATACTTTCCCAAGACAGCCAACGCGTTACGGCTAAATATCTTGGGGTCGGATCTGACCCGACGCGCGGTCGCGTAACAGGTTTAACCCCATTTTCTTATGCGGCGGGTACGCTGTCTTTTATCGAGGAGGAAGAGATCGGTGCTAATTTGCTAATTGGCAGTTTTGGCAACGAAGTCGCCTTGATCACGGATGCTGCAGAGCGAAAAGAGGGCATGACACTGGGTGGAACGGATAACCTGACCGGCCAGGCAGTATTATTCGCTTCAGCACAAGAACCACTGATTGGTGAAGAATCTTATGCGGGTGGGGCGTATCTTGGGGCTGGGAGGATGCATACAGCCAGCCTTTACGTGCAAGATATCCTTCGTTGGGTGCTGATTGGCTTGATTTTGCTTGGAGCCCTTTTGAAGTTATTTGGTGTCCTGTGAGAAATCCGTTATATCCCGCTATTGCGATTGGCGCTGGATTGGTTGTCCTTCTAGGATATTTCCTGCAGATTGACCTGTTGATCAATGTCAGGCTCATGTTCCTTGAGTGGGCGACGATCCTGGTCGGAATCGCATTATTGGTTGGTGTGGTCAACCTGTTTATTGTTCACTGGCACAAAGCCACCAGCGAACATCCCAACCGCTTCAACAGCATTGCGTTATTAGTGGGATTAATACTGACTCTATTGATCGTTGGATATCTTGGTCCGACTGATCCAGTCTCGTTATGGATTTTCAATTACATCCAAATCCCAATTGAAGCAAGCCTGATGGCCATACTGTCAATTGTGCTGATTTATGCTGGCGTCCGCTTACTGCGGCGAAAACCAAATTTGCTTACGATTGTATTTATCGCTACTGCTGTCGTGATCCTCTTGATGTCCGGTCCCCTGTTCGGGATTGATATCCCTGGCCTGGCAGAATTGCGAATCTGGATTGGTAAAGTGCCCGCTGTGGCTGGCGCGCGGGGAATTTTATTGGGAATATCAATGGGAATTATTGCCGCTGGTCTGCGAATTCTGATGGGCGCCGACCGGCCCTATGGGGAAAATTAGTGGACGAGATTAATTGCCCGTTGTGCGGGAAGCCAAACCCGGTTGAGAATAAATATTGCGAATTCTGCCTGGGTTACTTGGACCCACAGGAGAGTAAGCCTACAGAACCAGTATCTTCTGATGACGAAGGTAACCAGGATGGTTTAGGGGCACATAGCTCAGATGCGGAAACCCCAGATTGGTTGAGCAGCATCCAGGGATCAGCAGCTTCCGAAGAAG
>PVMS01018176.1_pt1 | contig 11149 bp, 11 predicted proteins | sample 1853461 | NCBI WGS metagenome assembly PVMS01 (sample SAMN08582032, study PRJNA380276) | Marine sediment metagenome, whole genome shotgun sequencing project. | isolation source: ocean sediment barecode stripped | collected 2017
AACAGGGAACGGCTGCGGGAGGCCGGGCATGAGGTCACGGTATTTACCCTTGGCGAAAATGATCCTGCGGAGAATGAGAAGGGAATCATTCGCTCCCCGGCCTTTCCGCTTGGAGCAACCGGATACTACCTAACCATTCGATATTCAAGAGAGGCCCAACGATTAATGCGCAAGATGGATGTGATTCACTGCCATCATTTGCTGATGGGACTGGAGATGGCCTATCGTTACGCTCATTGTCCCGTTGTGTACACCAATCACACCCGATATGATCTCTATTTCGCGTATTATTCGCATCTCAGCCAGGCTGTTGGGGAAACTGTAATGCGCCATCTCTGGCCGGCGCTGACTGATTTCTCTGACCAGGTCATCGCCCCTTCTGAAAGTGTTCGAGATCTGCTATTGGCGAATGGTGTTCGGCGGCCGATTAGTGTGATCTACAACGGCATTAATCTGGCCTTATTTCAGGATCCGGTCAGTCCGATGACCAAGAGAGATCTGGGAGTCTCAGAGGCTGATGTCCTGATAGTATATGTTGGCAGACTATCGGCCGAAAAAAATCCTGGCATTCTACTTGAAGAGTTCGCAATCGCTCGCCGCACGAACGAGAGGCTAACTCTGCTCCTGGTAGGCGACGGTCCACAGAGGTCAACCCTGAAGCAGCGGGCAAGGGAACTGGGTATTGCTGACCATACGCGGTTTGCCGGTCAGATCCAATTTGACGAGGTGCCCAACGTACTGGCGGCGGCCGACATTTTCGCAACTGCTTCTAAGTCAGAAGTGCATCCCCTAACTACGATTGAAGCCCTTGCCGCAGGGTTGCCGGTAGTTGCGACTAAAAGTCCTGGAATATCTGACCTAGTCGAGGATGGCGTTACTGGTTGGCTGGGATCGGACAGGGAAGGTGATATAGCTCGCGGTCTGGTTATGCTGTCCCAAGATAAGAAGAGCATGCGTCAGATGGGTCTCGCAGCCAGAATGGCCAGCGCTCGCTATTCGATCGATACAACCGTCTCTAAAACCGTGGAGGTCTACGAAAGATTGGTCGTGGAGCGACCTGATAAACGAAGACTCTCAAACAAGAGGCGATATCGAAACAATAAACGGGACTTTCCCTGGCAAGTGCTGAAATTGAAGCTGCCGCGTCCGAACTCAAAAGAAACCGGCCGTCATGAGCACTGACCGTCAACGGCTTGGAAAGTGGGGCGAGTCGGTTGCCGCGCTTCAGCTGGAGGATAAAGGCTACCAGATTCTGGACAGAAACTGGCGCTGCGCACAAGGAGAAATCGATCTTGTTGCCCTTGATGGAGAGGAAGTTGTTTTTGTTGAAGTAAAGACACGACGCGGACGCCAAATGGGTTCGCCTGAGGAAGGACTGACGCAACAGAAGGGAAAGAGATTGATTGAGCTGGCTCGACTGTACCTGGTGGAGCGTGACATTGATCCCGACTGGAGAATCGATCTGGTAGCCGTCGAATTAGACAACAGTGGTAAACTGACTCGATGCGAGCATATTGCCAACGCCGTTCTTGGCTGGTGAGACAGTCGTGACCGCCTCAGCTAGTTCCCCCGGCGATACCCCCTCAAAGATAACACGCCCACTTCTGGTGATTGTTGGACCAACGGCGGTAGGAAAGACATCATTGGCCCTGGATCTGGCCCGCCAATACAGTGGTGAAATCGTATCGGCCGACTCGCGTCTTATTTATCGGGGGATGAATATTGGGACAGCTAAACCATCCGAACAGGAGCGCAGGGATGTTAAGCACCATCTCGTCGACCTGTGTTGGCCGGATGAAACCATTTCCCTAGGACAATACAAACGTCTGGCTTCGGCGGCCATCGACGAGATTCAGACCAGGGAGAAGCTGCCGATTTTAGCTGGCGGGACAGGCCAGTATATTCGAGCAGTGGTTCAAGGGTGGAAGATCCCGGAGGTGCCGCCGAATGCCGAACTCCGTAACGCTTTGAATAACATGGACCGGTCGGAGTTGGAAAGATGGTTGCGAGTTCTTGATCCTGAATCGGCCGGCAAGATCGATCCTCGAAATGTCAGGCGCGTCATCCGCGCCTTAGAGGTGACGTTGGTCACAGGCCATACGATGTCCTCGCTTCGAGGCAGCTCGCCCCCCGGTTATAATTTCAAAACGATTGGCCTGAGTTGCGAGCGCGAGATTCTGTACGGAAGAATCGACAGCCGGATAGACGAGATGATGGCGAGCGGTCTTCTCGAAGAGGTCATCTCGCTAAAGGACAAGGGCTATGATGAGGGTACAAGCGCCATGAGTGGTCTTGGTTACCGCCAACTTCTGGCCTATCTGAGAGGCGAGGGCACAATCGATGAAGCGGTCGAAAGGACAAAGTATGAGACCCACCGGTTCGCAAGGCAGCAATACAATTGGTTTAGACTTGATGATGACACCATCACCTGGTTCGATGTGACCAGACCAACATTCGCTGAGAAAATCTCGATTGCGGTTCGCAACTGGCTTGAAACCAGCAACTGATCTTCCCCTTCGTATTTGGAACCACCAGGGCAAGATCAACGTCCACGGTGCTTTCATAAGAGAAGATCTAACAGAGCGCTCTCCGGGGTTCCAACAGAATTATTTCTGATAGAATTTTAGTTCAATGAAATCTAGCGCTACTTTTCACATTGGTAACGTCCCGGTATTCGGTGATGCGATGCTAGCCCCAATGGCTGGCTTCGCTGACGTGCCGCACAGGGCAATCTGTCGCTCCTTTGGTTCGGCGTTGAATTATACCGAGTTCATCGCCGCAGAGGACATCATTTATCGGACCAAGAAGACCGGATCGTTGCTAGATTTCTCGTCCGAGGACCGGCCAATGGTTGTTCAACTATTTGGTAACAATGCACAATCATTCCTAGAGGCAGCGCTTCGGATTGAGGAGCTCAAGCCAGATGTAATCGATATCAACATGGGCTGCTCGACGCGGCGGGTTAGCGGTCGCGGTGCAGGGGTGGGGATGATGCCCGATACAGCCCTTGTCGAGCAAACCTTCGCTCTTCTATCAAAGAAATTGAGTCTACCGATCACAGGCAAGATTCGCTTAGGTTGGGAGGATAACAAGAACTACCTGGATGTCGCTCGAGCGATGCAAGATAACGGGGCATCGCTGATCGCCATTCATCCTCGCACGAAAGAGCAGCGATACGGTGGGAGCGCAGATTGGGATGCCATCAGCCAACTAAAGCGAACTGTCGATCTACCTGTAATCGGCGGCGGCGATATTCGTACTCCTGAAGACATCGACCAAATGTTGGCTCAGACCGGCTGCCAAGGCGTTATGATCGGCCGGGGGGCTATCGGGAATCCCTGGTTGTTTGGTCGTATTGACAAGAGACAACTCGCGATCCATGAGATAACCAGCACCATGCGAAAACACGTGATGATGATGGTCGACTACTACGGACATCGCGGTCTATATTTATTTCGCAAGTATCTAAAGCGCTACCTGGAGGATTTTCCCGAGACAGGCGATCTTCTCCGCAGAATGGTTCGGACAGAGGATCTATCTGAATTACAGGATTTGCTTGACGCGGTCACAAAGGCAGTCGGAGAGGTTGACAACCGCCTAATCACTGCTGACCGATCATCTACTAAGTCGCGCGAACCGGGTATTTCACCGGTTCGTTGAATTCGTCTGCTGCGACCTCCGTCGAATTCGAAATATTGTTGCTTCGCCCGCTAAACAACATTGAGAACCTCGATACTTGGTAGGTTAGAAACTCCCAATCTATCCAAATCATAATGCTGCCTGTACCTGGCGCCACTGAGGACTTCGATTCTTGGTATCTCAGGAACTCCAAATCTATCCAAACCGTTCCTTTTTTTGAGGAGCAGCTAAACTTCGAGGAAGCGTCGTTTCACGGAAATGCCTGTTTACGGAAGAGCCGGTTAAATGATTATGTCAATACGCTCTCCCGGCTTCCGCGATCTCAGATACTAATAAACATTCAACAGCTTGGACAAAATAATCGTGCGATTAGTTGGATTGGGAATGAAGTGCTAATCTGGACTTAGTTTAATAAATGGATTGTTCCACGGGCTCAATGGAGTATTATTTTCGTTTGACCAAGCGCCGAACCGCGCTTTCAAAAGCCTGGTCAGAAATAATTGACAGATTGTATCTGCGAATAATTGCCTCTCGTGCTTCGAGGTATGCGCTCAGTAGCTCCCGCATATGATCAAGCGTGACTTTCGTATCTTGATCGTAATGTGAATGCAGTAAGGCTCTACGCGCGGGATCCTCGCCCGGTAAAAGACGCAGAAACACCGGGATGGTGAAATTCAAAAGTTCAAGGTATATCGGGTAGGGTTTATCAAAATCGCCCCGCAACAGGAGACGATAGACGTCCATAAACATCACCCAGAAACGATTGTCTATCTCAAGCAACTCGTTAGTTGTGATTGTGTGCCTGGATGGAACTGACGAGATTGCGGACGCATTTATTTTATATTGTTCTCCCCAATTGTCCGCATCTTTAATCAGATGGATATCTCGGTCCCAGGGTGATGGTTCCACCGTATCAATTGTCTCGTAGCGGAAGTCAGCTTTCGCACCATTGGCGAACAAGGCAACGTGAAAGTACGGTCGCACATGCTCTGCGTCGAAGCTCTTGACCTGAACATAGGGCATAATTGACTGGACGAACTCTTTTCTCTCATGATATGCCAGTTCTCGTTCAGCCTGGTTCGCGTAAACCAGGACCACGTCGAGGTCTGAGTAAGGATCCTGAGTCCGGCGTCCAAATGATCCGGTGAGATAACAAACTGTGATTTTTGGATCGCTGATGACGCGCTGCTGCAGACGCATTAATAGTCTATCTTGTTCAAACATCGAAGTGAGTCTAACTTAGGGATTCCCCAGTCGCAAGATGCCGGTCAGGGGCTAGAAACAGCCGAGCTGCAACGTAAGCCAGACAATTCCAATGCCAAGGGCCATTCCTGCCAATACCTGGGCAAGATCGTGGCGGCGGAGATAGAGACGAACCACACTAACCAAGACAACCAGCGGAAGGAGCAGTAACAGTGTCCACCAACCAAAAACGAGCCCACTTATCAAGGTCACCGAGGCGATGCCTGTCGTATGAATACTAATTAGCCAAAAGTTGGTTATTAGTGCCAGGGCCGTCAGCTCGATCAGGCTAAAAACCGCAAGACAGCGCAACAGATAGGGACCGTCGAAAACGAGGATTATGGTCAGGGCGATCAGTGAACCAACTACGCTGGTTACATACGGTATGCGCCTTTCCCTTATATCGCTCATGTGAAGGTCGGTAATCCGACCCGTCTTAAGAAAATAAACTACGAGCAATATGGGCACAAGCGAAACCCAGAAACCATAAATCGCAGCCCAAAGCAATCCCTGCCAGAAAGGGAGTTCCTTCCAGGCAAGGGCCAGCCCCAAAACGGCGAACATGACAGGGGGACTTATTACGTTCGAGAAAATACGGGCCGCTCGAACTAAACCTATTGTCGCTTCCGCATTGTTATCTCGCGGTGTGGTCACTCGTGGCTGGGTTTAACTCCTTGGCGATATGCGCCATTTATGAATGGTTTAATAAGCGTCAGACTGCGGAACCCGCCGATTTATCAATTGCGAGCATAGATTACAGGCTAATAGTGACCTGATCTGACCGTTGTTAGGTGCCTTCTTCCCAGGACGACAGATAGGTCTCCTGTTCTTGTGTTAGCTTATCTATGTTGATTCCCATGGCCTCTAACTTGATTCGCGCAATATTTTGGTCGATGTCTTCTGGCACAGAATAGACCTTGTTCTCGAGAGTACCGGCGTTGCGGAGCATGAATGCGGCACTTAAAGCCTGGTTCGCAAAACTCATATCCATCACAGATGCGGGATGGCCTTCGGCCGCCGACAGGTTAATTAGTCGACCATCGCCAAGTAAGTTTATTTTCCGCCCATCTGGGAGCTCATATTGGTCGACGAATTCGCGGACTTTTCGTGGTGGGCTTGAGGCGAGCTGTGCCAGTCCAGGGATATTGATCTCGACATTGAAATGCCCTGAATTCGCCAGTAACGCGCCATCTTTCATGGCCTTCATATGATCGACGTCGATGACGTTGATATCACCAGTCGCGGAAATAAATATGTCTCCTATCGCAGCCGCCTGCAGCATCGGCATAACTCGGAATCCATCCATGACCGCTTCCAGAGCCTTCAAGGGATCGATTTCGGTCACGATGATGTTTCCGCCAAGTCCCTTGGCGCGCATGGCGATTCCGCGGCTACACCAGCCATATCCTGCGACGACAATGGTCTTGCCTGCGATCAATATGTTGGTAGCTCGAATAATGCCATCAAGGGTGGACTGCCCTGTACCGTAGCGATTGTCAAACATGTGCTTGGTAAGGGCATCGTTAACGGCAATGACAGGAAATTTTAACTGGCCTTGCTTGGCCATCGCTCGCAAACGTATGACTCCTGTTGTTGTCTCTTCGGTCCCGCCGACGATATCACCAATTAACTCTTGCCTCCGTTTGTGGATCGTACCTACAAGATCGGCGCCATCATCCATCGTGATATGCGGCCGGTGGTCTAGCGCCGCCCGAATATGCTCATAATACGTCTCATTGTCCTCGCCCTTGATGGCGAATACTGGAATCTCGTAATGACTTACCAGGGAAGCAGCCACATCGTCCTGAGTACTCAATGGATTGCTGGCACAAAGAACTACGTCCGCCCCGCCAATTTGCAAAGTGTGTGCCAGATTCGCTGTCTCAGTGGTGATATGTAGGCAACCACTAACCCTTGTTCCAGCCAGCGGGCGTTCTCGAGCGAAATCCTCTCGTATAGTTCGCAGAACGGGCATTTCTTGCTCTGCCCACTCAATCCTATGTCTGCCACCTGTGGCCAGTCCACTATCCTTTATATCAAAGTCCATTTCAACCTCTCTCCTTCATTAATCAACTGTTTTTCTGCAAGTAATCCGGATGGTTTTGGTGTCTAGCTTGAAGTTAGTACTTGCGTTTGCTCATCTATCAACAATACATCAAGGGCGCCAGAATCGTCGAAATTCTGTCGATAACGTTTTACGAATTCTGAAATTCCAAATGCATGGCCTTGTGGACCCTCATGCTCGAGTACATAAGCCGCAGCCAGAGCCCCCATTCGACCGGCTACTTCCCAGGACAGGCCTAATTGAATCCCTCTCAGCAAACCACCGCGATAGGCATCGCCAGCGCCTGTGGGTTCAACAATCTCGCGCGGTATTACAGCGGGGATCTTGTATTGCTGGCCCTGCATATCGATACAAGAACCATGTTTACCCAAGGTAAGAAGTAATCCACCGGCATTTTCAAGAATTTCCTGCCTACCCATATTGGTTTTCTCTTTGATCATGCCAAGCTCATATTCGTTCACAGCAAGGAGCATACAGCCGTTTATACCCTCCCGGAGATCTTGACCGGATAGTCGAATAATCTGCTGGCTAGGATCGTAGATGTAGGGGATCTCCGACTGTTTGCACTCTTGTACATAGGCACACATAGCCGATGGATCGTTCGGAGAGATCACTGCTAATTCGGCGCTATCTCCATGTTCCGCGAAAGATAACTCCACAGCTTTTGCCATCGCACCAGTATAAAAACTGGCAAATTGATTCTGCTCCTTGTCGGTCGTAACAAAGAACGAGGCGCAAAAGACATCTTCGAAAACGACGATTCCCCCGGTATCTATTCCTTTTTCATCAAGCCAGATTTTGTAATCCGTAAAATCGGCCCCAGCCGAGGCCATGATTCTAGGTCGTCCACCGAGCAAGGCATTCGTGTAGGCGATATTCGGTGCTACACCGCCTCTCTGGACAAGCATCTCATCGACCAGAAAGCTGACGCTTAATTTGTCGAGCTGTTCAACGAGAAGATGCTCATAAAATCTACCCGGAAATGACATCAGGTAGTCGAATGCTATAGACCCGGTAATGACGATTTTCATGGAAATATCCTGGATACAGGTGCCTTTCGCATATTGTTACTTCAAACTTCGGCGCTTGATTTAGCGCTATCTCTGCCCGTAGCGTGTTCTTTTACCCCTTTTTTCTGAGCTTCCGAAAACCCCAGGCGATCGCGGACCATGATGTATAGCGCTTTTAATCCGTCAGTTGCCCTTATCTTCTTACCCTCGGCATATGTCCGGGGATCGTAGTTAATGGGCAGTTCTACTATCTCGTAGCCAGCGAGAAGAATCTTATCGGGTAATTCGAAATCTAGGTCGAAACCCGTGCAAGTCAGATTTAGACTCTTTACAACATCTGCACGCACCATCTTGGTTGCTGTAGCGACGTCTGTCAATTTCCCACCAAAAAATAGATTGACTAACGCAGTCAAAAATCTGACTCCCCAATAAGCGCGGGCGTATTCGTATTTGGCTTCACCGCCCAACAACCGAGAACCGAATACAGCCGCGGCATTGGTTTCTTCGACGAAGCGGCAAAAGACACTATGCTCCTCGGGATCATACTCGCTGTCGGCATCTTGAATGAGCATATATTCACCGGTCATATTGGCGATACCCGTTCGAATCGACATGCCTTTGCCAAGATTACTGTCGTGAAAGAAGATTGATATTTCAGGGTCATCGATCCCCCGCAGAAGTTCTCTTGTTCCATCCGTGGATCTATTATCGATAACCAGTATTTCTCGCTCCCAGTCAGGGCCAAGATCGACAGCTTGCGTCCGTTGAATAATCTCCAGCACGGTTGCTTGCTCGTTGTAGCAACAGATGATTACCGAAAGTTTCATCGACTTACTTCATTTTTTTATCTGGGGATAAAACGCACCTGCCGGTATCAATACTGCCGGAAGAACTCCTCGATAGTCTCCATCACATAATCCAACTGCTGCTGATCGATGCCCGGATAGACACCAATAAAAAAGGTGCCTCGCAATATCTGATCGGCAACTGGCAGCTCGCCTACGGTTCGGTGGTGAATGTGACTATATCCCGGTTGTTTGATTAGATTACCTGCGAATAGAGGACGCGTTTCGATGTTGTTCTGTTCAAGGAAGCCGGTTAGCTGATGACGTCTGAATGGAGCACTATCTCTGACGGTCAGAGGGAAAGCAAACCATGACGGATCAGATTTCTCGTGCCATTCAGGTAAAATTAGATACTCAGCGTATTGCTGAAAGGCCTGATATAGAAAGGCAAAATTTTGCTTTCTCTTTTTTATGAATCGCGGCAGCTTTTCAAGTTGGGCGAGTCCAATAGCCGCCTGCAAATCTGTGAGTTTCAGATTGTAGCCGATTTCACTATACAGGTAGCGATGATCATAGAAGCCTGGCATGCCCGGTACTTCTCGTTCGAATCTCTTCCGGCAGCGACCATCGGGTGGATCGTCATAACCACACCAGCAATCCCGCCCCCAATCCCGGACAGAACGGGCAATCTTGGCTAGACCGCGACTGCTGGTAAAGACAGCACCTCCTTCGCCGACCGTCATGTGGTGGGCCGGATAGAAACTCAGCGTAGAAAAGTGACCGAAGGTGCCCAGTTTTCTTCCATCCCAGGTTGATCCGAGGGCATCGCACGTGTCTTCGACAAGCAAAAGTCCATGCTCGCGAACCAGGGCCATTATGCGGTCCATATCGGCCGGATTGCCCAGGGTATGAGCAAAGATTATCGCCTTTGTCCGAGGGCTAACAGCTTCTGCGACTTGATCTGGGTCGAGATTGTAATCTCCCAGCCGGCTGTCTACGAACACTGGCACCAGCTGATTTTGGATAATGGGATTTACCGTCGTCGGAAAACTTGCGGCCGGGATTATTACCTCATCCCCTGGACGCAGGCCCCGTCTGAACTGTCTGGAGCACAGAGCTGTTGTGGCGACAAGATTCGCAGAAGAGCCAGAATTTACCGGTATGACCTCGCGAATGTCGAGGAAACTACCGAGCTGTTTTTCAAATTCGGCCGTTTCTGGCCCTGCGGTTAACCAAAAGTCAAGAGATGCGCCAACGGCTCGCTGCATCTCTTTGGCATCGAATACCCGGCCGGCATAATGCACCCTGGATTTCCCGGGAATAAAGGCCCGCTCTTGTGACACTTCATTATAGTATTCAGCAACCTGCGCCAGAATGTTCTGGCGCAGGTAGTCAGCTCTCTTCATAATGCGATTCAATGTCCTCGATTGGTTTAATATACCTGAGGTCACCATTGGAGCCCTTACTGATGCGCAGGCTCATTTGAATAGCGGTGTTTCAATCGAGATCAGGCTGCGATTATAGCACACACAAGGCCTCGACCAACAACCTCCGTCAGGTTCAAATATTGTGCGGCGGAATAGAGAGTCAGGTCAAAAAGAGCCCGAGAATATGAGGTGCTGAAATAAAGTTGACATAATGTTATATAATTATAGGTATGTAAGCGGTTTTTACAATTTAAGTTTCCATAATATGTGACAGCTGCTATGGCAGGTGATATATTATGTAATGATCCTGAATAACGGTACACTGGAACTGGCGCGTTTCACCAAAGGGAAGTGGAGGTTTAAACGTTGTCACCGGATGAGGCCACGGAACTGGTCCTTAGCCTGATCTTAGATATGGGGATCTGGATCCCCTTGCTGATAATGTGTCCTGTGGCGGCGTTACTTATCGGTCTATCGTTTCTGTTTGAAGAACAGAGGCGACAAGAACAGAGAAGAGTTGCTACCAAGGCCCTTATCATTACTGCACTTGCCGCTGTTGGGCTCGTTGTATTCTGGCTTGTCGTTCAATATATCTCGTTTTAACCACCCAGTTCCAGAGGGCAAGAGGTTCCGGATTCCTCGATCAGAATGCCAGAGTAGTCTTAACAGGCCAAGGTATCGAATACCAAGTACCGACTTGATAATGAAATTGATGACGGAAAGAACCAGGACATGGACATCACGGTTATCGACAAACAGATTTACCGTCGCATGCAAATCGAACGCGGTGGAGAATATGAGCGAAAGGAAGAAAGTAGACATAATGCTAAATTAATGTAGGTATGTAAGCGGTTTAACAATTTAAGTTTCCATAATATGTGACAGCTGCTATAGCAGGTGATATATTATGTAATGATCCTGAATAACGGTACACTGGAACTGGCGCGTTTCACCAACGGGAAGTGGAGGTTTACACGTTGT
>PVMS01102157.1_pt1 | contig 11148 bp, 7 predicted proteins | sample 1853461 | NCBI WGS metagenome assembly PVMS01 (sample SAMN08582032, study PRJNA380276) | Marine sediment metagenome, whole genome shotgun sequencing project. | isolation source: ocean sediment barecode stripped | collected 2017
TCTCCGGATGCACACTCGGAGAAGCTGTTTCATAGCCGTCTTCCGGGTCCTGGTAAGTCCAGCCCATCGGCGTCGACTAATTGACCAGGCAATTGAAACCTCCAAACGCCGGATCGCAAGGGTTAGCTGCGTCCGGATTGTCGATGACCACGCCTGTGCCATCCGTGTATTGCTGCTGCAGCCAGGGTGTTGCTTTCACGTCCAGCGCCGTCGCGGTGACCCAGAAGTCGTCGGTTCCGGTGCGCCGGTCCTCGACCCGGTTCACGTAATCGGGATCCACCAGCCCGTCCGGGCCCCGATTGCCGCTCAATCTGACGGGCAGGTCTTCGCTGTCCATATCGCCGCTGGAAACTGTCAGGCCAAAGCTGGCGTTGCCGCCGCCGTCCCACACGAGGTTAAAGCGGCCGCCGCTGCGATCGTAAGCGCCCCCCGTAGCTTTGCCGTCGACCATGTTTTTCCAGACGCCGTCATAATCGTCGCTCAGGAACGAGATACGGCCAGCAAGCGAGTCGCTGAAATCAAAGCCGAATGCAGCTTCGATGCGTGCAAGCCCGCCCGAGCCGGTCTTTAGCTGGGCATACCCGTTGAACCCTTCTCCGGGAGTGGCCTTGTTAGTGTGCCAGAGCACGGCACCGCCCGTCGTATTGCGACCGTACAGCGTGCTCTGCGGGCCGCGCAGGAGTTCCACGCGTTCCATATCGTAAATGGCGATCGCGCTGACATACGGTGACACCATCGAAACGTCATCGACGTAGGCGCCAACCGATTGCTGGCCGGACAGATGGACATTGTCCGTGCCGACGCCGCGAATCGAGATGCCGGTGTTGCCCGGGGCACGACGATTGGTGCCGACGTTTGCGAAGACGAATTCGAGATCGTCAGCGCGCGAGACGCCGAATATATCGAACTGTTCGCTGGTCATTGCACTGATCGAGATCGGCACATCCATCAGCGATTGTTCGCGCTTCTGCGCGGTTACAACAATCTCGTCGAGTTGCGCCATGGCTGGCGCTGATAACAAGCTTGCAGCTACTAATAGAGCGGTGCCTGGCAAGGTCTGCGAGACAAATCTGGACAGTTTCATGGTCGATCCCCCGAACGTGAATTGCGAATGTGCCTTATGCCGGCACTTACATTATTATTGCAACTAGTCTAGATTGCCGATATTAGTACATCCTTGTTAGTTTTGTCGATATTTCCACCGTCTGGAACACCTAAGTATGAGAAGACTAGTCCTGATTCCCCTACTGCTGGCGGCATCGGCCTGTTCGCAAGAGCCGCCCACCGTGGCCGCGGCACCCAATATCCTGCTGATCATCGGCGACGACATGGGCGTCGAGACGCTGGCGTCCTACGGCCTATCTGACGACACGGCCAAGACAACGACGCTCGATCAGCTGGCCAAGGACGGAGTCCAGTTCACCAATTTCTGGTCACAGCCGGTTTGCTCTCCGACTCGTGCGACCATGCTGACCGGGCGTTATGCGTTCAGGACCGGCGTCGGCAGGCCTGGCGGCGAGGGCGACAAGAGAGGTCATTTCTCCGACGTTCCGGAGCGGCCCGCGTCGGCATCGTTCGAGGTGCCCCGTGGGATGGGTGGTCCGAGAGGGGACAATTGGAACCTGCCGCCCGAAGAGTACATCCTGCCGATGGCGATCAAGTCCAGCTACGCTACCGCGGCGATCGGTAAGTGGCACCTGTCCGACAATCGCAACGGCTGGGCAGAGCACCCGAACAAGGTGGGCTTCGATCACTTCTCCGGGCGCATTTTCGGCTGGCCGGCGTCCTATTACGCCTGGAACAAGCTGGTAGACGGCAAGTTCATCGGAACAACCGGATACTCACCGAACGAGTTCGCGAATGATGCGCTTAAATGGATCGGGGAGCAGGGCGATCGACCCTGGTTCTTGTGGTACGCCTTCAATTTGCCGCACGCGCCACTGCACATGCCACCCGGGGACGTGTGGCAGGCAGATCATTCTGACGTCGATCCGAAAGCTGAAATCGGAGAGATATCGAAACCGCATTTCCACGCAATGATGGAGGCGATGGATACCCAGATCGGTAAGCTGCTGGACTCTCTTGCGCCTGACGTTCGCGACAACACCTATGTCATTTTTATGGGTGACAACGGCACAGACGGAGAATCCGTGTCGGCCCCATTCCGGCCCACGGCAGCGAAGGGATCGGTCTACCAGGGTGGGGTGAACGTACCGTTGATTGTGTCCGGGCCAGGTGTTGCCAAAGGCGTTTCCTCCGACGCGATGGTCAATTCGACGGATATGTTTTCAACGATAATCGAGATGGCCGGAATCAGTGTTGATGAAATACTGCCGGACGGTGTGACGATCGACTCGGTCAGTTTCGTGCCCTATTTGTCGAACCCGGGCGCTGACTCGCAACGCGAGTGGCTATACGCAGATTATTTTGACGACAACTTCGACGGCGTAGAGACGGCGAATTATGCGATGCGTAATCAGCGGTATAAACTGCTTAGAACTGATGGTATCGAAGAGCTTTATGATCTGGCCGAAGATCCTTACGAGCACGACAATTTATTAGCCGGAGATTTGACGGCAAGCGAACAGGCCGAATATCGTGGCCTGCAACAACAACTACAAGAGCTGAGAACTAATAATGACTAATAAAGAAAACTTTTGGACAAACTCAGATATTGGTCTGCTGATCATTCGTATCGCGCTTGGGGGTATTATTTTTTTCCACGGCTTCCACAAGATCACTCATGGCATTGCCGATCAGTACCAGATACTTGCGGACAACGGGATTCCCGGCGTGTTCATCTACTTCGTATACGTCTCCGAAGTGTTGGCGCCAGTGTTGATTGTGTTGGGAATATTCACGCGACTTTCGTCGCTGGCAATCATCGTGACAATGATTGTGGTTTTCTATGCACTACCATTTCCCATTGGAATAGATGAGCACGGAGCGATGAACATTGAAAGCCAGCTGTATTTCCTGCTGTTAGCCGTAGCTTTGTTCTTTACAGGGCCCGGCCGTTACGTCCTGAAGAAAAACAACTCCGGCAACTGGTTGCTGGATTAACGAACGGATTCCGCTCACGGCAGAGTTGCCAGGAAGGCGACGATGTTCAGCATGTCCTCTGCGCTAAGGTTTGCCACAACCGGAGACATCAGCGGACTGTTGCGTGTTCCCTGTTTCATGTCCCAGAGCTGACGCATCGTGTAACTTGCGGTGCGGCCGGCGATGGGCGGAATATCTCCTATACCGTGTAACGTTTGTCCGTGACAGGTGCGGCATGCGACGGCTGGGTCTCCGTTACCCGTAACCAGCTGCTCTCCTTTGGCAACACTGCCGTTTGGCACATAGGCGATGAAGGTGCCCCGCGGGTTGCGCATCACCTCGGTTTGCTCCGGATTCTCCGGCACCTCGATTATTTGTTGCCCCAGTGGTGTCCATGCGGCGTCGGCAACAGGCAGCGCCAGTCTGTTCAGCGTGAAGCGCACTTGCGGCGCTTCCTCAGTCTCGACAACGCGCAGCATCGATCGAAACTTGATGGATGAGAAATATTCTGCGGCCTGACGCTTCTCGACGTCCGTGAGTGCGCGAGCAATGCGTGCCATTTCGTTGGTATTGGCTTTGCGAGGATCGGCGCTATAACGCTCACCCGCCGCAAAGGCTTCGAGTTGCTGCAGAAAGTAAGTGACGGGCAATTCGGTGACATGACCATTTTCCATCTTGCCTTGCCCGTTCGGCAGGTGACACAGGGCACAGGGACGAATTCCGGCGTCCCTTCTTCCTGTGGCGACAATCTCCGGCATCTCCGGATGGTCGCCCGGGTACCAGTCCGCAGGGGCCCAGGAGTCATTGGCCTCGACTCGAGTGAATGATGCCGACGTGCCAGGCAGAGTGAGCTTGATACCATCGTCCACGAGCGGGGGGCCGGTGGGTCCACACGATCTGGGATTGGCATTCTCCGGGCACGGCGGAACGTTCAATTCATCAGGAGTGGGCGGGGCGAGATAGCCGTAGGCCCAATGGGGCCAATCGGCGCTAAGTTCCTGTGCGAGCGCCGGCTGCAGTAGCGCCGCGAGCAAGAGGCAGGGGACAATGGTTCGCACTGAGTAAGCCGTTATTTGTTGGAGAAGACGAATAAAAAAGGGCCCTTAATAAAGGGCCCTTCTCTTTAACTACTTCTAAGTCGAATTAGAAGTCATATCTGAACGTGGCACCAAGTTGCCTGCGACCCGTAACAGCCGAAGGTCGCGCTCGTACGGCGGGCGTGCCCGGGCCCTCGCGGTAGACGTAGCCGAACGGAGGGCCGTAGTTAAGATAGTCTGGATCATCATCGAGGTTTCTGCCCCAGACAGAGAATCGCATATTCCCTTCGGCCGAAGTCCATTCGACATTTAGACCGAGCTTGTCTATCGATGGTTTCTGATACATAAAACCGTCGTCATTCATGTTGCGACCGAGACGATTGTTTGCACCATTTAGACCCCAGGTTTCATCACGATGCCTTACATCGGCGCGCACTCTAAGGCTTGAGCCACCAGCCAATGCCCAGTCGTATTCGCCGAAAATATAATAGGCAAAATCAACGTTGTACTGGGGTATCTCTCCGGAGACATCTTCACCGCCCGTGATGTTTCCTTCTGCGTCTTGGGCGCCGTTAATGATAGTTCCACTCATAAACTTGGGATCATATGAAGCAATTGTTCCGCCAAGCGTCAAACTGTCCGTCGCCGCCCAGGTGGCTTCAAGTTCAACACCGGTGTTCTCTGTACCCTTGGCACTAACGAGCAAGTTTGCTTGTGAAGAGCCAACAGCCACGAGATTGCCGGTGTGAACATCGGTTGACTCCTGCTTGAACAATGTCACCGCCCAAATCAAGCGATCGGTTGAACCCTTCCAGCCCAGCTCAATGTTGCTAGCGCCTTCGGCGTCAAGAACGAGTGCCGCAGCCTCTTCCCATCGAGCGTCTTGTTGGAATCCACCGGCTTTAAAGCCTTCAGAGTAAAGCAAATAGATGTTGCTATTGTCATTGACCGCCCAACTCAAACTGACTTTGGGCGAAAAATCGGTCCATGATTCACTGTTCGAGCTCTCGAAGCCCACCGTATTATTTTCGTCTCCGCACTGGAAACCGGTGGTAATAATACGATCACCATCATCATCGACGGGCATACCAGTTGCTATCCATTCGGCGGTCACGAGTGCGTTACAATCGCGAGTAGGGTCGGCGCTATCAAAACCTATACCTCCCAAACCGCCGTAATCACCCCAACCCCAGGTGTCGAAATCAATGTCACGAGAATCGCCTGAATAACGACCACCAACTGCCAGAGTCAAATCGTCACTAATGTCGAATGTAAGCTCACCAAATATACCGTAAGCAGTAGTTTCGTTAGTTGCGTCGGTATACAACTTGGAGTTTCTGGGGCAGGCGCTGGGGCTGGTTGCATTACAATTGTCACGAAATGGTTCCGACTCGTTAAACTCTATCCGATGTTCTTCATCCGACAAATAGGAGGCACCGACCAACCAACGGAAGCGATTGCCGCTAGCCTGGTTATCGAGACGAATTTCCTGAGAGAAAATGTCGGCATCGTTCCACACAAGCTGATCACGGATGTCATAAGGCGTACCAAAGGCATCTGAATTGGAATAGTGGTCACCATCCAGGTACCCGGTAATAGAAGTAACGTTGATATCGTTACCCAGTGCCCAGCTCAATTCGGCAGTAAGGTTAATCATGTCGCGCTCAACGATCCACGGATTGCCTACGGGGTCCGGGCTCAATTGTGCCTTCCAGGGATCGGTATTATTGACATAGTTGTCGTAACTGCCGGTCAACCATGTAGCACCAAGATCATTGCCGCGCCGAACATTGGGAAACTCTTCATCCTCCATGTATTCAACTTTTACATAGGCGCTGAATGTGTCGCTAGGCTCAAACAACAGACCAAGACGTACCGAGGTGTTTTCATAATAGTCCAGAACATCCCCTGTCGTCTCATCATCCATCGGACCGGGGTTATCTGAATATGTAAACGCTATACGTGCGGAAACCGTATCAGACAACGCTCCGTTGTAATGGCCGTTGATGCCGAACATGTCGCGCTCACCAAAGCTCGTTTCTATTGATCCTGAACTCTCCTGACTCGGGCGCGCAGCGATAAAATGCATCATGCCCAGTGTGGCGTTACGGCCGAAGGTTGTACCCTGAGGCCCACGCAGAACTTCGACGCGCTCCTGATCGTAGACAGGCAGAGTCATCATGAAGGCTTTAGTAATTGGAACACCGTCAGAAACAACCGAAATGGCATGTTCAAGACTGGCGTTACCAAAGGAACCACCCCTGATTCCGCGCAGCGTTAGCCCCGGCTGAGCCTTGGCAAATTGGTCCCAATCGGCTCCCGGCGTGAGTTCCAGGATGTCCTGAATAGTGTCGACACGATTGTCTCTGAGAAACTCGGCGGACATTACCGCAACCGCCAGCGGTGCGTCGGTGATGCTCTCTTCATAACGCCGCGCCGTAACGGTAATTTCCTCCAGCTGTTGGGCTAAGGTTTCCTGAATTGGCAGGTAAACCAGAACTGTGCCGACGGCACCGATCATGAGCTTTCTGAAAATGCTTGGTTTTGAACTGATCATCAACGTTCCCCCCGAAGATTTGATCGGATTATTTGCGGTTTGAATGCCGCGAGTACCGGCTAATTAGCACCGGTTTGGACCGAGGTTAGCATTTTATATCGATAATTTCATTAGAATAGGCTTTTTTATCGATTCTTTGGCCTCCATAGTATTTTTCCCGATTGAAATCCTGCACTTACGTGCTACCAAACATAATAGTCGGACGGTTTAGAGCGGGTCCAGAAGCCAAATTACTGCTAAAAGCCCCTATTTGGCAGTAAGCGCGACCGCGAGCGCCTGGGTGTCTTCTTAAATCTGAAATTGTGGTATCACAGTCATAATTGATCGTATTTGTCCGGCCGCCTGGTTGCGGTCGGGCGACAATAATTCGCTAAAAAAGACACATCGGGAGTTAATGAATAATGCGTGACGTTTTCGGGCTCAAAAAACTGGCATTTACTTTGGCGAGCGTGCTGCTGGTTCAGGTTTGCTTTGCGCAAACTGTGCCAGACGTGGTGTTTGTTAACGGCAAAGTGCTTACCGTGGATGAAGTTTTTTCGGAAGTTCAGGCCGTAGCCGTCACCGGCAACAAAATTTCAGCAGCGGGTACAACGGCTGAGATTAGTGCCCTCGCTGACGAGGACACCAGGGTAATTGACCTTGACGGGAAGACACTCATCCCTGGTTTGATCGATAACCACAATCATCTGATCTACAACTCGCCGACGTGGCCGAATGGCGTACGACTTGGCAGCGTTAGAACCCGCGCCGAAGCCTTACAGCGAATAGCTGCGAAGGCTGAGGAGATCGGTCCCGGCAACGATCCGGCGCATATCGTGTTTGCGCTTGGTGGCTGGAATCCGGTGCAATTCACGGACGACCAGAGTGAATTTACGCGCGAGGAACTGAACGCGATCGCGCCAGACAACCCCGTGTATACACAGATCAGCTGGGTTACCGCGGTCCTCAACGACAAAGCGATGGCACTGGGTGGCATTACAGAAGACATGCCAGATCCGGCTCCGGAGACGGGCGGCAAGATCTGGCGTGATGCCGATGGCAAGTTGACCGGTAAATTTACCGGCTCCATCTACCTCAAGTGGCAGCTACGTCCGCTGTTTCCTGAAGTCACTGGCGAGACTGCGGTGGCCGGACTCAAGGCAGAGATTGCGGATTACCTGAAGCTCGGCGTCACAACGTCGATGACCATCAACGGACCGGAGTTTCCCGAAGATCCTCTCGACTACATTCAGGAGCATCTGGCCGACACCGGCGAACTGGACATGCGCGTTTACTATCCGCCGCATTTCGACCGCAACGTAAGTGCCTGGACGCCGGAAGAGATACCAGGAATCGTCGCAGGTCTGGCGGAACACAAGCCAGGATCCGGATCAGAGATGTACCAGATGCTGCATTTTGGTGAGCACATGTATCTGCCCGTCTCAGATAGTTTCCGGCGCATGGGCAAACCTTACCCTGCAGATCAGATGCAGCACTTTCGTACTGTTGTCACCGCGGCAGCGAAGAACGGTTGGCAGGTTGCGGAGCATGTCAGTCAGGACATCGTGGCGAACCAGATGCTGGACATCTTTGAAGAGCTCAATGGCAGTTATCCTATCGCCGATCTGCGCTGGCGTTTCGAGCATGCACAAGGACTAACGCAAGCAACCATCGAAAGGGCAAAGAAACTCGGCATGGGAATCGGCGTGCACAGTTCTGCCGGAATGAGTTCACCGCAATCGCGTTCTCGCAATGGTGCGTTTTCGGACATCGCTGCGAAGCAGGATGCCCCGCCGCTACGTTGGTATCAGGACAGCGGCATCGCGTTCGGCCTTGGTTCCGACGCGCAAGTCGTGGCGCATGACTCCCCGTTCTTCACGCTCTACTGGGTCGTGAGTGGCAATGACACGTCGGGGCAACCGTACTTCAAGCATGGCACCTTAACGCGCGAAGAAGCACTGATCGCGCACACACGTTCCAACGCGTATCTGATGCACAAGGAAGATCTGCTCGGCTCACTTGAAGTTGGCAAACTAGCTGACCTGGTTGTGCTGGATCGCGACTACATGACCGTGCCAGTGGAAGAAATTCGTAATCTCAAATCCGTACTAACGATGGTCGATGGCCGCATCGTTTATGACGCGAAGCAGCAATAGTTTGACGCATATGGCATTACGCTCAACGCGCTGTTTGATCGGCGCGATTCTCTTAGTCTTCGGCAGCCTGTCCGCGGCGCAGGAGGCTGTGCAGATCGATGAACGCTCCGGGCGTGGCAAAGTCCTGCCAATGGTCAGGACGGACACGCCGCCGATAATCGATGGCGTCCAGGATGAAATCTGGAGCACCGGTGCACCCATGGACGACCTGCACCAGACCGATCCCGTTGAATATGCGGAGCCCTCTGAGAAGACGGTCATCAGGCTCCTGTTTGACGAAAACTTTCTGTACGTCTCCGGAATGATGTACTACAGCGACCCCAGTCAAATTGTCGCGAACAAGATGATTCAGGGCGCCAACCTCAGATACGAAGACAAGCTTCGGCTTTATATCAGCCCGTTCAATGATGGCCGCACCGGATATATGTTTCAGACCAATGCCAATGGCGTACGTACCGAAGGCATTATGGAGAACGTAACCGGAAGGAATTTTGAATGGACCGGAATCTGGTATGCGGCCGCAGAACTCACAGACTACGGCTGGTTTGCCGAGATGGCGATACCGTACAAAACACTTTCATTCGACCCGAACTCCGATAGCTGGGGTATCAGTATTCTGCGCTCTATCGAAAACAAGGCCGAAGACATAGCGTGGACGTCGTACAACCGCAATATCGATCCAAGTAACTTTGGTACTGCAACCGGGCTGACAGGCCTTGAGCAGGGAAAAGGACTGGATGTCATCCCCGGCGTGAGCTTGACTCGCGTTCGTGAGTACGACACGAGTTTCAGTGGCACAGACCGTAATGCCAGCGACACGGACCTCGAGCCAACGCTCGACGTGTTCTACAAATTCACGCCGAACCTAACCGGGGCGCTGACCTTCAACAGCGATTTCTCGGCAACCGACGTGGACGCGCGCCAGGTACAGCTCTCGCGCTTTAGCCTGTTTTTTCCGGAACAGCGCAAATTCTTCCTGCAGGACGCGGACATCTTCGACTTTGGCGGCCTGGATAGAAATGGCAGGCCCTTCTTCTCCAGGCGAATCGGCATTGGCCCAGGCGGACAGCAACTGGATCTGGAAGCCGGCGGCAAGCTGACCGGCAGGATTGGCCGCTGGAATGTCGGCGCACTCGCGGTAAAGCAGGACGGTAATGCCGATCTTGTATCCGAACCGGACGATCTCATTAACGATAGCGAATTGTTCGTCGGCAGGGTGTCAGCAAACGTGCTTGGTCAATCGACGATTGGCGCCATTGCCACCTACGGTAATCCGACTGGCGATGCCGACAACAGCCTGGTCGGCGTCGACTTCAACTACCTCAATACACGCAGTTTTGACAACGTCACGATTGAAGGTCAGTTGTGGTATCAGCAATCGGACACCGAGGGCCTCGATGGTGATGACTCGTCCTGGGGCGTGAAGCTCGTGTCGCCAAACCAGACTGGCTTCAAAGGACGAGTGCAATACACGAGTATTGGCGAGAATTTTTTCCCAGCGCTGGGTTTCGTGAATCGCAGAGGCATCGAGCAAAGCGAAGCGCTAATAGGTTACGTCAAACGATTTGGCGGTGGATCGCGACTGCGATCTCTGGAAAACACGCTCGTATGGACCCGGGTTGACGATATGCAGGGCAACCTGGAATCCGAAGAGTTCAAATTCATAATCGCCAAAGTACAAAATCAGTACGGCGATCTGGCGTCGTTAACGTACACCGACATCCGTGAGGTGCTGACTGAGCCCTTCAGGATTACGCAAGACGTGACGATTCCCATTGGAGATTACTCCTACAAGCGCTACGGCGTGGCAGTTGAGACGGGCGGGCATCGAAAATTGGCCGCGATCTTATTGCTCGAAGATGGCGACTTTTTCAATGGGCAGCGAAAAACCGCGAACGTGGCGCTTGAATGGCAACCCAGCAAGCACTTCACCGGTGCGCTCGAATTCGAATACAATGATATCGAATTGTTCGACGACATTGACAAGCAGAGAGAACAATTTAATACGCGGCTGATCCGATTGCGGACCGACGTCGCGTTCAATGCGGAATGGGCGTGGTTAACAACGGCGCAGTACGACAATCAGTCAGAACTCCTCGGCGTTAACAGTCGTCTACAGTGGATTCCGAAAGCAGGTCAGGAATTTTATCTGATCTACAATGGTGGCTGGCTCGATGAAGATACAATGGGGTTCGAAAAAATCGGCCAGTCTGCGACGATCAAGCTTAGCCATACATTTAGGTTCTAGATATTTCATGCGAAAGGTCTTTCTAATAGCTCTTGGTTTCTGCACGCTCGTGCCGGTGGCGAGTGCCCATCACGGATTCTCTGCGCACTTTGATCCGGATCGACTAATTCGGATTGAAGGAACGATTAA
>PVMS01129436.1_pt1 | contig 11148 bp, 8 predicted proteins | sample 1853461 | NCBI WGS metagenome assembly PVMS01 (sample SAMN08582032, study PRJNA380276) | Marine sediment metagenome, whole genome shotgun sequencing project. | isolation source: ocean sediment barecode stripped | collected 2017
AATGTCCAACGGAGTTGTCGTAAAATCGGTTTCGCCTGCACTGCGGGTTCGAGAAACCACGTCGGTCGTCGCCGCTGATGCATTCGTTATAAGCGTATAGGAGAACTGCGCACTGGGCATCGCAGCAAGATTGCCAACAATGTATTCATCCGTATCGTGAAGAAACGTCTCGATGTCGTGTGCCCTGTTGATATCATAGATAACCAATTCACTGCCGTTGTTCGGCAAGCGCGAGTAAATCTCGTCGACAAGGACACTCGTTCGCACGGTTGAGTCAACGAGCGATTGAAATGAAATGATGGGCGGCAGGGATGACAGTGCTTCTTGTTTGTCGAGCTTCGATATCTTTGTGCGAATGCTCTCCGTGAGCAGATAAGTAATGTGCCCGGCGTTTTTGGCAAAAGAGTTGTACTTGTAAGGATCAAACTCTGGTTCCACTGTTAACCATGAAAATTTCCTGAATGCGGGAATATTGCTTAGCGCCACGTCCCAGCCCGATAATCGCGCTGCTGGCGTCACACCAATTGCTGGCGAGAAAAAGAATAGCCGATCAGGTTTCTCCAAATCGTCGTCGCCAACGGCGTCCAGCGTATAGTTGAGTGCGAGCGCACCGCCAATGGAATAGCCAGCAATATATATGGGCAGCGCCGGCCCGATTGCAGACCGAACTTGCTTCACGCCCATGGCAGTTACTGCCAGCCAATCTTCGAGTTTCGCGTCCCTGAGGCCGGACGGTATCGTGCCGTTGCCTGGCAGCCTGATCGAGACCACGTACATGCCTCGCGAATGCAGTAGCCGGGAGAGTGCAAGCGTACTGTATGGCGAGTCAGATGCGCCGTGAATGAACAAGACACCGCCGGCAGCTTTGTCGATTGGCAGCTCGAAGGACCGATTCCATTGCTGTCCGGCGTCACCTGCGTACTTGACGCCACTCTTGTTGTAACGATTGAACCTACCGCCGTTATTGGAGGAAGCGACCGCGTAGTAGATTTGCGTGTCGAGCTCCTCGAACAGGCGCGTTTCGAGTTCTCGATACTCGGCAAAAGAAATACCATCGGGAAAATCCCTGGCGTGAAATTCCGCTTCAGGTTCGTAACTGTGCCAGACCTCAAGGTCAGGTAGCCCACGCGCAAGATAGGCACGAAAAAACCAAATGGTCGCGATGACGACGACAACCATCATCACCATGCGGGCGGCGAGTTTTACTAATTTAAGCGGCATTCGCTATCCAGAGTTTCGGGCATGTTCCACTTCGGATTTTCCGTGGTCAGAAAATCGCTCGCGTCGATCATGCCGCCGTGGTTACGCAACCACTCAATTATCAAGTCTCGCGCGAAGGGCGCGCCCGGTTGTAGTGCAAAGCCGCCGGCGGGCATTACAGATGCAAAGACATCATCGCCGCCGAGGGCGAGATAATTAATGACCGCTATCGTAATCGAATCCAGATCCAGCACTCGTCGACCTCCATTTAACCGCATGGTAACGGACATGTTCTTGTCGACGCACTCGATGAATACACGCATACCCGAGAAGCCAACACGATTTTTACCAATGTGTGATTGCTCGGCGATTACTTGTCGCAGCTCGGCACCGGACAGAGTTACGACTTCAAGCGTGTTGTCGAACGGTGACATTTCGAAGACGCTACCAAAGGTGAGATCGCCAGCTGGCAGATCTGCACGAATGCTGGTGTTATTCGTATGCATGGAAATATCCGCATCAGCGGATTCCAGTATTGCGTCGGTGAACATGTTGCCCAGCGCGGATTCAGGGGTATCCGTCAGAACGAATGGTGTTTCGAGAACAATGCCGATTTTCTCCCGCCTGATCTCGCCCACGATTTCCGCCGCTAGCTCGGCAATCGCAACGATAGCGGGGTCGGGGACGACGTCTCGCCCTTCATAACGAACGCCCTGTTCCGCATACGTCGGAGGAAAAATCCTTCGGTCTGTCACGCTGCCGGTTTTGGTGTCAACGGTCATGTCGACGCGACTGAAAGCCCTGGTTCGCGAGTAGCTCGAAGTTATTGAAACACCGTTAACGACATGAGCAATACCCTTATGCACGTGGCCGGCAAAAATATGGTCAACAAGCCCCGCAGGCAGTGCTTGGGCGACCTTGAAAATTTCAAAGCTCAAGTCGCAAGACGACGTGTCATACGGGTCGCTGAAGTCGGTGCACTCGCCGCCAGAATGAGCCGTAACAATCACGATATTGGCACCAGCCCTGCGTAGAATTTGCGCTTCCCTCTCAATAACCTCTTTGAGCGGTGCCACTGTGAGGCCGACTGTATTCGCGGCGATCGCATTGCTCAGCGCCTCTTCCGTCATTACTCCAACAATGCCGATCTTGACGCCCGCGGCTTCGATCAGGACTGTTGGCTGCACATTGTCCCAAACGACGGGCTCTCCAGTCGATTGGTCAATAAGGTTCGCAGCCAGGAACGGAAAGCCAGCCTCAGTCGCGCGCTGCTTCAACGCACCACGTGGATCGTCGTCGTCTGATATCGGTATCGGTTTCGGGCCAGCCGGCCCAAAATCGAATTCGTGATTGCCAACCGCCGCTGCTGCATATCCAAGTGCGTTGAAAGCTTCGACGACCGCCGCTCCTTCGGACAGGTTTGATTCCAGCGTGCCCTGCCACATGTCGCCGGCATCAATCAGTAGCACGGCCCCGCCGTCTGCGGCTCGCGCAGCTCGTACAGCGTTGACGTAGCCGGATAATGTCGTTAGCCCGCCATGGCCATTTTTTGGCAGCAACACGCCGTGCACATCGTTCGTGCCAATGAATGAAATGAGAACTTCGTCCGCCGCCTGGTCAACGGTCGGCGAACAGCCGGTGATAACGAGCAGAAACGCAAGATTTAGCGGCAGAGTTCGATTCATAAACAATCGGACTCTAGCGGATTATGAAGTCGGCCGCAGGGAAAATGCAGGATCGTTGTAGTCGTCTAGCGCTCGGCCAGCAGGGCATCGAGGTAATCGAAAGCGCTATCTGATCCCGATTGCACCAGACCGAACAGGGCATCCTCGCGAACGTCCATGTCTTGTCGCGGATTTTCAATTACACCGCGAAACCAGGCAAGATTCTCGTCTGTCGACACAAGTCCGTGGTCTGTGATTTCCGTCGCAGTCGACACCGGACACTCGGAGCTGAGAACCCTGATATCCACGGGCTCGCCGTGTTTCATGTTCACGTAAACCTGCACCAAACCGATAGGTGCCGCGCAGTCGCCGTCGTTAGTAAAGCCGATATTGTGGCCGTCCAGATCGCAGCCTCCTTGAGAGCGAGTTCCTCGTTTCCACGAGAAGCAACACATTCGGGCGACGGGCGCAGCTTCGTTTATCTGCCACGTATGCCAGCCGTCTGCATCGGCAGACAGAATTTCGGCAGACGAGTGTTCGCTCCAGGCGAGACTCCCGATCAACAAGATCAGGAATACCGCCTTGAGAGTGCGCATTACAGGCCACCGTCCAGGGCCGAATCAATGATGTCCCAGACTTCGTCGCTGCCCATCATAACGAGGTACTCAAGCAGCTCTTTCTTCTCGGATGGGTCTGATGAAGATCGGTACAGCTCGAGAATGGCCTCATCGCTGCCGGATATCATCATTCCGTCCAGTGCCGCCTCGCGAATATCCTCTGAGGTGGCGTTGCTGTATATCTCTACAAGCGTAGTTTCCACTCGATCGCCACCGACGATCCCCATTGCTTCGATAGCTTCGGTCTGCAAATCGATGTCGGAGTCGTCGAGCGCGAGCTCCTGCAGGCACTCGAAGTCCCCGGAAATGGCACATGCCTCGATCAGCGCTTCGGATGCCCCCATTGTGTCGCGCAATTGCCGCAGCTCGTCGCGGGCGCCCATAACGGCCAGCATTTCCACCGCGTATTCGTAATCATCGCCCTCGGCCGACAGCGCGATTTCGAAGACGGCTTGCTCGTCGCCGGCGATCATCAACGCTTCAAGTACAGCTTCGCGTGCATCTTCATCACCGGTCTCGTAGACCGACTTGAGAGCGGCCAGATTTTCGCTGTCGCCGCCAATTCCGACCATGCGAATCGCCTCAAGCTGAAGCTCGCCGTTCGCCTCCCGGGCAAATTTGATCAGCGTCTCCTGTGCTTCAGGAACGTCCAGCTGACTCAGGATGAACAGGGCGCTTTCCTTCACCTCATCGCTGTGATCCCCGGCCAGGACCTTGGTCACCAGGGGCAGCGCTTTGTCGGCTGGCGCGCTGATGAGTGCTTCTACGGCCGCCAGCTTTAATTCTTCTGCAGCATCGTCAACTTCGGTTTGCGCGAGGCTGGACGTCGAAAATAGTAACCCGAATGTGATGAGGGTTAGTTTTGCAAGAGCTTTCATTTTAGTTTCCTGTGTTAAGTAGAATGTGTTTCATCTGATGATTCATTTGCCAACGTGGTTAGCAGCACACTCAAGTCAAAAGCGAGTTTCGCTCGCAGAGCTTCGGCATCTTCAGGAGCAATGTCGGTCGCTGCAAGTTGTAAGAGAATGGGTTCGAACGCCCGCAGAACTCGTGCCAATTTAGGGGCGTCGTTCTGCTCCGCCACAGTTTCGAAGAGGCGATTCTGTTCGATGATTTTCAGCACCAGCAGAATACTGTCGGTGCTTTGATCGAGACCTGAAATTTGCTGCCGACTGTCACGCAGGTGAACCTGCAGTCCGCGCGTGAAAGCCGCGGGAATAACATATGGCTGGGTAGCATTCCCCGCAACCTGCGGCATCTCCTGTTCGGACAATGAGCCGCCACCATCGGAAACAAAAAAGCCGATGCCGACACCAATTGCCAGGGCGGCAGTTACGGCCATGCCCCAGAAAAACGAAGTTGGGTGCCAGTGTTGTTCAGGCTTTTTTTCACGCCCTCGCTCCACTGCGGCGGCTTCATCAATGACGTCATGCCATTGCTGCACGATGTGTGTCGGCGCTTGATGGATGTCCGCGGCATGCGCGGCTACGATTTTTTCCAGATTGTCTATCTTAATATTGTCTTTCTTTAGATCGTCATTCATAAGTTTCTCTCTGCATGTCTTGCATGCTCACGCGGAGCTTTTTCACCGCGCGAAATACGGCCTGCTTCACGCGGCCTTCAACAATTCCCAATTCAGCTCCTATCTCACGAGCGCGCCATTGTTCGAGGTGCTTGAGAATGAAGCAGACTCGTTCGATCTCGGTGAGACCAGCGAGCGCCTTGGCGAGATCACTTTCGAGCTCATGGTCTTCCCATTCCCGATCGGGCGTGGGGCCAATATCCTCGACGTCTGTTTCCAGCGGCTCGAAAACGCCCGGTTTGCGTTTGCGGATAATACCCAGGGCCGCATTAACGGCGATTCGGTGTATCCATGTCTCCAGTCGGGCGGTCTGCTGAAACTGAGCCGCTTGTTCCAGGCGTTGAGCAGAGCGTCCTGTACAGCATCGGCCGCCAGGTCGGGATCGCGGGTTATCTTCAGGCACGCCGAATACCAACGATCCGATCGTGCTGCGATCGCCTCGTGAAAGTCTGCCTGGGTCGGCGCGGCGCCGATCTTCATTACTGCCACCATTAAAGCTTTGATGCGTGGTTGCGTATAAAGGTTAGCAAATACCGTTATACAACCTGGCCCGCGGCCTGTGCGGATGACCATGCCCACTGGAAATTGTAGCCGCCCAGGTGGCCGGTCACATCGACGACTTCACCGATGAAATACAGGCCGGGTTGTTTCTTGCACTCCATGGTCTGCGATGACAACTCATCCGTATCCACGCCACCGAGGGTGACTTCGGCTGTGCGGTAGCCTTCTGTTGAAGCCGGCTTGAGAGTCCAGGCCTGCAGCGCGCCACCTATACGACGTAGCTCATCGTCAGGAACCTCGGCGAGTGGCACCTCCTCGTAAACGGGCCAAAGCATTGCCTGCAGCTCAATAACCAGGGCGCGGGGCAGCACGTTGCCCAATATTGTTCGTGTTAATGCCTTTGGCTGGGTTTTCTTGGCCGCGATGAGCAACTCAGACGCATCGCTGTCCGGCAACAAGTTGATGCGAAGTTCGTCGCCGGGCGACCAGTAACTGGATATCTGCAGCACCGCAGGCCCGCTCAGCCCACGATGCGTGAAGAGGACATCCTCCGTGAATTCCGTGTTGCCGCTACGGACCGTCGCTCGGAAGCTGACGCCCGACAGGCGGCTGGTCAATTCATGAGTTGCGCCGCTAAATGTAAAGGGCACCAGGCCGGCGCGCGTCTCGAATACATTCAGTCCGAATTGTCGTGCCACGCGGTAGCCAAAGTCAGTCGCGCCCATCTTGGGAATACTCAATCCACCGGTCGCTATAACAAGTGACTCAGACGCGAACGATCCCCTGTTGCATAAAACGCGGAAACCATCCTCGGAGGAGATGGTTATTTCTTCGCAATGCGTTGTAATGTCCACGTCCGCCGATTCACATTCGGCAAGCAACATCGCAACGACGTCTTTTGACGAATGGTCGCAAAAAAGTTGTCCAAGAGATTTCTCGTGATACGCGATACCGTGTTTCTCCATCAGGGCGATGAAGTCCCATTGTGTGTAGCGACTCAAAGCCGATATGCAGAAATGCGGATTTGTCGACGTAAAGCGTGAAGGTTCGCTTTGCAGGTTGGTGAAATTGCAACGTCCGCCGCCCGACATCAGGATTTTCTTGCCGATCTTGTTGGACCCTTCGAGTACGACGACCCGTCGGCCGCGTTGTCCGGCGGTAATCGCGCACATGAGGCCGGCAGCACCACCACCAATAATAGTTACATCGGCATCAATCATGCCAAGAGGATAGCAGGGATAGTGGCGGCTATACGCGCTCTGGATGTACCTCGGATTGGTCTTTGAGTATGCGCATGCGGTCAACAAGCGTGAGCTGTGACTTCTCCTCGGCGAACACGATTTTCGTGGTGGCATCGCCGCTTCGTTGTAACGAATGTACGAAGCGATGCAGATGTGCCAGGTCTGTTGCGATAACACTAAGACTGAGCAGGCCGTTACCCGCGATGATTGCAATTGAAAGTACTTCCGCTTGCACGAGCAGTTTTTTCTTAAGCGAAGCGATCGACTGACTAGGCACGGTTAACTCGACAATGGCGCGAACGCCAAAGCCGATCGACTCATAATTCAGAACATCGGCCGAGCCGTTTAGTACGCGCATTCTCTTTAACGCCGCGATACGCCGCGATACCGCGGTGCGAGATAAATGTACGATACTCGCCAATTCAACCGCCGACAGGCGCATATTGGTTGCCAGCGCAGACAAAATTGCAACGTCGTAATTATCTAGCTCTACTTGTCGGTTGTTGCTGCTCACAGTCCCCCCTAGCGCAAATACGCCACTGTCTTATTTCCGACAGCAACGTTGTGTGCATGGTTCCACTATTTATATGCACGTATCGGTCGGTGATTTGCCGATTAACGCACGATTCGTGACAACGCTTTGTTTAGTTGATGTGTCTTATATGTAGAACGTTGCATTTATGTGCATTCATATATCCAGGAGTAATATCATGCAGGGTGAATTACGGCAGGTTACCGATCTGGCGCTGTTCGCAAAAATCGTACAAACGGGTGGTATATCAAGATGTGCGGTAGATTTGGGAATGGAGCGAACCACTATCAGTCGCAGGCTAGGCAGCCTGGAGAGAGAGCTTGGCGTAAAGCTGCTCGACCGATCACCCAAGCACATAGCCGTCACGGATGCCGGACGTCGCTGCCTTGAGCAATGCGAGCAATTACTGGAAGCGGCACAGAACGCACATTCGCTTGCGACGATCGGTTCGATCATCGCAAATACGGCACCCATTATCATAGGTGCACCGCCCGATATCATCGATCGGTATCTTGAGCCGAAGCTGAGTGAGTTCGAATCACAAAATCCGGGTATCCGCATCGAACGTCAACCGGTATCGGTCTGGACTGACGCAGCGATTGAGGCTGTCGATCTTGGAGTAACACTTGCACCTGTAACAAACGTCGGCGGCTGGACAAATACCGTGGCCTACGTACGCCAGTCCGTTTTTGCCAGCACTGGCTATGCTTCCCAACACACCTCAGTGCTGTCACCGTTCGATCTCGAATCGCACGACTGTATTGTCGAAAGCAGCGACAGCGAGCGTCAAACCTGGCGGTTTGAGCGTGACGACAAAGTTACGACGGTGACCGTCAACTCAAAGTTCGTTGTATCGAGCTTGCTGGAGGCAAGAGAAGCAACTCTAGCGGGCCTCGGTATCAGCCGGTTGCCATATTATCTTTGCGAACCGTATCTGCGCTCAGGTCAACTCGTGGACCTCATGCCGGATACCAAGTCCAGCGGAAGAGATGTAATTGTCATCAGTCCTCGCCAGCGGCAGCGCAAAACGGGAACCGCAGCTTTGCGAATGTATCTCGAATCGGCGTTTGCCAAGAAGACGATCTAGTCTCAACCTGGGAACTGTTTGCGCAGTTTTCTGTTGTCACAAAACAACGCGCGGCGTTTTTGCATCGAGCGAAAAACGCCGACGCGTTTTCTCCACTTGAGCATACCCCTTCAATCCGAAAACCGGTACTGAGTGACAGAGGCGTTTTTGCAACGTTGAAAAAACGCCGATGCAAAAATGCCGCGTAACTCTTATCGCGTCATATTCACAACACTTTCATCAAATGCTCTGATCAAGGCTGGCCTAATCAAGATTGGAGATTTCAATGTTTTGCGAAAATGGAAAACGAACTGTTGTCCGGCGAATATTAACCGTCGGGGCAATGGCCGTAGCGCTGGGAATTAGTCCGGTAACGATAGCACAGGATGATCAGACCGAAGACATAGAAGAGATCATTGTCACCGGCTCGCACATCAAGAGAAACACGTTTAACTATTCCACACCGATAACGGTGATTGGTGAACAGGAGATTTCAGATACAGGCTCAACTAACCTGGGTGACTTGCTGCAAACACGTCCGCAAGCGATCTCAAGCGTGAATAATGCGAACACCGCGTTTTCCACGACCTTTTCAGGGTTGAACCTGACCGACCTGCGATTCCTGGGTACCGATCGAACCCTGGTGCTGGTTAATGGCCGGCGATTTGTGTCCGGCACTCCCCCAGGTGGTGGTTATGGTGTTGATCTGAACTCTATTCCGACCGGAATGATCGAACGTATTGAAGTGCTGACTGGCGGCGCCTCCGCTATTTATGGTTCTGATGCCGTGGCTGGCGTGGTCAACATTATCACCAAGACCGACTTCGAAGGTGTGGACATCAACTTGCAGGTTGGTGCGGCTACAGCGGGAGACAAGGCCAAGACGGATGTGTCGATCACTGTTGGCGGTGAGTTCGGTGATGGCGGATTTGGCATGCTGGCCGTCGGCTATTCTGACGATGAAGCGCTGCGCTCAAGGGAACGTGGTTTTTCGGCCTTCGACCTCGTTTTTTCTGATGAAGATGGCGACGGGTTTGGTGAAACGGCAGTATGGCTGGGCTCAAGCTTCCCACCGGGCGGCCGCTTAAATCCGCCGGGAGCTGGCGATCAATACAACGGCGACGGATCGGTGTTCCAGGACCCGGCAAATGCTGATGGACCATTCGGTACACCAGACGTATCCGATCGATTCAATCGTGCATCATTCCGCACGATCTACAGTCCCGTAGAGCGCCACTATGCGGCGGCCAATGCGTCTTATCCTGTGACAGAAAGAGTCACGGCATTTACAGAAATCAACTGGTCAACGGTAGCCACAAACTCCGAGATCGAGCCGTTCGCGCTCAGCGTCAACGATGATATCTTTCAGTTCAGTCGTGGCGGCAATATCGGATTCGACGTTGCCAGCAACCTGATGATGCCGCAGCTGCTAAAGGACAATCTGCTGGCGGCGGGTGTTACCAATACGAACCAGCTTGGCACTGGTGGCTGGGTCCGCCGTCTACTTGAGTTCGGTCCACGCGCATCGCAGATTGACCGTACGACGACGCGAGCTGTCGCCGGATTCGATGTGGAAATCACGGAAAACTGGGATCTCAATGCCTATGCTACTTATGGACGCACGGAGCAGAACCAGGAAAACACTGGCCAGATCAACACCGAGCGCGCCGCTCTGGCGATGGATGTTGAACTTGCTTCGGAAGGGGTCACATTGCAATGTGTGAGCGAACTTGCTCGCATCCACGGATGTGTTCCGTTCAACGTATTCGGTGAAGGCACCATCACGCCGGAAGCGGTTCGGTACCTGCAGGCTCCTGGCAATCTCAAAACCACCGTTGAGCAGACGGTCTTCCACCTCGGCGTATCCGGCAACACCGGCTGGGAGCTTCCGGGTGGCGCCGTTGCTGTAGCGGGTGGCGTGGAATACCGCGAGGAAACAGGTGCTGAGATAAATCCGGGCTTCAACCAGACGGGAATCAGTGGCGGTAATGCTACCGCGCCGACAAACGGAGAATTTGATGTGTCGGAGCTCTATGGTGAAATCGTGCTGCCCGTGATCGAGCAGCTGACGCTGGATGCCGCCGTTCGCTTTGGCGACTATTCAACGGTTGGCAACCAGACGACATGGAAAGCGGGTTTCGATGCTCAGTTGCACGAGACTTTCCGCCTGCGCGGTACCATTTCGGAATCGGTACGTGCACCAAATGTCGCTGACCTGTTTGCTGGTGCAGGCGAAACCTTCGCCAACGTTAACGATCCGTGTGATGGTGTCGACAGCACCACCGCAGGCGATATCGCCACAAATTGCCGCTCGATCCAGGTTATCCAGGATCGAATCAATGCCCAGGGTGCATTTCTCCTGACGCAACCTGAGCGGCAGGGAACAGGCGGATTCATTGGCGGAAACGAGTTCGTGAATGAAGAAACAGCAGAAGCTTTCACGGTTGGCATCGTATGGCAGCCGAATTTCCTGGAAGGCTTCTCGGCAGCAGTCGACTTCTATGACATCAGCATCGACGATGGTATCGCAACAACGTCGAGAAACACGGTACTGCAGCGGTGCTATGACGTCGATCCGTCTCAATTCGATCCGGTCTGTGGTCAGGGCATTCAAGCGGGCGGACGAGCACGGCGCGATATGCGGGCTGGTGCCGGTAACCTGACGGGTGTCGACTCCGGCACCGCTGCAGTACCGTGTTTCTCGACGTTGTTGCGATACCATCATCGATGCTGCTGTCATAGAAG
>PVMS01117568.1_pt1 | contig 11147 bp, 10 predicted proteins | sample 1853461 | NCBI WGS metagenome assembly PVMS01 (sample SAMN08582032, study PRJNA380276) | Marine sediment metagenome, whole genome shotgun sequencing project. | isolation source: ocean sediment barecode stripped | collected 2017
TGTCTCCAGTCTTAAATCTCAATTTTGTTACCAACGGTATTCCAATTTCTGCGAAATGGCTGGAATTTGTATTAAGGCCACTGATGTCAAAAAAGTAAGAATTAAAGACAAAACCTTGTCCACTGTTTTAACGATCGCCATACCAATTTCCATTATTACAGCGGGATTGTTAGCATTTCAGAATTCCTTTAAATGGGGATTAGGTAGTTATGGCCCTATATATTTTTAATTAAAAAACCCTCTCAATTACTTGAGAGGGTTTAAAATTCTATTAAAAGATGATTCTATTCTTTAGTTTTAGTTTCTGAACGTCTGTCATCACGCCTATTATCTCGGCCACGATTATCTCGGCCACGATTATCACGACCTCTATTATCACGTCCTCCTTTATTATCTCTTGGAGGTCTTGCAACATAACCTTCGGGTTTTTCAAGCAATGCCTTTCTAGATACTTTTTCTTTACGAGTTCTTGGATCCACACCAAAATACTTCACATCAAGAACATCTCCAATATTTACAACATCTGTAACATTATTGGTGCGTTCCCAAGCCAATTCGCTAACATGAAGTAAAACCTCATTTCCAGGTGCTTCGGTATATTCAACAACAGCACCGAAATCAAGTAGTTTAATCACTTTAACTTCATAAACACTGCCTTTTTCAGGTTTAAATAATAAAGATTCTATTTTAGCCAAAACAGCATCAATGCCGTTCTGATCAGTACCTAAAATTTCAACAATTCCTTCTTCCGTTACAGGGTCTTCATTGATAACTATTGTAGTATCAGTTGCTTTTTGTAATTCCTGAATAACTTTTCCGCCAGGTCCAATTAATGAACCTATATAATCACCAGGAATAGTAGTGGTCACCATTTTTGGTGCATGCGGTTTAACATCAGCATTAGGTGTAGCAATGGTTTCCGTTAGTTTACCAAGGATATGAATACGACCAGCTTGTGCTTGTTTTAATGCATTCACGAGAATTTCATAAGGCAACCCTTTTACTTTAATATCCATCTGGCAAGCCGTAATACCATCAGCGGTTCCTGTAACTTTAAAGTCCATATCTCCTAGATGATCTTCATCACCTAAAATATCGGATAATACAGCATATTTTCCGGAGTCAGCATCAGAAATTAATCCCATGGCAATACCAGAAACAGGTTTTTTAAGTTGAACGCCGGCATCCATAAGTGCCATTGTACCAGAACATACAGTTGCCATCGATGACGAACCGTTACTTTCTAATACTTCACTTACAACACGCAAAGTATAAGGACAATCTTCAGGGATCATACCTTTTAAAGCACGTTGTGCTAAATTACCATGTCCTACTTCTCTACGTGAGGTTCCTCTAATAGGTCTTGCTTCACCAGTTGAAAAAGGAGGGAAGTTATAATGCAAATAAAATGTTTCTTCACCTTCAAATGAAGGCATATCAATTTTGTTAGCCTCTCTTGACGTTCCCAAGGTAACCGTTGCTAAAGCCTGAGTTTCTCCTCTTGTAAAGATTGCCGAACCATGGGTTGATGGTAAATAGTCTATTTCACACCATATTGGTCTGATCTCATCTGTTTTTCTACCATCTAATCTTAAGCCCTCATTTAAGGTAAGATCACGTACGGCATTTTTCTCAGCTTTATAGTAGTATTTTTTGACTAGATCTCCAATTTCTTCTAATTCTTCTTCAGAAAACGATTCTTGAATTTCTTCCTTTATTTCAGTAAAAGCAGCACTTCTTTCCTGCTTTGCTGATCCTGCTTTTGCAATTGCATATACTTTATCGTAAGCGAGATCATGTATTTTTTTAGCAAGGTCATCATCTTCTATTTCTGAATCATATTCACGTACTTCTTTCCTTCCGACAGCTTCCGCTAATTTCATTTGAGCTTCACACTGAACTTTAATAGCCTCATGTGCAAACTTAATGGCTTCTACCATATCTTCCTCAGAGATCTCATCCATTTCACCTTCAACCATCATAACCGAATCGGCAGATGCGCCAATCATCATATCAATGTCCGATTCTTCTAACTGAGTTCTTGTCGGGTTGATGATAAATTCACCATTAACTCTTCCTACTCGTGTCTCAGAAATTGCGCATTCAAATGGAAAATCTGATAATTGTATGGCAGCTGATGCGGCTAAACCTGCCATTGCATCAGGCATTACATCTTCATCATGCGACATGAGCTGGACCATTACTTGTGTCTCACAATGATAATCTTTTGGAAATAACGGACGAAGTACACGATCTACTAAACGCATTGTTATACTTCTCCATCACTTGGTCTTGCTTCTCTTTTAAAGAAGCCCCCTGGATAACGCCCAGAAGCTGCAAATTTTTCTCTGTAGTCTACCGTCAACGGTAAAAAATCTACATCACTTTGTTTATAATTGGAAACAACTGTACATAATAACATACAGTTTCCAGACTGTACAACAACAGCACCATGTGCCTGTTTTGCTAATTTTCCGGTTTCGATAGAAATTTCTCTACCATCACCAAGGTCAATCACCTCTCTAAAAACTTTTGGAATCATAATTTTTTAATTCTAAGTAAACAATGGTCGTTGTGTTGTTGTAGTTGTTGTTGACCAATGAAAAACTATAACTAGCTTCTTCTTTAATTAATTTGGGCGTGTCCACCGTCACTTTCAGCTATGGGGGATCGGATTATCACTATATCTTTTTTGATGACTTCAACGAGCTCAGTCTGACAAAAAGGATGTCACTGTAATCCTGTACGCAAATAAAAACCACGCTTTTGGCATGGTCTGTAAATTATTTTCTTAATTCTAATTCTTTAACTATCGCACGATATCTTAAGATATCTTTCTTAGTTAAGTAGTCAAGTAATGATCTTCTCTTACCAACTAGCATAACCAGTGAACGCTCTGAATTATAATCTTTACGATTTTTCTTTAAGTGTTCAGTTAAATGATTTATTCTGTGTGTAAATAATGCAATCTGTCCTTCGGCCGATCCTGTATCATTTGCACTTTTACCGTGTTTTTTAAAGATTTTTTCTTTAGCTTCTTTTGTCAAATACATGCCAATATTTATTTAAATGATTTTTATGTACTAATACATTTTTCGTATCAAGGCGCAAATATAGTAATTTTTAGGCACTTAGATGCAATAAGAAATTATATTGTGAGTTACATTTTAAATAAAAAATAGCTTTGATTAAACCTTTTTACATTAAGAAAGTCTTAACACTATAATAACTTAAATCGAACAAAGATGAAACACATTAAATTAAACTTAAAATTGCTTATGACATTATTAACATTATCGCTATTCATTGTAAGTTGTAGTGACAATGAACCTGATAATAATGATACTCAGCAACAGGATTATTCAGAGGTGTCAAAATCCGCTGAAATTGACAAAGCCTCAGATTCTATGGATGACATATCTTTAGATATCTATGAAACTCAAGAAGCAAGTGAAATTAACAGATCAACAGCTAATTTTAATATGCTTCCAGATTGTGTAACAGTAACTGTGGTTATGCAACAAAATTATAGGGAAATTACTATTGATTTTGGAACCGAAGGATGCCTTATTCATGGTAATATTTTAAAAGGAAAAATTATCTTGACTTACACGCGTGATCCTGAAGTTCAGGAGGTTTATATTACTAAATCCTTAGAAGATTTTTTCTTTAATACAAAGAATATATTAGGAGGAAAGACCATTTTAAAACAATTGTCTAATGAAAACGGAAATCCTCAATTCACTCATACTTCAGACTTAACGGTTATATGGCCAAACGGAGCTCAGGCTTCAAGAGAGGGTATCAAAATTAGAGAATGGATTGAAGGTTTTGGAAGTGGAATTTTTAGTGACAATGTATTTGAAATAACCGGAAACTGGTCAACAACTTTTGTAAATGGCAATACTCATAATTATGAGGTTGTAATTCCGTTACGAAGAGAAGTGATTTGCTTTTATTTTGTAAGTGGATCTATCGATGTAGATCGTACAAACTTTTCGGGTGTATTTGATTATGGCATAGGAGATTGCGACAATATGGCAACCTTTACATTTGATAATGGTGAAGTTGTAGATATCATACTTAATTAAACTTGGTATCAATGAATAAAAAGGCGATCACCCAAAGCTTTGGGTGATCGCCTTTTTTTTTATTTAAAATTTTAATCATTATATTTAATTATGATTTAAAGGAAAAAATAAAACTTTGAAATAATAATCATTCAGAGCATAATTAATTCATTCAGCAACTAATAAATATGATGTCGCGTCATAATAATAAGTGTATCGCTAAATTTATTCAAACTATAAATTACCTGCATATAAAATCTAAGATAATAATTCTTGTATTTAGTTTTTATCCATTAGTTTCAGTTTTTCCCCAATGTGCCGAGATGGATATTATTGGCAATGGTATGTCGATAAGTTCTGGGGATGATACGCCTGATATTATTGATGACACCGATTTTGGTGTACTAAATTTCGGCGATTTTGAGGAACATACTTTCACTATTGAAAACACAGGTAATCTTGACCTAAACCTTACGGGAATTCCTTTAGTAGAAATAACGAATAGCACTGACTTTACAGTTACATTGAATCCTAGCTCTGTAATCTCTTCATCTGGAGGTTTAACTGTTTTTACATTAAGATATGAACCAAGTATGGCTGGAACGATCAATACAGCCACAATAAGCATTAGTAATGACGATTGTGATGAAAATCCATATGTTTTTGATGTTTTAGGTGAAAGTACCAGTACCCTCAACATTGAAAATCAAGATTTGATAGGTCGAATTAAATTATATCCAAATCCGAGTAATGCTGTTGTCAATTTAAAATACTCCGGAAATGAATTGATCCAAAGTATGACCTTATATGAAATTTCAGGTAAAGAAATGAAACGTTTTTCATTTTCTGACAGTCGACATCACTATAGCATAGATTTAAGACACTTAAATGGGATTTATTTTTTAAGAATAAAAACCAAGACTAGTCAAACACTTAAGAAGTTAATAATTAATTAGCACGAATGGTGGCTTAACTATGCTCTTAATGGTTGGTTGGTTATAAGATCTAAATAAAGATTGATCTTATCCTTCAAGTCCTTTCTATGTGTAATAAAATCCAGAAAACCATGTTCTTTTAGAAACTCAGCAGTTTGAAATCCGTCTGGCAACTCTTTTCCTGTTGTATCTCTCACTATTCGTGGACCAGCAAATCCAATGAGTGCACCTGGTTCACTAATATTAATATCACCAAGCATTGCAAAGCTGGCTGTTGTTCCGCCTGTGGTTGGGTCAGTACACAATGAAATATATGGTATTTTTGCTTCGGCCAATTGTACAAGCTTAACAGATGTTTTGGCAAGTTGCATTAGTGATAAAGCTGCCTCCATCATACGTGCACCACCGGATTTTGAAATGATCATTAACGGGATCTTCTTTTTTAATGCAAAATCTGCAGCACGTGCAATTTTTTCACCTACAACACTTCCCATCGATCCTCCGATAAAAGAAAAATCCATACACGCAACAACTAACTCTTTTCCTTTCGATTTTCCAACTGCAGTACGAACGGCATCATTGAGATGAGTTTTTTCTTTCGCAGCTTTTAATCGGTCAATATATTTCTTGTTATCTTCAAATTTTAATGGATCCTTAGATTCTAATTTATCATCTAATTCCTTGAATATATTATCGTCAAAAATGATTTCAAAATATTCTTTGCTACCTATTCTTACATGATAACCATCTTCCGGACTAACGTAGTAGTTTTTTTCTAATTCTTCGGTATCAACAACTTTTCCCGTAGGTGATTTATACCAAAGCCCTTTAGGTGTATCTCGCTTTGCTTCGGTAGGTGTTTGAATACCTTTTTCTTTCCGTTTAAACCAAGCCATTTAATGTCATTGAGTTAGTAGTTAGTTAGACTGCAAAACTACACAAATTTATAATGTGTTTACATTATTAAGATCTTCAAAAGCTTTTTTCAATCGTTCAACAAATGTATTTTCAGCTTCTCGAAGCCATTTTCGAGGGTCGTAATATTTCTTATTAGGCACGTCGTCACCTTCGGGATTACCAATTTGAGATTTAAGGTAGGCTTCATTCGACTTAAAGTAATCACGAATTCCAGTCATAAATGCATACTGCATATCAGTATCAATGTTCATTTTTATAACACCATAACCTATAGCTTCTCTAATTTCTTCGACTGTTGAACCTGAACCTCCATGAAATACAAAATCAATATGGTTACGTTCCTTGTTATATTTTTCTGAAATATACTCTTGCGAATTCCTTAAAATTTTTGGTGTCAGTTTTACATTGCCTGGTTTATAGACGCCGTGAACATTACCAAAGGCTGCAGCAATTGTGAATTGATCACTTATTTTGCTTAATTCTTCATAAGCATAAGCAACTTCTTCAGGTTGCGTGTATAATTTAGAAGAATCGACATCAGTATTATCTACACCATCTTCTTCACCGCCAGTAATTCCAAGTTCTATCTCGAGCGTCATTCCTATTTTGCTCATACGCTCAAGATATTGTTTACAAATTTCAATATTCTCTTCAATTGGTTCCTCACTGAGATCAATCATATGAGAACTATAAAGTGATTTTCCGGTTTCTGCAAAATGCTTTTCTCCAGCATCTAAAAGGCCATCAATCCATGGCAATAATTTTTTAGCGCAATGATCCGTATGTAAAATGACTGGAACACCATATTCTTCGGCCAATAAATGAATGTGTTTAGCACCGGCTACAGCACCGGATATTGCAGCTTTTTGCCCCTCGTTGCTCAATCCTTTTCCTGCATTAAAACAAGCACCACCATTTGAAAATTGGATTATCACGGGAGCATTAAGATCACGTGCTGTTTCCAGAACACCATTGATAGTATCTGAGCCAATTACATTTACAGCAGGCAATGCAAATCCTTTTGTTTTGGCAAGTTTAAAAATGTCTTGAACTTCTCTTCCTGTTGCTACCCCAGCTTTAATATTATGACTCATTTTAATGTGATTTTATGATATAGTTTAGACCGCAAAAATAGTCATTTTAAAAGTTCAATTAAAGAAAAGTTACGAAATCGTTCTCGATGTAGTAAATCAATCTAAAAAGGATAGTTGATACCAATATTATAAACAGCATTATGAAAATTAAACTCGTTGAACCACCGGTTATTATCTCTAAAAGAAGGATCGTAGGCTTTAAATCCTACATCAAAACGTAGTACGAAAAAACTAAAATCATACCGCAACCCAAATCCAGCACCAATTGCAATATCCTTTAATGAACTAAAATTATTAAAAGTTGCATTATCATTTTCAACATCGTCAAAAATATTCCAGATATTTCCAGAATCAACAAATAAGGCGCTATTTATTTTGCCGAATAAGTTATATCGATACTCAAAACTAAGGGTAAGTTTCATATTTGCTTCGTTAAATTCATCATTACTATCTGAGCTTCCAGGACCCAGATTATAAGCTGTCCATGCACGATTATCGTTTGTACCTCCAGCAAAGAAACTTTTAGAAAATGGAATACTTGTTGAATTACCATAAGGAATGGCAATTCCAAAAAAGCTTCGCATGGCAAAAATATTTTTACGTCCTAGATCCCAGTGTTTTATATAATCAAATTCGGTCTTTGCATATTGCGAATAGGCTACATTAAATACTTCAAAACGATTATCACTATTTTTCTTTAACCCTAACAGTTTGGAGACATTAGTTAACAAATTCCCTGAAAATTCTACTTTAAAACGAAAAATTGAAAAATCTTCATCAAAAACATTTTCCCGTTTATCTTTTGAATAACTATAATTTGTAGCGAATATGAGGTTATCCTCAGTCAATCTTTCTTTTCGCTCGTTTATATTATTAACGGTTTGAAAGTCTTCAGGATTAGTAGTTTGAAAACCAATATCTTGTAAAACAAGAGCAATGAAGTCATCTGCACTAGATTGAATCAGGCTTGGTTGTCCACCTACATTTGATATAAATTCGGCCGGTGTATTATATATGTTAATAGCTATATTATCTAATTTGCTAAATGAATTTTGATAGACGCCAAAGTAGTTTTCAGGATTTAAGTTTTTTACATATTGTATGCCAAAAAAGTCAAGGTTATTTGTTACTCTTTCTGAAGGATACCATTTAAAACTATAAGTGCCATTAAAAGTTTGTTTGTCTAAACCGATATTTGTTTGGCTTGTAAATCCTAAACTAACTCTTGTACTTGGAGACATGTACTTAGGAATAATTTTTTCGGTATTGAAAGGAAAGAACAATCGCGGAATTGTCAGCTTGACATTGGCTCCTATTTCATTTATATCAAAAAATTGCTGATCTTCTTTTGAGCCATCTTTTGAAGCTCCTATAGCTCCAATAGCAGACACCTCTAATGTTTCAGCACCTCTAAAAACATTACGGGTTAATAATGAAGTACTAAATGATAAACCAACAGTTTGAATATTGCTTTGAGAAATATTTACATCAAATCCAAGGCCAAACTTCTTACGTGGTGATAGAAAAATATTTGCCGTTAAGGTCGTGTCATTTTCGTTTTCAACATATTCAATATTAGGATACTTAAATGTTTGCAGTTCATTTAAATAACGATATGTTCGGGTTCTATCTATATCTCTAAAAATACTGTCTTGATTAATAAAAACAGCATCTGTTATTGCATTCGGTCTGTAACGCATCTTACTATAACTATATAAATTGAAGTTTTTAAATAAAGTAGAATCCTGAAAAGGCTGACCTCTGTTTTCAAAGGCATCATCCGTGATTATATTAACTTCTTTGATATTGTAAATTTTGAATGGAATTCGCGCTATTGAATCTTCATTTCGTATTATGCGATCCTGAATTTGAAATTCTACATTTACCTTCCCGCTTTTCCCAGAGTGTCGTTTTCAAACCTGATATAATCTTGTGAAAAATGATAAACTCCTGAATTTCGAAAGCTTGAGGTTAACCGTTCACGTTCATTGCTGAAATCATATGCTTTAAACTGATTTCCTTTTTTAATTAGAGAACCTGAATTAATATTATGATATAATGAATCAATGATCGGGGATGAAATTTTCGCAGATATCGAATCTAAGAAATATGGGTTTCCAGTTATTACATTATAATTAATTGCTGCACGTTGATTTTCACTTTTAGAGATATTATAGATCACCACTCGATCAAACCAACCATTGACAAAGTAATAATCTTCAAGATTCTTTTTTGACTTATTGGTTTTTACAGTATCAACAATTGCAGGAGCCTCTCCGGTTTTTTTTAGCCAACTGTTAAGGCCTAAAGCTGATTCTTTGAGTACATCAACCTGTTTTTGCGAATACAAATTCTTTAAATGGGCCCTTCGTTTTGGTTTTTTATCTATCCAAACTTCAAAAAGAGAATCTCTATTTGGTCTTGCCAAATTGTAAATATGTAAACGTAAAGGAATGCCCAGAGCCTTGACATTTGGGGTTTGATATAATAAATTAGTTATATCTTCTTTATTATTCCTTTTGCCATTTACCGTAACAGTTGCTTTTGTTAATAAATGCTCATTCTCTCCAACTCTTTTAACAACGTTACACGATGTAACGCAACTAATTATTATTAGACATAGTAATATTTTTGCGAGAGTTTGTTTCAACTACTGATAAATAAATTAGATTTACTTCTTCAAGCTTAAACCTAAGCTCAAAAATACATTTTTTGAATGTTAAGTAAAAGCCAAATACAGCTTATAACGAGTTTAAAGCAAAAAAAGTTTCGTACCCAACATGAGCTGTTTGTGGCGGAAGGTATAAAAACGATAAATGAGCTTTTAAATTCACGTTTTCAATTGGTTCAACTATTTACAATTACGTCGGAATTTGATGTTTTGGATGATTTACAAACAAGAATCACTTCTATTGAACTAAAAAAAATTAGTTTTTTAAAAACACCAAATACGGCCTTGGCTTTATTTAAGGTCCTAATTTCACAACCAATTGACCATAATCAGTTAATTGTGGCGTTAGATAATGTAAGAGATCCAGGTAATCTAGGAACTATTATAAGACTTTGTGATTGGTTTGGTGTAAAAGATATTGTCTGTAATAATGAAACGGTTGACTGTTTTAATCCAAAGACAGTTCAGGCTACAATGGGTTCTATTGCTCGTGTTAATATATCGTATATAAAATTACAGAATTTTCTCTCATCTCGAAATGAAACCAAATTTGGAGCCTTTATGGACGGAGAAAATGTATATGACATGAATTTGCCTTATTCTGGTATTTTAGTGTTTGGAAATGAGTCCAATGGAATTTCGCATGAGGTTGACAAAGAAATAACAAGCCGCCTTGCTATTCCGCGTTTTGGAGATCTCCAAGAAGCCGAAAGTCTAAATGTAGCTAATTCAGTTGCAATTTTATTGAGTGAATTTAAGAGAAGAGTTATTGAAATGTAAAACTGATAAATAGTCCTCTTGTTTTCATAGTTTCAACATTGCCAGTCCAAGGGCTATTCGGATCTGCATCTTTAACCATTTCATCATTTAATGCAAACACACCTCTAACAGAAGGGGTAAATTTAAACCAAAACAAATAAAGATCAACCCCAATACCGAGTTCGTAAAATACCACGCTTTTTTTTGCTCTGAATTCACCAACACTATTATCCCCTGGATTATCTTGATTACTTGATAAATTAAATGCTGTTGATAATCCACCGACAATAAATGGTTTGATATTGTTTAGACGTTTGGTAGAAATCTTTAATAATAGTGGAAAATGAATATATGTCGAGCGCACTTCCCTTTCAAGATCAGAATCGTTGAATTCTAATCCAGCAAAATAACTTGAATGATAATGTAAAATTCGTTTTGTGATGAACAATCCAGGTTCAAGACGTAAATCAAAATGATCATTAATACGAAGATTCCCAATTAGACCTACACTAAAACCGGCTGATTTTTCAATCTGAATATCTTTTAAGTTATGACTATAGTCAAAATTAAAATCATAACTATTTAAACCAAGAAAGTATCCCCAGGACAAAAAAGCCTTATCAAAATTTTCATTATTCTTTATTTTTTCTTTATTAAATAACTGTGCTGAAGCACTTTGTGCTAGCATAAGAAACGATAA
>PVMS01018136.1_pt1 | contig 11145 bp, 11 predicted proteins | sample 1853461 | NCBI WGS metagenome assembly PVMS01 (sample SAMN08582032, study PRJNA380276) | Marine sediment metagenome, whole genome shotgun sequencing project. | isolation source: ocean sediment barecode stripped | collected 2017
GACGCTCTTCCGATCTATTCCATTCTCATGCCATTCGTGTTGCAAATCATTAAAGGTGTCAGAAAAAAGCTGGTTTCGGGTGTCAGCGCTGCCGCTGGCCACCGAAGCGGCCAGTTTGATCGAACAAGAAACATCTTCGAAACCTAAAAAAAAGCATAAAGATGTTAACTTAAGCGATTTTTAATTGTGGGATCGGCTTTCCAGCCGCGATTAACGCGGTCAGGCAGCATGATCGTGGCTAAAAGCCACTCCCACCCTCCAGTAACTTTAATTCTGACAACGACCCTGGATTTCATGAAGCCTCATATGGGGTTTCAGGACTTGCAAACAGAAATGCTGAAACCCGCAAATCGCAACCCGAAACGTGTAACTCGTAACGCGTAACCCGTAACTCGCAACGTGCAACTCGTAACCCGCAACTCGTAACCCGTAACTCGCAACCCGTATCTCGTAACCCGCAACCCGGTCACGCTATGAATATCGTAGAAATTGAGCAGTTTGGTGAAATTGAGGCGATCAAGCTCGGCTATGGCCCTATCGGTCAACCATTCATGACGGTATACCTGTATATCCTTGATGGACTTGTCATTGATACCGGCCAACGGCATATGCAGAAAAACGTTATCGAACTGCTTGGTGAAAAAAAAATTCACCAAATCCTGCTTACCCATCATCATGAAGATCATAGCGGAAACGCGTCAGCGATCGCCCAGCATCATCACATCGAAGCTTTCGGCCACCCCCTGACGGTTCAAAAGATGGCAACCGGTTTCCGAATTCTTCCATACCAGCGCTTTATCTGGGGCCGGTCGGAAAAATTCAGGCTTTCGCCGCTGGGCCCGGCCGTAGAATCGAATCGTTATAAACTTGTGCCGGTTCACACACCGGGCCACAGCAAAGATCATACGGTTTTTTGGGAAGAGACCAATGGCCGGCTCTTTTCAGGCGATCTTTACCTGGGAGAGCGAATCAAGTTTTTTCGCTCCGATGAAAAAATATTTGACCAGATCCAATCGCTGAAAAAGGTCTTAAAACTCGATTTTGACGCCCTTTTTTGCGCCCATAACCCCTGCCCACGGAATGGGAAATCAAAATTAAAACAGAAGCTGCAGTTTCTGGAAGACATCGTCGGCCAGGTTCAAAAACTAAAGGGCCGGGGGATGAACCATAAAGCGATTTTCCAGCGCCTGGACCCGGGAAAAGACAAATGGGTAAAATTGATGACCATGGGAAACGTGAGCTTTGCCAATATGCTGAGGTCGGCTTACCAATCGGATAGTACCTCAATCTTGCACAAAAATTAATGAGAATCAGTCCCGAGGATTTTTTGCGGATAAAGATATTAATTCAGGTAACAACCCATAAAAAAAGCGCAATGTTGAAATTGCGCTTTTTGTGTTTATAATTTGTGGTGCCGAAGGCGAGACTCGAACTCGCACAGGCATACGCCCACTAGACCCTGAACCTAGCGCGTCTACCAATTCCGCCACTTCGGCACGCTGAAAAAGATTGATTTAATTAAAAGTTCGGACTAAATATATCTTTTCTGTTATTGATGTCAAGCCCATAATTGATAGCCACGATAAAAGCTATAAACCGAATCTGCTGTAGACATAGAAAGAAGCTGTATTCCCAATTGGAGTAATGGAATAATGGAATATTGGAATATTGGAATGATGGTGTTTGATTTTCAGCATAATCGTTCGCGGTGTGGTATCGACCCAGCAATACAAAGTTAACACTAGAGTGGCATATGTTGAACGATTTTAAAATTGAAATGGTTAAATCCTTCTATAAACCATTATTCCATCATTCCAATATTCCACTATGGGCCTACTCAGATTTAATACGAATTTATTGTATACCCATTTAAATTTAGGGACTTAGAGAACGAATTGTATGAAAACTTTCGACCATCTTGATAAGATTCATGAGCCGTTTAAAAAGGCCGTCATTACCATCGGGAATTTTGACGGCGTCCATATCGGGCATCAGGCCCTGTTCCATGAGGTCATCGAAAAAGCCGAGACCATCGATGGCACATCGATTGCCATGACATTTGAACCCCACCCGATTCGGGTATTAAAACAAAACGGCCACCCGCCCCTGATTACCCTTTATGAGCAAAAGGCCGAACTGATTGAGCGAACGGGCATCGATGTCCTCATCTGTGTGCCCTTCACTAAAGCATTTGCATCCCTGTCCGCCGATCAATTTATTAGAGATCTACTGGTCAAAAAAATCGGCGTGAAAGCCATTGTGGTCGGCGAAGACTACAGTTTTGGTAAAAATCGCGAGGGCAACATCAACATGCTGAAATCCTATGCCCCCGCTGGTGGCTTTGAGGTCATCGTAGCCGATTGGATTAAGACGTCCAAAGGATTTACGGGCAGGATCAGCAGTACCAGGATCAGAGAACTGGTAACAGACGGCCATATGAGGGAAGCGGAAAAAATGCTGGGACGCCGTTACCAGGTCAGAGGCCGGGTGATGACCGGGCGTGACCGCGGGGGCAAGCTTCTGGGCATACCGACAGCCAATATCAACCTGCACGATGAACTATGCCCCAAAACCGGCATCTATGCCGTTACCGTCGAATGTAGCGGAAGCCGGCACAACGGCGTTGCCAACATCGGATACAGCCCGACCTTTGAAGATCATGAGTTTACGGTTGAGGTGCATATTCTCGATTTTAATGCTAATATATATGGAGAAAAGATTCGCGTAAATTTTATCAAACGCTTACGGGATGAAATAAAATTTTCCAACATCTCGGAGCTGATCGATCAGATTAAAAAGGATATTGCCGCAGCCCGGAAATTTTTTTCAAAATGACAACGAAAATGGCCGCCTCCTTTATCGGGGGCATTATTATATCGGTAGTCGCTCTCTATTTTGCTTTTAAAAATGTTCCCCTGGCGGAACTTTTCAGTTATCTGGTATCTATCAATTATCTTTGGGTCCTACCGGCAGTTGCCATTACGTTTTTATCGTTTATGTTAAGGGCCTGGCGCTGGCGTATCATATTGGAATCAGAGAGTAAGATAAGTGTCTGGCGCGCATATAATCCCATGATGATCGGGTTTATGATCAACTGTGTGCTGCCGGGACGACTCGGTGAAGTCGCCCGCCCGATCATCCTGCAAAAAGAGGAAAAAATACCTTTTGCCACCGGGTTGGCTACTGTGGTTGCCGAACGCGTTTTTGACATCGGCATTTTACTTTTACTGTTCATGTTAACCGTCGGAACGCTGCAGATAGCTCCTGATCAAAATGTAATCTTTGGATCATACAACCTTAACCTTGAAACCTTGCAGACTGTATTCAGTGGTTTGCTAATAATAGGGGCTCTGTTAATAGTCGGAATCGCACTGTTCAGCATCGGCAAATTCCGTAAAATTATTTACAGGGTGGTTAGGTACACACCGGAGTTGTTATTTTTTACAGGAGAAAAATTTAAGTCATCGGTTAGAAAAAAAATCTGTGAGCCGGTCATTAATATACTGAAAAACATTGCCCGGGGTTTCACCCTGATTCGACACCCGAAAAAATTGTTATACTGTGCTGTTCTCTCCGTTCTTATCTGGGGTCTGGCAGCTTTCTCATATTATTTATTTTCACTTGGCAGTCCGGGGGTAAACCTGACGTATCTTGAAATAACAACCGTTATGGTGATTGTTTGCTTTTTTATTTCTTTGCCGTCGGTGCCCGGCTGGTGGGGACTCTGGGAGGCAGGTGGTATTTTTGCATTATCGTTGTTTGGCGTCACGGCTAAAGAAGCGGCCGGCTTCACACTGGCAAATCATGCCATCCAGGTCTTCCCGGTAATCATTGCCGGTTTTGCATCAGCCCTGCTTCTCAGTGTGAATATACGCCAGTTATCTTATCAGGGCAAAGAATATAAAAAACAGCAACCGACGGACAGCCTCAATGAATGAAAATAGCTGTTTAGCGACTTTTAGCTAGCAACATTATGAACAAACTAAAAATCTTAACATATCCGGATAAAACCCTGAGCCAGCCGACTACACCGTTGGACGATATCGACGGGAAGGTCCAGGAGATGATCGATGGCATGGCCACTACCATGTACGGAGCGCCGGGCGTCGGGCTGGCGGCGATTCAGGTCGGCTGGGATAAGAGTGTATTGATTTATGATATTTCTCCCCGCGAAGAAAGCCGCGAATTGTGTGTCCTGATTAACCCTAAAATAATCACCCAGGAAGGGCAGATTATATCGGAGAATGAAGGGTGCCTCAGTGTCCCTGATTTTAGAGCGGATGTGAAACGATCAGAATTTATTACGATCGAAGGTCATGACCGAGAGGGTAATCCCCTGCGCCTGGATACTGAAGGAATACTGGCGATTGTATTGCAGCATGAGATCGATCACTTGAACGGCACGTTATTTATTGAGCGGATAAGCTCATTGAAACGGCAGATGTATAAACGCCGGGTGAAGAAACAATTAAAAGAAATTCAGGGATTAAGGAATTGAGGGATTCGGGGATTGATGGATGGAGGAATTCAAGAATTAGATTGATAGAATACATTTACTTTAGGCATTTTAGGCAATTTAGGCACTTTAGGCATTATGCGGGTTAATAAGATACCCTTGATTGATCATTTGACTAAAATGAAAACAGCAGGTTCGAAGTGAAGAAAAAGTTCCGTATCATATTCATGGGTACGCCGCCGTTTGCGGTGCCCGCCTTAAAAGCCTTGCATGAGAACGGCCATGATATCACCATGGTCGTCACCCAGCCGGACCGCCCCAGGGGAAGGGGCCGCAAGGTATCACCACCGGCAGTCAAGGCAACAGCACTCGATCTGGGGTATCAGATTTTACAGCCGACCTCCATTAAAACTACAGAATTTAACGATTTAATCGCACACCAGAAACCGGATTTTATAGTCGTCATCGCCTTCGGAAGAATCCTGCCGGAAAATTTACTGGCATTACCCCGTTGGGGAACGATCAACGTTCATGCCTCCCTGCTTCCCAAATATCGTGGTCCGGCCCCGATCCAGTGGGCCGTTATCAACGGCGAAAAAGAAACCGGTGTGTGCACCCAGTTGATGGAAAAGGAACTCGACACCGGTGACCTGCTGCTCAGCGTTAAAGAAACCATAAAGCCGGATGATACCTCCGGAGATCTGCACGATCGTTTGGCTGTGAAAGGAGCAACGGTTCTGATCGACACGCTAAAGGGATTGGCGAACAAAAAGATCCAACCCGTCAGGCAGGATCACAGCCTGGCAGTCTATGCGCCCATGCTCACCAAAGATGACGGCCTCATCAATTGGAACCAACCTGCAAAATCCCTGGAGTCCTTTATCCGGGGTGTTACGCCATGGCCGGGAGCCTATACCTTCCTCGGCGATAAGCGTTTGAAAATATTTAAATCACGGCCCCTAACGGTCGAAATCACCGAGCCTCCCGGAACTGTTTTGCAAGGGTTTCCGGATGAATTGCGGATTGCTACCGCCCAAGGAGGGTTATTAATTGAAGAACTTCAAGGCGCTTCAGGAAAACGGCTTTTAATTAAGGATTTTCTGCGGGGACATCCAATACCAACCGGTTCAATTCTAGGTTAGATTTCATCCACATTGAGGAAAGCCGCCTTGGTATCCTGGAAATTATACATGTGTGTTGTTGGAAAAAGCCAAATTACAAGCACCAAAATACAAATAAATTCCAAATTCGAAATCACAATGACCAAAACAGGACAGTGCGGATACGCCCTAATGCATTTTTCGGAATTTGTGATTTTGGTCATTGGAAATTGTTTGTTATTTGTTATTTGAAATTTGTATTTTCAGAACCCGTACGATACCCGGTCAAAGGCATTATAGCCACTATTAATTCCAATACTTTCCTCAAATTATTTTAACTATGCCATTCGATGCTCGCAAAGTCGCCCTTGATACATTAAACACCCTGGACCAGGGGCATCACACCCTGGATAACTTAATGGAAGAGGCCGTGGCTGAAGATGCCATCGTATCAAAACGGGACCGGGCCTTTATTCAAGCCCTTGTCTTCGGCGTTTTGCGTTGGAGGGGTCGACTGGATTTTATCATCAATCATTTCTCCAGCACCCGTTTTGATAAAATCGATCCCACGGTGTTGAACATCTTGCGCTTGGCCCTGTTTCAGATTATCCATATGGATCGCGTTCCGGATTCTGCCGCCGTCAACACGGCGGTTGAAATAGCGAAAACAACCGTTGCACCCTGGGTGGTTGGCTTTGTCAATGCCGTGTTGCGAAAAGCTGCCCGTAATTACCAAGACCTTTCCTTTCCGGCTGTCGAAAAAAATGCGATCACGGCAACCGCAACGGCCACGTCATTTCCCGCATGGATCATTCGCAGGTGGATCGGACGTTACGGCCTGGAAACCACCACGGCTCTGTGTGATGCCTTAAACACCATTCCCGCCATAACCATCCGTACCAACAGGCTCAAAACATCACCGCCTGATCTGATGAAATCACTTGCCGGGGAGGCTGAGCAGATAAAGCCAACGCTTTATTCGCCGGACGGGGTTACTTTTGTCAACCCGGCAACAGCAATTCCCGAACTCAGTGCTTTTAAAGCAGGCTGGTTCCAGGTCCAGGATGAAGCCGCCCAGCTGGTTTCATTGTTATTAAATCCACAACCCGGTGAAACGGTTATGGATGCCTGCGCGGGTCTGGGCGGCAAAACCGGCCATATCGCTCAGCTCATGAAAAACAATGGTTCTATTGTTGCCCTGGACATCCATAAAGGGAAGCTTTTACGGCTTGAATCCGAGATGCAGCGCCTGGGAATTTCGATCGTCAAAACGTTATGCCGCAATCTGGAAACTGAAAACCTTCAACAGCAATTGGACCCATTCGACCGTATATTATTGGATGCACCATGCTCCGGGTTAGGGATCATACGCCGCAATCCGGACATTAAATGGCGAATGTCGAAGAAAAATCTGGCAAAGTTTAAAACTAGACAATTAGCGCTGCTGCATAATTTATCCCGGCTGGTCAAACCCTCCGGGATTCTGGTATATGCCGTTTGCAGCCCCGAAACTGAAGAAAACGAAGACGTGGTTAATGAGTTTTTGAAAAAACAGGCGGAGTTTGTTATAGATATACAGTTTGAAGGGCTTCCTGACAAAATGCATTCTGTTCAGGCTCCCAATGGCTGGTTTAAAACCTTGCCGCATTTTAGTCACATGGACGGATTTTCTTTTGTTCGACTAAAAAGAACCCAATGATTGCGAAAATTATAAAAATAGCAGCTCTTTGTACCGCATTTTTGCTGGTCGTCGGTGCCAGTGCATATTTGACGCTGACGTTTATCATTAAAAGCGAAGATACGGTCATCGTACCGGACCTTGTTGGCAAAGATGTGGTTTCCGCGCTGGAGCTATTAACCGATTTGCAGTTGAATACCAAAGTCAGTGGATCTGAATACAGTGATCAATTTCCTAAAAACCATGTTACCTTTCAAGAGCCGGAAGCCGGATCGGAAATAAAAAAAGACCGTGACGTCAGGATTATGATATCAAAGGGCACCCGTAATATTTTGATGCCCAATTTAGTCGCACTATCCGAGCAACAGGCCCGTATGATAATGGAAGAAAACGGCATTTCCCGGGGCCAGCTGTCCCGGACTTTCAATAAGAATATTGAGAAAGATCGTATTATGGCCCAGGTTCCCGCAGCCGGTGTCATGATCACCCGGGGTGCTGCGGTGGATCTTTTGGTGAGCGTGGGGCCCCGATCCGCTGAATTAATGATGCCGGACTTAGCAGGACTTTCGGTGGATAAGGCCGTATTCAGGGTTGAAAAAAGCAACCTGGCTTTAGGGACAATACAGTCGCAGTTTAATAAACAAAAACCGCGCAATATGGTTATCCGCCAGGAACCTCTCGCAGGTTATCGGGTAATCGAAAACAGTCCCGTTCACCTTGTCATCAACCGACCCCCGGGTAAATCAACAAGGGGAAATTTTCATCAACCATTATACGGCAGCCTGCTGCAACACGATATAAAAAACGGCTTTTTGAAAAAAAGGGTCCGGGTTGAATTGGAGCACAAAAACAGTTCAGCGGAAATATTTGATGACTACGTGAAACCCGGTGAACAAATGTGGATCCTGATTCCCAGGGATCGGGATGCGGCGGTCCTTATTTTTGAAGATGATGAACTGGTTAAAACCCATTTGTATGAGGCGTGGTAAAAACGAGTTGATTGAGTTGATAAGTTGATTGGGTTTATTGAGTTAAAAGAATTTGGCCTCCAGCCTCTCCGAGCAGCCGTATGCCGTAAGGAGTCTACGCCTTGGAGAGCGCGACGGCAAGATTAAATGGCCCCAAAGTCGAACGCCTGAGGAGTTGCAGCCTTTTTATACGATCCGTATGAAACAGGTCTGGGCCAAGGATTTCGGATTGGAAAGAGATGGACTGAGGGTTGAGTAGAAGGCTCGGAAGGTACGAAGATAGGAAGTTGGGAATCTGGGACTGGAATGCAGGTTAAACATAGTATGCTTGGGTTAAAGAAGAATAAAATCGATTTTATTCCAATCACTAATCAACCAGTCAACCAATCAACCAATCAACTAACGTCCCTATCAACCCAATCAACTAAATAAACCAAAAAATCGGAGATTTTTTCTATGAAACTGATTGCACCATCTATTTTATCGGCTGATTTTGCCAGGCTGGGTGAAGAAATCAAAGCAGTCGAAGCGGCCGGCGCTGATTGGATCCATGTGGACGTCATGGATGGCCATTTTGTCCCTAACATAACCATCGGGCCCTTGATTGTTGAAGCCTTGCGGTCGGTAACCTCTCTGCCGATAGACGTACATCTGATGATTGAAAACCCTGACAATTTCATCCCCGCCTTTGCTAAAGCCGGAGCTTCATGGATTTCGGTTCAAATCGAAACCAGTGTGCACTTGAACCGTTCCGTACAACTGATCCGGGAGTGCGGCGCCAAGCCGGGTGTTGTATTGAATCCATCAACTCCGATCCAAACCCTGGAATGGATAATGGATGATGTCGATTATGTGCTTATTATGAGTGTTAACCCCGGATTTGGCGGTCAGGCCTTCATTCCGAACAGCCTGGAAAAAATCAAAGCGCTTCACCGGATGATCCAGAGCAAAAATTTGAACACACTCATACAGGTTGATGGCGGCGTTAACGAAAAAACGATTGCCGATGTTGCCGCCGCCGGTGGGGACATATTCGTAGCGGGTTCGGCCATTTTTGGCAGTGACAATTACCGGAAAACCATTAATAGTTTCCGGAAAAAAACAGAATGAGCTTTTAAAAAAACCTCATAAGTATACCAACCTATTGTTTCGTATTTCTATTTACTTTCGGATGAAGAAAAGTTCTAAAATATATTTCGCCATTGCGATGATCGCCGTGCTGGCAGGCATTGGGGTCGGGTATTATTTGATGTGGCCGGAATCAACAACAGATGCGCAAAAGCGGGATCAAATCGAAAAGTTGTACATGAGCTACAAAAAAGAGTTTCCAGCGGTCCAGGATGTGGACCCCCAGGAAGCCATGCAGCTATCCAACACCGGGAAAGTTGTATTCATTGATGTTCGGGAGCCCGATGAACAAAGTGTGTCCCATCTGCCCGAAGCCATTAGCGCTGATTCTTTTTTAGAAAACCCGGAAAAATATAATGACTATATCAAAATTGGATACTGCACGATTAGTTACCGCAGTGGCATACTTGCGCAAGAGCTGCATCAAAAAGGGATCCCCATCTATAATCTACGCGGGGGATTATTAGCCTGGGTGCACGACGGCGGCAGGGTCTACAATGGGACTGACGAAACTAAGCGTATCCATGTCTACAGCCGGGAATGGAATCTGGGACCTGACAGCTACGAAGCGATCTGGTAAATTGGAATGTTGAAGGAATGGATTCTAATTTTAATAAACAATATTTTTGACAGGATTAACAGGATTTTCAGGATATATGTTTTCTTAGTTTCCAGCCACCGGCCCATAGGGCCTACGGCCCGGAGGGAAGAAACTAAGAAAATACCATCCGCCTACGGCGGAAAAAAAGACTTCAATAGCCCACATACATGTAAATTATCGATTCTATCCCATACGGATGATTAGGCATGAGACACCTCGCCGAAGGCGATTGAGATCCTAATGATCCTGTTGATCCTCTCTAAAATGTCTTTTTAAAAGGGAATCCATTCATCTAGTTACACAAAACCCCGATCAAAAGGATTTCGTTAATAGCAAATAAAATTATTGAAAACCATGATTATCAGGGTAGTAGGCATCGTAATACTTACGATAGATTCTGTCTGTTCGTCTAAATCTTCTTGCCATAAGATAGCGCGGGAAAAGGCGAAAAACCGTCATCAATTTGTATGAGAAACGGTTGCCCTGCCAGCGTCTTCCGGAAACCATAATTCCGTCCTTCAGAAAAACGAGTCCCCCGACTTCTTTTAATCTCAAAGACAGCTCAACATCCTCCATCAACATCATCGACGGAAAACCCCCGATAGCATCGAGGGCCTCCGATCGAAAGAACTGGCCCTGATCCCCAAAGGAAACCCCGGTTAACCGGGCTCTCAAGTTGTTAAGGGCGGCGACGACCCGCGTCCCCAATTTTTTTTGCTTAAACTGCATTCCGACTGCGCCACCCACCGCATGAGGATTTTCTTCCAGAATTTTAAGTATTCTTTCAAATACCCCTCTTTTAGCTTCACAGTCTGCGTGCATCACGATGATGACGTCTGCTGAGGTGGCCTTTATCCCTTTTTCAATTTGAAGTCCCCTGCCCTTCGAACTCTCGACCACTATAGCGCCTGCTTTCATGGCAATTTCACGGGTCTCATCGGTTGAACCGCCGTCGGCCACAATAATGTCTTTTAAGCCGGTGCGATTTTGCAAAGACTGCAGGCATTGCCCCAGGAGGTCGGCTTCATTCAGGGAGGGGATAACCACGGAAATGCTTTCGGGACGCTTCCTATATTTTTCACTAAAACTATAGCCGTTTCTGAAAAGCCCCCAAACAAGCAGACCATAGAAAGGAATGTATTCCATAAGTTTCAACCAGTGAATTTCCTGGAAACCACCGGTTTTAAATTCGACGGCCGTAACCGGAAAAGTGA
>PVMS01149518.1_pt1 | contig 11145 bp, 7 predicted proteins | sample 1853461 | NCBI WGS metagenome assembly PVMS01 (sample SAMN08582032, study PRJNA380276) | Marine sediment metagenome, whole genome shotgun sequencing project. | isolation source: ocean sediment barecode stripped | collected 2017
AGAAAATAGCCACCTTCTTAATCACGCTTCAGATTTTGATTGCCGGATGCAGCAAATCGTCTGGATCCGCAGACACTACGTCCTCGAAATCCTCTGAGGTAGATGCTGTGCAAGCCCCCGCGGCTCGCGTTCTGCCGACGCTTTACCCGACCGTTACCCGCCCCGCGATGCCCGAGCCAACTGATACCAGAGTGCCAAGCCCGACATTTCCCCCAGAAACGCCGGTCAATTTTGAGCAGCCTGTCATCGAGTTGCGTTACTCCATACCGGCACTCGGACTAGAACGAATACTTGAGGGAGATGTCTCTGGACGCCTGAAACTGACCGATAAATCGACCGGCGGCATAATCGAACGCAGAAATCAAGCTGGAATTCTTATCGAGATGCAACAATCCTTACCGCGCCTGGCCCTGGATCCTCTTCCGGATGGCTGCGATGGCTGCGTCTGGATTGAGTACGATTTGCCATTGACGGGCGATAAGGATCAGGGATGGCTTCAAGATGTTCGAATGCTTGCCAGTCTTGAAAACTTCACCACAGCCTTGCTAGGACCACACTTTCCACCTGACACAGTTCTGGGCCTTAGACGAAGTGCGACCCAAGATCAGGTTGCCCACACCGTTGCCTTAAGCAACGATGGCCGATTGTGGACTTGGAAGGCAACCGAGGCAAAAGTAGCCGAACCGGTAACGCTCGAGGAAAGTGATCCCATTCTCTCAGTTGAACTGGGAACGGCTGTGCTTGTGGATTTGGCCCCAGCCTATTCGGCCGACTGTCCAGGGGGCGCCGGAATCGAGACCCTCTTCTACAAATCTGAAGAGACCGACCTATATGTACAAATCGTCTGTCCGGAATTGGCCCTACCTTCCGCTCTCTTGCCAATTTATTTGAGTCTGGATGCTAAAACCACTGGACTTTTCACTGAAGACGAGGAGGACCTAGATGAATCGACCCTTCCTCAGGAAACTGTATTGCGGTACCGGAATGCAGATGGTACTCAACTGACAATTTACTATGACGGTCGGACATTCGTTCAGGACATCGACGGAGCTATTATTACCGACACGATTACTGTAACCTTGGCAGTTAGCCTTACTGAGGAATTGGTGGACAGCCAGCTTTTGCAGACCGGACTCGATGTATTTCTATCTGGGGAAACGGATAATGTACTCGTGGTTCGTGGTTCTGATGGCTTGTATGCAATCGGATGGGACGATGTCCTCGACCCGAGCATCGAACCGTTCATAATAAGATTGGAGATGTTGATCGATCGAATTTTGTCATCGCTAGAAGGTCCGGATTCAGGAGAAGGCACACCGGTAGCACCGGAAGAACAAAGTCCTGGAACACCCACATCTGAGATCCCGAGTACGGAGACGCCGTTTCCGCAGATTACGGCCACTCCAGGCTAAGGGAGTAGCCTTTTTCACTAACTCAATCGATGCAGGCACTTTACATAAGAGACGGAAATCTCCGGTATTTAACGGATTATCCACAGCCGGTCAGGCGTGCTGGGCAATCGCTCATCCACGTAATAGGGGCCGGAGTCTGCTCAACAGATCTGGAGATCGTGAGAGGCTATGCCGGATTCCAGGGAATCCCTGGACATGAATTCGTCGGCGTTGTCCGCTCCTCGGACAATCAATCGCTCATAGGTAAACGCGTTGTTGGAGGGATTAATCTGGGTTGTGGTGTCTGTGAAGTCTGCCAGGGTCATGGTCCGGAGCATTGCCCAAAGCGAACCGTACTGGGGATAATTGATCATGATGGCGCATTTGCTGATTTCCTCACCTTACCCGATGAAAACTTACACCTGGTTCCGGATGACATCTCGGATGAGGCAGCGATTTTCACTGAGCCGCTGGCAGCAGCGTTAAGAATCTCCGAACAGGTTAGCGTCAAGCCTTCGGACCGGATAGCAGTAGTAGGTCCTGGAAAGCTCGGATTGCTAATCGGTCAGGTGCTGAGCTTAGGAGGAGGTGACGTTACGATGCTCGGTAGAAGGACCGAGTCTCTGCGTCTACCGTCCGATCTTGGCTTGACAACCGGTCTAGTCGAAGATGAAAACGATAACACTTATGACTTCGTGGTCGAGGCCACTGGAAACGAGGCGGGTTTTGCGCATTCGGTACGACTTTTACGGCCACAGGGCACGCTAATTCTTAAAAGCACTTTCGCCGGGTTGGCAACGGTTGATCTCTCAGAATTAGTCGTTAGTGAGATGACTATAATAGGCTCTCGCTGTGGACCTTTCGAACCGGCCTTGCGCCTGCTTTCGGCTGGCAAGGTAAATGTCGAGAGCATGATTGAAGGTCGCTATTCGCTGAGCGACGGCCTGCGCGCCTTCGAGCATGCCGCACAACCTGGTGTCCGGAAGATCCTTATCAATCAATAGCACGAGAAATATGGGGTGGGACGCTCCAATTATGGTCCTCGGCCGGCAACAAATAAACCAGCCGTTTGATCGCCTCATCGCCCGATGAAACAGATGCTAATAGCGCCGGATTGGTTATGCGAGCACCTAAATCGTCAAGGCGTGTCTAATTAGCCAGCGCAATCAGTCACCAGACAGAGAGCGCAATTGCCAGCCCCGCTCTGGTTGGCCTCTGATAGGGGGAGGTTATAATAGCGAACGACTGTTCATACCCAAAAGCGGAGGTTCATTTGCCAACGATCCAGCGGCCGACAGGAATGCAAGATGTAATGCCGGACGAGCGCCGGTATTGGGACGCGATTATCAATAAAGTTGTTGAATTGGCGCATCGCTATGGTTTTTTGAGGGTAGATATCCCGGTCATCGAATACACTGAGCTATTTACCAGAGGCATTGGCACGGCGTCTGATTTCTTCGTCCAGAAGGAGATGTACACGCTCGACGAAGGAGATAGCAAGAGCATCACATTACGGCCGGAGTTTACGGCTGGCCTGGTTCGTTCGTATATTGAGAATGGAATGGGAAGCTGGACGCAACCGGTCAAAATCTATAGCGTTGGACCTCTTTTTCGCCGCGAGAGCCCTCAAGCAGGTCGATTCCGCCAGCATACGCAATTCAATCCAGAGATACTTGGCGAGATTGATCCCGTGGCTGACGTTGAGATCATGATGATTGCCCAAAACTTGCACCGTGAATTAGGGTATAAGACCTTGACATTTCAGCTAAATAGCACCGGGTGTCCTCAATGCAAGCCGGTTTATGTTGCGGAGCTAGTTAATTTTCTTACGGACCATTTGGACAAATTGGCTCCCGTTGATCAAGAGAGGATGAAACGGAATCCCTTACGAATTCTAGATTCAAAAGAGGAGGGTATGGATCAACTCCTCGCCAAGGCACCGATTATCCTTGATTATCTCTGCGAAGACTGTGCTGATCATTTTGCCGAGTTACGAGAGCTACTGGACGAAATCGAACAATCCTACGTGATAAACAACAGGCTTGTTCGTGGAATCGACTACTATACAAAGACCGTGTTTGAGCTATGGGACGAAGCGATTGGCGCCCAATCATCTCTATGTGGTGGTGGTCGTTATGATGGCCTATCTGAAGCCATTGGCGGTCCTCCATTACCAGCCGTCGGCGTCGGAATCGGCGTTGAGCGCATCATTATCGGTCTAAAACAGCAAGAGGTAAATGTACCGGATACCCCGAAACCGGTTGTGCTTGTCGCGCACTTTGGCGGCAATACCAAGCTGGCTGCGGCTCACCTGGCTTTTCGTCTCCGGGATGCAGGTATCGGAACCAGGTTGGCATTTGCTCGTGGACGCCGGAGCATGAAGAGCCAGATGCGCGAAGCCGATCGCCATGGCGTCATCTTCACGGCAATCATTGGAGAGTCGGAAGTGGAACAGCAATCTGTTATGATCAAGAAAATGGCTGATGGAAAACAGTCTCCTGTTCCCACAGACGATGTGGTGGAGTGGCTTCAGGCCGAATTGCTAACAGGTGTTCCCCACGACTGATGAACAAATTCGCGATTCTATTCAACTCATCGATCCCCAGCGCGACCACGCTGGCTGAAGATATTAGAGAATGGCTTTTAATCCGCGGATCTGATGTCTGGATCGGCGAAACGCGGGAAAAGGCTGAGTTGGAGAGGAATATCTCTAGTCGAGAGTTGCTGGTGGTTTTAGGGGGTGATGGAACGACATTGCTGGCAGCCAGAATCGCTGCTCCTTATGAGGTGCCTATCTTTGGTGTTAACTTAGGGAGGGTCGGATTTCTCAGTGAGACCACTCCCACAAGCTGGCAGGACAAATTGGAAAAGGTCGCAGGGGGAGACTTTTGGACAGAGAAGCGGTTGATGCTTAAGGCCGTTGTTTCTAGAGCTGGTCAGAGATTGGCTGAGCTATCTGCACTGAATGAGATTGTCGTCAGCAGGGGCTCGAAAGTCAGAGTCGTTCGATTTCATTTATTTGTGGATGGAGATCATGTTATCACCTATGCAGCCGACGGCCTGATCACAGCGACCCCAACTGGTTCAACCGCATATTCAATGGCAGCCGGTGGTCCGTTACTACCACCTATGTTACAGAATTTCCTGGTGCTGCCGGTTGCACCGCACCTAAGTTTTGAGAGACCAATAGTTCTTCACCAGGAAGCGAAGGTCAAGATTGAGGTGGAGATGGAACACGAGGCAATAGTATCCGCTGACGGTCAGGACTCCGTGTCATTACTTTCCGGCGACGAAGTCCTGATTGAAAAGCACGCTTGCGAGAGCCTTTTCGCCCGGGTCGATGGACCCAGCTATTTCTACCATCGATTAATGCAGCACCTCAGCTTCTGGTCAAGGAAACAATAAAAGGTATTCACTAAGAAGGCATTCTTTATGGAAACAACGAGTCCTCGTATACGATCCCTCCTGAGACAAGCCGACAAAATTGCTGAGTCCGGGAAGCGGTCGGCCGCTGAAAAACTGTATCGGCAGATAATCGACGAAGCGCCCGAAACGACCAATGCCTGGACTGGCTTAGCTACGGTCTTGCGAGATCCAGCCCAAAAAGAAGCCGCCTTGCAAAGGGCACTCGAGATCGATCCTGAAAATACAACCGCAATTCATCAATTAGCTATTTTACATGGGGAGATTCCAGCGGAAACAGAGCCGCCTGAAGAGGTTCTCGCCCAGGATACGAACCTGGAGAGCGAGCAACACCATGAGGCTTCGATCGTTGCTCCACCCTCCGAACCAGATGTTCGAGCGAGCGAAGGCGGGGCCGATGAAATGCTCTTGGAGCCGATAGCAGCAGAGGTAATTGCAGAAGAAACAGTGTCCGGCGAAGAAGACGATCATATTCTGGAGCATGACGATCACATTCTGGAGCAAGTACAGGAGGTATTGTACTGCGCGAACCACCCCCACCGGGAAACACATCTTCGATGTAATCGATGTGGAAAGCCAATCTGTAGCAGCTGCGCAAAATCGACCCCGGTAGGATATCGATGTCCTGAATGTATTCGGGAACATGAGGAAATCTATTACACGGCAACAACTATTGACTACATAGTTGCAGTGACTATTGCCCTGCCGCTTAGCGTTGTTGCCGGCTATCTCGCCACATTAATCGGCATATTCGTTATATTTCTAGCTGCGGCCGCCGGTAACCTTATTGGGAGATTAGTGTTTCGAGCTGTAGGCAAGAGGCGGGGTCGCTGGATTCCACAGCTAGTCAGCGGGGCTATCATTTTTGGCGGAATTCTTGCGGCATCTCCATATTTATATGCTCTCTTACTTGGGAATATTGGCATCTCTTTTAGATTGCTGTGGGTGGGGATTTACATCTTTATCGCTTCTGGGGCTGCATATTACCAGATGAGGTAACGATTTTAACAGGTGCGATTCTAAATTTGGAGCTGAATGTTAGCTGAATTATTCATCCAAAACTTCGCCCTAATCGAAGAGGTGCGCATCGATTTTCAGTCAGGATTCAATGTTCTGACCGGTGAAACGGGCGCAGGGAAGTCGATAATTCTTGACGCTACCGCGTTGGTGCTCGGCGATCGGGCTGATACGACTGTCGTTAGGGAGGGCAGCGATAGAGCCTACGTGGAGGCGGCGTTTGGTCTGGACAGAGTACGTCACGATGATGTTCGACTTTTACTTAAAGAGGAAGGGTTGGAAGGTGACGAAGATAATTTTCTTGTCTTGAGCCGGGAGCTTCGCATTAACGGTCGCAATGTCTGTCGAATAAATGGACGCACAGTCAATCTTGCACTGCTCCGATCCCTAGGAGATAAGCTGGTAGACATCCATGGTCAAGGAGATCATCTATCCCTATTAAGTCCAAAATCCCATTTGCTATTGCTGGATGCATACGCTGGTCTGGAAGAGGAGAGGATGAATTTCCGTAAATCATTCATCAAACTCCGGGATCTGAGACGCGAATTAGAGTTACTCAGGCAAGATGAAGTGGCCTTGACCAATCGCCGCGACATGCTGAGTTACCAGGTTGCCGAGATTGATGCCGCTGATCTCAGTACCGTTGAGGAGGATGAGCTTCGGCTGGAGAGATCGCGTCTTTCTAATGTGGAACAATTAATCAGGTATGGGAACGAGGCACTCACATTTTTGGATGGAATTCCATCTGACGCCCCATCGGCTAGCGATCTGTTAGGGCAAGCTGAACATCCAATTAGCCAGCTTGCTAACCTTGATGAACGGCTCAAACCAATCCTTGAAAATTTCCAAGAGCTATATTATCAACTTAATGACTTGACCGCCGAGCTAATCCGCTATTGTGATAACCTGGAGCATAACCCTGATAGGCTAGACTTTATAGAGGAGCGACTGGAGCTAATCGGAAATCTAAAACGAAAATATGGCGGTAGTATTTCTGCGGTAATTAACTGGAAAGAAAGAGCGACTGCGGAACTGTCAAGCCTCATAAACAGCGAAAAACGAACTGAAGAACTCCTTATAGAGGAGACTAACCTCTTGCGTACGATGGGAGAGTCAGGCGCGAGACTGTCACTCCGGAGACAGAAGGCGGCCGGTCAATTGTCCTCAGATGTCGAGCGTGAGATGGCCGAGCTCAGCATGGAAAAGGCTCTTTTCCAGGTTGCTTTCTCCCGCACGATCGATGACAGAGGAGTATTCTTGTCTGAAGAGAGATTTGGCTTCGACGAGACTGGAATTGACACTCTGGAGTTTCAGGTCACGACCAACCCAGGTGAGTCACTCAGACCACTGGCTAAGGTCGCCAGTGGCGGGGAAACATCTCGGCTAATGCTTGCCCTGAAATCAGTGCTGGCCCGGGTTGACGCTATGCCGACGCTGATATTTGACGAAATCGATCAAGGAATTGGTGGAAGAGTAGGGGATGTTGTCGGACGAAAACTCTGGAGCCTGACAACGCCTGCTGAACACCAGGTGATTGTTGTAACCCATCTACCTCAGCTTGCAGGCTATGCAGATGGTCATTTCCATGTCAGCAAACGATCCGCCGGCGACAGAACAATCACCGAGGTCGAACATCTCAACGTCGATGGTCAATTAGAGGAGCTGGCTGCGATGCTAGGAACCGGCGCTGACGTGGCAAAAGGTGGCGCTGAGTCGATTCTTAGGCGAGCGAACGAAGTAAAGACCGGGTCTTAACCTTCATCGGCCGCCTTAGTTTCAAGCACAGGACGACCGAGCAGATAATCTATTGCAGCCTGCAACTGAGTATCGTTGAACTCATCGTCGCCGGCGTCAGTAAGTGATACAGAGAAGTCAGGTTCCAGTCCTTCTCCATGGACCCAATCACCATCGGGAGTGAGCCAACGGGCGATTGTTATCCGTATACCGCCACCGTTGCTGAGCCGTTTCCAGACCTGGACGGTACCCTTCCCAAAGGTTGTCTCTCCGATCAAAACACCCCGATCGCGATCTTGACCTGCGCCTGCTAAAACCTCGGAAGCGCTGGCACTCCCGCCATCGATCAGGACAACCATGGGGAGCTCCTGGGCGTCGCCCTCATCATCAGCTTCAAAGAAAACTTCCTCGCCATTGCCGAAACTTTCTATAAGAATCGTACCTTGCTCGAGAAAATGATCGGCCACGTCGACGGCTGTCGTAAGACTTCCGCCGGGATTGGCTCTCAGATCGAGGATAATACCTATTGATTCGTCATCGAAGAGATCATTCAGTAGATCGGTGAGTTCCTGGTTTGTGTCATTCGCGAAGCGGCTCAACCTGACATAGACGATGTCATCATCAAGTAACTCGCCTCGCACACTTGGGATCTTTATGATCCCGCGAATGACCTCAATTTCTATCAGCTCTCCATCGCGCTCTATGACCAGATTGACCGGTGTCCCAGAAGGACCTCGCACTAGAGTTGCTGCTTCTGATGGCGGTAGATCTGTCAGTATATGTCCATCCGCTTCTCGAAGTATGTCACCAGGGAGGATGCCAGCTAATTCGGCGGGCGATCCTTCATAGGGGGCGACAATGGTGATAGCCCCGTCGACGGCCGTAATCTCCGCTCCAATGCCCTCCAAATTACCTTCCATCGCTTCGCGCTCAGCCAGCTCATGCTCAGGGGAGAGATAACGGGTATTCGGATCATCGAGAGTGGCCAGCAGACCATCAATGGCCCCCTCGGCCAGCTCAATATCGTTTAGTGGCTGCTTGAAATATTCTTCCTGCAATAATTCAAGCGTCTCCCAAAACGGTTGAAACGCTGCCGTAGTTTCTTCTGAGAGTGCAGAAGAGGTTAGAGAAAGTTCGACGGGAGCGAAACTTGACTGCCCCAGAGCATATCCACCGCCAAATACAATAACAACCAGACTGGCCAACATCAGAAACTGAGCTGCTCTTACCTTCATCTTAGCGAATCTCCAGATTAATCATGCAAACCATCGAACCAGGTTATTTCCTACTTTATCATTGCCAACAAACCATGACTCCGGACAACAACCCGCTCCAGCTATAACACAAGACGCTGTCTAACTCATGATTGTTCCGCTATTCTAGAGCAGGTTCGTTAATAATACATAGAAACCTTCTGAGTGTAGGATTATAGGTGGGAAGTCGTAAATATTCCGTTTTTGAGGCCTTATGACCCTATGCTAGAATGAACATCGTGATTGACCTAGCAATTGTCATTGTTAACTACAATGTTTGTGATCTACTTCGAAGGTGTCTCCAGCGTGTCTACGCAAGTGAAGGGGAGCTAAATTTCGATGTTTGCGTCGTTGACAACGACTCGAATGATGGGAGCGTCGATATGGTCCAGGCGGAGTTTCCGCAGGTTCATGTTATCTCCAATGATGTGAACGTTGGTTATCCCGCCGCTAATAATCAGGGATTGCGCCACCTTAATGTGGACGCAGACGATCCCGAAATTCAGCCACGATACTGTCTGCTATTAAACCCGGATACAGAGGTTCCAGAAAATGCTTTCAGTTTCCTGGTTGGTTATCTTGAGGAAAGCCCAGATGTCGCCGTCGTTGGACCGAAATTGGTTTTGTTCGACGGAAGCCTTGACCTGGCTTGCCGGCGAGCGTTCCCATCTCCAGAAGTTTCAGCTTACCGAATGATTGGCTTCAGTCGCTTATTTCCCAATTCACCCAAGTTCGCCAGGTACAACATGACTTACTTGCCTGAAGATCAGCTGGCAGAAGTAGACTCGGTGGTCGGAGCGTTTATGATGGTCCGTGTTGATGCTGTCTCGCAAGTCGGGCTGATGGACGAACGATTCTGGATGTATGGAGAAGATCTTGACTGGGCGAAGCGGATGAAAGATGCTGGTTGGAGGGTTATCTATAATCCTGGTGTCGAAGTTCTGCACGTGAAGCGCGCGTCAAGTCGCCAGAGCGAAAGGGCAAAAATAGAGTTCTACAGGGCGATGCTCATTTTCTATTACAAGCACTACCGTGGTGAGACGCCGAGCCCCTTGCACTGGCTGATCTTGGTTGGGATTGCCTTAAAGGGAGGAAGATCGATAATAGGGGATATATTTGCCGGATCGGCAATATTGCAACCTAGTTGAAGTAACGGAAACTTAAGATGTCTACTCAAAGAATCCGCGGATTATATTCTATCTCCTTGGTAATTCTCGACGCGACCATGGTCGCAGTTGCCTTTATCCTGGCCTATCAACTTCGTGCTGCGATACCCTGGCCTAACGAGTTGGCTAACCAGGTTCCACTAGTCGATTACTCCGGATTAATTACCGCGCAGATTATTGGTGTTGTCATACTGATGTTCATGTACAGACAGTATTACATTCCACGAGCAATCTCCAGAGTAGATCAGTTTTACTCAATTTTCGCCGCGGTATCTATTGGGACACTAATGGCTGTGGCCATCTCGGTTTTTTCCTTCAAGAATAGCATTTTCGAAGTTGATTTTCCTCGGGCCATGATAATCTATGCCTGGATGTTTTCGATCGTTTTGATCATGCTTGGTCGCATCGCCCATCAAGTCATAAGAATGAGATTAAGCGCGCGGGGTTTTGGCAAAGATCGCTTGCTGGTAGTCGGCACTGGAGACGTGGCAAAGATGATCCTCCAACGCATCGCCTGGTCTCCTCAATTGGGCTACGAGGTGGTCGGCGTCATCGATGGAGAGTCCGGAGAAACGGAGATTCTCGATGTTCCAGTTATTGGCTCGCCAGAGGATCTTCCCGATCTCATTGAGAAACATTCTGTGGATGAAGTAATCATTGCCATTCCAGAGAAAGGTCATCGCGAGGTAGTTCGGATTATCTCCTACTGCGAGCGGGGACGAGTATCCATCAAAGTATTTCCCGATTTCTTCCAATTTATGGCCTCTGAAACTGATATCGATGATCTGGGAGGTTTACCGCTCCTTTCAATCAGGAACTTCGCGATGCGGGGCTACATGCTCTTCTTCAAGCGCCTGATGGATATCCTGGGCTCATTTATCGGACTCATTGTGCTGTCCCCCCTAATGATGCTGACCGCGCTCGCCGTGAAGCTGGAATCGCCAGGTCCTGTATTCTTTGTTCAAGAGCGAATGGGTCTTGACGGTAAGCCTTTTCTACTGATTAAGTTTCGCTCCATGCGCCAGGACGCCGAGGATCATGGACCCGGCTGGACAACAAAGGATGATCCTCGCCAAACGAAGCTTGGCACCTTACTTCGTAAAGTCGATTTTGACGAACTGCCCCAGTTTGTCAATGTCTTTCTCGGTGAGATGAGCCTAT
>PVMS01072352.1_pt1 | contig 11144 bp, 13 predicted proteins | sample 1853461 | NCBI WGS metagenome assembly PVMS01 (sample SAMN08582032, study PRJNA380276) | Marine sediment metagenome, whole genome shotgun sequencing project. | isolation source: ocean sediment barecode stripped | collected 2017
CATAATCGTAAAGTTGATGGTTGAAAAAAAGCGAACTCCTAATTCATCGTCAAACCATAAACCGGTATATTAACTTCTACAAAGTTCAAAATTTCAATTTTTAGTTTTACTGTTGATTTTCTATATAATCAACATTTTTCGAAGTAAATATACCGGTTTATGGTTTGACGATGAATTAGGAGTTCGCTTTTTTTCAACCATCAACTTTACGATTATGCTTTATACAATTTGGTTATTAATTGATATTAATCAAAAACGGTTGTATAGTTCATCGCTCTTGGCAATTCATTATAAAAACCCGTTAAACGGATATCCACTTGCAGCTTAGATACCTTTCAAAAAATGAAGCTTATAACAGATAAAGAAATTTTATTGATTAAAGAAAATGAAAATATTACCTTTAAATTTATATTACAGAATACTTATGATAAAAATATATATTTTGAAAATACAAAATTCGTCAGTGTATTTTATAACAAAAACCGTGTAGAGAAAATGGTTCCATTAGATATTGTTAATTTAACCTCCATGAAATCAAATGAAAAAAAAATAATAGACCTTACCTTCATTTCTCCTTATTTTGAAGATAAAGATGATATAATATTCCGTATGACGAAGCAATTTTATAATTTACCCGAAGGATTCCAAGGCAATAAAGTAAATATTAAATTACAAAACTAAATGTTTGAAGGAATAGAAAGGTTGAGCTTAACAAAAGATTGGATTACCATAATTCTTCTTTCGTCATTGGTGCTTATTGCAGTCATAAAGTTTGCGTTTAGTGAAAGGTTTATTAAACTATTTTCTCTATCCTATTCAGAGAAGTACTTCACTAATTATTCAAAATCTAAACCACTAATCTTTAATACTTTTCATTTCTTATTCTTTATTATCATAAATTTTAACATTTCCTTATTGATTTATTATGCAATTAAGGCGTTTGAACCTGCGAAAATATCCAATGATTTAAGTTTTTTCTTACAGATAGTACTGATTCTGCTCCTATTTTTTATCGTCCGTTATCTAATTGGATATTTACTGGGTATTGTATTTGATTTGACTGAAGAACAAGACCGTGTTACACTTCTTAAAATAAGCAGTTTAGCTTATCTTTCTATGCTGTTTTTCCCCTTATTAGTATTGATAAATTACAGTAGCGCATCGCTTCATAAAATCTTGATAACTTTTAGTTTAACGATAGCTTTAATTTTATTCTTCATGCGGTACTTTGCTATTGCAAAAAATTTAACTTTAAATTTTAACAGTTTTTTTTATTTATTATTGTACATTTGCGCCCTCGAAATAGCACCTATTTTAGTTATATATAAAATGTTTCTTGATTAAAGTTAAAAATTTATGAAAGTAAAAACTATACTTGTGTCTCAGCCTGAACCAAAGGCAAAACAATCCCCCTATTTTAATTTAATGGACAAACAAAAAGTCAAAATTGACTTTAGATCATTTATCCATGTTGAGGGTGAAACTGCTAAAAACGTTAGATCTCAAAGAATTGATTTCTTGAATTTTACGGCTGTGATATTTACTAGTAGAAATGCAATTGATAATTACTTTAGATTAGCCGAAGAAATGCGAATGACCATTCCAGATGATATGAATTATTTTTGTCTGTCTGAGGCCGTAGCATATTATTTACAAAAATATGTAGTTTACAGAAAGCGTAAAATCTATGTTGGAACCAGAACTTTCGACGAATTGATGCCGCTAATTAAAAAACATAAAACGGAAAAGTTTTTGTTACCTTGTTCAGATATGGTAAAAGACACTATTCCTCATAAACTGGACGATTTAGATGTTGTATGGCAAAAAGCCATCTTGTTCAAAACTGTTATAAGTGATTTATCAGATTTGGAAGATGTTTTTTATGACATTTTGGTTTTCTTCAGTCCTAGTGGAATTAAATCATTATTTCAAAACTTTCCCGGGTTCAAACAAAATAATACACGTATTGCCGTATTCGGAAACACCACTGTTAAAGCGGCTGAAGAGGCTGGTTTAAACATTGATATTGCCGCACCAACTAAAGAAACACCATCAATGACTATGGCTTTGGAAAAATACATTAGAGAAGTGAATAAATAATTCGTTTTTCAATAATTAAAAAGGCGCCTTGATTGCAATCAAGGCGCCTTTTTACTTTAAAGTTATATGCTTTAAAAAAATAATGCTTTTAACTCAGTCGCATCGCTTGGTTTCATTTTTTTTGACAGAACCAAACTTAATTGCTTTCGTCTTAAAGCCCCTTCATAGCGCTCTTTTTCTAAAGCAGTTTCTGGAATAAGTTCTGGAACCTTAGTTGGAGTTCCTTCTAAATCAACCGCTACAAATGTGTAAATAGCCTCATTTACCTTAGTTTTTTCTCCCGTAATTCGGCTCTCCATCCAGACATCGAGATATATTTCCATAGAAGATGTAAAAGCTCTTGAAACTTTGGCTTCTATGATTAAAACACTTCCAACGGGAACCGCTTTCGAAAAGACCACATGATTAACCGATGCAGTTACAGCTATGCCTTTGCAATGTCTATGTGCCGCAATGCTAGAGGCTCTATCCATCCTTGCCAACAATTCTCCTCCAAATAAATTATTTAGTGGATTTGTCTCTCCGGGTAATACCAAATCTGTTAATATTGTTAAGGATTCTTTTGGTGTTTTTGGGGTCATCTTATTCAATTTTAATTGATAAATAAGTGCAAAAATAGGTATATTAATTATTAATGAGACTTGTATTAATCTCAATATTTTTAATTATAGACAATCTTTATCGGATACCCTTTTTCTCTAGAACTCTTGAATAAGAAGCCAGACGTCTCTCTCCACATTTACTCTGATATTCATAAGATCGTGAACTGCTTCTTCTCTTGTAGAATAACTGCCAAATGAAACTATAGATAAGTTCCATTTGTTGACACCTAAGATTCTGGCATCATAACCTTCTAATATCAATTGATTTACCTTTCTCACCGCATTATCAGGAATCCGGAAAGCCCCTGCAATAACATGAAAATTCATTTTATCAATACGGAGGTCAAGATTAAGAGTAGGAAGCGGTTTTGTAATGACAAAAGTTGCACTCTCAATTTCATTCTCTATAATTCTTTGCTGTTCTTTTGCTTTAACCAGAATTTGATTGTTTTGATGATCTCTGTACATTTTTCCTCCAAAACCAATTACAGATAATCCCAAAATAAAAATAGCGGCATATTTTAAATAATTCGGAGATTTTTTAGAATCCGCAGATAGAATAATTGGCACTTTTTCTTTTAAGGGTACAACCTCTTTTACCCTTTTCTCTCGCTGTATCTTCTTGGAAACAACCGTGCTTAGACCATAAGATGATGTAAGGTAATTTATAGATTTCTGTGGCTCAAAATGCAACTTATCCTCTACTAATGAAAATGAACCAACACCTTCAAGGTATATATCCGTATTTTTCAATTTTTGTTGCCATTCTTCAATTTCAAACCTTATATAATTCAATGCACATTCATAAGAAATATTATCTACAGAAGCAATGTAATTGGCCAATAATCCATCATTGTTTTTTAAATGGCCATTATATGTAATTTGTTTAAATGGTGGTGACAAAATATTATTAAGAGAATCTATAGTGGCTGATTTGTTATTTACTATAAAACCACCGAAATCAGGAACAATAACACATTCATATCGGTAAAGTAGTTCGCTTATGTAGTTAGCTAATATCAAATTATTGGGCCATCAATTTATTTAATTCCTGATTTATTGTACTTATAAACAAATCTAAAAAAAAACATAGTTTTAACGAACAGCGATTCGCATTTTTATTAACAAATCTTTTGTATATTGAAAGTCATTGTTCTAACCTAGAACGAACATACTAAATTTTTTCTCACACCCTCCTGCCAATAGACAGGAAGCTTTAGGCAGATGAAAAATAATAGATATAAACAGGTGAAAAATTCGGATCTCTTATATTATTTAATTTTGCAATCTGCCGATGGAATAGGCGATATTAACGCGAAAAAATTAATTTCCAGATGTGGGAGTGCACAAGCAGTTATCGAGGAGAAGTCAAGTAATCTGGAAAAAATTCATGGAATAGGATCCTATACTATAAAAGATTTAAAAAATAAGACCCTGATTAATAATGCGGAAAGAGAATTAGACTTTATTAACAATAATAATATTGAAACCCTAACTTTTTTAGACGAAACATATCCAAAAAACCTCAAGCACTGCGTGGATGGTCCAATTTTATTATTTCAAAAAGGAAAGGTAAACCTGGAAGAAAAAAGAATTATTAGTATTGTTGGCACACGGATGATAACCAATTACGGAAAATCTTTCTTGGAAGAATTCTTTTCAGAGCTTCAGAAATACAATCCTGTTATTATCAGCGGACTTGCGTATGGAATAGATATTTTTGCACATCAACAAGCTATTAAATACAATTTGCAATCGTTGGCTGTATTGGCACATGGTTTGGACACAATTTATCCTAAAAGACACATAAAAGAAGTACGGGAAATGCAGGGAAATGGTGGCTTACTTACAGAATATTGGTCTAAAACCAATCCTGATCGGGAAAACTTCGTAAAACGAAATAGAATTGTTGCCGGATTGTCAGAGGCTACCATCGTTATTGAATCTGCCTCGAAAGGAGGATCATTGATCACTGCAGGAATCGCAAATTCGTACAATCGAGATGTTTTTGCTGTACCCGGAAGAACGTCAGATGAATATAGCAAAGGATGCAATCACTTAATAAAAACAAATCAAGCAGCTTTAATAAACACGGTTAAAGATTTAGCATATCTGTTAAATTGGGATATCCAAGAGGAAAAACACAGAAAACCAATTCAAAAACAGTTATTTGTTGAATTGGATGAAAATGAAAAAATAATTTATAATTTCTTACTAAAAGAGGGCAAACAAAATCTGGATTTAATTGCCCTAAACTGCAATTATCCGATTCATAAAACGGCAACTTTACTTTTAAATCTGGAATTAAAAGGAGTTACGAAACCGTTACCGGGAAAATTATACGAAGCGGTTTAATTGTAAATTTAGTTCTGCATTCCTTTTTTTTCAAAATACATTATAATTGCCTCTTTCATCAATACACTTTGTTCCCCTGCTTTTAAAAAAGGTAATTCGTCTAATACTTTGTAATGTGGCCAGCCATCTTCATCAAAATAGTCGAATGCATAAAATCCAAAAGGCTCTAAAAGTGTGCATATTGCAATATGCATAATATTGATCTTGTCATCTTTCTCGAATTTTTGAAATCCTTTTCCAAGCTCTTGTATTCCTATTAGATAGGTAATTGCATCAACGTCCAATTTTTCTCCTCCTCCAAATTTATCTGAAACCCAGCTTACGAGTTCTTCCCACTGTATTTTTAACTTTTTATCTCTAGACATTTACCAACTATTTAACACGATTTATGTATTGGAACTTTGTAATGAGTATCTAAACAGCAAGAAATCAGGGAGTTTTATTGGTTTTAGCATAGCACCCCTATGGTTAAATCAAAAAACTCAACGAAGTTTCTGATTGGTAGCTGTTTAGAAACGCAATAGATTTTCCAATTCATAATTCGGGTTTAAGTTTCAAAAATAGTTATTCCTGTTAGAATTAAGCCTCATTTAATAGAAATTACGAACAAAGAGGTGATAATTTACTACTTTTGTAAATCTCAAATCAAATAATAATGTACGGTAAAATCAGAGAAAATTTACAAAGTGAACTTGCGCTTATAAAAGAGGCGGGGCTGTATAAAAGTGAACGTATCATTACCAGTTCTCAAGATGCGGTAATACAAATCTCAACAGGGGAAAAAGTAATTAATTTTTGTGCCAATAACTACTTAGGGTTATCTAACAATTCAGAAGTGATTGAAGCATCAAAGCGTGCCATGGATACCCATGGTTTTGGAATGTCATCTGTTCGGTTTATTTGCGGTACTCAAGATATACATAAAGAACTTGAACACAGAATTGCCAATTTCTATAAAACAGAGGATACTATTTTATATGCTGCAGCTTTCGATGCAAATGGCGGTGTTTTTGAACCTTTATTGGGTAAAGATGATGCCATAATTTCGGATGCCTTAAATCATGCTTCTATTATTGATGGTGTTAGACTGTGCAAGGCAGCTCGATACAGATATGCAAATAACGATATGCAAGATCTGGAAAATCAATTGATCGAAGCTAATAAACAAAATCATCGATTTAAAATTATAGTTACAGATGGTGTTTTTTCCATGGATGGGATAGTTGCTCAGCTTGATAAAATTTGTGATTTGGCAGATAAGTACGACGCAATGGTTATGGTAGATGAATGTCATGCGGCTGGTTTTATTGGGGCAACAGGTAGAGGTACTGTAGAGCTTAAAAACGTTATGGATCGAGTGGATATCGTAACCGGAACATTGGGAAAAGCTTTAGGTGGTGCGATGGGAGGTTATACAACAGGGAAAAAAGAAATCATTGAAATACTTCGTCAAAGATCAAGACCATATCTGTTTTCTAACTCTCTGGCTCCCGGTATTGTAGGGGCTTCGATAAAAGTTTTTGACCTGATAGAAAATGATACATCACTACGGGATAAATTAGAAGAAAACACCAATTATTTCAGATCAAAAATGGAAGCTGCCGGATTTGATTTGGTAGGTGCCGATGCGGCCATTGTTCCTGTGATGTTATATGAAGCAAAATTGGCACAACAAATGGCAAATGCTTTATTGGAAGAAGGTATTTATGTTATTGGGTTTTTCTTCCCGGTCGTACCGAAAGAGAAAGCGAGAATTAGAGTTCAATTAAGTGCTGCCCATAGCAAAGAACATATTGATAAGGCGGTCACGGCATTTATAAAAGTAGGAAAAATATTAAAAGTAATTTAATCAGAATCAATCACTTTAAAATCCTCACACTATTGCTATTGGGGTGAGCCTGAGGATAGGAAGGATGGATCAGAAGTGTGTTTATTATGGAAAAAATTAGAATCACCAAACATTTCGATTTTGAATCTGCCCATGCCTTATATGGCTATGATGGCAAGTGTAAAAACATTCATGGTCATAGTTATCATCTGTATGTAACCGTTATCGGAAAACCAATAAATGACATTAATCACGCGAAAAACGGAATGGTTTTAGATTTTGGAGATTTAAAGAAAATGGTAAAAAAACAAATTGTAGAGGTTTTTGATCATGCCGTTGTATTAAATAAAAATTCGCCACATGTGGAATTGGCTAAAACCATTGGCGATCATTCTCACAAAGTAGTTTTGGTACCTTACCAACCAACAAGCGAAAATATGTTGTTTGATTTTGCAGAAAGAATAAAATCACAATTACCTCAAAATGTTTCCTTACATTCGTTAAAATTATACGAAACAGCAAATTCTTATGCCGAATGGTATGCCGCTGATCAAGTGTAATCCGGACGATTAATAAAGGTATTTCATGTCAGAGTCTACAAAAATATATTTTGCTTCCGATCAACATTTTGGGATTCCTTCGCATAAAGAAAGTCTGGTGCGGGAAAAGAAGTTTATACAATGGTTGGACCTTGTTAAAAAGGATGCGGAGGCAATTTTTTTATTAGGTGATTTGTTCGATTTTTGGTTTGAATATAAAAAAGTAGTGCCCAAAGGATTTGTTAGGGTATTGGGTAAATTGGGTGAGATTAAAGATAGCGGAATTCCAATCTATTTTTTTGTTGGGAATCACGATCTATGGATGGTAAACTATTTTGAGACCGAATTAAATATTCCTGTCTATCACGAACCAAAAGAATTTACTTTTAATAAGAAGACTTTTTTAATAGGTCATGGCGATGGCCTCGGGCCAGGAGACAAAGGATATAAAAGAATGAAAAAAGTATTTACCAGTCCTATTTCGAAATGGCTCTATAAGTGGTTGCATCCAGATATTGGTGTTCCATTTGCACAATATTTATCTACAAAAAACAAATTGATCTCAGGGGCAGGAGATATTAAATTTTTGGGTGAAGAAAATGAATGGTTGGTACAATATGCCAAGCGAAAATTAAAAAATAAACACTATGATTATTTTCTCTTCGGACACCGTCACCTGCCTATGGAAATATCTGTTGGTGAAAGAAGTACTTACATAAACACCGGTGATTGGATTTCTCATTTTACTTATGCCGTTTTTGATGGAGAAAAGTTGGAATTAAAAAAATTTGAATAACCTTTAGCTCTGCATTGATCAACAATATCTGCAAGACAATTTATAATAATATGGCCAAAACTAAAACTACATTTTTCTGTCAAAATTGCGGTGCTCAATTTCCAAAATGGATTGGAAAGTGTAATTCCTGTAATGAATGGAATACCATAGTTGAAGAGGTCATTCAAAAAGAATCTTCAGGGCACAGGAGAGATTGGAAACAATCAAAATCTTCAAAAAGATTAACAAAAGCATTAAAAATTAGAGAAATTTCTACTTTTACAGAAGAACGAATTCCAACCAATAATAGAGAACTAAACAGAGTTTTAGGCGGTGGGTTGGTTAAAGGATCGGTGGTTTTGATAGGAGGCGAACCAGGGATAGGAAAATCAACTTTGCTTTTACAGATAGCACTTTTGATGGAAAATAAGGTGCTCTATGTTTCCGGTGAAGAAAGTCAGTCGCAAATAAAATTAAGAGCAGAAAGACTGGAAGGTTCAAATGATAACTGTTTAATTCTAACAGAAACCAAAACGCAAAACATCTTTAAAATAATTGAAGAAACAATCCCTGATGTTGTGGTCATTGACTCGATTCAAACCTTATATACCGATTATATTGAAGCTTCACCAGGTAGTATCTCACAAATTAGAGAATCTGCTTCCGAACTAATAAAATTTGCAAAAGAAACCGATACTCCGGTTATTTTAATAGGGCATATTACTAAGGAAGGAGCAATTGCCGGACCCAAAATATTGGAACATATGGTAGATGTTGTATTACAATTTGAAGGTGATAGAAATCATACCTACAGAATTTTACGAGCTCAAAAAAATCGATTTGGTTCTACAGCAGAATTAGGAATATACGAAATGCTGAATACCGGTTTACGAGAAGTTAGCAATCCCTCTGAAATATTAATTTCTGAAAAAGACTCAGATTTAACGGGAACTGCAATTTCGGCAACATTAGAAGGTATGCGCCCTTTAATGATAGAAGTACAAGCATTGGTTAGTACGGCTGTATATGGCACACCTCAACGGTCTGCAACAGGATATAATATCAAAAGACTGAATATGCTCTTAGCGGTTTTAGAAAAAAGAGCCGGATTCAGATTGGGAGCTAAAGATGTGTTTCTTAATATAGCGGGTGGACTAAAGGTAGAAGATCCTGCAATTGATCTGGCTGTAATATGTGCAATTTTGTCTTCTAATGAAGAGGTGGCTATTCCTCAAAATGTTTGTTTTACCGCCGAAGTGGGTTTAGCTGGTGAAATCAGAGCAGTCAGCAGAATTGAACAAAGAATTATTGAAGCCGAAAAATTGGGCTTTGAAAAAATAATTCTTTCTAAATTCAATAAGATCCCGACAAAAAAATATCAAATTGAAATAATAAAAGTTTCAAAAGTTGAAGAGGTGATCAGGGTGTTATTTTAAGATATTCCGACAGTTTTAATATTGAATTCACGCTGTATTATCTCAGAATTTTTATCAATAAATCTCAAAAACGATAGCCCAAAGAAATGCCTAATCGAGGAACAAATTCAGTACTGTTAGCATCATTACTCGAAAATAAATTTCTCCCTATCCCTCCAAAAAACTCAAAAACAAACCCTTTACTACTCACAAATTTACCTCCTATGGAGAACCCCAAAGCAAAATTGTTGGTTCGTGGTACAGTTATATCAGGTTCGGCAAAATAATCATCGTTGTAATCATAATAATATTGATCTATTTCCTGATTATTATACATACCAAATGCTTCTATAAAAAAGCCCATTGCATATTTCCGTGAAAAAAAGTGCCGGTAATAAGGCGTTATAGCATATTTCTCATTGTAATCTGGTCCATCGCTGAAATCATTGTTTAAGTTGGCCATAAATGATAAGCCCACAGACGACTCATCGTTAATCAAATATTCATAAGTGAGATCAAATGATTTGAATATTAATGCATTGAATACGTTGAGTTTTATTTCGTTTGTTTTTTTCTTAATTTCTTGTTCCTGTCCGAAGGAAGCTAATGATGTAAAAATTATAATTATTATAACAAAGTATTTCATAGCATTATTCTTTAATTTTTGCTTCAGCACCCCAGCCCTCATATACTCCTACTTGTTTGCTTGCCAGTGCTTTAAGTAAATTCGTTAATTTATTAATTGATCTTGGATCTATTTTATCCTTTCGTGAAATTTCCACTCCCAAAGGATATAATTTATCCTTTTCAGCATAAAGAGAGTCAATGCTAAACTGCAATACTTTTACATCATTGATAAATTTTAACATCTTTTTCTCCTTTTTAAACTTAAGCCAATGGGTAACAATTCTCGGTCCCTTTAAGTCATCTCCCTGAGAAACCATTTCCCCCAAGTACTGATGGTCAGTAAAAAAATCATTCGGTGCATTTGTAGGAAAAATGTCATTATAGTAATAATTCCATCTTCGATCGTATTTAATATTGATATGCGTCTTGGTTTGACCAAATTTATCACTTATCATTCTTTTAATTTCCTTTCGGAGATCAATCGTATCTTTTACGTAAAAGACATCAAAGCCATAACACTGATAGGTAAGGATACCCACCAATTTACTTCTGGTAACTCCTTTGATCACTTGAGACAAAGAATCAGAAAACGTATACAATTGATCCAACCCGTTCTGATTTGGAAACCCATTCGCCATACACCCATCACATTTAGATCCAACGATCAAGAGGTTCTTATAATTTGGTTTTATATAATTTAACCCCAAATCCACATGAACAGACATCAATCCCTTCTCTTTTTCAACCAAATAATTTACCCAATCACGTTGCGAGTAGATTATTGTACAATTGAATACTAAAAAAATAAGAAATATCTTTTTTCCCTAAAACTGTTTCCTTAAAATTGAAAAATAAATAAATTTTGCATATTTTATTCAACAATTTTAAGGAAACAGTTTTAGG
>PVMS01103152.1_pt1 | contig 11144 bp, 11 predicted proteins | sample 1853461 | NCBI WGS metagenome assembly PVMS01 (sample SAMN08582032, study PRJNA380276) | Marine sediment metagenome, whole genome shotgun sequencing project. | isolation source: ocean sediment barecode stripped | collected 2017
GATCGTGTCCGAGGTCCTCGGGTCGAATCCCCTGCTTCCGCGCTCGCACAGCACGACGCGCTCGTTTCCTGCGTCGAGAACATATTCGGCAGCGAGCAACCACTCGTCGATCGTGGCCGCAGGCGCCCGGTGCACGATGACGGCCCGGTCGGTCCAGATGATGTCGCGCAGGAGGACGAAGTTCTGCATGTTGTCTGGCCCGATCTCCAGGATGTCGACGTGGTCGATCACTTCGGCTACGAGGTCGGGCTGAAGCACCTCGGTAGAAACGGGGAGGCCGGCCTGGCGGGCGGCGTGCTCCAGCATCCACACCGCATCGGGGCCGACTCCCTTGTACTCGTACGGTGAGCTGCCGGCTATGGCGGTCCCGGCTCGCAGTACTGATCCACCGGCCGCCGCCACAGCGCGGGCCGCCTCGATGATCTGATCCTCACTCTCGACGGCGGCGGGCCCGGCAAGCACCGGATACGAGCCGTCACCGAACTTCACCGATCGGACCGCCACGATCGTGGTGTCGATCTCGGGATGGCGATGGCTCTTGAGGATTGGCTGGTCGCCCATGAGGGCCTCCTTTTCGCTGAGGCCCCGGGAACCAAGGAACCCGGAGCCTGGGACTCCGGGTCGGGTGCTGCTTCGCTGTTTGTGCGCTACGGCATCACGTCGGCCCGGGCCCGAGCCCGGGAAAATACGTGTAGTCGAAGCGAGTGGTCATCGACGATCATCGTACCCGAGTTCTCGGTTACTGCAAGAGCGTCTCAACAGCAGCGGCTGCCAGCACGGGCGGGATTGGCTCGAAGGCGGTGAATCGAACGTCGCTGGTCTGGCCGGCCAGGTACCTGGCGTAGATCTGCTCGATGATCACCGCGATGCGATACAGCGCCAGACCCTCATAGAAGGCAACCGCGGACAGGTCGAAGTTTGTGGCGTCGCCATAGCGTGTCATAGCGGCCGTCTTGGACAGGTCGGGGGCGAGGGCTACCGACCGTTCCCCGAAGATCGGAAAGGTCGGGGAGCCGGGGTCCGGCCAGTAGGCGAGCAGGGTTCCCAGGTCGACGAGCGGATCGCCGCGGGTGGACATATCCCAATCGAAGACGGCCACCATGGCCCCGTGGTCGTCGACCATCGTGTTGTCCAGCTTGTAGTCGTTGTGGAGGATCGTCGCCGTCTGCGGAATCGGAACCGCTGCAATGAGCGCGGCCCGAGCACGGTCCATATCCGGGACGTCACGGGTCTTGGCAGCATCCCACCGATCCGACCATCCGCCGATCTGCCGGTCGACGAAGCCCTCGGGGTGTCCGAGGTCGGCAAGATCGGCAACGCCGGGATCGACGACGTGGAGAGCGGCCAGACCGTCGATGAGCCCCTCGGCGACCCGGCGGCGACCCGCCGGGTCATCCTCGATCGGGTCCGGCCACTCGGTGCGAATGACGTGGCCGCGGCGGCGCTCCATAACGAAGAATGGCTTTCCCATCACTCCGGGGTCCGCGCAGTAGTGGTAGGCCTGGGGCGCGAGCGGGTATACCGACCACAGCCGCGACAGCACCCGGTGCTCTCGCTCCATGTCGTGCCCGCCCCTGGCCACCCCGCCCAGGGGAGCCCGCCGCAGCACCACCTCGGCCTTGGGGCTCCGCGCCAGATAGGTCAGGTTGGCGGCGCCGCCCGGGAATTGGGCGAACTCGATCGGTCCCGCCCCGATCAGGTCTGCGAGGTGCTCCTGGAGGTAGGCGGCAACGCGCGGCTCGTCGAATTGCTCCTCGGGACGAATGGGTGCCGTGTCGGTTTCCATGTTCGATCAACCCACCGGCGCGCTACAGCACAAGAGCATCGAGGGCGATGGCGAAGAACACGCCGGCGAGATAGATGTTGGTCGCCATGAAGAACCGCATCGCCCGTTCGGGCCGAGGCCTGAGGCCAAACGCCCCGGCGATCAGCATCGAGCCCAGGGCGACGGCAGCAATGAAGTAGATCCACCCCATCCAGGGCACGAGCAGGAGGGAGACTCCGGCGGTGACCACGCTGTACACAGCGATCTGGTTCAGAGTCTTTGGGACACCGACGACCACCGGGAGCATGGGCACGCCGGCGGCCCGATAGTCGTCCTCCCAGCGCAGCGCCAGCGCCCAGAAATGGGGAGGCGTCCAGAAGAAGACGATGCCGAACATCACCCAGGCCGGCACCGCCAGGGTTCCGGTGACCGCCGCCCAACCCACCAGCACAGGAACCGCGCCCGCGGCACCGCCGATCACAATGTTCTGCTTCGTGGTGCGCTTGAGGAGGGCGGTGTAGACAAAGACGTAGAAGAGCAGCCCGGCGGTCGACAGGCTTGCCGCAAGCAGGTTGGTGGTTGCCGCCAGCCACACGAACCCGGCCACACCGAGGCCGACCCCGAAGAGAAGGGCATGGCGGGGGGCAACCCGCCCCGTCGGGATCGGACGTCCGCGGGTTCTTCGCATGATCCGGTCGATGTCGGCATCCATGACCTGGTTGATCACATTCGCCCCCGCTGCGGACAGTGTTCCCCCGATCAGGGTGGCGACGGCCAGCCACCATCCTGGCCAGCCTTCGGCGGCGAGGATCATTGCCGGCAGCGTTGTGGTGAGCAGCAACTCGATGATGCGGAGCTTGGTGAGCTCGACATAGGCCAGCAGCGTCGCCCTCGCGCCACCGGCCCGCGGATCGGTGATCTTGATGCCCTCGCTCATGAGCGACTCGATGCGGAATGGGGTGCGGGAACCGGCTCGCCGAGCAACGAAGCCGCAAACAGCACATACGCGATCCAGATTGCATCCGCTATCGCCAGATGAACCACCTGGGTCTCCAGCGGGGTGGCGAGCAGGACGTTGGTGATCCCGATCCCGAACTGGACCAGAACCAGACCGAAGATGATTCGGCCGAGGCGTGAGGTCGGATCGCGGGTGTCCGTGCTCAGATTGAGGGCGAGATAGGCCACCCCCAGCCCGACCAGGATCGCCGTCACCGGGTGGAGGACGCGCGCCTGGACGAGAAACGGAGCCCCGGCCGTCAACTCCTCGCGGACCCCGGATAGGAAGTCGTCGGCCGGGTACAGGGTGTCGGCGAGTGCGTTGATCGCACCAAGCGTGGCCACGACCAGGAGACCTGCGGCACCGATGGCCAGACGCCTGGCCTCCATCGGATGTTCGGCGCGCCGCGGGCGGGGTCTTCCAGAAGACCACCACGCGGTCACGGTGAGCGCACCGAGGAGGAGCATCGTGTTCACGAGATGGATGGGCACCACGATCATGCGGGCAATCGACGCATCATCATCAACCCACCCGAACAAGACGAGCGACGCACCGATCAAGGCCTCGACGACGATCAAGACTCCCGCTGCGGTGGCTCCCCATCGGACCAGATCACCACGCTCATAGAGGCGCCGTGACCAGAAGAACAGGGCGGCGATCCCGAGAATGGCAGCGCCCGACATGAGACGATGCCCGAACTCGATCATGGTTTCGACCCCGGCGTTGACAGGGATGATGCGATCCGAGCACGCCGGCCAGGTCTCACCGCAGCCGTCACCCGACCCCGTGGCGCGCACGATCGCCCCACCCAGGATGACCAGCACGGTGAACGCCAGCACCGCCCACGCCAGATAGCTGAACCCGGCCCGCTGCTTCTCCATGGTCCGAAGAGTACTTTGCATGGCGCGTCGCGGGTCTCGAGTCGAATTTGGCCGTACCCTGGCGCCTATGGCTGCATCGCATCTCGAAGTCCGTCGCTACGGGGAGGGACCGCCGCTCGTGGCACTCCACGGCTTCACCCTCACGGGAGCCCAGTTCGAGCCGCTTGGAACCCACCTCGGGCGTTCCATCCTTGCGCCCGATCTCCCGGGGCACGGGGGCACCAGAGTCGCACCGGTGGATCTCTCGACGACGACTGCGGCTCTTGCCTTGTGGTTGGAGGGATTGGATCCACCGCTGCCCGTGCTCGGCTACTCGATGGGGGGTCGAATCGCCCTGTCCCTCGCACTGGACCGGCCGGATGTCGTCGAGCGCCTTGTCGTCGTTTCGTCAGGGCCCGGCATCGCAGACTCCTTCTCGCGAGCGATGCGGATCGCCGAGGACTCCGAACTCGCCGAGCGGATCCATCGGGGCGGCATGCAGCGCTTTCTCGATGAGTGGCTGTCGGGCCCGGTCACGTCGACGTCCTCGGTCGCCGAGGCCGCACGCCTCTCGGATCGGGCCGTACGCGAAGAGAACTCCCCCGCAGGCCTGGCCGCAGCCATCTCAGGTCTCGGCCAGGGAGCGTTCCCGTACCTGGGCGATCGTCTCGATGAACTTGCCATGCCGCTCCTGACCATCTCGGGCAGCAGGGACGAGCGATACTCGGAGCAGACCGAGGCTATGGCAACGGCCGCTCCCCAGGGACGGCACGTGGTGATCGAAGGAGCCGGTCACAACGTGGTCCTGGAGGCACCGGAGGAGTTGGCAACCGTCGTTGAGGAGTTCTTAGGAGTAGCTCAGTAGCTCAGCCTCTGCCTGCGCTACTTGGCTACTGCGCTACTTCTTGCCTAGTTCCTACTCCCACTTATAGAACCCCTCACCGGTCTTGCGACCGAGCTTTCCCTCCTCGACCATCTTTCTCAGCAGCTCGGGAGGTTCGAAACGCTCCCCGAACGCACCGGCGAGGTGCTCGGCGATGGCCAAGCGTACATCCAGCCCAACCAGATCACCGGTGCGCAACGGGCCCATCGGGTATCGGTAGCCGAGCTCCATCGCCCTGTCGATGTCTTCGGGCTCGGCAACGCCCTCCTCGACCATCCGGATGGCCTCGAGCCCGAGGATGATTCCCAGACGGGTCGAGGCAAAGCCGGGTGAGTCGTTGACGACTGCGGCCTGCATGCCAAGGAACCCAACGATCTCCAGCACGGCGCTGATCGTCTCATCGCTGGTTGCCGCACCCCGGATGACCTCGACGAGGTCGATGGCCCACACCGGGTTGAAGAAGTGCATCCCGGCGAAGGCCTCGGGCGCTTCGAGGCCGGCGGCGAGAGAATCGATGGAGATGCTGGACGTATTCGAGGCGAGCACTTCGGGCCTGCGTCCCTCCGCACGCTCCAGAATGCTGGTCTTCAGCTCCGGTTGCTCCAACACCGCCTCAACGATGAGCGGAAGGCCCTCCGGAACGCTCTCGATATCGGGAGTGGCGGTCACCCTGGCTCCCGCCTTGGCCGCGGTTTCGTGATCGAGCTTGCCACGCTCCACTGCCCGCTCCATCGCCGCCCGTATCGCAGTCACCGATCCCTGGGCATGCTCGAGGTCGAGGTCGACCAGATAGACCGAAGCGCCGGCGACGGCGAAGCGATAGGCGATGCCGATTCCCATGGTCCCGCCACCAACGATCGCCACGGTTCGCTCAGCCATCGAGGAAGCGGTCGATGGCCTTGATGTACTCCTCGGGCACCGACAGCACCGATTCGTGCCCCACACCTTCGAGCTCCAACACCTCGGGGTCGTCGAGCCGCGAGGCAAGGTCGCGCTGGGCGCGGGTTGGAACGACCTCGTCCTTGCCGGGGATGATCACCATGGTCGGCACCGAGATCTCGCCAACCCAGTCTCTGGAATCGAAATGCCACGCCGCCACTCCGGATTCGTAGAACAGCGTCGGGTCGCGCGTGAGCAGCGCCGACCACATCCATTGCTCGGCGCTTGGGTCGATCAGGTGGTGGCGCTTGAGATAGTGGTAGGTGAACATCGCCGCTTCCTTCTTGGAGACCCTGGCGAACGCCCTGGCCAGCCAGAAGATGATCCGGACCGGGATCCGGTATCGATCGATGGGACGGGCCGCAGTGGCGGCGAGGATCAGGCGGTCGATGCGCTCGGGGTGGCGATGGGCGAACACCTGAGCCGCCATGCCCCCCATCGAATACCCGAGCAGGTTGACCCGCTCGTAGCCCAGCTCGGAGACGATGCCGGCCAGGACCGTTGCCAGGTCCTCTACCTCGAAGGAGCCACGAACCCAGTCGGACTTCCCGTGGTTGCGGTGATCGGGAATGATCAGCCGGTAGCGCTGCGACAACTCGGGGATGATCTTGAAGAAGTTCATCTCCCCATCGAAGCTCCACCCGTGGGCAAGGACGAGGGGTGGTGCATCCTCCGGCCCCACCTCACGCACGAAGAACTCGCGCTCGTCGACGAACACGGTCCGCCCGGGAACCTGAATGGGCCTGGTCTGTGGTCCGTCGTACTTGGGTTCCCTATCCGGCCCTAACAGACGCCAGACGAGCCAGATCCCGATGAACACTGCGATGCCGGTCAAGATCACGCTCACCGGCGGAGGGTACCTGGGGCGTATTACGTATTACGTATCACGTATTCCGTGGCCCTTTCGTGATACGGAATACGTGATACGGACTACTCCGGCGAGCCAAGCGAGCCGGACAGCTTGTCCACCACAAACACATACTCGGCCACCGGCTCTCCCCCGATCAGGTGCTCGGTGATGATGCGCTCCATGACCTCCGGCGTCACCGAGTGGTACCAGACACCATCGGGGTACACCACGGCGATCGGGCCCCGCTCGCAGATGCGGAGGCAATCGACCTTGGAGCGCAGCACCGTTCCCGTCCCGCGGGGAGTCTCCGGTGGGGGCTGATCGACGTCATTGCCGCGCCAGGGCGCGGGTGCCGACGCCAGGTCCAGCTCCTTGAGCCGCCGCTTCAGGTATTGCCAGGTCTCGTCGCTCTGTTCATACGTTGAGCATCTCGGCGTCGTCTGCTGGGCGCACAGAAAAACGTGCCGCTGCAGGCGGCCGATGCCGAGCGACCCCGAGATTGCGTTTAATCGCTGTTGCGCGATGTCATCCATGAGCGAGCCTGCAGCCTACGCTCCACCCGATGGAGGGCATCCGACTCACCGCATACAGTCACGGATCCGGCTGAGCTTGCAAGCTCGCTCCTGACGAGCTGGCGCAGGTCTTGCGCCGCGTGCACGGATCCGAGGCGACGAAACACCCGGACCTCATCGTGGGTCTCGCCGGGGCAGATGACGCCGGGGTGATGCGCATCAGCGACGACGTTGCCCTGGTGCAGAGCGTTGACTTCTTCACACCGATAGTCGACGACCCCGAGCTGTGGGGCAGGATCGCCGCCGCCAATGCCCTCTCCGACATCTATGCAATGGGTGGGGTTCCGCTGACTGCGTTGCAACTGCTGTCGTGGCCCCGTGATGACCTGCCATGGGAGGTGGCGGCGGAGGTGATCGACGGCGGCCTCGCCGTGCTCACCGAAGCCGGGTGCACGCTGCTGGGGGGCCACTCCATCGATGACCCGGAGCCCAAGTACGGGTTCGCCATCACCGGCATCGCGCATCCCGACCGGCTGATCACCAACGACCGGGCCGCGATCGGCGACATACTGGTGCTGACCAAACCCCTTGGCACCGGGGTGATCACCACAGCTTTGAAGGCGGGTCAGGCGCCGAATGAGGTACTCGCCACCGCCACCGGTTTGATGACCAGGCTCAACGCATCGGCGGCTTCTGCGGCGCTGGCATCCGGCGTGGTGGCGGGCACTGATGTCACCGGCTTCGGTCTGCTCGGTCACCTCCGTGAGGTCGCCGAAGCCAGCGCAGTCACCGCACGCCTCGACACCGGGGCCGTGCCGATCATCGACGGAGCGGCCGAGCTTGCCGAGGCCGGGCACGTTCCAGGAGGGTCGAGGCGGAACCTCCGATCGCTGCGCGAGGCCGTCGATGCCGGGGCAACCGACGACACAACACTCCGGCTGCTCGCCGATGCCCAGACCAACGGCGGGCTCCTCCTCGCCATATCGCCGGAGCATGTCGACTCCCTCGAGGAGCGGCTCACCGCCGGCGGGGACGAAGCTCACGCCATCGGTGAGATCATCGAGCGGCGCGACCCGATCTCGATCGTGCTCGAGCCATGAAGATCCGGTTGATCGAGACGCTGCGCGAGATGGCTCGGCGGAGCCCACAGGAGGCCGAGGAGTATCTCGACACCCATCACGACGAGTGGGAGGAGCTCGCCGAGCAGACGCCGGAGAACGCCGCAGACATTCTCGAAGCGCTTCCTGAGGAGGGGGCAGCGGATCTGCTGATCGACCTCGAAACCGATGATGCGGGCGAGGTGCTCGACGAGATGCGCCCCGAAGCCGCAGCCGACGTCATGGAGACGATCGATCCGGAAGAAGCCGCCGAGATGATCGCCGCCATGGATTCCGATCAGGCCGCCGACCTGGTGGGTGCGCTGGAGGCAGACGAACAGGCGGCAGTGCTGGCGGCCCTCGACCCCGATGCGGCCGTCCAAATAGAACAACTGATGGTCCACGAGCCGGACACCGCCGGCGGCATGATGACCACCGAGGTCGCGGTCCTCTCGGTCGGGATGACGGTCGGGGAGTCGTTCGAAGCGTTGCGGATGTTGCACGACGACCTGGGCTCGAACCTGTCGTACGTGTACGTCATCGATGACGCCGACAAGCTGTGCGGTGTCGTTTCCTTTCGCGATCTGGTGTTCGCCAGGCCGGGGCAGGGCCTCGACGAGGTCATGGTGGGCGACCCGGCATCGGTCGAGGCCTCTACCGACCGTGAGGTCGTGTCCGAATTGATCCATCGCTACCACCTGCTCGCCATTCCGGTGGTCGATGACTCGCAGCGGCTCATCGGAATGGTCAGGTTCGACGAGGCGATGGAGGCAATTCGCGCCGAGGCCGGCGAGGACATCGCGGTCATGGTCGGGGCCGGCCACGAGGAATCGGTTTTCACCCCGGTCGCGGTCTCGGTGCGGCGGCGCCTGCCCTGGATCCTGTTCAACCTCGTGGTCGGGCTGTTGCTTGCCTGGGTCATCGCCAGCTTCGAGTCGGTGCTGATCAGCGCCGCGGTGCTGGCGGCCTACATGCCGCTGGTCGCCCTGCTCGGCGGCAACTCGGGTGCGCAGAGCCTGGCGGTGATCATCCGATCGATCGCGGTTGGTGAGGTACCGGAGGGAAGGGCAAAATCCGCCGTGTGGCGAGAGATCAAGGTCACCTCGATCAACGGGCTGGTTATTGCCGTGCTCGCGGCGCTCCTCGGTGCGCTCACCGTCGGCATCTTCGGCGACCAGAGTGCCATCGACCCCGCCGAGATGGCCCTCATCCTGTTCGTCTCCGTGGTCATCGCCTTCACCACGGCCGGGGTGGTCGGTGCCGGGATTCCGATTCTGCTGCGGAGGTGGGGTCAGGACCCGGCGCTGGCGTCGAACATCTTCCTGACGGTGATCACCGACTTCGTCGCCTTCGGCGGATTCCTGCTGATAGCGAGCGCGTTGCTGAGCTAGTCGAGAGTCAACAGTCGAGAGCAGGACCGGACTCCGGACTCCAGACTCCAGACTCCGGACTCCGGACTCCAGACTCCAGACTCTCGACTCTGGACTCAGCTCCCGAGCACAGACGAGCCGAGATCGGCGTACGGGCCCCGATATACCAGCCTGAACCCATCCTCCAGGCTGAGGAAGTAGTGCTCGCCGAGGGTCTGCACCTGTTCGTCGGTCGGCTCCTCGGAGAGCACCGCCTCGGCGGCAGCCGGCGAATCGACGACGTGAGCCGCAACGATGGGCGGGAACCGATCGACGACGTCGGCGATCACGTCGTACAGGTCGACGTCGGTGAGAATCGAATACGACGTCTTGTCGAGGAGCACGACCACGGTGTCCCCGTCACTGCCGGAGATTCGCTGCACGATCGAGTATGCGGGAAAGCTCGGCTCGGAAAGGGGCGCCAGCGTGGTCGATGTCGTGGTGAGCTCCACAGGCTCCGTCGTGGTGAGGTCGACCAGCGCCTCGGTCGTCGTGATGGTGGACTCGGTGCCCCCGATGCTGCACGAAGCCGCCAAACACACCACCCCTGCAATAACGAAGCCCCGCAACCACATGACATCCACTCTACCGAGCGTCGCCTTTAGCGGCCTGGGCGCTCCAGGCCTGGTACGACGTCCCCTCCAGCCAGGTTGTTCCGTGCACCACCCTGAATCTGTCTCGCACATCTTCGAACCGCTCCTCGGACGGATCCTCGTCGAGCTCGCTCATCGCAAGGTCGAGGGCCGGACGCCAGGCGGGCACCCCGACGGCGATGTCTACACGGGCCCGCCACGACGTCTCTGCCCTGATGTGTGTATCGGCACCGGACCAGAACCGCTGCAGTTTCACGGCGTTGCGCACTGCCCGGCGCAGTTGCTTGGCCCGATCGCGATCGACCGCCTCACCGGCGGCTGCTACTGCCTCCAGCCACTCGGCGAAGGCCGACTCGCTCCAGCGATCCGGATCCATGACGACATCCCGGTATAGGTCGTCGACGGCTCCGGCCAGCCCTGTGCTCAACGACCGAGCTCCTCGGCCACCAGCGCGGCGAATCCCGCGGCGAGCCTGGCGGTGACCGGGCCGTCGGGGTACTCGCGATCGTCGACGCGGCGCACCGGTACCACCTGCTTCACCGTGGAAAGGGCAAGCACCTCGTCCGCGTCGAAAACGTCCTGGAGGTCGAAGACACCCTCGTTGACGGTGATCCCTTCTCGCTCGGCGACCTCGATCACCGCCCGGCGGGTGATCGACTCCAGGATGCCGGTCTCCAATGCCGGGGTGAAGAAGTCTTGGTTGCCGACCCAACCGATGGAGAAGTTGGGCCCCTCCAGGACATTGCCGCTGCGCCCGATCAGCAATGCATCATCGAACCCGGCACGCCGCGCTTCGTTGGAGGCGGCAAGGTTGAACCCGTAGGAGAGTGCCTTGGCGCCGGTCAACTCGAACCACTCGCTGTCGGTATGCCACGGTGCGATGCGCGACTGCAACGCCACTGCCGGCTGTGGCTCGGGTGGCGGTTCCTCGGCGAGCACGATCGCGCGCGAGTTCGTGCCAAGGCTCATCGGATCGGTGCCGCCGGACAGGAATATCCGGACGACGCTCTCGCCCGACGATGCAGCGATCGCGGTGCACCACGCCTCGAGGTCGGTTCGATCGGGGACCGGCATATGGAGTTTGTCGGCGCTTCTGCCAAGTCGGTCGAGGTGCGGGCCGAGCCGGAACGCCTTGCCGTCGTAGACACGGAGCGCCTCGAAGCATCCATAGCCGCGCTGAAAGCCGACATCGAGAATCGAGATCGACGCGTCTACGGCGGCGAGGCGTTCCGGCTCGGC
>PVMS01140885.1_pt1 | contig 11144 bp, 12 predicted proteins | sample 1853461 | NCBI WGS metagenome assembly PVMS01 (sample SAMN08582032, study PRJNA380276) | Marine sediment metagenome, whole genome shotgun sequencing project. | isolation source: ocean sediment barecode stripped | collected 2017
TAAACCTGATCGACGGCTTTCGGGGGACTTACCGGACGTTAGAGACCGAAGGTTTCCATTCGGTCTGGTTCGGCCCGCCAAGGGGCGCTACTTATTCCTGAAGGCCACTCGGGGTGAGCCGTCCTTCGGCGAGATGCGCATGGCTGTCGGTGAATTCCATCGGTATGCCGCCCACAACCTTGGAGCTGCCGCTCGCCACTTCCGCTTGGCGAAACTCCAGGCCGTTGGGAAGGTCGATACGCGCGCGATGGGGCGCGCCGGTCACTGGATTCTTGAGCGGCTCCAGCTCCGTCTCGATGTAATCCGGGACCCGCAATCTGGCCGTCCGGCCTTCGACGTCGATGCTGACGTCGATGGCGGCGAACACGGGCTCGAGAACGGTCGTACACATGGCCCGGTAAATACTCAGCATGGTCGCGCCCTCGTCCGCATGCTCGCCTTGAAGGATACTCACGAGCGCATCGCGCTGAGCCGCGTCGGCGCGCTCGTCGACGATTACTTGCATGGTGCCGTTGCCTTGATGAACGGCGCCCGGCCAAGAATAGAGCGAGACCGAGTTGAGGCCGTCCAGCCGGAGGTCGCCGAAGTGACCCTCGTCGATCCGCCACCCGGCGACCGCCCTGCAGGTGCCGTCCGTGGGTAAAGCCACGAATTGACACGGGCACCCGTAATCGCAGTTGCAGTTCGCGAAATGCGGCCCCTTGATGCTCCATTCGACTGTCGGCATTGTCGTCTCCCTGTCGCGTTTGACGATCGCGGTCTCATTTGCATGGCCCATCAGACTAGTGGGTTTCCGACCTCGGGTCATCATTCGTGATCGGGCAACGACCGTGTCTTCACCCCGTGCAGCCAAGTTTTCGGCGCGATGAAGCGAATGTCCGAACCTGGCCGAAGTCAGATCTCAGCGGTCGGCCGTCCGTACCATTCCTAGGCGCGGATCCCATTCTCCGACGGAACATTTGACGGTCGACCTAACCGACTGATTCTACTTCATTAGGTCGCTCAGAGTAAACGGATTTCGCAAAACTCTGGCGAAAATTCTTCGAACTCGGTAAATGGATGTTGAATTATATCCTGAATTCGTAGACACTCCTGGAATCTTTGAAGCGCGAGGGATCTGCGGGAGCGCGATGATGTCTGAGACGGCCGCATCGGATTTGAACGGCGGGGACGGCGCCAATCTCGCTGAATCGGCCGACCGCCGGGCCCTCGGGGCCGATGCGATGAACCGCCGGATCATCGCCAGGCTCCAAGAGGACGGGCGGATGCCCTATTCGGTGATCGCGCGTGAACTCGGCACGTCCGAAGGAACCGTGCGCAATCGGGTCAATCAAATGGTTGCAGCCAAGGTGCTGCGGGTGATCGGGGTGGCGGACCCGGTCGCACTCGGCAACGAGGGCTATGCCTTGGTTGCGATGCGCATGAGCGCCGGCGCCGATCCGCGTCTGGTCAGCAAACGATTCGAAGCCTGCGACGAAGTGACCTTTGTGCTGTTCGCCGCGGGTCAGTTCGACCTTGTGGTGGAGGTGATCTGCGAAACCCATCGCACCCTGCGGGACTTCCTGCTGGAGCATTGCTATGGCCAAGCGGATATTGCCTCTGTCGAACCGATGTTGGCGCTGGCGCTTTACAAGAACCTGATGAAGTGGGGCCGGCCGTAACCGTTTTCAGCCTGCATTCATGGGGCTCATGGGGAGGCGAAGATAGTTGTGCTGGTACGGCGAGGCGATTTCGCAATTCGAACGGGCCGTCCTTGCCGTCATCGCGGCCGGCAAGGATCGTTATGCCGGAGCGGTCTTCCCGCTACGCGGTGGGACGGTGACTCACGATGAGCGAAGCCCGGGCTGAAAAAGCGCCCGCCTTGCCCGCTGGCGCGTTGCGGCCAGATCACCCGCCGGCCCGCCGGCAGCGCTGGTTGGAATTCAAGCGACCCATACCCCGCAGCGCGACGATCGCACTAGGCATCGCAGTGTGGGTCATCTTCTTTGCCCTTTGGGAATCCGCCGTGGCCTTGGAGTGGGTCAACGCACTTTTTATGCCGCCGCCCCACAAGGTGCTGACCGGCCTTTATTCGCTGCTGGCCGAGGAAGCCTTTATCTACGACGTCGGTGTGAGCATCTACCGTATCGCTTTGAGTTTCGCCTTGGCCTGCGCCGTGGCCGTTCCCTTGGGAATCCTGATGGGGTCCTTCCGGCGCATCGAGGCCTTCGTCAACCCGCTGGTTTCTGCCTGGCGCTATCTGCCGGCGCCGGCGTTCATTCCCCTGCTGCTCATGTGGTTCGGGACCGGCGATGGGCAGAAAATCGCGCTGCTTATCATCGGCGTCATCTGGTTTCTCATCACGATCATCATGGACCATGTCAAGTCGGTGCGCGGCGAGCTGATCGAGACCTCGATGACCCTCGGCGGCAATCGCTGGCAGATCCTGCGCACCGTCGTGATCCCGGCCTCCATGCCCAGCATCGTCGTCGCCATGCGCCAGATGCTGGCTGTGAGCTGGACCTATCTGGTGATCGCCGAAATCGTCGCGGCGACCACCGGCATCGGCGCCGTCATGATGCGCGCCAAGCGATTTCTCCATGTCGACAAGATCATGGCCTGCATCATCGTGATCGGGCTCTTGGGTCTCATGTTCGATTTTCTTTTCCGGCTGACTCACCGTCTCCTGTTTCCTTACCTGGACGAGGGGAACCGGTGACGGGCCCAAGGGCATTTGCGTGGAAGGACACTTCAAGAGCTTTGACGATTGGAACCAAGACAAGAACGGGAGGATAAGGATCATGAGAACAAATCGCTTTACCGGCTGGGCGCAGCTCGCTTTCGTTGCGATCCTCGCTGTTTCGATCACGTTAATGGGCATACGCGCCTCGGAAGCTAAGGAACAGGTTCGCATCGCCGGACTGACTTGGCCGGGCTACGGCTTCTGGTTCATCGCCGAGGAAAAGGGCTTGGCTCCGGATCTGGAGATCAGCTATCAGGCGATCGAAGATCCGTTTCAGACCTTCGCTCTGGCAGCAGCCGGAGAGCTGGAGATCGTTTCCAGCACCATCGAGTTTGCACCAATCGCCGCCGGCGAAGGCATGCCGATCAGACTGGTCGCCTACGGCAATATCTCCTATGGCACGGACAAGATTATCGTCGGCGCCGGGATCGAAAGCGCCACGGATCTGGTTGGCAAAAAAGTCGCGGTCCTCGAAGGCGGTTTGGCCCAGCTCTATATGGCGATCTGGCTCGAACAGAACGGGGTTGCCTACGACCAGGTCGAATACGTCAACCTTATCATGGACGATGCGGCATCGGCGATGATCGGCGGCGACGTTGCGGCGGCCGAATTCTGGGATCCGTTCGGACCGCAAGTCCTCAACTCGCGGCCGGAAACGCGTCTCGCCGCCCAGTCGCGCGAGCCCTTCTGGCTGCAAAACGCCTTGATTGCCGACGCGGTCTTCATGAATTCGAACTTCATTGGCGACCGCCGCGACGTTGCCGTGAAGGCCATGCGGGCGCTGTACGATGCCATCGCTTGGTGGTCCGAGAACACCGCGGAAGGCAACGAGATCATCGCCCGGCGCATGCAAATGCCGTTGGCGGACGTCGAACTCGTCATCGGCAAGGATGGCACCGGTAAGGACGGCGGGCTCTACCCCTATGCCTTCCAGGAAGCCGCCCGCTTCTGTGGGTCCGCGCCAGGTGATCCGCCGTTCGGCCAGACCAATGGCCAGATCGTCGAACACTTCAAGATGACCAACGAGTGGTGGCTCAAGTTTGGCCAGATGACGAAGACGGCCGACCCGTCGGACGGCATCGACTGCTCGCTTCTGACAGACCTGCATCAGGCGGGCTACGGCCAGTAGGACTGCGGTCTGGGACTTGTTTTCGTTTTCCCTGGGTTGGAGCCCGCTGTCGTAGTGGGGTCCAACTCGGGAAGCGGACTCCTAAGCAGAGGGCCGTGCGATGACGGCGCTTAAAACGAGAACAGGCATGAAAAAAGCATGGGCGCGCTTGCGATGAATCGGGATGATCACGCCAAGCTTTCCGTCAGGAACGTGACGAAGGAGTTTCGCGTTGGGGCCGAAACCACCATACAGGCGGTGGTCGACGTGTCCTTCGACGTGCTCGACAATGAGCTTTGCATGCTGCTCGGTCCCTCCGGCTGTGGCAAGTCGAGCGTTCTGCGCATGGTGGCCGGCCTCGAGGACCCGACCTGCGGCCGACTGGCGCTCGACGGCGACGAGATCCTGGGTGCGGGCCGCGATCGCGGCATGGTCTTCCAGTCTTACACGTCGTTCGACTGGCTGAACGTGCAGGAGAACGTCGAATACGGCATGCGCCTCAATGGCGTGGCGAAAACCGAGCGCACGGATCGAGCCTCGCACTTCATCGATCTGGTGCATCTCACCAAGTTCAAGAACGCCTATCCGAGCCAGTTGTCCGGCGGCATGAAACAGCGCGTCGCGATCGCGCGGACCTTGGCGAATGATCCGGCCATCCTGCTGATGGACGAGCCCTTCGGGGCGCTGGACGCCGAGACCCGGTGGTCCATGCAAGAGCTGCTGATGGGAATCATGGAATCGTCCAAGACAACGGTGCTCATGGTGACCCACGACATCGCGGAAGCTATTTTCCTGGCCGACCGCATCGTCTTCATGACGCGTCACCCTGGCCGGGTACGGGAGAACCTGTTGTCGGCGTTTAAGTCCGGTAAGCGGATCGCCGACAAGGAGGCGGTGATCAGCATGCCGGGCTATGGCGACCTGGAGCACCACGTCATGCACATGATGCGCGAGGAGAGTCCCAATCGTGAGCGCGTGACCGAGAAAGTAGAGACCTGATCGCGGGACAGCGGACGAAGCGGCGAAGGCCACGGATCGAGATGGGGAGGCAAGACGATGTGCGGTGTTTGCGGATGCGGCGAGGGCGAGGTTCGGATCGGCGGTGTCGCCGGCAGCGATGGGACGGACCATCACCACCACCATGATCACCATCACCATCACGACGGGAACCATCCGACCGCTACCGGAACGCCCGCAATGGACAAGCAAGGCCACGGTCGCAGCCGGTGGCTTCACATCGAGCAGGACATCCTTGCCAAGAACGACGGCTATGCCGCCGCCAATAGGAACCGCTTGAATGCGCTTGGCGTCCTTGCCCTGAACCTGGTCTCGAGCCCGGGCGCCGGGAAAACCAGCCTGTTGACGGCAACCGCGCGGGCGCTCTCTCAAACGCTTGCCATGGCGGTCATCGAAGGCGATCAGGAGACCGAGAACGACGCCGAGCGGATCCGCGCAACCGGGGTCAAGGCGGTGCAGATCAACACCGGCCGGGTTTGCCACCTGGACGGCCATAGGATCGGCCACGCCATGGCGGGGCTCGATCTGCCGCCGGGCGCGGTCCTTTTCATCGAGAACGTCGGCAATCTGGTCTGCCCGGCATCTTTCGATCTGGGAGAGCACCACAAGGTCGCGGTCCTATCCGTCACGGAGGGCGACGACAAGCCCCTCAAGTACCCCGACATGTTTGCCGCCTCCGATCTCATGATTCTCAACAAGATCGACCTTCTGCCATACGTCGACTTCGATGTGACGCGTTGCATCGACTACGCCCGCCGCATCAATCCGGATATCGAGGTCGTTCAGCTTTCCGCCCGTAGTGGGGGGGGCATGGATGCGTGGTTCGCCTGGATCGAAGACGCCCGGCAGCGGGTCGCCCGTCGGGCCGATTCGTCGAACGTGACGAGAGCAGCCCAACATGCATGAGCTTTCCATCGCCCAAAACCTCATTGAGCTGGTGAGTGACCACGCCGCCCGCGAGGGCGCCGCCCGCGTTCGGACGGTTCATATCCGGCTGGGCGAGCTCTCCGGCTTCCGGCGCGCGCTCTATTTCTGCTTCGACAGAGTCTCGAGGGGAACGGCCTGCGAGGGCGCCCGCCTGTCGATCGAAGACGTGCCGTTGACGGTGCACTGCGACCACTGCGACCAAGTCAAGCGGCCAGGCGCGCGCTACAACTTTCGCTGTCCGACCTGCGGCATGCCGACCCCGAAGGTCGTCACCGGACGGGAGATGCAGGTGACGGCAATCGAGCTGGTTTTCGCGCCGCGCCGGCCATCCGGTTCGGTCGAACGGGGAGACGGCGCGGGTGACTGGGCAGAGGTTGGTTAGGAGGCTTCGATGAGCGAAAGAGGAACGGGCACCTGGGAGTTCGTGCCCCACCAGCACAGGGGCCCGCAACAGCAGACCGGTGAAAACGACCACATCTACTCGCCCAAGCTGCACAACGGCAGCCTCAAGTCGTCGGGCCTGGCGACCTTCATGGGCGCGCCCTACTGCCCGCCGGACCGCCGCGCCATACGCGAGATGGGCGCCAAGATCTGCTTCCTCGGCGTACCCTGGGACCAGGGCCAGATGGTGCGCTCTGGCACCTCTTCCGGCCCGGCGGGGATCCGCGAGGCCTCGACCCAGTACTTCCCCTACATGTTCGAGTACGACGTCGACCTGATGTCGTTCTTCAGGCCGGTCGACTGCGGCGATGTGCCGATCGTGCCGGGCAACAACGACCGATCGCACGAGTACATTTACCAATACATCACCGAATGCCTCGAAGGCGGCGCCAAAGTGATTTTCTGTGGCGGCGATCACTCCGCCCCCATACCGGGATCCCATGCCCTGTCGGACTTCCATAAAGACGGCAAGATCGGCTATCTACACATCGACTGCCATCTCGATTCCGCCCTCGACTGGGGTGGCATCCGCAACACCAACTGCTCCGGTCCCGCGCGAGCCTACGACCTGCCGAACTGCGACGGCGCCAACATGGCGCACATGGGTTCGCGTAACGGGCTGAACCCCAAGGACTGGTACGATTTCTTCGTCGACAACGAGATACGCATCATCCCAATGATGGAGGCGGTCGAGCGCGGTGTGGAGGTTTGCACCAGGGAGATTTTCGAGATCGCCTGGAACGGAACGGACGCCGTCTATTGTTCCTGGGACACCGATTCTCTGGACGCCAGCTGCATGCCGGGAACCACCGCCCCCGAGTGCTTCGGCATCAAGGCGCGCGAGGCCATCCAGGTCGCGCGCATCGCCGGCACCTATGGCGCGGACATTTTTGAGATCTCGGAACTTTGCCCGATCTTCGACGTCAGCCAGATGAGCATCAAGCTCGCCTGCTGCATGATCTATCACTACCTGGGCAGCCGCGCGAAGACGCTGCGCGACCAGGGCAAAGCGCCGTGACCGGCACCACAATGTTACGCAACACAGAATATTCGTACGGGGAGGACAAGCCATGAACCCGGCCAAAGCCTATGCACACCTGTTCTCGCCTCAAGGCGGCGACGAGGCGGAAAACTACCGCGCCCCGGGGCAGATCACCTTCCTGCGCTCCGACCACGTCGCCTTGAACACCGAAAAGCTGCGCGAGGCCGGCGTGCGTTACGCCTTCATCGGGGTTCCGTTCGACGAAGGCAACGTCGGCAAGCCCGGCTCCGAGGAAGGGCCGCGCGAGTTCCGCCTCGCCTCGCAAGAGTACTTCCCCTACTGGTTCGAATATCAGGTCGACCTGTTCGGCAGCAGCGTCGATTGCGGTGACGTGCAGATGCCGAAGGTCAATCCCGGGCTGTCGCGAGAGCGCATCTACAAAGCTGTCCGCGAGATCCTGGCCGCGGGGATCACGCCGGTCATCTGCGGCGGCGACCGGTCGATCTCGATTCCGGCGACCAAGGCGCTGTCGGACCATATCGGCGCGGACAAGAAGATGGGCTACCTGCACTTCGGGGCCAATCTCGACCTGGCCGATAGCTGGGCCGGCGAGCGCAACTTGAGCACCTGTGCGCTGGCGCGCATCAGCGATTTGCCGAACCTGGTAGGAGAGAACATCTCCCATGTCGGCGCGCGCAACTCACTCAATCCGAAGGATTGGATCGATCTGGCAAAGCAGCGGAACATTCGCTTCTTTCCCATGTTCGAGCTATTCGAGCGCGGCGTCGACACGACCGTCGAGGAGGCGATCGCGCGGGCCTGGGACGGAACCGACGCACAGTATCTCAGCTTCAACTTCAACGTCATGGACGCCTCGATGGCGCCTGGCGTGACGGCCGCGGAACCGGGCGGGTTGGAATCTCGCGAGATGATGCGCATCGCCGGCGCGCTGGGTAGGCGAGGTGGCGTCAGCGTCATCGAGGTTTCCGAGCTTTGCCCGATTTTCGACGTCAGCGGAATCACGTCGCGCCTCGCCGTCTGCGTCATCCTGCGCATCATGGCGGCAATCGCCCGGTCGAACGGCGAACTCGTCGACCAGGGGATCAAGCGGCCCAGCCGGGATTGAACTCCAGGGTGCGGAACGCCACGCGGGCTCGATGATTGCCATGGAGGTGAGAATCACGGAGATCCTCGGTTTCGCCAGCGATCCTGCGCTGGCCGAGCGGCTGCACGAGCTCGGCCATGCCGGCCGCGTCGAGCATCTGATGCTCGCGCAAGAGGATGTGCATCGCCGGCGCTTGCGGGCCCAAACGGACCAGGGGACCGACTGCCTGATTGCCCTGCCGCGCGAACAAGCCCTGGGCGATGGCGCTGTATTGGTGCTGGATGAGGTCCGCGCGGTCGTGGTGCACTTGGCCGAAGAGCACTGGCTGGCCTTGGCACCCCGGGATGCGGCCGCAGCGCTCGAACTGGGCTACTTCGCGGGCAATCTCCATTGGCGTGTGCGGTTCGAGGGCGACCGCCTCCTGGTGGCGCTGGAAGGACAGGAAGAGGACTACCTCTCTCGTCTGAAATCCTTTCTCGACGACGGGCGAGCGAGGCGCGCCGACCATGACTGATCCGGCTGCCGACCTCACCCGGCTGCAATACGGCGACAGCTTCTTCCCGTCGGGCGCCGTCTCGTTCTCCTGGGGCCTCGAGACCCTTTGCGCGGACGGTTGCATCGCAGCCGCGCCCCAGGTCTCGTCCTTTCTGCATGGCCAATTGCGGCATCGCTGGGCGACCTGCGATCGGCCGGCGATGGTGGCGGCGCATCGCGCGGCGGAGGACCTGGAGACGATCGCACGCCTAGACCTATTGCTGGATGCGCAGACCCTGGCCGACGAGCTGCGCGACGGGTCGCGGCGCTGTGGCGGCGCGCTGCTGGCGGTCCACGAAAAACTCGGCACGCCGGGGGCAGAACCTTATCGCGCCCTCGTCCGTTCTCGCGATGCGTTAGGTCATTTGGCGGCGGTCCAGGGACTGGTTGGGCGCGGCGTCGGTCTCACGCTGTCGGCCTGCGAGGTTTTGTCCGCCCATACCCTCTGCGTCGGCCTGTTGGGCGCGGCGCTCAGACTGGGCGTGATCGGCCACCTGGATGCGCAACGTAATCTTCAGGAAGCGAGAGATGCGGTCGCGGGCATCCTCGCCGTTCCGGCGCCCGGCTTGGAGACCATCAGCGCCTTCACACCGGCGGCCGAGATCGCCGTCATGCGCCACGAAACGGCGCAGACACGCCTGTTCGCCAATTGATGACAAGGCACACACGAAGAATGTTCGAAAGGGAGACAAGTCGATGATCCTGACACCGACGGAGATGGAGCGGCTGACGGTGTTCACCGCCGCCGAGCTGGCCCGGAAGCACCGGGCCAAGGGGCTGAAGCTCAACCACCCCGAAGCGGTGGCGTTGATCGCCGACGAAATTCTGGAGGGCGCCCGCGAGGGGCGGTCGGTAGCCGATCTGATCGCTTTCGGCTCTACCATCCTGTCGAGCGACGACGTGATGCCCGGCGTGGCCGACCTCATGCCCATGATCCAGGCCGAGGGCACCTTTCCCGACGGCACCAAGCTGGTGACCGTGCACGACCCGATTCGCCCGGGCAAGAAGAAGGCGCCGAAGGGCGCCGTAACACCGGGCGAGATCGTTGCCGCCGATGGCGAAATCGAGATCAACGCGGGCCGGCGCAAGGCCAAGCTGCGGGTCGTCAACACCGGCGACCGGCCGGTGCAGATCGGCAGCCACTACCACTTCTTCGAAACCAACAGGGCGCTCGAGTTCGATCGGGCGGCATCCTACGGCATGCACCTGGATATCGCGGCTGGCACCGCCGTGCGCTTCGAGCCGGGCGAGAGCAAGGAGGTCACGCTCACGGCGTTCGGCGGCACCGGCGAGCTCCACGGCCTCAACAGCCTGACCAACGGCTCGGCGCACAGCGAGGCGTGCAAGGACGCGGCTTTGCGGCGCGCCCGCGCTGGCGGCTTCAAGGGAGCGTGAGCCATGGCCAAGATGACACGCAGCGACTACGCCCAGATGTACGGACCGACCACGGGCGACGCCATCCGCTTGGGCGACACCTCCCTCTTCGCCGAGGTCGAGCACGATCACGCGGTACCCGGCGACGAATGCCTGCACGGCGGCGGCAAAACCCTGCGCGACGGCCTCGGTTTGACGCCGGGATACGACAGCGCCATGGGCTCGCTCGACATGCTCTTGTGCAACGCGCTGGTGATCGATCCCGTGCTCGGCATCGTCAAGGGCGACATCGGCATCAAGGACGGCAAGATCGCCGGCATCGGCAAGGCCGGCAACCCGGCCACGATGGACGGCGTCGATGAAAACCTCATCTGCGGGGCGGCAACCGCGGTGCGCGATGCCGAAGGCCTGATTGCCACGCCGGGCGGCATCGACGTGCACGTGCATTTCGATTCCGCCCAGCTCTGCGAGCACGCCATATCGTCGGGCATCACGACCATGATCGGCGGTTCGCTCGGCCCGATCACGGTCGGCATCGACTGCGGCGGGGCGTGGAATGTGGGCAAGATGCTCCAGGCGGCCGAGCACTGGCCCATCAACTTCGGCTTCCTGGGACGCGGCAACTCATCGAAACCGCGCTCGCTCCTCGATCAGATCCAGGGCGGCTGCGTCGGTCTCAAGATCCACGAGGACTGGGGCGCCATGCCGGCGGTCATCGACACCTGCCTGTCGGTCGCCGACGAGCTCGATTTTCAGGTACAGCTTCACACCGACACCCTGAACGAGAGCGGCTTCCTCGAAGACACCCTGGCGGCCATCAACGGCCGGACCATCCACATGTATCACACCGAAGGCGCCGGAGGCGGCCACGCGCCCGACATCATCCGGGTGGCGGGCGTGATCAACTGCCTTCCCTCGTCGACCAATCCGACCA
>PVMS01057168.1_pt1 | contig 11143 bp, 10 predicted proteins | sample 1853461 | NCBI WGS metagenome assembly PVMS01 (sample SAMN08582032, study PRJNA380276) | Marine sediment metagenome, whole genome shotgun sequencing project. | isolation source: ocean sediment barecode stripped | collected 2017
TACCCTGTTCAGGAGTCTTTATCCTTGCCACTACGACTACAGGGATTTTGACTTGTTTTTTAACTTCTGTACCACAGTAGACGATCCAGCTGAAATCAAAATCCAGTGGGGGTTTGGGGATCGTATCCCCTTCTAAGCCGGATGATACATGCAAAAGATCGACTCCTGCATCTTCAAGAATTTTTGCAATTTTTCTTCCATCATCCAGTGTTGGCTCATTACTACCCATTCTATACCCGATTATAAAATCATCACTTTCAATACTGTCTTTTATCATTTCAATTATCTGGAGGGCAAAGGTCGACCTCCCGGCCAGGTCTCCACCATAATCATCATCTCTTTTGTTCGTTATTGAAGACATAAATTGGCTGATAAGATAACCATGGGCCCCGTGAAGCTCTATACCGTCAAGGCCGGCTTTTTTGGCCCTCCCGGCAGCAGCCACAAATTGTTCCTGGATCTTCTGTATTTCTTCAAGGCTCAGGGCTTTTGCAGCCAGGCTGCCGTTCTTCTTAAAATCTGATGGAGCTTGAGGCATTTTAGATACCGCAACGGGAGTTTGCAGCCCGGCATGATGTATCTGTGCCGTGACCACCGCTCCATATTTATGGCAGGCCTCTGCTATCTTGCTGATGCCATCGATAAAGTCATCCGACCATATTCCGAGCTGGTCCTCTGAAAGCTTTCCATCTTCTGCCACGGCCACTGCTTCAATGATTATCAGCCCGGCTCCGCCTTCAGCGATTTGGGAATAATGTTTTATATGTTTATCAGATACAAAGCCTTTTTCATCGGACCATCCGAATCGGACCATCGGCGGCAAAACAATACGGTTTTTTATTTCAATACCCTTGATCGATATTGGTGAAAATAGGTCTGCCATTATAAATCCTTTCTAAAAATTTGGTGACAATATGTATTTATATTTTTACCATAAAAGGTGGACAAGATCTTTGATATGATCTTCATATACCTTTTCCACAGTTTCCATCTGATCCCTGGAAAGCGATGGCATATCAGATGTAGAAGAATTTGATATTATTTGTTCTGTACTGCTGGCTCCCGGTATCACACAGCTAATATTTTTATCCATGAGCACCCAGCGGAGAGAATATTTTGCCAGGTCTTCCGGAGGAAATACTTTCTTCAGCTCCTCGACTGTTTCCAGCGCGACCTCATAAGGGACCCCTGAGAAAGTCTCGCCCTTATCGAAGGCTTTTCCATCCCTGTTAAAATTTCTGTGGTCCCCTTCAGAGAAAAGAGTATTTTTATTAAACTTTCCACTCAGGAGGCCGCTTGCAAGGGGAACCCTGACTATAATACCGACATTATTTTTAAAAGCTTCTTTAAAAAATATTTCTGCGGGTTTTAGCCTGAACATATTATATATGATCTGTACTGATGCAATGCCGGGGTACTCGATCGCTTTCAATGCCTCTTCTACTTTTTCAACACTTACACCATAATGTTGGATCTTCCCATCTTTTTTCAGGTCATCCAGGATCTCAAATACTTCAGGCCTGGAATATACTTCAGTAGGGGGACAGTGCAGCTGGACCAGGTCAATAGTTTCAATATCCAGTCTCTTTAAGCTGTCTTCCACAAAACCATTAATATTTTTCCTATTATATCCCCGGGTATTGTGAGGCATCAGTTTTCTGCCGCTCTTTGTGGCAATATAGATCTTTTCGCCTGTTTTTTTTAGGAACTTTCCAATGGCTTCTTCACTCAAACCGTCATTATAGACATCTGCTGTATCTATAAAATTAACTCCATGCTCTACTGCTTCATCCAATATAGTCTCTGCAGTGGTCCAGTTGAATTTTTCTCCCCATTTTCCACCAAGCTGCCATGTGCCGAGAGAGACTTCTGACACTTTAAAACCTGTTTTTCCAAGTACTCTGTATTTCAAGACAGTGACCTCCTTCTTCTTCAAGGTATCAGTATTATAAAATATCCAGGACTGTTTAGTTCAGCCACAGTGCCGATAATAAGATTTTAATATATTATGCCCTATAAATTCAAATAAAATGTCAATTAAAAGGCCATAAAATGCTGCAGCCTAATAATATGTATTTAAAAAAAGATTTTAAAATAAGGATAGTTAGCTTAAAATAAGAAATAGGTCCCCTGATAAGTACAGGACCGGAAGGATTTAATGAAAGCAATATATAAAAGGATAGACATGAGATTTAGAAGAATAGAAGACCATGATATATCCTGGATCAAGGAGCTTTTTACTAAGTGGTGGGGAGGTGATTTTATTGTGACCAGGGGCAATATACATAAGGTCCAGGAACTGGACGGGTTCATTGCAGAAGAAGATAATAAAATAAAGGGCCTTATAACATTCAAAGTAGAAAACAAGCAGATGGAGGTAATAACCCTCAATAGTCTGGATGAAAACAAAGGGATAGGATCCCGGCTCCTGGAGAGAGCCAAAGAATCAGCAAGAAAGAAAAAACTGGCCAAGGTGTGGCTGATAACGACCAATGACAATGTTGATGCCCTGAGATTTTACCAGAAAAGGGATTTTAAATTGGCCAGGGTCCATCCGGGTGCCATTGAGTTTTCCCGCAAACTAAAGCCGGCAATCAAAGAGACCGGAAATTATGGGATCCCGATCAGGGATGAAATAGAGCTGGAGCTTCAATTATGAAAAGAAGAATTGATATAATATAAAAAGTAGATAAAAATAAGAATTATGGATGAAGTCTTTAAAATAATAAAAAAAAGGAGAAGCATCAGGAAGTACCGGGACAGACCTGTGGAAAAAGAAAAGATCCTGAAAATCATAGAGGCAGCCAGGCTGGCTCCTTCCGCTTCAAACAGGCAGCCCTGGAGGTTTATTGCTGTTACAGAAAAAAAGGCCATCTCTTACCTGGCTGTAGAGGCCCTGGGATTCATAAACAAGTGGGCAGCACATGCCCCCTGTATAATTGTCGGATGTTCGGTCAGGAAGAATATCATAACCCATTATATAGGAGAAGTTCTTTCAGGATTAAGCTATCACTTGCTTGATGTAGGAATTGCCATGGAGCACATAGTGCTTTCTGCAGAAGAAATAGGGCTCTCTACCTGCTGGATGGGCTGGTTCAATGAAAGAAAATTAAAAAAAGATATTAAATATCCCCCTTTCATGGCGAGTAGTCTCTTTGCTTTCAGTCGGTTATGCGGTAAAGGACCACTCACCAAAATCAAAAAAGAGACTTACATTGGATAAAATACTTATCTTGAAATAGTTAAGATATAGCCTTATCTTCATTATCCGGCTTGCCCTTTTCTTCGAGTCCGGGCTTTTTTTCAATAGTTCCTGCTCCCCGGTCCTGTCCTGGCGGCTTATACGGAATTTGGGGTTCTGCTTCTACATCTTCCCGCTCTTTCTCAACAGGAGCTTGCCCAACATCGATTTCTTTTTCTTTGATTTCTTCAACCAGGTCTTTGCCGGCAGTACTTTCGGAGGGTACAGGAGGAGGTTTTTTTACCTCTTCAACTATACCGGCTGTGTTCTGCGTGGAACTATCTTCAGTTTCGGTATTCATCTGCCTGGAAAGCTTTACCTTGAATCTGCAATTGGCGCAGGTATAAAAGCCCTTTTTGATCGGAGCTCCACATTCGGGACAATACATCTCATCGTCTTTTAATTTGGTACTCATAATAGATATCACCCACAAACTATTATTAAGAATTCTAATACTATGCATTATTATAATGTTAAAAGATTAATTTCACTACAATAAATTTTAAACTTAAAAAGGATATTTATTTATATAAGAACATTGGAGGATAGCGGCTGCCCGGCCGGGGATCTAATTCCTTACTGCTTTTACTATGGCCCTGATATGGTCTGGCGTGCTTCCACAACATGCTCCCAGGACCGAGGGCCCATAAGGAATGAACTTTCCTATATTTGAAGCCATGATCTCAGGAGTCTCATTATAAATGGTCTTGCCGTCTAAAAACTGCGGCAGACCTGCATTTGGCTGGAAAATAAGTTTACCGTCCGGGCTTGCTTTCCTTATCTTTTTTACGACTGCCAGCATGGAATCTGAACCAATGCTGCAATTTGCCCCGATAAAGTCACACCCGGATTCTATTAGTCTGACAGCAGCATCCTCTGCCCTGTTTCCCATGACTGTAACACCATTTTCATCAAAAGACAGGGTACATGCCAGGGGAATACCCGCCGAGATCTTCCTGGCTGCCTGCACAGCTGCAAGCGCTTCATTTAAATCTATAATAGTCTCGACCAGGAGCAGGTCAACACCACTCTGGAGCAATAGTTCAATTTGACTGGAGAACAGGTCAAAAGCAGCATCGAAACTTATGGTACCGGCAGGTTCCAGCAACTTTCCGAGAGGGCCCACATTACCGGCAATAAATAAAGGCCTGTCTGCTGTAGAGGTCTCACGGTATTTTTTTATTGCTTCTTTTGCAGCAAGCACTGCATTTTTATTTATTTCCTTAAATTCTTTTAGCAGCCCATAAGCTTCCAGTTTTGCAGGATTGGAGCCAAAAGTATTGGTCTGGATGATGTCTGATCCTGCTTCAAGGAAACTTAAGTGAATATCTATGATCTTAGCAATATCATTTTTCTTGATATTTAATGAATCTGCATTTTTGGTGATCCCCCTAGCCTGCAGAGAAGTACCCATTGCGCCATCGCATATAAGGATTTTTTTCCCGGCATGCCCCAGAAAATCTTCCTTATTATTTTCTATCATTTATTTCTTCTTGCCCACCTGGTTTTTTTAAGCATTTTTTTATGCTTCTTTTTCCTCATTTTTTTTCTTCTTTTTTTGACTACTGAACCCATAGAACTCCCTTATCTATATCAGTTTTTAAAATATTTTAAAATGTATAAAAAAAATAATATTATTTTTCCTTGGACTGAATAAAACATTATAACAGAAAAAAATTTAATATAGTAACCTAAAATAGTGGCTCGATTTATTTTTAGATGATACCCCCGGCAGGTTTAAGAAAGGACCGGTAAGAACAGCATGCTCAAAAACATAAAAATAATATAATATGATTCTATTTCAATAAAATACCTATAAAAGGGCAAAATTGCTATTGACATACAATATATGGTGTAATAATATAAATCATACACAATATAATGAGGTAATTCCAATATTTTTAAAGGAGCGGCCCATTACCCCCCGAAAAATAGAGCCAGAGGCACGATTATTATGGAAAATATGAAAAAAATCACCAGTATAAAAAAGTTAAACGAATATTATCTCCAGAAAGAAATAAACATATCTGAAAATGCATTAAAAGTACTGGAGAGAAGATACCTGAAAAGAGATGGTGAAGGAAATCTGCTGGAGAACCCGGCAGGTATGTTTAAAAGGGTCGCTAAAAATATAGCTTCAATTGAAAAAAAATATGTCGGATCAGTTGAAAAGGTATTAGAGATAGAAAAACAGTTTTTTGATATAATGGCGGATCTTGATTTTCTTCCAAATTCCCCGACACTTATGAATGCAGGAAATGAGCTTCAGCAATTAGCTGCCTGCTTTGTGCTTCCAGTGGGAGATTCTATGGGTGATATTTTTGAAGCCCTGAAGGAAACAGCGCTTATCCAAAAATCCGGAGGAGGAGTGGGTTATTCTTTCTCAAGGATCAGGCCCAGGAATGATATTGTCCTGTCTACAAAGGGGGTTTCAAGCGGCCCAATATCTTTTATGACTGTTTTTAATGCAGCAACTGATACCATTAAACAGGGTGGGACCAGGAGAGGCGCCAATATGGGAATACTCAGGGTGGACCATCCGGATATCATGGATTTTATTACTGCCAAGGACAGTGGTGATAAATTGAATAACTTTAATATATCAGTTGGAGTCACAGAAGTATTTATAAGGGCAGTGGAAAATGATGAGCAATATGAGGTTAAAAATCCAAGGACCCAGGAAGTGGTAGATAGATATAGTGCCAGGGAGGTTTTTGATAAAATAATAAATCATGCCTGGAAAAACGGCGATCCGGGAATAATTTTTCTGGACAGGCTGAATAAAGATAATCCTACCCCGGCGCTGGGACAGATAGAGAGCACAAACCCGTGCGGAGAACAGCCTCTTCTTCCTTACGAGGCCTGTAATCTGGGATCTATAAACCTGGCCCATATGGTGAAAGAATCAGATGGAATAAAGAAAATCGATTATGCTAAATTAAAAAAAATAGTGCATGCAGCGGTAAGATTTCTGGATGATGTTATTGATATGGGCAAATATCCCCTTGAAAAAATAAGAATAATGGTTGAGGGAAATAGAAAGATCGGTCTTGGAGTAATGGGTTATGCCGATCTGCTGGTGATAATGGGCATACCGTATAATAGTGAGGAAGCCCTGGAGGTGGCCGGTAAAATAATGGGCTTTATCCAGGATGAATCTAAAAATGTCTCAAAGGAGCTGGCCGCGGAGAAAGGAGTGTTTCCAAACTTCAAGGGAAGCATATATGACAGCCATGATGGATATGATATAAGGAATGCTACCACTACGACCATTGCCCCTACCGGGACGCTGAGTATTATCGCTGACTGCTCCAGCGGAGTAGAGCCATTATTTGCACTCTCATTTGTAAAAAATGTAATGGATAATGACAGGCTCGTAGAGGTAAATAAGTATTTTAAGCAGATTGCAAAAGAAGAAGGTTTCTACAGCGAAGAATTGATGAGAAAGATCGCTGGTACGGGTAGCTTAAAGGAAATCGATGATATACCATCTGAATATAAAAGGATTTTTGTCACGGCCCATGAGGTCCTGCCCAAGTGGCATGTAAGGACCCAGGCCGCCTTCCAGAAATTTGTGGACAATGCTGTTTCCAAAACTGTAAACTTTTCTAATTCTGCAACAGTGAAGGATGTAGAAGATGTATATATGCTTGCCTATAGATTGGGGTGCAAAGGTATTACGATTTTCAGGGACGGGAGCAGGGATTCCCAGGTACTTGAAGTAGAAGGCAAAAAAACTGACGGTCCAGGGATAGAGGCTTCTGTGGAAAGTAATGCAGGCCAACAAAAAATAAAACCAAGATCAAGGCCCGATGTTACGCGTGGAATGACTAAAAAATATAAAATAGGAGGATGCGGCAAGCTTTACGTAACCGTCAATTCAGATGAAAATGGAATATGTGAGGTATTTATAAATACCGGGGAAGAGGGCTGTGCTGCCATGACAGAGGCATTGGGAAGGCTGTTGAGCATAACCATTAGATCAGGCATAGATATAGGATCGATCAAGAAACAGGTCGAAGGGATAAGATGCATCACCTGTATTGCAGATCCCGGCACTCATGTATTATCATGTCCCGATGCTATGGGAAAGACTATTGAATATATTTTAAATGGTTCGAATAAGTTTGACCTGGATGTTACAGGCGGACCAAGATCTGTGATGCTGTGCCCGGAGGATGGATGTGGTGGAATAATGGAGCCGGAGAGCGGGTGCTATGTCTGCAGGAATTGCGGATTTTCCAAGTGTTCATGATCCAAAGACCTTCTTAGCTTCAGGCTACTGCTTTATTATCTTTTCAAGTGTTGAGTTGTATATTCTGTAATCATCCTCTGAGAATAGGACCATCTTTACAAGAGTGATCCCTGGATAATTTTTTAAGAAATCCATAATCGCCTGTATGGCGACCAGCGAAGCATCTTTTACCGGATATCCAAAAACCCCGGTGCTTATTGACGGGAATGAAATACTTTTTATCTGGTTTTGCGCGGCAAGGACAAGGCTGTTCCTGTAACAATTACTTAAATCTTCAGGATCTTTTACCCTATCGCTATATATGGGGCCAACAGTATGTATTACATGATTTGCGGCAAGGTTATATCCCCTGGTTATTTTTGCTTCCCCGGTTTTACATCCACCAAGAGTCTTGCACTCTTCCCACAATCCCGGCCCCGCGGCCCTGTGGATGGCACCGGCCACGCCTCCGCCAGGAGCAAGCCTGCTGTTTGCTGCATTGACTATTGCATCAGTTTCCTGGATTGTAATATCCCCGACGACTAATTCTAAAATGGATCTTTCAATTTTATAACTGACAGAGATCTTACATGCTCCTCTCTCAAAAAACAGCATGCCGCAGGGGCATTATAATGGTAATAAAAATATAATAAAGTGCCGTGGTTGTCAAATAGTCAGGCCGGAATATTTATTTCCTTAATATAAAAATTAATTAATATATTTAAACAATATTTGCTATAAATTGCTTGACATTTATATATAGATGTAGATATAATATAACAAATATAATTATCGAATATTATATCAAGCATTGTATGCATATATTTAGTCTAAAAATTGTATGTATAAAATAAGTCAAAGGAAGCTGGAAGAAACGACAAAGAGATGTATTAAGATGAATTATATATTTTATAAAAAATAAAAAGAAAAGGTGGACAAAATGGTTAATGTGGAAAATCTGATCAACAGTAATGACATCATTGATATGGTAGATGATGCAATCGGGAGGAAGTGGTCACTCTCCTATTTTAATATTAAAAAGAATTTTAAGAATTTCCCTGACCCTGCATACCAATCAGGTAGAATATATTTGTGGAGCAGGGATGATATTATCGGGTATATAGATGACCATGTATCGGGTAATAATAAATAGGATCCTGTAGATAAAAAATTAAAAAATAGATAGAGTAGTAGTGGGGGCAGCTTCCTTCATCCTTAAAATATGGAGCGTCGCTGAATATTATTTAATGATTTCTGGATACCGCCGCAAATATCAGGGTCTTTAATTGCCGCAGTACCGATCGAAACAGCATCTGCCCCTGCTTTAAGGACTATTAATGCATCTTTCAGGTCTTTTATTCCACCTCCGGCTATTAAAAACAAATCTTTTTTGTCAAGTTCCTTTAGAAAACGAGTACCTTTTGAGCCCTTTATGCAGCTTTCAATATTTAAATGGATCATAGATATCCCTTCATCTTTTATCCTGCGTACAGCATCAAAAATATCTGGATTATCAAATGCGCCTATTTTAAATATTACCGGTATTTTGATCACATCAATAATGCTTTTTATCCATTTCGACAGCTCGCCCCAGTTTTTTTTGAGAAGCAGGGCCGAGCTTACATCGTTTTTAATAAATATTTCCATTGTGGAATGTGCACATAAAGAAACGAGATCTGCCCCCGCATCCTGTGAAGCCAGCATAAAATCAATAGTATCTGATAGCTCCACGCTAACAACACTGGTGCCGACCCGGGAACCATTTGCCTTTGCTTCCTGGATATTTTCTTTAAGATATACTGAGTAATTTTTATGTCCCGGCTTAAAAATAAAACCGGCAGGATAATCAATAGAAGTACTGCTATCGACAATATAGGTGCCCATCATGACAAGCGGCGCACCCCTGCCATTAGATGCACAAAAACTCCCATCTGTATATCCGGCCAGTTCAGTGAGGACAACACCATCCTGCAAGTCTTTTAAAATTTTTTCCATTTACAGTTTAATTATATTGCAATTATATAAAAATGAAGCAGCTTAACAGACAGTGTTTAAATATGTTGGCCGATCCAATTGATAATGTCCCTGTAGACTTCTTCCTTATTGGTCTCATTTAACAATTCATGCCTTGCGCCGGGGTAGATCTTATAGCTTATGTCTTTTACCTGCGCCCGGCTGTACTGGGCACAGATCTTTTCTATGTCTTTTGACATATTGCTCACTGCATCAAATTCACCTGAGAGTAGAAATATGGGAAGATCCCCGGGTGTCCTGTTAATATTTTTTGGGTCATTTACTGCAAAAGCGCCATGGGACAGATCGAGGAAAAAGCCGGCACTAAAAACCCCACCGCAGAAAGGGTCACCGATATACTCATCAACAATTTTATTATCCCGGCTGAGCCAGTCAAAACCAGTTCTTCCCGGAGAGAAGGCCTTATTATAGGCTTCAAAAGTCAGTTTGTATAAAATGGGGCTTTTGGCTCTTCTGCCTTTAAAAAGTATCTCAAACCTTGAAATCAGGACCCCTAAATATTTTAAAAAGCCGGGATCCCCGCTATTACCAGAAAGGATGATGCCGTCTATTTCCTTTCCATATAAAAAACAATAATTTCTTACAAGAAGAGAGCCCATGCTGTGGCCAAATAAAAAAAATGGTATCCCGGGATGGTCTTTCTTGATCATCCGGGTAAAATTATGAATATCCCCCAGCACCAGGTTCCAGCCATTACTGTCGGCAAAATATCCGACATTATCTATATGGCCCGCAGTCCTGCCGTGGCCCCTGAGATCACTTGCATAGACAGCAATACCCTTCCTGGCCATTTCCTGCCCAAAGGCCCTGTATCTGGATGCATGCTCTGCCATGCCATGAGCCACCTGCACCACAGCTTTTATCCTGGCGCCTTTTTGGGGAAGCCACCTGTAGGCAAATATTTCTTTTTGCAAGGATTTAAATTTAAATGTTTCCTGTCCCATTTCTTTAGTCCTTTATTATTAAATCCTGATGCCTGCTATCCAGCACTTTTCTTCTTTTATAAATTATCTCATTAATTAGATTAATGAGAAGTACCGGCACAACCGAACTTGCTATAATAAGCAGCCAATGCCGCAGATCCAGGCTTACAGTATTAAAAACACCCTGCAGCCAGGGTATGTAAATTATTGCAAAGTGCAGGATCATAGAAACTACAACTGCCAGGTTAAGAAACTTGTTTTCAAAAATATGTTTTCTAAATATCCCCATGTCCTCAAACCTGAAATTGTATGTATGAAGAAGCTGGGTCAGCACCAGTGTTGTAAAAACCAGTGTCTGGAAGACCTGTGGTTCATTTGTAAAAAATAAGGGTGCGGCAAAATATACAAATAAAGCCCCCATAGTAATGATCATGCCCTGCCATGATACCTGGACAAGGCCTTTCCGGCTTAAGATCTGTTCCCTCTGTTTTACAGCCTTTCTATCCATAATATTTTTATCTATGGGATCTATGCCCAGGGCCATGGCCGGAAGCCCATCAGTTATCAGGTTCATCCACAGGATCTGGACCGGAAGAAGTGGAATATACAGAAAGCCTCTCTGGCCGGTTAAAAAATAAAATATATAATCTCCGACGAATATTGGAATAAACATGAGCAAAACTTCTGATATATTGCAGGATAGTAAGAATA
>PVMS01144231.1_pt1 | contig 11143 bp, 9 predicted proteins | sample 1853461 | NCBI WGS metagenome assembly PVMS01 (sample SAMN08582032, study PRJNA380276) | Marine sediment metagenome, whole genome shotgun sequencing project. | isolation source: ocean sediment barecode stripped | collected 2017
ATACGACACGCCGAAGAACGCCAAGGAAGGCGCCACCTTCCGGCTCAACAGCCCGTTCAACAGAGACGAAGTCTGGCCGCACCTGCCGAAGAGAGTCCAGCAGACCATTATCGACAAGAAACTCAAGTTTTTCGTTATCGATGGTGTAAAACTCGGCAATGAAATCGGTCTCGGCTCCCGCATCAATGTCATCATGCAGACCGCCTTCTTCAAGATCTCCAATATCATTCCGATTGATCAGGCGGTTCGCGAGATCAAGGACGCCATTGTCAAATCCTACAGCAAAGCTGGCGAGAAGGTTGTCAACATGAACAACCAGGCGGTCGATGTCGGTCTGGAGAATATCCAGGAAGTCACCGTTCCGACCAGTGCTGACAGTACCATCGAGATGACTATCGGCCAGTGGGCAGGCACCCCTGACACCGTGCAGAACACCCTTGGCCCGATCATCGACGGCCTCGGCGAGAACCTGCCGATCTCGGCCATGCCGGATGATGGTACCTTCCCGACCGGTACCGCCATGTTCGAAAAACGCAACATCGCTATCGAGACTCCAGTCTGGGATGAGGAACTCTGTATCCAGTGTGGTATCTGCTCTTTCGTCTGCCCACATGCAACCATACGCATGAAGATTTACGACGAAAAAGAACTCGCCGAGGCGCCTGAAACTTTCAAGTCTTGTGCGGCGCGCGGCAAGGATATGGGCGGCAGAAAATTCACCCTGCAAGTCGCAGTAGAAGACTGCACCGGCTGCGGTGCCTGTGTTTACAACTGCCCGGTCAAGAGCAAGGAAGACGAGAACCACAAAGCGATCAACATGCAGCCTCAACCACCGCTGCGTGACACCGAGCGCAAGAACCTCGACTTCTTCCTTAACCTGCCTGACACAGATCCTGCCCTCTTTAACAGCGCAACACTCAAAGGCAGCCAGCTGTTACCGCCGATGTTTGAATTCTCCGGCGCCTGTGCAGGCTGCGGCGAGACTCCATTCGTCAAACTCTGCTCCCAACTCTTTGGCGATCGTATGCTGGTTGCTAATGCAACCGGCTGCTCCTCGATCTACGGCGGTAATCTGCCGTCCACACCCTGGACCACGCGTAAGGACGGCCTCGGCCCGGCGTGGAGCAACTCACTGTTCGAGGATAACGCCGAGTTCGGTTTCGGTTTCCGTCTGGCGATTGACAAGACCACTGAGTTTGCCCGCGAACTTCTGGTCAAGAATATGGCTTGCGGCTGTGCCGCATGCAAGGGCAGCAGCGAACTGAAACAGGCGATTCTCGATGCTGACCAGTCGTCCCAGGCCCTGATCGAAGAACAACGCGGCCGGATCAAACAGCTCAAGGCAATCCTTGCAAAGTGCACCCATGAAACCGCCACACAGCTACTCGCTGATGCCGACTTTCTGACCAAGAAATCGGTCTGGATCCATGGTGGCGACGGCTGGGCATATGACATCGGTTACGGCGGACTCGACCATGTTTTGGCCACCGGTGCCAACGTTAACGTGCTGGTCATGGACACCGAGGTCTACTCCAACACCGGCGGTCAGGCTTCCAAGGCGACACCGATGGCAGCCGTGGCGCAATTCGCTGCAGGTGGCAAGCAAATGCCGAAAAAAGACCTCGCCATGATGACCATGACTTACGGCAACATCTACGTTGCCAAGGTCTCAATGGCCAATCCAGGTCAAGTGGTCAAAGCCATGCTTGAGGCAGATGCTTACGATGGCCCATCGTTGATCATTGCCTACTCACACTGCATCGCCCACGGCATTAACATGACCAGTGCTGTGGACAACTGCAAACGCGCGGTTAACTCCGGCTACTGGCCACTGTTCCGCTTCGACCCGCGCCTGGCCGCAGAAGGCAAGAACCCGTTGCAGCTCGACAGCAAAGCGCCGAGTATCAGCTTCGAAGATTTTGCCAACAAAGAAAACCGCTTCCGCATGCTCAAAAAGAGCAACCCCGAGCAGGCCGAGCAACTGATGGAAGCTTCGGCGAAAGATTTCGCTGCCCGCTTCGAGCTTTACCAGAAGCTGGCCAATCTGTCGGCTGATTGCGGCACCAAGTAAATAAGAACCCTGTAGCAAAAAAGCTCCCGACGTTAACGTCGGGAGCTTTTTTCGTGTGCGACTCAAAACCTCAGCGACTCTGGAAACCTGCATCACCACTGATGAGACAGGCAAAAAACCTTGATACTTGACCGAATGAAATGCTATAAGGGCTATTGGTGACGCCCCCCTACAAGGAGAATCCAGCATGCTCGACCCACAGCACAACTCCTTTGTCATGTACGACGAGGAATTCCAACGGATCAGCGCAGTTATTGAAAAACTGTTGCGCGAATCCAATTCCAAAGTCATCTTCCTGGTTGACAAAAACGGGCAGCTGATTGCCAGCTGTGGTGAAACCGAGCATCTCGATACGACCAGCCTTGCTTCGCTGACAGCCGGCAACATAGCGGCAACCGGTGGTCTCGCCAAGCTGATCGGTGAAAAGGAATTCTCAATCCTCTTCCACGAGGGGGAAAAGGACAACATTCACATTTCGATCATTGCCCAGCGCGTTATTCTGGTAGTCATCTTCGACCATCGCAGCTCCCTCGGCCTTGTCAGGCTGCGTGTTAAAAAAGCAAGCGATGAACTGGCTGGGATTTTCGGAGATCTTGCGGTTAAAGCGGCTGAGATGGAAAAAACCGGCAACGCCGACAGTCCTTTTGCCGAAATCACCGACGACGACATAGACAACTTGTTCAGTTAAGGATACCGGACCATGTCTTTCATCAACTACGCATCCCGCGAAATCAACTGCAAAATTGTCTATTACGGTCCGGGGCTGTGCGGCAAAACGACCAACCTGCAACTGGTCTATCAAAAGACCGCACCCGAAGCCAAAGGCAAGATGATCTCGCTGGCGACTGAGACTGAACGAACCCTTTTCTTTGACTTTTTACCCTTAGCCCTAGGTGAAATCCGCGGCTTCAAAACCCGCTTTCACCTTTATACCGTTCCCGGCCAGGTCTTTTACGATGCCTCGCGCAAGCTGATCCTCAAAGGCGTTGACGGTGTTGTCTTTGTAGCCGATTCCCAGGAAGTCCGTCTTGATGCCAACATCGAGAGTTTGGAGAATCTCAAGGACAACCTTGAAGAGCAGGGCTACGAACTGGAAAAGCTGCCTTTCATTATTCAGTACAACAAACAGGACCTGCCCAACCTCACACCAGTCGAAGAACTGCGTGAATTGCTGAACCCCAATGGCGTTCCCGATTTCACCGCCTGCGCCCAGACTGGTGAAGGTGTTTTTGAGACCCTCAAAGCAGTTGCCAAACTGATTCTGCTCGAGCTCAAAAAAGGCGGGACCGCCTAATTAAGAACTAATAACGACCCCCTCTAGTAGTTCTCAAAATGAGACGTATGAACGAGTACAAGGGACAGAAAAACGACAGCGAGTACGCCAACCGTCCCATCATTTAGTCAACACCTTTTGTTTCCTTAACATATGTTCTTGAAGCTCTCATGGAGATCGCGGTAGACGGATTGCAAGGTTGAGACCGGGCTGATTGTAGTAAAAAATGTGCGGTGGCAAAGGAGGCGGTTATCGCCACCGCACCAAACTCGGGTAATCTCTTATCTGTCGAGATGGTTTCCTGGTGGTTAGACAGGTCTCCATGATAAAAGCACTATTGGGAAAACCTGTTTCGTACTCTTGGTTTTTCCTGGTACACCTTCGACCATCTGGTGGTCGTAATGAAAGCCCTGCTCTATGTACGACTTGTTGGTGCTCTTCTTTGACTCAGTGGCCAAGCCGACGGATTGTATTGCCATGCTCAATGTTAGAGATATTGTCAAACCTAAGACAATTATTCGTGCGTACATTGTTCCCTCCACAACAAGAGTGATTAATCACTCTGAATGTTGTTAAAAAAAATCTACTTACTAACTGCGTCCCAACTTGCGCTAAAAACTTGATTGATCTCTTCACTCTCTATTTTGAGAGATCCAAAAATCCAATGACCGGCCAAGGTAAAAACGGGACTCATCGTAAGAGTCACGAGTAATGGTAGTTGCAGTTCTTTGATTACTCCCAACTTTTGGCCCTCGTTGAGCAATTGCAGCAATGGATAGTTGTCTGGTGTCTCTCCGTGCTTAAAGCCTAGCATGTTGTCAGACTGTTCTTTTAAGCCATATGGTGAGTTCCTGTATTGCTCAAAGAAACCATAGTCTAGTGGGTTGTTAATCATGTAATCGAAAAAATTACGACACAACTTAACATAACGTTCTTTAAGGGGGCTCGCTGTATTGTAATCAACCTGGATGTATTCCTTTACAATGTTTAGCCTTTCGGAATAAATCGCATGAATGAGTTCTTCCTTACTTTTGAAGTAGCGATAAATTGTCCCCATGCCAACGTTTGCTCTCTCGGCAATTAAAGAGGTCGGTGCATTGTGAAAACCGTTTTCAGCAATGATCTCTAAGGTCGCTTGAATGACATCGTCTCTTTTGTTTTTTGCTGACATGTTTTCGATCCAGAGTGAGTGTTCACTCCTTTATAGTGTAGGGAGCCATATGTGTCAACACTTTTTTGCTTTTTATGTGTTGATTACTGAATAATGATGTTTTTCTCACATGTGTTTTTGAAAAGAGAACCTGTGCTGTGGTTAAATTAGTTCTCTGAAGAATAAGAAACGCACCGGACATGCCCCGGAAAGAAAACCCGCCCCGGAGTTCTCCAAAGCTACATTCCCTGTACCATCAAATTGTCAAATGAAGATGTTTTTGGACCGGACGAGGACCGGAGAACAAAGACTAAGAGCGACCCCGGGAAGGTCGCTCTCATGTAAACACTGGTCGGGATGACTGGATTAGAACCAGGACCCCCTGCTCCCGAAGCAGGTGCGCAACCAACCTGCCTATATGTCTTATAAATCACAACTTCTGAGAAGAAAACTGACTTCTTATTGATAGAGGTATTTGCGAGGTTCTTTAACCCACAAAAATTGCCCCAGGGTTTGATTGCAGTGGGTGGTAGAAATTATTGAATCCACCTTTTATTCAAGATGAAATTAATCATGACAACGACTTTGACATCTACCGCTTTAGCCTCAGGCAATGGCTAAAGAGTCCAGAAACTGGAAAGATCCCTTTCCAGAAGTTTTAGCTCCTGCTCAAGGTCGGTCAGAAGAGGCGCTGCGTCTACTAAGCGTCCCGTAAAAGCAAGTTCCTCCATTTCCCCCGTTAGACGACAAACCTCCTTAGCCTTGAAAAACCCTGCTACCGACTTGAGGGCGTGGGTTGCGAACTCCAACTTGCTGGCATCATTTGCCTCTATGGCCGCTCTGATTTCCTCTATTCGACCTGGAAGTGTAGCAAGAAACTTCTTCGTAAGGTTCTCTATGAACCTGTTGTCACCGTCAACGGCTTCCAGAATATCAGCAAGGTCAGCCGCAGGTACCGCATCAACTATCATCTCTTGGCCGGTAATCAACATGGTGATAGTTTGGTAGAGTGTCAAAGGGTCAATCGGCTTGGTAATGTAAGCGTCCATTCCCGCCTTCAGACAGGTCTCCCGATCTCCTCTGAGGGCATGGGCGGTGAGCCCGACAATGGGAATGTGCTGACCGGCCTTCTCTTCGATCCTGATCTGTCGGGTCGCCTCCAACCCGTCCATCTCCGGCATTTGCACATCCATCAGCACGAGATCGAAGTTTTCATGCTGCAGGAGGTCAAGGGCGGCCTACCGTTGGTCACTGCAGTTACCTGCCAGTTTTGTTTTTCCAGCAGAGCGGTCACCACTTTGCAATTGATATCATTGTCTTCTGCCAATAAGATTTTACAGGACTCTAAGGATTTGGCTGTTCTGTCTGGCACCTTGGCCGTTATCTGGGTACAAGTGTCCTGTGACTCTGAAAAGGGAATGGTAAAGGCAAAACAACTCCCTATGTTCTCCTCACTCTTAACCGAAATGGTGCCACCCATCATTTCAACAAGCTTTTTGCTTATCGCCAGCCCAAGACCGGTTCCGCCATAGCGGCGGGTAATGGAAGGGTCAACCTGGCTGAAATCATCAAAGAGCCCGGCCAACTTGTCCTTCGGGATGCCAATGCCCGTGTCGGTCGTGGAGAAACAAAGAGGGGAGATGTTAGCGCCAGCAGCTTCCGTTTCCTGTACCTGGACTTTTACGGAAATTTCTCCCTGTTCGGTAAACTTGATGGCATTGGAAAGAAGGTTCAGTAATATCTGACCCAGTCGAACCGAGTCGCCCAATATTGTTTCGGGTACCTGATTCTGGATGTGTAAGGATATTCTCAACCCTTTTTGCTTGGCGCGAAGGGCTAAAGAGTCTATCGCCTTTTTAACTGTTTCTCTCGGATCAAAGGGAATTTGCTCCAGTTCAAGCTTGCCCGCCTCTATTTTCGAGAAATCAAGAATTTCGTTGATGATTTTCAATAAAGCATCGGCAGAGATCTTCACCATCTGAAGGTAATCCTGTTGTTTCTGGTTCAGATCAGATTCAAGCATCAGCCCGGTCATGCCGATAATGGCATTCATCGGGGTACGGATCTCATGACTCATATTGGCTAAAAAATTGCTTTTGGCCCGATTGGCCTCTTCGGCGGCTTCCTTGGCCTGCTGGAGTTCTTCCCGGTATTTCTTCCGCTCGGTGACGTCCATGGCCATAGTGATGACCAGACGCCGACCCTTGGCGTCCGCTCCAAGATAAGCGGTACTGAAGTCCCAGGCCCGGTGTCCTCCATCTTTTTTACGGATGGTGTATTCCCCCAGGTTGGACCGACCTTTGGCCCCATACGTTTTGCCGATGGCTTCCGCCAAATGCTCTTTTTGCGAACTCTGTCCGTAGGCCTTTTCCAGCCAATCGCCAATGACGGGGATGTCCTGGTGCGCATAGCCGGATTGCTCGGTCCAGGCCTTGCTGATCATCAGCACTTCCCCGTCTTCGGCGCGAATCATGATTGGGAACGGTGCTTCAGTGATGGCCCGGCGGAAACGGGCTTCACTTTCCATTAACGCTTCCTCTGCCTGTTTGCGCTTGGTGATGTCATTGATTGTAGCGAGAACCAACTTGCGGCCGTGAAGTTCGATAGCCTTCAACCGAACCTCAGTGTCGATAAGGGGGCCGTCTTTCTGTAGGATCTTCCAGGAAAAGGATTGTGGCGTATTTAACAGGGCCGCCTCCAAATATTCCTGGCTTGCTTTGTCCGAGTCGCTGCCGTCCGGCTGCGTAGGTGGCGAGAAATCTGCCAGCGAATGCCCGATGATGTCCTCCTGCCCACAGGCCAGGATCTCGTAAGCCTGTTCGTTGCATTCTTCAACGACACTGTCGGAGAATAAGACAACTCCCTGAGTGGAACTTTCGAAAAGAGTTCGGTACTTTTCTTCATTCTCTTCAAGTCGCCTGATGAGAGGGAGGCCGATGCGCATGAACACCAGCGTTCCAACACTGATGAGGGTTAAGGCCGCGGCGCTGGCCAGCAAGCCGGTCTTGACAAAGGGGGCCCTTATCTCAGTGAGATCAATCTTGGCGACGATACCCAGGTCCAACTCTTTGACCGGCTCGTAGGCCGCCAACACAGTTGTACCCCGATAGTCCAGACCGATAACGATTCCCGATTTTCCTGATAACGCCCGCCGCATCGGTTCTGCCAGCAGGGAAATGAATGGGACCGGATCGGGGTTTTTCAGGTCAAGGTGCCGATGGCTCAGCAGGAAAACGATCTGGTCCCCTTCTCGCTTAGCCAGGGTAAACTCGCCTGTTTTGCCGAAGCCCTCGAATTGATTGTGCGCGTCTCTGATCTGTTTAAGGGTTATCTCAAAGGGGTTCTCTTTCTCCGGTCCAGAGACAAGGGCCATATACCTCTTATCATGTCGGGCCATCGCCTCGATCAAGCGGGCCTGGCTTTGTGCTGTTTCGGCCAGGCGCTCTCGTTCCTCGTCGATCGCGGTATTGTATAGGGCGAAAAGGACCAGTCCACCAACCCCGACGGCCACGGCCGTCATGATGAGAATCAGGAAAAGTCCCCTTTTGCGGTTAGTCATTTATCCGTTTCCGGTGCCGTTTAAGGATTGGTGTAGGCGAATGGTACTAATTGTAGGACATAAGCGCTGTCTCCATACAAGAAAAAAGTGAAAAAAGGGTTCGATCCTTGGTAACTTTTTCTTGACCGTTTTGCTATGAGTTTATCTTGAGATAGCTCACCTGGAAACGATGGAGGAGCTTTATAGGAACCCTATACAATTTTGACCTCAATAGGAAATTGCGCTAATCTACGGGTACTTTTTCATCAGAGCATCCTGGTTGTATTGTGACAGAAAACTCTACTTTTGACATGTCTACGTTTTGGGGAAGCTTACGGTATGAGTACAGCAAAAAAGCTCAGAGTCATAATCATTGAAGATGATCTAATAGTGTCTGAAATAATAAAAAAGGCGTTGCATGATTTTGGTTGTGATGTGCGCACATTTCAAGACCCTACAGCCTGCACTGTTTTTGGTAACCTTGAGTGTGATTGTCCAGTGGACTCCCCATGTACAGATGCCCTGATTATTGACATGAAGATGCCCAACATGAATGGTCTCGAGCTCTTGAAACTACAACAGAAGCGTGATTGCAAGGCTCTGAATGCAAACAAGGCATTGATGAGTGCTACAATGCCACCTCAACTGCAGGCAGTAGTTAAGGAACTTGGTTGTCATTTTTTCACAAAGCCCTTTAAGGTGTCTGAGCTTAAACAATGGATTGATGAATGTGTAGAGAGGGTAAATGAGAATCATTTATGTTGAGTTTTAGGTTGCTTTTTATATGTTACCGCAATGTTTAAGGGTTCTTTCTTCCTTACATGTCCTCAATGCCAGAGAAAAATAAGGCAGTTCACCAAAGACCTTGACCGAGTTGAGGTATGTGTTTGCCCAAAGTGCGGGACAAGCGTAAAGATCAAAGAGAACCAAAGCAAGAGCTGCAACAACAGTTAATCTTCCAGCATGTTACACTCACGACCCATCCTGCCTGCATAACATGTTCTTGTAAATCACGACTTCTGAGACGAAAAACGGCTTCTTATTGATAGAGGTATTTGAGAAGCTGATTAATCCTCAAAATTATGGCCACTTGGATCAACTCCGGGCGGCCATTTGTTATTCATCAGGGTCAGTGGGGCCTGTAAAGGATTTTGTATTTCTGCCAATCTGATCATCCTGAATCATAATAGGCAAACATATAGGAGACCCTGACATCTATGTCACCAAGTTCTACACCGGGCATAAACTCTTTCTCATTTGATGGGGTTTCTGATAAATTGATCTGTCTAAAAAACGCTACTTTACAACTGTCTACTTGACAAGGAAGCTTACGAGCTCGCCCGCTGAACCTTTCACGATCAGCACAGTCCTCTCGTCAACTCCCAGGATTTTTTGTGACTAAAGAGACCCGTCGGCTGCTGCCGGTACTTAGCCTGATCCTGGCCATGCTTCTCTGGGCCAGCTCCTTTGTCGCTCTCAAGCTTGCCTTTCGTGGTTTCCACCCGATGCAGGTAATCTTTGGCCGGATGTTTATTGCCAGTCTTTGTTTTGCCATCTTCATTCCGTCATTCCGCAAGCTGAACTGGCGTCGACGTGACCTGAAGTACCTTCTGATCATGGCAGGATGCGAACCCTGCCTCTATTTTCTCTTTGAAGCCAAAGCTCTGGAGTTGACCAGTGCTTCTCAGGCCAGCATGATTACTGCTACGTTACCGCTGCTGGTCGCGATCCTGGCTTGGAGACTGCTGAAGGAACATATTCCCCGCCGGACCATGGTAGGATTTGTGCTGGCGATTCTCGGCGCCTGCTGGTTGAGTTTGGCCAGCGACACAAGTGCTTATGCTCCTAACCCATTGCTTGGAAACTTTTGTGAGTTCCTGGCAATGGTCTGTGCTGCCGGCTATACGGTTTCTCTCAAGCATCTTTCCAGCAACTACCCGCCACTTTTTCTGACTGCTTTCCAGGCCTTTATCGGTAGTCTGTTTTTCTTCCCTTTTCTGCTCCTGCCAGAGGTTGGCTTTGCTGCCAACTGGCAAGCAGGCCCCCTTCTGGCGGTTCTCTACCTTGGGACCTTTATCACCTTTGGCGCTTACGGCTGTTACAATTACAGTTTGAGTCGCATTCCGGCCAACCAGGCTGCCGGTTATGTCAACCTGATTCCGGTTTTCGGTGTTCTCCTCGGCATGATTATCCTTGGAGAAACGCTCAACTTGGCACAATGGCTGGCCAGCGGGCTGGTTTTCTGTGGGCTTTGGCTAAGTAGTTGGCGCAAGCCAGCCCTCCGGATACAATCGACTCCATGACACTTTGTGCCCATATCTATCAGGAAAAGCTTAAAAAGGTGTACTGGATAAACGGCGCCAGTTACTCTACAAAACTGTGGCCACCTGGCTGGTTAGCAGAGTAGCCCTTGTAGTGCCGGACTTGCTGGACGAAAAGACGGAGAACCGAGCAGAATGATATAATGTACATGGGTAAACAAATAACCGTTTGCCTGATGTACAACATCGCCCCGTAGTCATCCCCCCCTCCTTGGCTGCGGGGCTTTTTTTAAAATGTCAGGATCAGTAAACATTTTGTATTTCTGACAATTTCATAAGTATCCAAACGATGCAGGTTGATTAATAGCACACCCTCTCCTTTGACCTCAGTCTATAAAGGGTTATAGTTAACAAAGAGTGATTTGTGTAGGTATCTGGGATTCATAGGGACCACCGTAATGACAATCATGGCAAAACGACTACTGAACAAGATGGTGATGAACGACCTGCGGTACTTGGGTCCGACTGGAACGCTAAAATTAATGGAGGGCTTGATTGATAATGACCTGTCGCATCTTGATCAAAACGCGGAACTGTTAGCGGAAGGACTGTATGAGGAACTGAGGGCACATGGGAAACTGGCGCCCCTGTCGTATAAGTCGATTATGTATAAGGAGGAAGAGGTCCCCTTGGCACTGAGCCTGAATGATTTGAGTTTTTAGTTTGATAGTTCTTGAAACATAGACCTGAAACGGTTATTGATAAAAAGCCTGTATTTTTACAACAGGCCCTGCTGACGCGGCCTCTGGGGATTGTCCTCTGGGGTCGTTTCTTAAATGTCACGACTTCC
>PVMS01166653.1_pt1 | contig 11143 bp, 12 predicted proteins | sample 1853461 | NCBI WGS metagenome assembly PVMS01 (sample SAMN08582032, study PRJNA380276) | Marine sediment metagenome, whole genome shotgun sequencing project. | isolation source: ocean sediment barecode stripped | collected 2017
AAGGCGATCAACCCGATGATTAAGATATTAAATGTGGTCGCGCTCCTGATGGTGCCGTTTCTTATTTAAGCATTTCATTTTTTAGCAACTTGAAAAACAAAAAGGATTGGCGTATAATCACGTCAATCCTTTTTTTAATTGATTGCTAATGATTTTTGTGGTAATGGAAACAACTGATTGGAAAGCGCTTTAAAAGCGAATTTTATATACCATTTCATGGTTCTGAATTATATGAACCCGAAAAATGGTGAAGGGAAAAACGCAATAAACAACATGGAAAAGACATTTCAAGTGGGTGACTTAGCTGTTTATCCAGCTCACGGCGTCGGCCGAATCTCTGCCATTGAAAGCCATGAGGTTAACGGCGAAACACAAGATTTTTACATCATGAAAGTCTTGGAAAACAGCATGGTGATCATGATTCCAACCCGGAATGTGCAGTCGGTTGGACTGAGGGACGTGATCGCAAAAAATGAGATTCCCAAGGTTTACAAAATTATGCAGGAAGGGCGGGATGTCGCGGTGGAGAACCAGACATGGAATCGGCGCTACCGGGAATATATGGATAAAATAAAAACCGGGTCGTTGTATGATGTGGCAGAAGTATTCAGAGACCTTTTTCTTCTCAAGCTCGAAAAGGATCTTTCCTTTGGCGAGCGAAAACTGTATGATACCGCCCAAGGTCTTTTGATCAGTGAGCTGTCGACAGCTAAAGACACGGACGAACAGACCATTCTTTCAGAAATTGAGTCACTTTTCACACCCCAATAACCCTTTTTTTTCCCAAACGAGATGACCGGGAAGAGAACCTTTCGTTTCATCGTTGAAAAAGAGGAGCGTGGCAGCCGGTTAGATATTGTTGTTGCCGCGCGTATCTCCCGTTTTTCCAGGACTCAAGCCGGCCGAATGATTTCCAAAGGCGTGATCCAGGTTCAACATGTGGAAAAGAAGCCTGGCTACCGTGTTAAAGACGGAGATACCGTTACCGGACAAATGGTTGAACCCGTTTCCATATCGTTTGAGCCGGAGCCGCTCGACATCAATATCATATATGAGGATAAGAGTCTTCTTATCATCAATAAACAACCGGGTATGGTGGTTCACCCGGCACCCGGGAATCCATCGGGAACGCTGGCCAATGCGCTATTATACCGCTGGCCGGAGCTGGGAGGAGTTGGGGGGATGCAGCGGCCGGGTATTGTCCATCGGCTGGATAAAGACACCTCCGGAGTTATTGTTGTTGCTAAAAACGAACCGGTTCATCGGAATTTGTCCCAGCAGTTTAAAATAAGGCGGGTTTCAAAGCAGTATCTCGCCTTGGTGGCAGGCAATATGATCGATGAATCCGGTGAGGTGAGACTTCCTATCGGCCGACATCCGGTTGATCGAAAAAAGATGTCAACCGTAACCCGAAAAGGCCGTGTGGCTCGAACGGTATGGCGGATAAAGGAACGATTTTCCGGGGCCACGTTGTTGAAGGTAGATTTAAAAACGGGGCGGACCCATCAAATCCGTGTCCATTGCTCGGCCATGGGCCATCCGGTTTTGGGTGATTTGGTGTATGGATTCAAAAAAGGGGATAGAGGGAAATTTGTGGTTCCAAGACAGATGCTGCATGCGCATCAATTAGCGTTTACCCATCCTTCCACCGGCAAACGGGTATTTTTTGAAGCTCAAATTCCCAGTGATATGGAAAATCTGATTAAATTGCTGCGAGAAAAAAGTGTCGATAGCCCGGGGGGCTTCACCAAAGGTGAGGGTGAATCCACCATTTAAAAGTGAAGATGGGTACGCATGAAACGCATTCTGCAGGCGGCCCGGCTTTATTTAGGCAGCGGCATCTTCATCTTTATTATAGCAGATTCTGCCGCAGAACAGGCATCGATCTGATTCAGAGAGAGCCTCTTTTTCATCAATCACCTGGTCCACTTCATCAAATGACTTAATCCGCTCTGCTACAGGAAGTTCAGGCATCTTAACGCGAGCAATTTTCCGAATACCTTCGATCGACTCAAACATGGTGCCGGGGATATGCCGTTTGAAAAGCGAATTTTTGGGAGGTTTGATTTCCTGGCCCGTTAAGTATTGATGAATCGATCGGGCGGCTCTTCTGCCGCCTCCAATGGCGTCAACTACCAGAGAGGGTCCGGTGGCCGAATCGCCGGCAGTAAAAATATAGGGAATGCTCGACTGGAGTGTTTCCGGGTTGGCGTCGATCGTGTTCCATCGGGTGATTTCGAGGGTTTCGCTTTCTTTTCCCTCTTTTTTTGAAGTCGATTTCGGGTTGCTGGCCGATGGCGGTGATAAGCATATCGATCTCGATTTGGGTTTCAGACCCTTTGATGGGGACTGGACGACGTCTACCGCTGGCATCCGGCTCCCCGAGCTCCATTTTTAAATATTCCAGGCCGGCTGCGTTTCCATCATCGTCGGTCAGAACCCGGACCGGCGCAGCGAGAAAAATAAACCGGATGCCTTCTTCTTCGGCGGCAACAATTTCCACCTCATTGGCAGGCATTTCCTTTCGTGTTCTGCGGTAGAGAATATACACCTTTTCAATACCGCTCCGAACAAGCGTTCTGACGCAGTCGATTGCAGTGTTTCCACCGCCGATGACAACCACTTTGCGACCAATGGGAATTTTTTCACCACTCCCGATCCTAGATAAAAAATCGATTCCGGTGTAGCAACCCGATGCGTTTTCACCTTCCACTTTGAGGTTATAATCTTTCCAGGCCCCCACGCCCAGAAAAATGGCGTCAAATCCGTCTGAAAGGAGAGACGGGATATCAAAGTCGACCCCCAGCCTCACGTTGGTGTGGCTTTTGACACCCAGATTAAGAATACCGTCAATTTCCCATTGGAGCGTCTTTTTGGGCAACCGGTATTCCGGGATCCCGTAACGAATCATGCCACCCATTTCAGGCATGGACTCGTAAATGGTAACGTCATGACCCAGGCGTCTTAAGAAATAAGCACAGCTTAAGCCGGCAGGTCCGCCGCCGATAACAGCGACCCGTTTTCCGGTATCATGCGCGCATTTAATCGGCAGTCGTTGTCCGGAGTTCATTTCAAAATCAGCCGCAAACCGTTTGAGCTGATTGATAGAGACGGGATCGTCCGCGATTCCTCTTCTACAATACGTTTCACACGGATGGGGACAGACCCGGCCGCACGAAAGAAGCAACGGATTCCGTTCGCGGATGGTGTGTACGGCTCCCTCGAAGTCTCTGTTTTTAATCTGGGCGATGTACTGGGGGATATCGATTTCAGCCGGACAGGTTTGCCGGCAAGGGGCCAGGCAGTCATCATCCTGGTTGAAATGAAGAAGTCTATCGCTCATGGTTTTGACTTCGAGAACATTTCTCGGACAGATTCTTTCACAAGCACCGCAACCGACACATTTGGCTTCATCGATCACCGGGTAGCCGTCAGGTCCCAACTTGATGGCATCGAACTGGCACACTTTGACACAGTCGCCCAGGCCCAGACAACCGACTTCACATTCCCGCTTCCCGCCGTATAGAGCGTTCACTGCCCGGCAGCTATTGATTCCCATGTAGTGGTAAATATCTGTAGCACGGTCTCCGCCATGGCATTTGTTGTAAGAAAGCAAGGGCTCGGCCGTTCCTGCTTCTACTCCCATAACGGCTGCGACATTGGATGCTGATTCGGGTCCGGCGATAAGACAGACGCTGGGTAGCGCTTTGCCTTCTACCACTGCAACGGCCGCAGCGGAACAACCGGCAAATCCACATCCCCCGCAGTTCGCACCAGCTAAATATCCTTCTACCTCTGCGATTTTCGGATCTTCGTAGACATAAAAAATTTTGGAAGCGATACTCAAAACCAGTCCGCAGATCGCACCGATTCCGAACATGAATAATAAGGCTTCTATCAAAACGGCCTCCTACTAAACTAAAAAGGGATTATACCATTCCCTTAATGCAACAAAGGCAAGAGAGAGTATACCTGCTGTTATCAGTCCGATGGAGGTGTCCTGGAGTGGTTTGGGCACCCTGGCAAGAGTGATCCGTTCGCGGACGCCGGCAAAAAGAATGAGAGCCAGTCCAAAACCGACGGCATAGGCAAACGAAGCCACCAGGGCCTGCATAAATGTATACTCTTCATTGATGTTGATCAGGGCGACACCCATCACGGCACAATTGGTCGTGATCAGGGGGAGAAAGATGCCCAGCCCGGCATAGAGTGCCGGAATCGTTTTTTTAAGAAACATTTCAACGAATTGGACCAGTGATGCGATCACCAGGATGAAAGCGATGGTTCTCAGATATTCAAGCCCGAACGGTTTCAAGACAAAGGTATCGGTAATCCAGGTAAGGACACCTGCCAATACCAGAACGAAGATAACCGCCATAGCCATTCCGATAGCGGTTTCCATGTTTTTGGAAGTTCCCAAAAAGGGACAGTTGCCCAAATATTGGGCCAGCAAAATATTGTTGACCAGCACACAACTGATGGCAAGAAGGATATAGGCTTCCATTTATATTCTCCGTTTACTTTTTTCCTAAAACGTTCATGACGCAAAGCATGAGACCGAGAGCGACAAACGCTCCCGGTGCTTCAACCATAAACCCAAAGGGTTGAAAGGATGCACCGAAAAGTGCTTTGCCTAAAAAGGTACCACTCCCCAGAACTTCCCGCACCGCACCGAGTGCCCCCAGTGCCAGTGTAAAACCGACACCCATGCCGAGCCCGTCTGCCCCGGAAGCGATAACCCCGTTTTTATAAGCAAAAGCTTCAGCCCGTCCCAGGACGATGCAGTTGACCACGATCAGAGGAATAAAAATTCCGAGTTTCAAAAACAAGGGATAATTATACGCCTGCATTAATAACTCCACCACCGTTACGAAGGTTGCGATCACAATAATAAAACAGGCAATCCTCACTTTAGGTGGAATGAGATTTCTCAAAGCTGATACCAGGATATTTGAAAAAACAAGAACAAAAGCGGTGGCGACCCCCATCCCGATGCCATTCTCAACGGTCGTGGTGACCGCAAGCGTCGGGCACAGACCTAGAACCAGGCGAAACGGCGGTATTTCATCCCATAATCCTTTGGTAAATTCCTGTGCGATCGTTTTGGCCATAGCGATCTCCCTAACGTGTGTTTCTATTTAGAAAATGTTTTTAATTTTTCAGTCAATTGGGGTTTTAAACGTTCATAAATTTGTACGGCCTGGGTGAGGGCCGCACTGATTCCTCGAGAAGTGAGGGTTGCACCGGACAAAGCGTCTACTTTACCCCCGTCACCCTTCACTTTAAAAGAGTCAATTAAGGAAAGCCCCTTGAACTGGGCCACAAAAGACGGGTCTGTTTTTGCACGGGACCCGACGCCCGGGGTTTCACTGTGGGTGGTGACACTCACGCCGGCAATTTTGTCGTTCGTGATTTTGACACCCACCATGACGCCGATTTTACCACCGTATCCCTTCCCGACACTTTCAAAGGCAACGGTATCGGGTTTTCCGTCGAACACTCCAACGAAAAAGCTCCTTACCGTTTCTGCATCTTTGAGCTTGAAACGGTCTACAAGGGGATCGTTGGAGGCGCCCTCAAGAATCGTCCGGATCGCAGGGCCTCTCACAAACTTGAGCTGCTGATACTCGATTCTTTCCAGGTTTCCGTTGCGCACCGATGCCAGCAGAAGACCGGAAGCGGAACTTAAAACAGTAAGGACAACGACCATTTTTATCATTTCACGCATGTTACATCACCCTTCCCAACGCTTTGGGTTTAATTTTATCCACTAGTGGATTGATCAAGTTGATGATGAGGATGGCGAAGATAACACCGTCCACAAAAGCACCGATGTTTCTGATTAGCACGGTCAATATCCCGCCGCTGGCACCATAAATGAGCATGGGGATAACATTTACCGGCGAAGACGAATCCTCAGTGGCTAAAAAGAAGGCACCGATCAGTGTGTAACCGGCCAGAAGATGGAACATGGGGCCCGCATACTGGGTTGGGTCTGATAGATTAAAGATGGCGGCTGTTACAAAGGTGCCGACCAAGAAAGAAACCGTAATCTCCCACCGGATGAATCCACGGAGGATGAGATAAATGCCGCCGATGATAAGGCCCAAGCCGAAGGTGGAACCGATACCGCCGATTTGCTGGCCCATCAAAAGGCTTCCAGTGCTGATGGATTCAACTGCTGAAACACCAAAGTATTTCAATGCAGCAAGCGGGTATACCGTAACGAAGTCAAAATCATAATTTACATATGCTTCATCAAAGTCAAGATAGCCTTGCCACGATAGCATCAAGATAGCAAAGGAAACTGCAACAGGATGGAATGGATTTCCCCCAATGCCGCCAAATATCTGCTTTCCAACAACCACCGCTACAAATGTTCCCGTAATCACCAACCACCAGGGGGAAGTGGCGGGCAACAACATGGCAAAGATTAGGCCGATCAGAGCGGAATCCCCGTCACCGATTGAGATATTTTGCTTGGAAATCCGGTTTATCAGGTATTCCCAGATCATTGCAGAGGAAACACAAAGGCCAAGAACACCCAGCGCCGGAGCACCATACCGGCTTAGGCCGAAAAGAACCGCCGGCAATGCCGCGAGCATGGTGGTATAATTTCTGGTGCGTCTGTTGCTGCCATTGTGCCAGAAAGGGGCGTGGGAAACGATGAATTTTTTCTGATCACGCATGATTTGCCTCCACGTCATTCATTCGGCCAAGCTCGTATTTCCCAAGCCGAATGTATTGGAAAATCGGCATTCGTGATACACAGACATAGCTGCAGAGTCCGCATTCTATACAACAGTGAAGGTCATAGAGATCAGCGGCCTCCTCATACTTCCCGGCTTCAAGAAAACGGACCAGCATGTTGACCGGTATTTTGGCAGGGCAGACTCTGACACATTCCCCGCAATTGATGCACGGATCGTCTGATGTTAATGCAACATCAGCGCTTGCCTGGACCATGATACCATCGGTATCGGGTAGAACCGGCGCCTTTTCAGAAAAAAGGGCCGTTCCGGTCATGGGGCCTCCGTGTATAATCCGGTCTTTATCTTGAACGTCGATGCCAAGAGAAGAGAGAACATGGCCCAAAGGTGTTCCGATGCCGGTCTCAACCATGATCTGATTGCCGTTTTTTTGGGTAACGGTCAATAATTTATTTGTGGGAATACGCCCTTTTGTAAAAGCCACACCCAGGGAAGCGGCTGCTTCGGCAGTGAAAAAAGAGACACCCATATCTTCACAGGATTTTCCAGCCGGTACTGTTTGCCCCAAAATGTTTTGCATCATCAAATGTGGAAAAGCCGATGGGTATGTCAAAGGTACGGTTTTAATTTCCGCGCCGATTGTGCCGTAGCCTTGAAGAAAATTTTCAGGCACTGCCAGAATCATCCTCGGCACGCCCGTAATGGTTTTTAAAACCTGAATTCCTTTCAGAACATCTTCCATCCGATGGGTCAAAATATTCCGGTTGGTCCGTATCATCAGATCGGCGTCCGCACCACTCACCACTATAGTGTGTATCGAATGGTCCGGATCAAAAAAAGGTGACAGGGGTGGCTTTCCCGGGATGTCCATGAGAAAGTTTTTTGCCGATTCAAGAGCCGGCTCCTTGGAAATCGATGAAAACCGCTCATCGAATAATTCTTCTTTTGACACATCAATCGTGATCGCCGTGTATACTCGACCAAAATCTCCAAGGTGGGGGGCGGTGGATATAACTTTACCCGTGACCGGAGAAATAACATAAGCTGCCTGACCTCCGGATCTTACGATTTTTTGGCCGGTTTTAACCTTCTCTCCAACACCCAGCACCACCGCACCTTTCTGTCCCGCTGATTTCAGTGTCTGTTCTATTAAAAGAACGATCTCTTTTGACGCTGGGATCTGCCGGGGCGCGAATCGATCCTCCAGCGCTGATCCATATTCGAATTGCGGGGCGGACCACCCTATAAACGGTTTTTTCAACATAAGCTTAAGCCTTCATTTTTTTGATTCAAAAGACCTTTGCAACACGATATTTCTGAAAAATTCTAAAGCACATGACACTCTAAACATTCCGTGGGTCCTGCCTCATATTCCTCATGACAGGCGATACATTGCTCATGAAATGCTTCTGCCGGCACCGGCATTTCCGTGTCCTCAATTTCATCCGCTTCATGACATTCCAAACACCCTTCGGTTTCTACTACGCTTCCTTCCTCTATCGCGTGACAGTAGGCGCACAGCTGGTTCGCCATATCATCATCTTCTTCGAGATGATGGTGACAGGTACGGCAGGCGACGCCATACTCCACTTCGCTCGCATGGGTTTGATGCGTAAACAAGACTTTGCCGGCGGTACTTTGAAACATGATCCGGTTGGGTTCATCAGGCGGTTTGGCCGAAAAGGCCGCATAGCTGAGAATTCCCAGAACCAGCAGGATAACGACCATCCCATAGGCGATATTGAGTTCATTTTTTGGGGTCATCTATCTTGTTTCCTTTCACCGGAGACTGAATGAAACCATAAAAACTAAAAGAGAGAAGAACTATCATAGTGAGAGTTGGTTTTCAAGGTTTTTTTAAGTGTTTCATTCTGAAATTTTATGTTTTTTATAACAAAGTAAAGAAAATATTGTGATTTGACGCTGATGGGAAGATCCAACATTAATATGATGCCTGATTCTCTTGACAAATCAAATAGATAGACCTATTTTCTTGGGCTACATCAATTTGAAATGAGCGATTGGATAATATGGCTTCTCCTAAAATGTTGTTAAATGAATGGCGTGTCCATGCCAAAAAAAGTCTAGGTCAGCATTTCCTCACGGATGCGTCAATTTCCGAACGGATCGTACACGCCGCAGAGATTGCATCAGATGATATTGTGATGGAGATTGGGCCCGGCCTGGGTGCATTGACGATTTCTGTTTCTAAAAAGGCCCACCGAGTGGTTGCCGTCGAAAAAGACATCCGGTTGATCCCCATTTTAAAAGATGTACTTTCAGCCCGGAACATTAAAAATGTCGAAATAATTCATAAAGATGTACTTCAAATGGATCTCAAACGCTTATGTGAGGATTGGGGTCAAAAGATCATTGTGGTTGGCAATTTGCCGTATCATCTTTCATCCCAGATATTGATTTATCTTATCAATTCAAGGGCTGCCGTCCAAAAAAGCGTGTTGATGTTTCAGAAGGAATTGGCAAGCCGGGTGATGGCATCACCGGGAGGCCGGACCTACGGCAGACTCTCGGTGTTGCTTCAATATTGTGCACGGGTTAAAAGAATAATGCGTATCGGTGCACCCCAATTTTTTCCAATACCAAAGGTCGATTCCGAAGTGCTCCATATCCAATTCCACGGAAAAGAACAATGCCGTAAGGATGAAGAAGCGCTGTTGTTTGAGGTGGTCAAAGCCGCGTTTGGGAAACGGAGAAAAACGCTCAAAAATGCCCTGTCTCAAAGCGCGCTTTGGATTGACGCCGAGACGGCAGCGGATGTTTTATTGCAAACCGGTATAGATCCCACCAGACGAGCCGAAACTCTAACGGTGGAAGAATATGTGCAACTTACGAAAATGTTAAGGCCGATAATTCCAGAATAACATCTTACCGGAATAACATTTTATTGGATGGGAAACAAAAGGGAGAACTATAATCAGTATTTAAAATTCAGCATTTAAAATTTATCAGGGCGGTTTGCTTTTTCTTTGAGACGCTTCCAGTGGGCCAGGCTCTGTTTAATGTTTTTTTCATGACCCGCTTCCGTGGGAAAATAGAACTGCCGGCCCGTAAGTTCCTTTGGAAGGTAGTCTTCAGGAACATATCCGTCTTTATAATCGTGGACATATTTATATCCTTTGCCATAACCGATGGTTTTCATGAGCTTTGTCGGCGCATTTCGGATGTGCATCGGCACCGGGAGAGATCCGGTATCCCGGATCAGGGCGCGAACCTTTTTATAAGCGGTATAGATCCGGTTGCTTTTAGGCGCTGTGGCCAGATAAACCGCTGCCTGGACAAGTGCCAGTTCCCCCTCGGGCGGCCCTATAAATTTGAAGGCTTTCAAGGCGTTTATCGACACCTCTAGAGCGCGTGGATCGGCATTGCCCACATCTTCGGAAGCAAAGCGGATCATTCTGCGACCCACATACAAAGGATCTTCTCCAGCCTCCAGCATGCGGCACAACCAGTAAATGGCTGCATCCGGATCGCTGCCGCGAAGGCTTTTGTGAAAAGCGGAAATCAGATTGTAGTGTTCTTCGCCATTTTTGTCATACCTGAGCGCTTTTTTTTGCAGAGCGTGTTCGATGTCTTTTATTTCAACGGTTCGGCCCTGTTTGGGATCTTGAACCGATTTTTCCGGTATCATCACCGAGGCGACCAGCTCCAAACCGTTCAACGCAGCCCGGGCATCTCCGTCCGCCACTTGTATCAGGTGGTTACGGGCGTGCGCCCCCAGACGAATTCCCATGCTCCCCAAACCCTCCTTTGGCTCCAGAATCGCCATGTCGATAATGGTTCCGATTTCATCTTTCGAGAGTGGTTTGAGCAAAATAACGCGGCATCGGGAAAGCAAGGGCGGGATCACTTCAAAGGAAGGATTTTCGGTGGTGGCCCCGATTAAGGTGATCAATCCGCTTTCGACATGGTGAAGAAAAGCGTCTTGCTGGGCTTTATTGAATCGATGAATTTCATCCACAAATAAAACGGTTTTTTTGCGATAAAACTGCTGTTGTTCTTTTGCTTTTTGGATGACCTCTCTAATCTCTTTGACACCGGATAGAACTGCGGAAAATTGAACAAAATAGGATTGGGTTTCCCCAGCCATGATTCTGGCCAGGGTCGTCTTGCCGCATCCGGGCGGACCCCACAGAATCATGGAAAAAAGGCGATCTTTTTCAATAGCTTTCTGAATCAACGCGCCTTTTCGCACCACATGAGTCTGACCTACGAACGTTTTGAGGCTTCTAGGCCTCATCTTCTCGGCCAGCGGATTGGATGCCCGGGCCACCTCTTTGGCTCCATATTCAAACAGGTCCATGTCAGTTCCGCCCAGTTCGTTGTCTAAAAATCAGCCGAAACGGCGTTTTGTCCAGCCCGGCTTCTTTTCGAATCTGATTAATGAGATATCGGTGATAAGAGAAATGTACGCC
>PVMS01059768.1_pt1 | contig 11142 bp, 8 predicted proteins | sample 1853461 | NCBI WGS metagenome assembly PVMS01 (sample SAMN08582032, study PRJNA380276) | Marine sediment metagenome, whole genome shotgun sequencing project. | isolation source: ocean sediment barecode stripped | collected 2017
AATCGTTGATCATCTGGCCGGTTCCTGGTCCTCATTTCTGGCACGTTTTCACACGGCTATCTCATTAATCCTGACCGGAAAATATTGGCAGGTTTGCGATTCTATGCGCTTTTTCCAAATCATTTGGCTCGTTGATATTAAAAAACGGGTCAATTTCATAATTATCTGCCTGGTGATAGGAAAATTCAACATATTTGTAGGCCTGGCTTTGCACAAATACCATAACTTTGCGCGTATCGCCGGATGTTAGAAATTCTGCCAACGGCTCACACAACGCCACCGGCCATAACCCAAATGTCGGATGGCGGTTCTGCGATGATTTTGCCATTACAATCGTATCATCCAATTTATTGCCATTGTGGCTTGAATTGACGATAGAGCAGGCACAACTCTCGACGAAATCAATCGGAAAAAACGGTGTATCTGCTGCAACGGTCGCAACGTGGGTAATGTCGGGGTGGTTATCAGCGGCGAAATTTAACAATGCATGGATACCCGCCAGCGGCCCGGCAAATCCGCCAATAATATCACTGACGATCGGGTAATCGATCTGATTGAATCGATCTGGATCGCCATTTGCGTTGATAACAACATTTGCAACCTGCGGCTCCAGCCGGCCAATAACCCGGTTGATCAATGGGATGCCATCGAGTTCGATAAAGGATTTTTCAACCCCGCCCATGCGCCGCGAAAGGCCACCTGCCAATATGCCGCCCAAAATTTTACCTCCTGGGATATTACTTCCAGGATTATTGTTGAGATCAGATTTGTTCATCGGCCGGATCGGTGTTTTCAAGTGAAGTCCTGGCTAAACGCGTCTCCAAATTATCAACATAGATTACATAAAACCCGGCAAAAATACCCGCCAAAGTGATAAAAAGCATCAAGATCAGCAATGGCGTTGGGTTCGATTGGGGACCCAGTGTAAATCCGGCAAGTGCAGAAAATGATGCCCCCAACATGATTTGCAGAAATCCGCCAAGACCGGATGCTGCCCCTGCAAGGCGTGGAAACAGTGAAACTATCCCGGCATTGGCATTGGGCAATGTCATGCCATTTCCAACACCCACAAATATTAGCGGCAAAAAGAAATAAAGCGGGTTTTTATCCGGCAACAGCAACAGAACCAGCGCAAGAAGTACACCAAAAGTTACCACCACATTGCCCGAAATCATCATGCGAATTAAACCAACACGTTCGGCAAAACGTCCTGATATGAAGTTGCCAACCACGTAACCAGCTGAAATAATTGCGAAATACATGCCAAACTGACTGGGGGACAGTTGATAATACTGGGTCGCCACATAGGGTCCACCGCCCAGGAAACAGTAAAATGTTCCGGCTGAAGCCGATGCAATTAGCGAATAGCCCCAAAACCGTCTGGAACGCAGCAGCAACGGGTAGCTGGCAAACTGGCTGGTTAAATTTGGAGCAGCAATTGCCCTCGTTTCGCCCTGATCATACCAGGTTATTATCGCAACAATGATACCAAATATAAGCAGCAACCAGAACGGTGCCTGCCAGCCATAAAGTTCATCCAGAAAACCGCCAATGGTTGGTCCGATCATCGGTGCCATTGCCATGCCCATGGTCACATAGCCGATCATGCTGGCAGCTTTTTCGTCACTGACCATATCGCGGACAATCGCTCTTGAAATCACCATGCCTGCCGCCGACAGCGCTTGAACCATGCGGCCTGCCAGCAGAAATTCTATGTTGGGTGCATAGATGCACATGAATGTTCCGACGAAAAAACCACAAAGCCCAAACAGCACCACTGGACGCCGGCCATAAAAATCAGACAATGGCCCGATAATTGGTTGCAGGATAGCAGTGGCAAACAGGTATAATGTGATCGTCAGTTGCACTACCGATTTGTCTTGCTCAAAGTGGATCGACATCGAAGGCATAGATGGCAGGGAAATATTTATGCTAAGCGCACTCAAGGCGGAGATTAGTACCAAAGTGACGATATGAGGTGGGGTTCGCCTGTCCAGAAATTTCGGGGTCTGCATTAAAATGTCCTTACCAACGGTTCACCCTAACAGATTAGATGAACTTGTATTGGTGTGAATTGAACCGACCTTGCCCAAGTATATGGCACCCGTATTGTGGCAACGGTATTGTGGTAACGAAGCGGATTGTTATTAGGTCATAGGCCTATAGGCCCATTTTTATGATTCTGTCCGCAATTTTCAAGAATTCAAATGCTCCCTATAAAATGTGTAAATCCCGGTACATACGATCATTGCCACACCGATCATTGTATAGGTATCGGGAATTTCATCGAATAATATGATCCCTGCAACAATTGCATAAAGTAGGATCGTATAGCGAAACGGAACAATAACGCTGATGTCGCCAACCCGCATTGCAGCGGCAACGCACGAATAGGCAACAATCAAAAATCCCGCAGCCAATGCCAGAAATCCCAATTGGGAAAGTCCGACCGGATTCCAATTTTCAAACAGCGAGAGAACGCCGCCCATTATTGTTACCAGGACCGATGTGAAAAGCGCAATAAAAAGAGAGGGAATATCTTTTGAAATAAATCGCGTCGACAGATCCCGCGTTGCAGCAAATATCACGGTAACCAGCACCATGACCGAATAAATAGTAAAACCCTCCATTCCAGGACGCACAATTATAAGCACGCCGACAAAACCCGTGGCAATGGCAATAATTCTGCGCCAGCCGATAGCCTCACCAAAAAACACCGCCGCACCAAGCGCCACCACCAGCGGCAATGCCTGTAGTATCGCTGTAGTATTGGCTATTGGAATATGAAACAGGGCGATCAAAAATGTCAGGGTTGCCACAACTTCACCCAAAGCCCGTATAATCATCGCCGGTTGCAATATGACTTTGACCGGCCGTAATTTGCCGGTCGCCTTGGCAAAAACCCAGATAAACAAAGTCGCGAACAAGCCGCGAATCAAAATGATTTGCCCCAATTCCAGCGACGATGAAAGGTATTTAATTGTTATATCATTGAATCCAAAACCTGCCATTGCCAACGCCATCAACGCGCTTCCGCGCATGTTTTCAGCGGGCGAAAATGCCACTGCATTTCGAGGTAATTGAATCATTATTTAAAGGACAATTTTGGGAAGGAGTATAAAATATTCCAACCACATTCTGCCTATATTGGCCACAATACAACAAAAATTATTAGTATTTGTAAAAAACCTGGTGCCAGGAGCCGGGTTTCAGCCCCCGGTCATGCTCATATGGCGTGAAACTGCGGCGGGTGCATTGCGCTCGATGACGAAATCATGGCCCTTGGGCTTGCGCGATATGGCCTCATCAATTGCAGCCGATAACAACACATTGTCCTCAGACATACGCAAAGGATGGCGCAGATCTGCCTCATCATCCTTGCCCAGACACATATAGAGCCTGCCGGTGCAAGTCAGACGTACCCGGTTGCAGCTCTCACAGAAATTATGTGACATCGGCGTGATGAAACCAATCCGTCCACCGGTCTCGCTAACTTCTACATACCGGGCCGGACCGCCGGTTTTATAGGCGATATCGTTCAGAGTGTATTTTTGCTCCAGACGCTTGCGAACGGTTGTGATCGGCAAATATTGGTCATTGCGATCGCCCTCAATTTCACCCAGCGGCATGGTTTCAATCAAGGTCAGATCAAACCCTTCGCCGTGCGCCCATTTCATTATTTCTTCAATTTCATGCTCATTCTGGCCTTTGAGGGCAACCGCATTGATTTTGATTTTTAACCCGGCCTTTTTGGCACAATCCAGACCATTCAACACCTGAGGCAGCCGTCCCCAACGTGTGATTTTGGCAAACTTATCAGCATCCAGTGTATCGAGTGAAACGTTTATCCTGCGCACACCGCAATCATACAATTGGGAAGAAAAACGGTGTAATTGCGAGCCATTTGTTGTGAGCGTAATTTCATCAAGCCTGCCTTCACCCAGATGTTTGCCCAAATTGCCAATCAAATGCATCACATTGCGGCGTACCAGCGGTTCGCCGCCAGTCAGGCGTATCTTGCGAACGCCTTTGTGAATAAAGGCAGCGCAAATTCGTTCAAGTTCTTCAAGCGTCAGCAAATCGCGTTTTGGCAGGAAAGTCATGTTTTCGGACATGCAATAAGTGCAGCGAAAGTCGCAACGATCGGTAACCGAAATGCGCAGGTAATTGACTACACGGCCAAACGGATCAATTAACTTTTCGGTTGGCGATGCCGTTTCTTGCTCCGGTATATTTGATTTCTGGCCATGCAGGTCAGAATTTTCGTTGACAGCATCGTCTTGCCCAAAATCTTCTTGAAGCGGTTGACCTCGCATTGAACTGTCATACGTTGAGTTTTCTTCGGTCATGTTAATGTGCTATCTCGTATATCTTGAGCTGATTTTCTGGTAAATTGTGAGAAAATACCTTTATAGCTATTTTAGCCGCAAACCAACATAATTCCAACAGTTCTTTATCTGCAATCGTGAAATTGTAACCAGAGCCGTTTCGCTTTTATGTGATGTGCTCAACTGCTCTATCTCTTTGTTTTATCGCACAATTCATCCGAAAACCGGATTCTACTTTTCAGATTGTGCTCTATGTTGTTCAGGCGAGGGCGAATAATTTTGGTGGTCGCCAGGACATTCTTCTGGCTTCAACAGAACAAAGTTTCTACAAATGGCGCGATAAAACCCAACCATTGGAAATATTATTTTGACCCTTTATGCACTTGACGGAATTAAGCCTGAACTGGCCTCAGACATTCATTTTATTGCAAAATCTGCCACAATTATCGGTAATGTAATTATTGGTAAAGAGGCCAGCGTCTGGTTTGGCGTGGTCATTCGGGGAGACAATGAACCGATAATTCTGGGGCCGGGTTCCAACGTTCAGGACAATAGCGTTCTGCACTCCGACCCCGGATTTCCTCTCACTATCGGCGAGAGATGCACGATTGGGCACAATGCGATAGTGCACGGATGCACCATTGGTAACAATTGCCTGATTGGAATGGGGGCAAGTGTTCTGAATGGTGCCAAAATTGGCAACAATTGTCTGATTGGAGCCGGCGCGCTAATTACGTCCGGTAAAATAATTCCGGACAATTCAATGGTGATTGGCGCGCCAGGAAAAGTTGTCCGCCAGCTCGAAGAAAATGAGATAAAGTCTCTGGATGCATCCGCTGAAATATATATCAGAAATGCCAAGCTCTATTCAAATGGGCTGGTAGCGATAGACTAGAGGCTGTCTATGAATTAGGAGTTTGTTAAGGCGCTGCATATTTTACCTGTGGTTAGAAGAAAACCGCAAGACAGTCTTTACGACTTTCGAGGATTTTCGACGCGGCCACAGGTAAAAGATGCGAGCCGCCCGAAGGGATTTGACGAAATACGCTCATTTCTGCGTTGCGAGATCCTTGAAAGCCAAAAGGCTATCTGCGGTTCTGCGCCTTGAACTGAACCCATTTCGCTCAAACCTTAACAAGCTCCTAATTCATAGACAGTCTCTAGTGCCGGGCAAGAGGCTCAGGCCCGTGACTTGCAGATTGACTTATGCAGATAGCTTGGAACGGCCACGGGCGCGTCTGCTTGCAATTACTTTACGACCACTTTTTGTAGCCATTCTGGAACGAAATCCGTGGCGACGTTTGCGGACCAGTTTACTTGGTTGATATGTACGTTTCATTGTTTTTTCCGCTATTTAAAAACGGACCTTCGATAATGCATTTGCGGTTGAGGAACTGCTCTACCTGTTCCAACTATATCTGTCCAGATTTGATTGCAGGCATTGCAGGATCAGGGCGCACAAAATTTGCGCCGGAGCCAAGGTTCCAACGTTGCCCAGCTTATAAAAAGAACCGGCTGTGAAGTCAATCTGTTAGGTGTGAAAACCTGTCAAATACATTTTTACCGGCAAATTCCGGGGCAAATTTCAAAAATTGGCGATATAAGCAGGTCACGCAGGGTCACAATAGCGTGAAAATCGCCTGTTTAGGTGCTTTCAGACCAATGTGGAGCTTATTGATCGAAAAAACTTGAAAATTGCCATTGAAGTTTACCGCCCGAGGCGGCACATCTTTTCGAAGAGCAATGTGGAATTAGGGCTGATATTGGGCTCGGAGCCCTCGGGCCCATTGACATACAAATTGAAAGGGGCGGCTATTGGTACAAATGGATAACGGAATTGACCCGATAAAAATTTCGGTTGCTGCCCGGATCAAACGTCTGATCAAAAGATGGCTTCCATTGGCAATTCTTGGTGGCCTGATATTGCTCGCCTTCCGGATGGACTTGCATCAGCATTTGACCCTGTCAAAGCTGATTATCAACCGTGCGGTCATGCATGAATATGTTTATGATAATTTCTGGATAGCAGTGCCGGCCTATCTTGCATTGTATATTGTTGCCACCTCGTTGATGTTTCCTGCCGCATCGCTGATTACTATCGCTGGCGGCCTGGTATTTGGCTCAATCCTGACGACAATGCTCACCGAGATAGGTGCCACCTTGGGGGCGACCATATTGTTTGTGGTGGTGCGCACCTCGTTTGGTACATTTTTGAGCGAAAGAGCAGGGCCTTTTTTAGCCAAATTGAGCGATGGGTTCAAAGATAATGCATTTTCTTATTTGCTGTTTTTGCGGTTGGTGCCAGCATTCCCATTCTGGCTGGTTAATGTGGCACCGGCATTTTTCAACGTTCCGGTAAAGACCTATATTATTGCCACCGCACTGGGAATTTTGCCTGGAACCTTTGCCTATTCTTTGCTGGGCGAGGGGTTGGATTCCCTGATTGTCGCCCAGGATATGGCCAATCCCGGATGTGCGGCGGCGGGGACCTGCAAAATTGACCTCAGTGCTGCCATTACGCCGGAAATTATTGCCGCCATGATCGGGTTGGTCGCGGTGTCGATATTGCCAATATTAATCAAGAGATGGCGGGCGGGCAAAGATCGTGAATAGCGCCAGATATTCGGTTCACTATTCGGGCCAATATATGGGCCACTATTCGGGCCAATATTCGATATATTGCCAGTTGCGGTGCCGATCATTGACCAAAGCAAATTCAGGGTCCATTTTATACTAATAACCCTCACAGCAACTAGGCTCAGCAATTAGGAAATTCCCGCCAGATGAGTGAAATCTTAACACCGGATATTTGTGTAATTGGTGCAGGCTCAGGTGGCCTGAGCGTTGCTGCAACCGCTGCCGCATTCGGTGTCCCGGTGGTGCTGGTTGAAAAAGGCAAAATGGGTGGCGACTGCCTCAATTACGGCTGTGTACCATCCAAAGCACTGATTGGCGCTGCAAAGCAGGTTGCAGCGATACGTGAGGCGGCCGGATTTGGTATCGAGACCAGTGGCGACATTGCCGTCAACATGAAAAAGGTACATGCCCATGTGCACAATACCATTGCTGCAATCGCTCCCAATGATTCTGTCGAGCGTTTTACCGCGATGGGCGTTAAAGTCATCAAATCAACGGGCCGGTTTATCGACAACAATATTCTGGAAGCGGGACAATATCGGATCAAGGCGCGGCGCTACGTAATTGCCACGGGTTCGTCCCCCTTTGTGCCGCCGATACCGGGTCTCGATAAAGTCGATTATTTTACCAATGAAAACATCTTCGATAACAAGCGAAAACTGGGCCATCTGATTGTTATCGGCGGCGGGCCGATTGGCCTGGAACTGGCCCAGGCCCATTTGCGGCTCGGCTCGCGGGTAACCGTGTTGGAGGGTCTAAAGGCGCTTGAAAAAGACGACCCGGAACTGACCGCTATTGTCCTGGAAAAACTGCGCGCTGAGGGCCTGGTTATACGCGAGCAGACGATGGTGACATCGGTTGAGCGTCGCGGTAAAACGGGAATACGTGTCCAGGTAAAAACTGAGCAAGGCGAGGATATTATCGAGGGTACTCATTTGCTGGTCGCAACCGGCAGGTCGGTGAACGTTGAAGGCCTTGGATTGAAAGATGCCGGCATTGAATATGATCGTCGCGGCATTAAGGTGAATAACGCACTTCGAACGACAAACCGCCGGGCCTATGCGATCGGTGATGTGGCTGGGGGATTTCAATTCACCCATGTGGCTGGTTACCACGCAGGACTGGTCATTCGCGGTATATTATTTCGGAAGAAGGCCGTTGTTAATAATCACATCATTCCCTGGGCAACATTTAGCGACCCCGAGATTGCACATGTGGGAATGAATGAATATGTTGCAAAGGAAAAATTTGGCCGGGTACGCGTTTTGCGCTGGCCCTACCATGACAACGACCGGGCTCTGGCTGAGCGCAAAACCACCGGCATGATAAAGTTGGTTGCCAACAATAAGGGAAAAATTCTCGGCGCCTCGATTGTCGGACACAATGCCAGTGAAATGATCAATATCTGGGCGCTGGCACTTTCAAAGAAGATGTCGTTGGGCGATGTCACCGCTTATATACCGCCTTATCCAACCATCAGTGAAATTGGCAAACGTGCGGCAGTTTCATTTTATGTTCCGTTGACCAGAAAACCATTTATCCGCAATTTGATTTCATTGTTGCAGAAATTTGGATGAATCAAACCTGAAACCGACGCTAATTTCGTGTATTCAAGGATGGCCATGAACCAAGAATCTCATTCCAGTGAACCCGTGTCGGGGAACCCTGCGTCGGCAAATACTGCGCAAGATAAAGGGTCGCGGGCAAGTGGTATCGAACTTGGTGAAAGCGGTGAAGAGCATAATATTGCGACCGACAATGAAGTTCAGTTCGGGCGAGGTCTTTCAACAAAACTTCTATTGTTGACAGTACTTTTCGTAATGGTCGCCGAGATAATGATTTTCGTGCCTTCAATTGCCAATTTTCGCAATGTCTGGCTGCGAAACAATCTTGGCATCGCTGAGGCTGCCAGTATTGTTTATCTGGATGCAACCGATGTAATGCTGTCGCCATCGGCCCAGGCTCAACTGTTGAAATTTACCGATTCTATTGCGGTTGTTCTGCGCGAGGGCGGTGTCAGCAGGTTAATGGCCTCGGGTGAAAAAATTGACGCTGAGATTGTTTCCCATATTGATTTAACCTCGGTAAATCCATGGGAATCGATCAGAGGTTCGATTTCCACGCTGTTTTTTGGCGGTGACAAGTTAATCCGCGTATTTGCCAAAATGAATGACCGGCAGGGGGAAATTGAACTGGTTCAAAGCGATCGCTATCTGCGCGAGGCACTGTTCACTTATTCGCGCAATGTTATGCTGTTGTCACTGGCCATCTCATTGATCACTGCTTCACTGGTTTTTCTGACGCTCTATCTGATAATTGTGCGTCCGATCAAGCGTATTTCCAGCAATATGACGGCATTTGCCAGGCAGCCGGAAAATGCTGCGCTGGTTTTTAATCCTTCTGGCAGGGGAGATGAGATAGGTGTTGCTGAAGAGCGTTTGGCCTCGTTCCAGAAAGAGTTGCAAATTACCTTGCGCCAGAAACAGCATTTGGCCGATCTGGGCCTGGCAGTATCAAAAATAAATCATGATTTGCGCAATATTCAGGCATCTGCGCAGTTGTTTTCAGACCGTCTTTCCTCCCTTTCAGACCCGACCGTCCAGCGTTTTGCGCCAAAATTGATCAGAATTATCGATCGGGCGGTTGAATATACCAAAATGGTGATTTCCTACGGTCGGGCGATGGAAAAGCCACCGGTACGCCGCCTGCATAACCTACAGGCGATTGTCGCCGATGTGGTGGATATGTTGGGGATTGACAAAAATCATAACATCGAGTGGCTGAATGAAATTCCGAACGATCTTGAAATCAATGCTGATTCAGAACAATTGTTCCGGGTGATCATGAATATTTGTCGCAACGCAATTCAGGCGATGCTGGAGAACGGTGAAACGAGCATGATCGCTCGCCTGCGCATGGAGGCAGAGCGCAATGGCAGTGTGGTGACACTTCGCATCAGCGATACCGGACCGGGCATCGCCGCCCATATCCGCGAAAAACTTTTCCAACCCTTTGAGGGTTCGGCAAACCCGGGGGGAACGGGTCTTGGATTGGCGATCGCGGCTGAACTGATCAAGGCCCATGGCGGTTCAATAAAACTGGAATCCTCTTCCGCAAACGGGACAATTTTCGTGGTGATATTACCCGATCCGGAGGTCGTCTGATCCAGGAAAGCCCAGTGTGACGCCATGTTGTGAGATAATACAAAAATTCAATCATCGAAAATTAGACAGATAGTGTTCAAGACCAAATCTGGCGAAATATGATATTTGTGCATTTGAGGCCAAACAAGGCTTGCAATTGACCGCTATACCGATTACCAACCAGCCTGCATGGCAGGGTGATGGCAGGGTAATTACAGTGTGATGGAGGTGGCAGGCATTTATTGGGCAACCAGTATTTAGAACGCCACCCGACCAAACAAAACCCAGCACCACCAAAAATTGCGCGCCCGTAGCTCAGCTGGATAGAGTACTCGACTACGAATCAAGGGGTCGGGAGTTCGAATCTTCCCGGGCGCGCCATTTATCTGTTTATAAATCAAATACTTACAGCAGCGCTATACGACCTAATTTATTTTCCCTATTTTCGGGTAAGCACAGGGTAAGCATGCGGATCGATTTCGCGGGCTTCTGGTCAACCTTGGTCACCATAACACGGTAGGTTTTTAATATTATAATAGAAATGTGCCGTCCAAGCCGTCCAAGGTGTCCACATCCTTTAAAAATCAATGACTTAGTATTTTACCAGTCGGTGTCCAAGGCGTCCATATGGTGTCCATGTCGCCGATTACGTAAAATTTTTACCCGAGTTGCTGCAATTATCCCAAATCCACACAAAGGGTAGATTTGATCCAATACGGGAAAAATACTTTTTCAAAGCCGGTTTTGTGATGCCAAGCGCCCTGGCTACTCGTGCACCATCCTGCCATATAGCCAGTAACTATATGATTTTAATACAGTTTTCACGAAATGGATATGATGAGACTACCCCGTTTTCCGATATTTTTCAGTATTGGGTTATCCAGTAGCTCAAAAAACCAATCAACCGGAAAAAAATCTGTGAGTAATATCCCCTCCGGTCCCTGGGCAGGTCGGGTAGTAGAGATTTGACCCGCCCCCCCTCTCGGCGGATGTTTAATACCCTTGTCCCAGCGAAGTTAGCAGTGTGGTGGTTG
>PVMS01054287.1_pt1 | contig 11141 bp, 11 predicted proteins | sample 1853461 | NCBI WGS metagenome assembly PVMS01 (sample SAMN08582032, study PRJNA380276) | Marine sediment metagenome, whole genome shotgun sequencing project. | isolation source: ocean sediment barecode stripped | collected 2017
CAAAGCTTTGGCCGACATCCCCGAATCTGATTCCAAACAGGCGCGCATCGCGATCGCTGACTTTTCCGTCCACCGACGTTCCTGAATATCTGCGGTCGACTCCGGAAGCGTGCCTGTCACGCCCAGCTGTCTCTGTTCATGGCAGAGTTGGCCGGTGCAGTCCTGGATAAGGATAAAAATAAGGGAAGAGGAAAAGCTGGTCGGGCTGGCAAGATTCGAACTTGCGACCCTCTGACCCCGAGACAGATGCGCTACCAGGCTGCGCCGGCCAACTCTGCCATGAACAGAGACAGCTGGGCGTTGCAGGCCCGCTTTCGGAGTCGACCGCAGATATTCAGGAACGTCGCTGGACGGAAAAGTCAGCGATTGCGATGAGCGCCTGCTTGTAATCGGATTCGGGGATGTCGGCCAAAGCTTTGATGGCCAGATCAGCGGCTTCCTGAGCACGCGCCTCGGTGTATTGAATCGCGCCGGTGGATTCCATGACTGCTTGAATCTGATCGAGATGTTCCAGTCCACCTTCAACAATCGCGTTTCGAATCATATCCTTATCAGCCGCAGAGCCTTGCTGCATCGCGTAAATAAGCGGCAAAGTTGCTTTCCCCTCGGCGAGGTCGTCGCCGAGATTCTTGCCCAATTCATCCGCGGATGCGTTGAAGTCCAAAGCGTCGTCGATTAATTGAAATGCGGTGCCGAGATTCTGGCCATAGCTGATCATGGCGGCCTCATCCCCAGGGTCCCGATCGGACAGTACGGATGCGATTTGAGCACCCGCCTCGAACAGCCGGGCTGTTTTGCGATAGATAACCTGCCGATAGGCATCTTCTGTTGTATCCGGATCGTGCACATTCATCAATTGCATGACTTCGCCAGCGGCTATCGTATTCGTCGCATCAGCCATAATTCGCATCACCCGCATATCGTTGATGTCGACCATCATCTGAAATGCGCGCGAATACAGGAAATCGCCGACAAGCACGCTCGCCTGATTGCCAAACACGGTATTCGCGGTATCTTTGCCGCGCCGCCTGGCTGAGGAATCGACAACGTCATCGTGCAGCAATGTCGCCGTATGAATAAATTCAACGATGGCAGCAGCACGGATGTGCTGCTCGCCGGAGTAACCCAGCGCCCTGGATGCCAGCAGTACCAACAGCGGCCGCAGCCGTTTTCCGCCGCTCGTTACAATGTACTGAGATACCTGCGATACCAGCGCCACATCGCTTCTCAGGCTATTTTCGATCTGCTCGTCCACCGCCCGCATATCGTCGCTAGCCAGAGCTACGACGTCTGCGAAAGTCGGGGAGTTCAGAGATTGTTTGGCCGCGTGCATAAGATCGAGATAATGCCTGAAAACCCCGGAATAGGCGACCTAGGGCGTATAATCAAGGGCCGCAAATCGACTATTGCAAGCCTTTGAATTAAGGTTGAATTTGCAGGCTGTGAACGTTGACCCGGGGCAGGGGAATCTATAGAATTCCCGCTCTTTTGTGGAGGTAGCCAAAGCGGAGTTCGCACTCCAATTGGGCAGCCATAAAAACTTCTTAATTCTCAGTGAGTTGCGAATGTAGCGCGACTCGCACAATGGAGCAAGCAACGATGTATGCGGTTTTTCGCACCGGCGGCAAGCAATACCGCGCGGTAAAAGGTGACATTCTGCGTCTTGAAAAGATCGAGGCGGACGAAGGTGCCAGTATAAAATTTGATGAAGTTCTCCTTATCGGCGAAGGCAGTGATGTCAAAGTTGGCAAGCCTCTGTTGGCTGGTAGCACGGTCAGCGGCAAGGTCGTCCGTCAGGGCAAGAGCCGCAAGGTATCGGTCGTCAAGTTCCGTCGCCGACAGAACTATCTTCGCCAGGGCTCGCACCGGCAGTTCTTCACCGAGGTTGAGATCACGGCAATAAGTGGCGCGGCTGCGAAGAAGGCAGAAGCCGCCAAAAAGCCAGCCGAGAAGCCAGCCGCCAAGAAGACGGCGACCAAAAAGCCGGAAGTGAAAAAGGCAGCGCCGAAGAAGGCCGCGGATGCGAAGCCTGCAGCGAAGAAGACAGCTGCAAAGAAGGCGACCAAGAAGAAAGCAGCTAAGAAGAGCGATTAACTTAACCGGCTGTTTAGATATTCACGAAGCCCGGCGACTGTTGTCAGGCTGAAGCAAATACAGGTACAAGACAGTGGCACATAAGAAAGCAGGCGGCAGTACTAAGAACGGTCGCGATTCGGAGTCCAAGCGACTTGGAGTCAAGATCTACGGTGGCCAGGAAGTGATTCCGGGCAACATCATTATTCGTCAGCGTGGCACTCGCGTGCACGCCGGCACCAACGTTGGCATTGGTCGCGACCACACATTGTTCGCGAAAAAGGCCGGGCAGGTTAAGTTTGAAAAGAAGGGCCCGCAAAACCGCCAGTTTGTCAGCGTGGTCGAAGCGCAGTAAGAACAGCAGGCGCGATGTAAGATCCCATGAGGCCCCGCAATTGCGGGGTTTCTTGTATGGGGACCCCGCGAGCTTGCGGCTTAAGACTGAAGAACCTCTATAGCGCCGTTTTGGCCCCTATATTCCCACGGACCCTCTAATCGGGTCCGCGGCAGATAAAGTAGATTACACGCATGAAATTCGTCGATGAAGCCACGATCAGAGTACAAGCCGGCAACGGCGGTCACGGCTGCCTCAGTTTTCGACGAGAAAAGTACATTGAGATGGGCGGCCCGGATGGTGGTGATGGCGGCGATGGCGGCAGTGTTTATCTGGTTGCCGACTCATCATTGAATACGTTGGCCGACTTTCGTGTGGCGCGTAAGTTTCGGGGAGAAAGTGGCCAGGGGGGCGCGGGCAGGAACAAGACAGGTCGGTCCGGCAATGATCTCGATGTCAAAGTTCCCTGTGGCACTGCAGTACACGATGTGGATACCGGGGAGCTGATCTGCGACCTGACCGAAGTGGGGCAACGCCAGCGGGTTGCGGATGGCGGGCAACATGGATTGGGCAACACTCGTTTCAAGAGCAGTGTCAATCGAGCGCCGCGCAAGATTACTAATGGCACTGAGGGTGAGTCGCGTCATCTAAGTCTGGAATTGAAAGTCCTCGCAGATGTGGGCCTGCTAGGCATGCCAAATGCCGGCAAATCTACGCTGATTACCGCAATGTCCTCGGCGAAGCCGCGAATCGCGGACTACCCATTTACTACGCTGCACCCGAACCTGGGTGTCGTGCGCGTTGGCCGGTTGCAGAGTTTCGTCATGGCCGATATTCCGGGGCTGATCGAAGGTGCCGCCGAAGGTGCTGGCCTGGGAATTCAGTTCCTGAGGCACTTGCAACGAACCGGACTCTTGCTGCACATAGTCGACATCGCGCCGCTCGACAGCAATGTCGATCCCGCGGACGAAATGCTCGCGATCCAGCGCGAGCTAGGCAAGTTCTCTGCTGATCTAAGCGACAAGCTGCGTTGGCTCGTCATTAACAAGATCGATTTACTGGACAAAGCCAGTCGCGCGGTAGCGAGAAGAGAATTGCTGGAAAAGACCGAGTGGAATGGCCCGGTATTTGAGGTCAGCGCGGCGACGGGCGAAGGCACCGAAGCGCTGGGCCAGGCCGTCATGCGGCAACTTGAGATAAATCTGGAAGAAGCCGCGCTCGAGGAATAACGACTGGTCCAGCCGGGCCCACGTTCCTGAATCCATCGGCAATAGCCGCCTGCGTTTGGCACTACTCGAAAATTCCATTCAATTTGCCATAGTCCCGGATCCAGTTCACAGTTTCGTCCGAAAAATAATCCTTCGGGGCAACAAACAAGACCTGCGTCTCATCGTGAAAGCGTTGCAATACGTAGTATTTAGCTCAAGTCAGGGAATCACCGACGGTAGGCAAATCACCAACTGTCGGCATGAGCTATTTGGAATTATGTAATGCGAAAAGAAAACGGATTCACGTTGATCGAATTGATGACGGCGCTCAGTATCGCAGCAATACTGATGTCAGTTGCGATTCCGGCATTGCGCTCATTCACGGCAAATTCGACCCAAACGAGCGCAATTAATGATTTCGTATCTTCGATGCATATTGCTCGGAATACAGCGATTACAACGAATACTCGAGTAACAGTCTGCGCCAGTGCCGCCGGGGAAAACTGTCAGTCAGTCGCCTGGGACAAAGGTTGGATAATTTTTGCAGATGACAACAGCAATCAGGCCGTAGATGGTGATGAAATCATTATCGGCATATCGGCAGCTATTGACGGGCTATCAATCGAGTCAGGTGACTTCTCTCGCTACCTGATGTACAGGCCAAACGGCCGAATCATGAACAACTCTATTAACGGTAACGCCGGTGAGTTCACCGTTTGTGATTATCGCGGCATCGAGCATGCAAAAGTAATAATTGTCGAATTATCGGGTCGACCCCGAATGTCCGAAACTGATGCTAGTGGCGACCCGCCTAGCTGCTCCTAATCTAGCTGTCACGGATTCATACTGATGTTCATTCGTGTTTATTCAAATCGAAGTTGGCAAAGCGGTTTTTCGTTGCTCGAATTGCTTGTGGCGATCGTTGTATTCAGCGTTGGTCTGCTTGGTATCGCGGGACTGCAAACCGTATCGAAGAGCGCAAACTTCGAGAGTTCGCAACGAACGACAGCCTCTCAAATTGCTAACGGTCTTCTCGCAGACATGCGCACGAACGGCAATGGCATTGATGTCTATCTTGCTTCAGGCGCGCTGGGTAACGGCGCGAACTACACAGAACCCGTACCGGCATGTTCTATCGACGCAGTATGCAGTGCAGCGCAAAAAGCGACCCACGACTTGTGGTACTGGGAGCGAGCACTTGATGGAGATTTCGAGACCAATGACGGCAATGGAACCGGCGGGCTGATGCTGCCAACGCTCTGTGTTAATGGTCCTGCCGGGGGCGGCTCAGGTATTTACCAAATATCCATCGCTTGGCGCGGTACGGCCGCGATGAATGGTGGCGTAGTTAATCAGTGCGGCGCGGCCAGCGGCAACTACGGCGACGATAACGAATTTCGCCGCATGGTTCAGATCCAAACTTTCATTGATCCTAACTTCTAAGCGAATTGACGATGCACCTACGAACTCACAACCTTCAATCCGGCATGACACTGGTCGAGCTAATGATCGCAATGGCTCTGTCACTAATGCTCAGTGGCGCTATTATTTCCGTGTTCGTCAATAACAGCTACAGTTTTAATCAAGACGAAAATGTCTTGCGTTTACAAGACGATGCTCGACATGCTCTGCGCGAAGTGGCATTCGAAATCAGCATGGCGGGTCACTACGCCGAATTGCTGGTGGCCGATGCGGTGACTCCGGATGGAGATCTTGCAATCGGAACGGACTGTGGCCCGGCCGGTGAGCTGAACTGGATGTACAGGACGACAGAGACAGGATCGGGTAACACGTTGTCGATTACAGCGATGGACAATGTGACGAATGGACAAGTTGGCGCTGCGCACTCCTGTTTTGCAGCCGGTGAAGTTCTCGAGGGCACTGACATCGTTGTGATCAAACGAGTTGCCGGCGCGGAAGCTGCCGCAACGACCAATGGACGAGTTTATCTGCGAACCAATGGCGCCGTAGGTCTACTCTACCGGGCACCGTTGTCAGCTACACCGTCGATTCCTGTTCCCGCGCCGCGCGCCGATTGGGAATATCGCCCCAGCATCTTTTACATTCGCCAATTCGCAAATACAGCGGGTGACGGAATACCGACGCTATGCAAGAAAGTTCTGCAAGGTGCAGCTCCGAATATGGCTACTGAATGCCTGGCTACCGGCATTGAGAATTTGCAGATCGAATACGGTATCGACACGACTGAAGATGGAAATACAAATATGTACGTTCCAGCGCCGACGCTGACACAAATGCAAAGCGTCGTTTCCGCGCGAATATCTCTGCTCGCCAGAACGACCGATATTGATACTCGATACACCAACGAAAAAACATTTTCGATCAGTAATGCACCGGACTACACGCCAGATGATTCGTTTCACCGACGTGTGTTCTCGACAACTGTTTCGATCCAGAACGTTCGTAGTTTCAAAATGATGGGATATTGATATGGGTCAAATCGCCCAATACAAATCAAAGCAGTCAGGTGCTGTGCTCGTAATCGCGCTTATGTTTTTGGTTGCGATAACGCTTCTCACAGTATCGTCGATGCGCTCCAGCAAGATTGGCTTGCACATGGCACAAAACGAAGAGTCGAGAATTGTGGCGGAGCAGGCTGCTCAAGCGTTGGCCGACGCAATTGTGGCCAATCCGGGTTCGACACCTGTAGTCGGTGTTAGCGGATTTACTGTCTGCACGGTTGGAGAGGCTAACTGCAATCGAAACGACTTGCCGGTAGACAATTCAGTGCTCGCCGGTGCTGTATCTGAAAGTCACATCAGCGCACGCGTCGAGCGTACTGGCCTGGCATTTCGGCCACCGCCGAGAATTGTCGAATCCAGCGTAGATAAATTCAGTGCCGCATCGTTCAAGGTTACAACAACGTATGACCGAACGGCAGATGGTCTTGGGCGACAGCAGGTCAGTGAAGGCGTGCTGGTACTCGTTCCCAAGCAATAAATCGCATATTCACGCAGAGAATTCAGGTATGAATCCCAAGCTTCGAAAGATTTTGATTTCTTCAGTTTTTGCTTTGCTGGTTACTACAGTAGGCAACGTTAGTGCTGACGATACAGATGTCTATATAAACCCAGGTGCGGGGCTCCCGATAGGGAGTGAGCCGATGGTGATGTTCTCCATTGATTACCGTCCAAATTTGGGCTCGGCGGCCTGTAACGACAGTGAATGCGACACGCTAATCAATGAAGGCTATATGAGTGCCTCCGGGCCCTATATATTCTTTGATGTGTTGCGCGGAGCACTCAAAAAAGTATTTGATCCACTTGAGGGTGTGCGGGTTGGCCTGATGGCTAATCACGACAACAGCAATAATTGCGAAGGCTTTGGTCGTACTAATTGCAGTAACGGCGGCTACATCCCGATGGGTTTTCAGACCTTCGAGGTAGGTGATGCGAACGGAGCGAAGGCTCGATTTCACAATATTCTTGATTCAATGCCGATACCGGGCGGCAACACCAGCCACTCGTATCAAGGTAAAGAGTTGTTCTTTGAGTTTTTTCGCTACCTGACAGGCCAGGGTGTCTACAACGCGCATAACGGTTACACGGACTACGGGACGAGTAACACAAACAACCTGGATTTCGATTATCCGGCACTCTCATGGGATGCAAGTATCGAAGCCGGTGCAGCGACGCCACCGGACTATGTAAGCCCATTTGCTACAGCAGGTGCGTGTTCATCTGTTTACACAGTTAACGTCATGTTCCAGGTGTCAAACCAGGATGACGATTCGGATGACGCCATTGAAAGCCCGGTCTTGTCGGGTGGTTTCGGCTCGGCCCAAAGTCAATTTCCAGACGTTATTCAGTACCTGAATGATGCCGATCTGGGTAATGGTACCTACGGTGCTATTCCGGATATTGATGATAAACAGAATGTGACTTCCTACTTCATTGTCGAAGGAAGTAAAATCAACAAGACCACAACAAGCTACGCAAGGGCGGGAGGTACAGGTACTCCTCTGGAACTCAGCGAAAATCCGGACGAGCTTGTTGCCACGTTGGAGGAGATATTCAAACAAATACTAAGCGTCAGCACGACATTTGTGGCTGCATCTGTACCGGTTAACGTATTCAACCGTGCGGAAATTACTGACAACGTCTACATCGCTCTGTTCCAGGTGGACGCTAAGGCACGCCCAACCTGGGTTGGCAATGTCAAGAAGCTCAGGTTGACGGGTGCCAATGATTCGTCGTCAGACGCCATGTTGGTTGATGCTACTGGCGATCCGGCAATCGCGGGCGATGGCCGCATTCGATTTGATGCTTTGACATACTGGACAGAGTCGGCATCGCTCCCGGCACCGGATCTGGAAGCTGGTGAGGTTGCCGGTCGTGATGGTCGAAGCGTTGCGCGTGGCGGGTCTGGCCAGCAGATACCGGGGTTCTCATCGGCGGGCCCCGAGGAAGCCAACGGTCTTGGCGGCCGCACCATTTACTACGACAGGACTTCATCTTCATTGGCGGCATTCAATGTCGACGCGACAGTAGCTGCGACGCTGCAATCGGACTTCGGCGTTGCGACAGCGACAGAAGCTGAAGTGTTGATCGCGTACAGTCGCGGCCTTGACGTTGACGACCTGGACGGAGATGGGGAAACCAACGAAGCACGCGACTGGATTTTCGGTGATGCGTTGCATTCGCGTCCCCTACCCGTCAGCTATGGCGCCATCTATGGTCATAGCGCTGAGAATCCGGCGATCTATATCGCGGTTGCATCCAATGACGGCATGCTCCGAATGATTCGAAATACCAGTTCTGGTGGTGGCCAAAGCGGCGAAGAGGTGTGGGCATTCATGCCGCGCAAATCAATGGGTATTCAAAAGACACTACGTGATAACGCTACCGGCCAGAAGCATCCTTATGCGCTCGATGGCGCACCGGTCGCGTTCATCCAGGACGTCAACAACGACGGTTCAATCGTGTCCAGCGATGGCGACAAAGTGTATTTGTACGTTGGCCAGCGTAGAGGCGGAAAGGCCTACTACGCATTTGATATTACTGACCCGGAAAGTCCTGAGATCATGTGGACTATTGAAAAGTCTGGCGACTTTTCTGAGCTCGGATACACCTTCTCGAATCCGCGTGTCGGTCTTGTTGACACGGCGACCGGACCCCGCCCAGCCGTGATGTTTGCCGGCGGCTACGATATTAATAAGGACAAGCGTGGTGTGCTCGGGTCGGATGACACGGAAGGCAATGCCATCTATGTTGTGGATGCGGAGAACGGCTCGCTGATCTGGAAAGCACGAGGTAGCGCCGGTGGATCAAGCGCTAAGGTGTTCGAACATTCGAAGTTAGTGGACAGCATTCCATCGACGCTGACAGTAGCGGACACAGATGGCGACAGTCTCACTGATCGCATTGTTGTTGGAGACACGGGCGGCAATATCTGGCGCGCCGATTTATTCGGTGACGACACATCAAACTGGAAACTTACATTGCTCGCATCGGTTGGTCGTCACGCGTCCGGCTCGCCGTCCATTGCATCTGATCGCCGCTTCTTTCACCGACCGGACCTGGTGCCAACCAAGGACAGCACAGGGATCTTTGATGCGGTAGTTATTGGTTCGGGAAATCGGGCCGACCCACTTGATGCTGGTGGTATGACTTTAAACTATCTCTACATGATCAAGGACCGCCGTACTGCAGTTGGAGGCGGCGTTGATTCTGCTGTTGAACACGCTGATTTTGGCGATGTCACGAGCAATTGTTTGCAGTCGGGGGACAGTAGCTGTGTGGTAAATCTGGCCAGTGGCTGGCGGCTGGGCCTGGAGGATCTTGGCGAGAAGGTTCTCGCGACGCCATTAACCCTGACCGGCAAAGTGTTCTTCACGACCTACTTGCCGCATTCAGGTGCTGCGGCGACTGCTTGCGCGCCTTCAGAAGGGGCGGGTCGTTTGTGGGCCGTATCGCTACAGGACGCGACGGCCGTCATAAATTATGATACCAGTGATGACGATGCGGGTTCATCTGACCCGGACGCGCCGAATTCAAGAGCTGACCGCAGTGTCGACCTTAGGTCAGCAGGTATTCCCGCCGGGGTTGTTTCAGTTCCGCCGAACAAGATTCTCCGGCCGGACCTGCAAATTGATAACGTTGACGCAACGACACGCTGGCGAACCTATTGGTATCTACAGGAAGACGCGGATTTGTAATCTGGACCAGCCTGCAGAGCGACGAAAATTAAAGGACGAATTTGATGCACAAATCAGAAATAAGAAATATCGATAGTCAATTGGGCCAACAGCGTGGTTTCTCGCTCTTGGAGCTTATGATCGTTGTAGCGATAATTGCGATAATCTCAGCGATTGCCTATCCGTCCTACATGCAATTCGTGGTCACTGCCAAACGCACGACAGCTAGTTCGGCACTGTTGCAAGTCGCGGACAGGCAGCAGCAGTTTTTTATGGACAACAAGAGCTACACCAACGATCTTACCAATTTGGGGTTTGCTGCGAATCCGTTGATCATAAACGACGAAGGTGAATCGGTGGCATCGGGTGATGCGGACAGCATTTACAGCATTTCGTTATCCAATGTAACTGCGACAGCCTACACAGCAACAGCCGCGCCACAAAAGAGTCAAGCGGACAGGGACAGCGAATGTGCGAGCTTTACGATGACCCAGACCGGCGCCAAAGGACATACGGGTACGGGTGATGACTGCTGGTAGAGCAATGCCTCCCTGAGGTCGCAAATACCCGGACACAAAAAAAACCGCCAGCAGGCGGTTTTTTTGTGTCCGATGAACCGAGTTCTTAAGCAGCCAGGGCTTTAACTCGTTTATTCAGCCGGCTCTTGTGCCGTGCGGCCTTGTTCTTGTTAACAATGCCTTTGTTGATCATGCTGTCGATGACCGGCACAGCCACTTTATAGGCGGCCTGTGCGGCGTCCTTGTTGCCCTCGTCACATGCCTTAACGACATCTTTGATCAAGGTGCGTAATTTGGAGCGCATTCCCATTTTGGCCAGGCGGGTTTTTTCCGACTGACGGGCGCGTTTTTTTGCTGATTTGATATTTGCCACTGGTTTTTCCGTGTCCTGCTCTCAAAGAGCCGCGTATTATTCGTGCCCTGAGGCCGATTGTCAATGACATTCCCCAAGACTGATGAAACTACTGCGCCGAAATCCCTAAATGACTGATTGCATATGTTTTCTGGGCTAAACTGCGACCGCATATGACGACTGAAAATAGCTCCGAAAAGGCTCTTAAGGACAAATCAGCGGGCGCGGGGCAGGGTATCTCCGGTTTGCGGTTGATGCTGTCCACCTCCGTCGTCAGCGGCATGACGCTGCTCTCACGCATTCTCGGCCTTGTCCGCGACGTTGTATTTGCGCGATATTTCGGCGCGTCGCTGATCATGGACGCATTTCTCGTCGCCAATCGCATTCCGAATATGCTGCGGCGCTTCTTCGCTGAAGGTGCATTTTCGCAGGGGTTTGTCCCGGTCATGGCCCGATATCGGGAAAAGCAGAGCCATGAGGACGCGCGCGAGTTCGTTAA
>PVMS01137636.1_pt1 | contig 11140 bp, 11 predicted proteins | sample 1853461 | NCBI WGS metagenome assembly PVMS01 (sample SAMN08582032, study PRJNA380276) | Marine sediment metagenome, whole genome shotgun sequencing project. | isolation source: ocean sediment barecode stripped | collected 2017
CCTGTCAGCAAATAAATCAGTTCACTGCAAAATCGGCGGATCATTTTCCGTTGATCAACCATGCCTCCTTTGTATCTTTTACCAAGCAGCATTTGCTCTTTAAACGTGTCATACAACCTAAGTTCTAACTCAAGATGGTTGTCTTCGATCACCACACCGCCGGTCACTAGAAGTTCTGCGCCAATACTGGTCCAGTTGTGGAATTTGACATCGGACAAAGGTGCCCCATTCTGCGGATCTAAGAGAAAGGCATCACGATCCATGATCTTGAAATAACCGGTAAATTCCAGCGTGCTTGAAAGCAAATCAGACGCCTCTTTTGATAATTTAGCTGATGCATTGTCAAAAGACATCGTTTTAAATACAGGAATGGCTATTGGAATTTTCCTTAAAAACGGATTAGTTATATCAATATAGTCGTAGTCATCTCGGCACAGCCCAACGCCCATGAATAAATTCGTTGCTACTATCAGACATATTACCGTTTTTAAATATACTTTCATTGCTGTCATCTTTTTTCGATGGATAACTTAAAATCTTAAGTTTCGCACCCTAATCTTGATCGCAAACCACGCCACAAATCGGCTGGATAATATTTTGCCTTTAAAAAAACATGATCCAGCCTTGTCGTAGCCCCGTCTATTGTAAGCGTTCAGAGTGTGAAACTTGAGTTGATCATTCCACTCCTTTTGGTGTAAACCTCAGGCCCATAGTCATATACGGTTTTCTGATGCCCGACGGATGCGGTTTCACCGGATTCGATTTCATAATTGCTTTTTTGGCAGAATCATCTAAGTATTTGTTGCCCGATCTTTTATCAAACCATATATCTCTTATCTCTCCGCTCGGCATCACTGTAAATGCCAGTTCAGCCACAAGATCCGTGCGCTCTCCGGCTAACTGCTCGGAAAACGCCCAGTTTTTTTCAATCTGAAGAGCAATATCATGCTGATATATTACAATTAACTCCAAAACCTGTTTGCCGCCAGCACCTTCCAGCGCTCTTGAATTTGCTTCACCCGGATGCTTTTTTTGCTCTGCAATCCCGTTCTTTTCAACTTGATCTCTTAAACGATCAATGGCTCGTGTGATTTGATCGGGCCTGGACGCTTCAACTCTTTTTTCAATCTTGTCTACAGCGCTTTTTACCACTTTGGCAGTTTTAAATGTCTTTTTTTTAAGAGACCGTTTCGGCTTTTTTGTTTTTTTCCGGACGGATATGGCTTCGGAGGGTTTTTGGGCTGCTACAGGAATCGCTTTAGCAGTGGGTGTTGATCTTTTTTTTTGGGTTGTTGCTTGTTTTTCAGGTTCGATGGACGGCTTATCATAAGGCGTCGGACCTTTTTCAAGCGCTGACAATGTAACGATGCTGACGTTGATAAAGGAAGGCGGCGACTTTCTATCCCATGCGCGATTTGGAAAAAAAATGAAGATCGCAAATAGAAGCAGATGGCATATGCCGGAAACAGCAAAAGTTAAAAATAAGGTCTTACGGTCGCCCTCAACTCCTTGGAGCCGATAAGCATAAGGGTCTGCAATTCCTTTCATCAGCCTCCTATTTTTTGCGCGTTTCTTTTTTCTTAAGGTCCGCCGGTTCTGTCACCATGCCTAATTTTTCAACACCAGCCGCTTTGATCTCAGACATAATGTTGACGACAACTCCGTAAGATATATTCTTATCCGCCCGAAGATAGACTTCCCGATGTTCACGCCCTTCTAAAATTTTACGCAGCTTCTCTTGTAAAAAATCGAGTGTAATTTGATAGTCGTTAATAAATATTTGGTTTTTATTGTTGATCGTGATAATCAGGTGCTCTTTGGATGAAGGCAGCTGTTGTGAAGTTGTTTCCGGCAGCGCAACGTCGACACCTTGCATCATCATCGGTGCCGTGACCATAAAAATGATCAGAAGCACGAGCATAACATCAACAAACGGTGTGACATTAATATCGGACATTAATTGATCACTGTTACCCCCGAACATCATCTCAATGACACTCCCGAGACCTTTGAAAAACATCCCCTTTTGCCCAATCCCGGCGTCAGACTCAAATTTTAATCCTCGAAATACTCAATGTATGTCTGTGGTTAAAATTTTCGTCTTCCTTGGCCTTGAACAAAATTGAACATTTTTCAAAGGTCTCACTTCTTTATTTAATAATACTTCGTTCAATAATATTTAAAAAATCCGCGGAAAAGTTTTGCAGTTCAGATTCGATGATTCTAATTTTATACATAAAATGATTAAAAGCAATAACAGCAGGTATAGCAGCCGCTAATCCGGCCGCTGTTGCAATGAGTGCTTCAGAAATGCCTGGCGCTACCACGGCCAGGCTGGCTGATCCTTTTATCCCGATACCATGAAAAGAATTCATGATGCCCCAAACGGTTCCGAATAGGCCTATAAAAGGGGTGGTGTTTCCGGTTGTTGCTAGAAAGGGGACCATTCGTGTCATGCGCGTGGTTTCGGTGTTGATGGCTCGGCGCAAGGATCTTTTTACAGTATCGATCCCAGCAAATCTTGCCTTTAAAGAGGCTTTTGCCACCCCATGCGGTTTTGATGTCTCAGGCGTTGTAGAACCGCCGGACGGGCTCAATTTTCTAAGTTCCATGTATCCGACACGGAAAACTCTTGCGATCGGGCTTCCCTTGAGCTGTTTTGCTTTGTTGAAAGCATCGGATAGGTCTCTGCTTTTCCAAAAAAAATCAATGAAAATGGCGGATTCATAAAATGCTCTTTTGATATAGCGATATTTCATTATCATGATTGTCCATGATGCGATGGAAAAAAAAAGCAACAGTGCCAGCACGAATTGAACCATAAGGCCGGCATTCAATACGATGTTTATTATATCCACCCTCGTGGGATCCATAAAACAGCTCCGAGTTTATACGTGCATAAAAACCATACTTGATTTGTAATCGTAATATAAAATTTCAAATAAAGCAAAAAATGTATTTAAAATTTGAATTCAATTAGGGCTGTACCCTAATTGAGCGCTCAATTTAGGGTTGTAACTATATGAACCTGTATATGGTGTCAAGAAATTTGGTTGTTCTTTACCCAACTGCTGACTTTGGTGTTGCTTTTGAAACTTGCTACAAGTACACAGAAAAGGCTGACGAACCCGCCGATTTTTTTATTGTTTGTAGAAAACCGGGTGCTTTGCACCCGGCTACAAACGCAACGATTAAATCACTAACGTGACTAAGGAGTTGTTATGAAAAATATCGTTAACTTTCTATTTAGGGCAAAAATATTGAAAGAAATTCCCAGGTCAGGATATCAATTCCTTGGCGTGGGGGAAGAGTCGGTGGCTGAGCACACATTCAGTACATCAATCATTGCCTATGTCATGTCTCAATTGGAACCCGATGCCAATGCCCTCAAGCTCATAACCATGTGTTTGTTACACGATCTTCCGGAGGCGACAATTGGCGATCTTAACTATGTGCAAAAACAATATGTGACTGCAGATGAAAACAGCGCTGTAAAAGATATGACCGAAAATCTGCCGTTTGGAACGTTTTTTGCCGATTTGATAAACGAATTTAATAAAGGTGAGTCGATTGAGGCCAAACTCGCGAGGGATGCCGATCAAATTGCACTTATTCTCGACTTAAAAGCGCTTTCTGACATCGGTTATCATTCTCCCAAAAAATGGTTGCCTTTTGCGTTAAAACGCCTTGATACCGAAATAGGCCGAAATCTTGCCGAAAGCATTATGGCAACAGATTGGGATGAATGGTGGCTTGAGAATTATGTTGACAGGCCCCATGGAAAAAAATAAAAATCAACATTTTATTCGATTCGGTATTTTGGAGGAAAAGATGAATTGGTTAACAAGTACGTTATGGTCTTCTGTCGGGAAAAAGCTGATGATGGCAGTCACCGGCCTCGGGTTCTGCGTATTCCTGGTCGCACATCTTGCTGGAAATCTAACCCTTTATGCGGGTAAAGACGCGTTTAACGCTTATGCAGAGCATTTACATTCGTTGGGCCCGTTACTCACAATTGCAGAGATCGGACTCTTATTTTTTGCCGTTGTACATGTTTCGACCGGCGCAACGCTTTTCTACCAAAACTTTAAAGCAAGACCCGTCAGATATTCTGTCAATAAAAGAGCGGGAGGACGTACGATTGGCTCTGAAACCATGCCGTATACAGGTTTTGTGTTGCTTTTATTTGTTATTTTCCACCTTGCCAACTTTCATTTCGCAGATAAAACGAATACGACCATTTTCCAAATCGTATCGAGCGCATTCGCAAAACCTGGATATGTATTTATCTATATTGTTGCAATGATCATTGCAGCCATTCATGTAAGTCATGGATTTTGGAGTGCATTTCAAACGATAGGAGCCAGTCATCCGAAATACATGCCCTATATCAAGGGTGCTAGCATTATATTCAGCCTTGCTGTAGGGATCGGTTTTGGATGTGTTCCAATATTTGTCGCGCTTATGGCATAAACTGTTTTAGTTTCTTTTTACTTGGCGTGCTTATGGTAGGTGGCATCTTAACATTTCGATTTTAGAACCTCGCTAACCAGGAGAGAAACATGCGACTAGATGCAAAAATTCCGGGCGGTCCGCTTACTGCAAAATGGGATCGACACCGTTTTGAACTCAAACTTGTCAATCCTGCCAATAAAAGGAATTTTGACGTCATCGTAGTGGGAACAGGCCTTGCCGGCGGAAGTGCATCAGCATCGCTTGCCGAGCTTGGGTATAATGTTAAGACATTCTGTGTCCAGGACAGCCCCCGGCGTGCCCACAGTATTGCCGCTCAGGGAGGCATTAATGCCGCAAAGAATTATAAGAATGAAGGGGACAGTATCTGGCGTCTTTTTTACGATACCATAAAGGGTGGTGATTTTAGAGCCAGGGAGGCAAATGTATACCGTCTTGCTCAAGTCAGCAACAATATCATCGATCAATGTGTTTCCCAAGGGGTACCATTTGCAAGGGATTACGGAGGGCTGCTTGCAAACCGATCATTCGGAGGAGCCCAAGTTTCAAGAACGTTCTATGCAAGAGGTCAGACCGGACAACAACTTCTGTTGGGCGCATACAGTGCTTTGATGCGCCAGGTTGCGGATGGGCAAGTCACTATATTTCCCCGAAGGGAAATGCTCGATATCGTTGTGATCAACGGGCAAGCCAGAGGAATTGTTGTCAGAAATCTGATTACCGGAGAAATTGAAACCCACTCTGCTCATGCGGTTGTTTTGAGTACCGGCGGGTATGCCAACACTTTTTTTCTGTCCACAAACGCTATGGGATGTAATGTTTCAGCGATCTTCAAAGCATATAAAAAAGGGGCTGGATTTTCCAATCCCTGTTTTACCCAGATTCATCCCACCTGTATTCCGGTACACGGCACCTATCAATCCAAATTAACCCTGATGAGTGAGAGCTTAAGAAATGACGGACGTGTCTGGGTTCCAAAGAATCCTGGAGATAAACGTTCGCCCCGTCAGATACCTGAATCTGAGAGAGATTATTACCTTGAAAGGAAATACCCTAGTTTTGGCAATTTGGTTCCTCGAGATGTGGCATCTCGAAATTCTAAACATCAATGTGATCAAGGCAAAGGCGTTGGAGATACGGGGCTGGCGGTTTATCTGGATTTTGCTGACGCTATCAAGCGTGATGGCAAAAGTGTCATAGAGCAAAAATATGGTAATCTTTTTGCGATGTATGAAAAGATTACTGCCGAAGATCCTTATGAACACCGATGATGATCTATCCGGCAGTGCATTACACAATGGGGGGGTTGTATGTCGATTACAACTTGATGAGCACCATTGACGGTCTTTTTGTTTTGGGTGAAGCCAACTTTTCAGACCACGGAGCCAATCGTTTAGGGGCCAGCGCCCTGATGCAGGGACTGGCAGACGGGTATTTCATCATACCTTACACGATCGGCGGATATCTCGCCGGGACACCCTTGCCTGAAATAAATACAAGCCGTCAAGCTTTTTTAGACGCAGCCCAAACCGCAAAAGACAGCGCCACAAAGCTTCTGTCTATAAACGGAAACCGGACCGTCGATTACTATCATAGAAGACTCGGGCTGATTATGTGGGACTATTGTGGCATGACAAGAAACGATCATGGATTGATGATGGCTCGAAAGATGATACAGGAACTTAGGGAAGAATTTTGGGAAAATGTCATCGTCCCGGGTGCCAATGAAGAATTTAATCAAAGCCTCGAACGGGCGGGTCGTGTTGCGGACTTTCTTGAATTTGGAGAACTCATGATCATCGATGCACTGGCCCGGAAGGAATCCTGCGGGTGCCATTTCAATGAAGCCTACCAAACAGAGGAAAATGAAGCCAAAAGAGATGATGATAATTTTAAATATGTCGCCACTTGGGAATTTAAAGGTGACGAGAAGGAACCTGTGCTTCATAAAGAACATCTTGCCTTTGAAAACGTCGAATTAACACAAAGGAGTTACAAGTGACAAAGACCATCAATTTAACGTTAAAAATTTGGCGTCAGAAAGGATTCGATACAAAGGGGCAACTTGAAACTTATCATGCCGGTAACATTTCTATTGACATGTCTTTTTTAGAGATGATCGACATCATCAATGAACAACTCACCCTTGACGGTAAGAATCCGATCTCTTTTGATCATGATTGCAGAGAAGGTATTTGCGGGATGTGCGGTGCCGTGGTCAACGGCCGTCCCCATGGATCTGAAAAGGGCACAACGCTTTGCCAGCTTCATATGAGGCATTTCTCAGACGGAGATACCGTCGTCATAGAACCATGGCGATCAAAGGCTTTTCCGGTGATAAAGGATCTGGCGGTAGATCGAAGTGCTATGGATCAAATCATTCAAGCCGGTGGTTACATATCCGTCAATACAGGAGGAGCACCAGAGGCAAATACGATTCCCATACCTCAGGAAACAGCGGAAATTGCAATGGATGCCGCGGCTTGTATCGGATGCGGGGCTTGTGTTGCCTCGTGTCCCAATGCATCGGCCATGCTGTTTACAGGTGCCAAGATCTCTCACCTGGCACTCTTGCCTCAGGGAAAACCTGAAGCAGCCAAACGTGCTTTAGCAATGGTCTCTAAAATGGATGGGCTTGGTTTTGGAAATTGTGCCAACGAAAGAGAGTGCGAAGCAGAATGCCCCAAGGAAATCTCCATTACCAATATTGCCCGACTAAACCGTGAATTCATTAAGGCAGGATTTTTTTCATCCATCATGTAGCCCACACAAACGATTAACCCTCCCTGGCAAACCTTGGGCGAGCCGGCGGCTGCAATTAAAAAGCCTCCGACTTGTGCAAAATTCAGGTTACGCGAAAATGGATATCCTCTGAACGCCTATGAGCTAGGGTTGCAGATTAAAAAATGAGGTGGTTATGAGTCAACTATTTACTTTTTTTGACAGAATCTCGGCAACACTGGGTATCAACGTCATATATATCCACTCGCTATTTAAAGCGCTACTTGCCGTCATTGCGACATATGTTGTTTGGGTTGTGTTAAAGCGCGTTGTTTCATCTTTTGAGAAAAAAACAAAATCATCCGAATTCATCCAAACCAACATGGAAATTTTCAACATTACCCGCAGGGCGCTTCTATATAGCCTTTTACTCGTTAGCGGCACTTATCTGATCAGACTTTTCCATATCTTTCTTGTTGAAAAAATTTTCCATGCAGCCTTGATTATCGTTCTTGTAGCACCTGTAAAAGATCTACTATTAATATTGGTCGTATACTTGGAAAGAAATATCGCACATAAGACAGAAACCAAAACCGACGATATTATTTTTGATCTTTTAAATAAATTTTTAGGGGCCATTATCTATGCCATCGCTATTATTTTGGCCCTTGACGTTCTGGGGGTCAATGTCATGCCTTTTATCGCCGGAGCAGGTGTTGCAGGTATTGCCGTCGGCTTTGCAGCCAAAGACACCCTGTCCAACCTAATTGCCGGCGTGCTGCTTATTATCGATCGACCATTTGAAATAGGTGACCGGATCGAAGTGTGGAGTGCTCCTGCCGGAAGTGCTACATGGGGGGATGTTATCGATATCGGCCTTCGAGCCACAAAAATCAAAACAACCGATAATATTATTATCATCATACCCAATAATGAAATCATGAAACGGGATATCGTCAACTATACCATTATTTCGACCAAAATTAGGGTTCGAATCAATATTGGCATCGGTTACGACGCGGATATTGATAAAGCAAAAGATTTAATTGTCGAGGTGGCAGCGTCCGCAGACTGGATCTCAAAAGAACCGCCCCCCGTCGTTGTGGTAAAAAATTTCGGAGAGTCTTCTGTAGACCTTCAATTGCGTGTTTGGATTAAGAATGCGAGAAAACGAATGGATACCATTTCCTATATAACAGACAAAGTAAAGGGAGCATTCGATAAAGGTGGAATTGAAATACCTTATCCCAAAAGAGATATTACCATTACCAATAAATTGCCTCCGGAGACGGTGAATCAGAAACAGTAAATAAAATGTCTTGATTTGATAAAAATTTGAAGCTATTATCAACAATTTATATTTTCCCTGTGTAAAATTGAGTCAACAGTTATCATATGAAGCTTACCATACATGAAATCGCTCAAAGCCTTTATTTACCCTTGGGTACGGTAAGGCGCTGGATACGTCAAGGAAGAATTCCGATACATAAAAACGGGAGTGATTTTGTATTTAACGAAGCCATTTTGAGTAAATGGGCTTCAGCACATAATCTAGCCTTTTCACCACCCAAAAAAGGTCCGGAAAAGCAACGAGATCCTGAATTGGAAAACCTTTTTTCGGCCATAAAGCGTGGTGGTGTATTTTTCGATGTACAGGGAGATGATGTCGCTTCAACGCTTAAAGCTGCCGTAGAGAATATTAATGTTTTAAATAACCACTCAAAAGAAAATCTTTACCAAAGACTACTCGAAAGAGAAAACCTCACATCGACCGGTATTGGCAAAGGTGTTGCCATTCCGCACCCTCGCAGCTTTTTGTCAGAAGCCGATTGTCGACCTTTTATAACCACCTGTTTTCTCGAAAAACCCACAGACTTTGCAGCGCTGGACAACAAGCCCGTCTTTGTTATGTTCATTCTTTTATGCCCATCCGTAAAGAGTCACCTCCATCTTCTTTCAAGGCTTGCGTTTTGTATTCGTGACGATTCATTTGTAGATTTTTTGAAAACTTTTCCGAGCTCTGATAAGCTTTTGCTAAAAATCGCCGATTTTGAGGAGCAGCTCGACAGAACCGATCAATACTAGGTGTTGGTAATATGCGCATTTTTACATCATGGCGCTATCCCGCAAGCTGGAAGTTTTTCCGTTTAGACGATCGTCTTTTGCTCATATTAATGGCTGTCATTGTAGGTTTATGTAGTGGATTGGCTGCGTTAGCACTTAACTGGTCGCTCATCGCCATGTTTGACTGGGTTCACCAGTATCATCATCTCTGGTGGTCATTTGTGCTGCCGGCTATAGGCGCAGCCCTTTCCTCACTCTTTTTAGAAAAAATTGTCGTTGAGGGAGCTGGGCATGGGGTGCCGGAGGTTATTTACAGCGTATCACGATATGGAGGCCTGTTGCGTTTTCGTTCAAGCTATTCCAGGCTGATATCCAGCTGCCTTACCATTGGTAGTGGAGGATCAGCAGGACCTGAAGCACCGGTCGTTATGAGCGGAGCGGCCATAGGGTCAAATATCGCAAGATACTTTTCCTTAAATGATCGTCAACGGGTGACCCTTGTCGGTTGTGGTGCTGCAGGAGCGATATCTTCAATATTCAATGCGCCAATAGCCGGTATGGTATTCTCCATTGAGGTGATTCTCGGAGAATGGAAATCTGTTAACATTATTCCGATTGCCATTGCCTCCGTAGCGGGAGCTGAAATCAGCCGAATACTTCAGGGAAACCAGATTATTTTCAGCCACCTTCAATTCAATATCGACCTTCTGGATATTTTTGCCTGCCTTGGCTTGGCTCTATTGGCGGCTGTTGCTTCTATTATGCTGACACGTATGCTGAGATCCATGCATGGTATATCAAACAAAATATCAGCGCCAATCTGGGTGCGTGCTGCCGCAGGCGGTTGTGCGGTCGGTATTATCGGTCTTTTTCTCCCTGTTGTTCTTGGCGAAGGCTACCACGCCGTGCAAACGATGATCGGAGGCACCTTTTCTCAAGGACTTGCATTGGTTGCACTTGCTACACTTGCCAAGATAGTTGCGACATCATTGACACTCGGCTGGGGTGGATCCGGCGGTATATTTGCTCCCTGTCTTGTTATTGGAAGTCTTGTCGGGCTAACATATCATCAATGTCTTATTTTATTTTGGCCTTCTATATCATGGGTCAACGAAGGATGTTTTGCACTGCTCGGTATGGCAGGACTGATTAGTGGGATGCTCCAAGCACCACTTACCGGTATTTTCCTTATTGTTGAAATTACCGGAGGATATGAGGTTATTTTGCCGTTAATCATCGTTTCGGCGATTTCCACGACATTGTGCCATTATATTGAACCCGCCTCCTTTTACCTTAAAGAGCTTGTTGAACGTGGACACCTTTTGAGGCCCGGAACCGATGCCAGAGTTTTGTCGGATCTAAACGTGAGGGAAGTTATCGAGAAGGACTGCATTACCGTAAAGCAGAATATGTTGCTCCGTGATTTTATTAACATTGTAAAAATATCACCCAGAAACTATTTCCCCGTTGAGGATGAAAAGACTGATAACTTTTTAGGGATAATCCATTTAGATGACATCAGGGCGTATCTTTTCAATCCAGACATGTATGATGTGGTTATTTTAGGACAAATCATGGATACTCAAGTTGACGTCGTTCATCCTGACGATGATCTGTCCGAAGTTCTCCGCAAAATGGATACCCATCACCTGTTTTCAATGCCGGTTGTCTCAAATAACAAGTTCATCGGTTTGATTTCAAAGGCAAGCATACTTGATCAATATCGCAAAGAACTGGTTGTTCAGACCAGCCAGTAAAGAATCCTGGCCTAAAGGCCTCCGATTTTTTATGACCCAATGAAAGGAGATGTAAATGGAAGCTCAACTGTTTCATATTTTTAGAAACAATCCTCTTGGGCGAGAAACTCTGCTTCAATCCATCG
>PVMS01145876.1_pt1 | contig 11139 bp, 12 predicted proteins | sample 1853461 | NCBI WGS metagenome assembly PVMS01 (sample SAMN08582032, study PRJNA380276) | Marine sediment metagenome, whole genome shotgun sequencing project. | isolation source: ocean sediment barecode stripped | collected 2017
CTAGTTGCGGGCGAGCTCGGTGTCGATCAGCTCGAAGAAGGCCTCTTTGGGGCGGGCGCCGGAGAGCATCACGCCGTTCACGAAGAAGGCGGGAGTGCCGGTGACGCCGGCGGCGCGTCCCTCCTCGATGTCTCTCGCCACCTGGTCGGAGAAGCGTCCCTCGTCGATGCAGGCCTCGAAGGCGGCCTTGTCGAGCCCGACCTGCTCTGCGTAGGAGACGAGCTGCTCGTCCTCGAGCGCCCGGGCGTTCTCGAACAGCACGTCGTGGTAGGGCCAGAACTTGCCTTGGTCGTCGGCGCAGAGGGCGGCCTCGGCCGCAGGCGTGGCCCGCGAGTGGTTGCCCAGCGGAAAGTTGCGGTAGACGATCCGCACGTCGTTGGGGTAGCGCTCCTCGATGGCTTCGAGGGTCGGGATCACGCGCTGGCAGTAGGGGCACTGGAAGTCGCTGAACTCGATGATGGTCACCCTGGCGCCATCGGCGCCCCGGGAGGGGCCGATGGCCGCCACCTCGATGCGAGGCGGCTCGAGCAGGATCTCGACCGAGGCCGCCTGGCTCAGGCGATCGACGGCGTCGGCCTCGCGCCGGCTCGCGAGGAAGTCGAGGATCTGTCCCTTCACCTCCTCGAACGTCGCTTGGCCGCGCCGGGCCTCGCTCTCGTTGTAGAAGGCCTGCGCCTCCTCCTCGCTGACCGGCCCCATGGCCTCCAGCTCGGCGGCGATCAGCGCCTCCGGCGTCGTGCCGCGACTCTCCGCGACCACCTCCAGGACCCGCTCGTTCAGCATTGCCTGGAGGGTCTGGTTTCGGAGCTCGTACAGCTTGCTCGGTGTGCCCGCCCGCGCGTTGAAGAGCTCTTCCCGCGCCCGGGCGTCAATCTCGTCGGTGGTGATCGCCACCCCGTCGATGCGCGCGGCCACCTCGCCGCTTGCCGGACCGTCCGGGGCGCCGGTCCCGCCGTCGTTGCCCGGCTGGCAGGCCAGGCCGAGCAGGGAGACGGCCGTGAGCGCCACCGAAAGGAGAATCCGCAGATGCATGTCGTTCCTCGCTCCAGGGGAGGCGGTAGTCTAGCCTTGGCTCTGGTGGTTGCCCCCAGCAATGATGCGACGCCGGCGGTGCGCACTGCGATCGTCGGCTTCCGGCTTCCGTTCGAGGGGCTCGCGATGTTGTGGCGCGAGCGCAGCCTCTGGCCTCTGGCGGCGGTTCCGATCCTGCTCTCGCTGCTGGCCGTGAGCGCCGCCGTGGCGGCCGTGGTCGGGTGGGCCCCCGAGCTCTTCGCGTGGGCGACGGCGTGGATGCCCGAGCTCGCGGTGGAGCGCTGGTACCAGTGGCTGTGGGTCGGGCCGGCGCGCGTGGTGCTGGTGGCGGTGGGCTCGCTGCTCTTCCTCGCGTTGGCGGGAGCGTGCGTGGTGGCGGCCTACCTGCTGGCGAGCCTCGTTGCGTCCCCCTTCCTCGACGCCCTGGCGGTGCGCGTGGAACGGCTCGCGACCGGCGGAGTGTTCGATGTGACGCAGTCTGGCGTCACCGGGACGGTGCGGGAGGGTCTCCGCGCCCTGCGCGGCGAGGCGCGGCGCATGGCCCTGTTCCTGGCAGTCGTGGCGCCGCTGGCGCTGCTGGGGTGGTTGATCCCGGGCGGCCAGCTGTTGACCGGGCCGGCGATCATCGTCGTTACGGTCTTCTTCCTGCCCCTCGACTACGCGGGCTACACCCTCGACCGCCGCCACGTCGACTTCGCGGCGCGCCGGCGATGGCTGTTGCGCCGGCGGAGTCCGGCGCTGGGCTTCGGCGGCGCCGCCTTCCTCACCTGCCTGCTGCCGGGGCTGAACTTCCTGGCCATGCCGGTGCTGGTCGTCGCCGGAACGCTGCTGGTGCTGCGCCACGGACCGGAGGAGCCAGGCGGAGCGGGCGGGCCCGGGCTCAGGAATGGCCCGGAAGATCGAGGTGGCGGCGGATGAATTGCCACATGGTCTTGAAGGCCACGCCGGGGAGATCCAGGTGGCCGGAGTCGAACCACGCGATCTCCTTGGGGTCGCGGGCCGCCGCGTAGAGCGCTTCGGTGGAGGCGCGCGGGATCGTCTCGTCCCGGGTGGCGTTGACGAAGAGGACGGGGCGCGGCGCGATGCGGTGGACGTAGCGGGCGGGGTCGGACGACGGACCGCCGAATCCGCCGCCGCCCAGGGCGAGCGCCGCCGCCCGCGGGCGGGGATCGTGGGCGACGTAGGTGGCGCCGACGATCGAGCCGAGCGAGAGGCCTGCGAACACCACCCGCTCGGTGTCCACCTGCGGCAGCTCCCTGCCCGCGTCCACCAGCCGGCGCAGGTCTCGCACCGCCTGGGTGACGAACTCGTCGAGGATCGTGCGCCCCGCTGGAGTGGGCCGGCCTTCGAGCCCGAGCGCCCCGAGCAACAGCCCGGTCAGCTTGTCGTTGCGCCGCTCGCCGTGCAGCGGGAGGTCGATGCTGGCCACGGCGGCGCCCGCACGAGCCCACGGCGCCGCGACCGGCAGCATGTACTCCGCGTCCTTCGAGCCGCGCGCCCCGTGCTGGAGGATGACCAGCGGGAAGGGGCCGTCGCCATCGGGCGGGAGCAGCAGCCGGCCCGGAACCCGGGCGCCGCGGCTCGAGTACTCGAAGGCGTGCAGGCGCAGGCCGGCGGTCCCCGGCGGCGCTTCGATCGCGCGCTGCCACAGGCCGAGCGGCTCGCCGGGCTCGCTCTCGAATCGGGCGTCGGAGGTCACGGGCGCGGATTCTAACCGTCCCGTGGGCCGCTGCGCACGGGGTTTGCGAGGGCTAACCCGCCAGCAGGAGCTTCCGCGCCCGATAGAGGTTCGACTTCACCGCGTCCTCGCTCTTCTGGAGCGTGCGGGCGATCTCCTGGATCGGGCGATGGCTCAGGTGGTGCAGCTCGAACAGACGTCGCTGCTCGGGTGTGAGCGTCTCCCGGGCGACCCGCTCCAGCTGCTTCACCCGCTCGCCGTACTCGAGGACCTCCAGCGGCGTGGGCTCGCGGCGGACCATCGGCATCGTGGCGTCGATCGTCTTCGGGTCTTCGTGGTAGCCCTCGAGCGGAACCGTCGCGTGGTACTTGCGCTTGAAGCGCGAGGCGATCGTCCGCCGGCTGATGCCGAGCACCCAGGCGCCGAAGGGCGCCTCGCCGCGGTAGGACTCGATCGACGAGAAGACCGCGATGAAGACCTCCTGGACGGTGTCTTCGACGTCCGCGCGGTTGTTGAGCCGCCTCTGCACGAACCGGAAAACGCGGGGGAAGTAGCGATCGTAGAGCACGCTGAAGGCGTCCTCGTCCCCCGCCCGGACCTTCTCGATCAGGTCTGCGTCCGTGACCGGTTCGGTCGCCAACGCCTGCTGTTCAACTGCCATCCCATCCATCCCCTGGTACGCCTGCCCGCCTCTACGTGGCTCCAATTAGAAGCCTTCCCCTGATGGTGGAAGTGACCGTGCGTGGGAAGCAGGTGTCAAAAAATGTCACCGACAGGCGAAAAAAATCTGTCGGCAGCATCGAATTGGGTGTAAAAACACCCGAAACTGGCCGGGGGGCCGGTTTCTAATCGAATTCCGAGCGCTCGGCCGGGCTGAGGCCCAGATCCGCGTCGCTGAGGCCGGTCCGGAAGGGGGCCGACTCGGGGGCCGGGCTCGGCCGGGGCGCCGGGGAGGCGGTGCCGTCGGCGACCGGCTCGAGGAGCGTCTCGACGCCGGCGCCGTTTCGGACGCAGCGATAGACCGTGAGCTGCGGCGCCGACTCACCCAGCGAGCGCACCGCGGCCCGGGTCTCCGCGGAGAAGCCCGGGGACATCAGGATGAGGCCGATGCCCGCCTCGGGCCGGATGCCGAGCGCCGGGGCCAGCTGCAGCCAATCGCGCAGCCGGTCCGCGACCCAGGCCCGTTGGGCCAGGGCGCGCGCAAACAGCGCGAGTCCGCCGTCGTCCTCGCCCACCATCACCAGCGTCGCGCGGCCCTCGCTGTCGACACCGACGAAGTCGATGCGCGAATCGGCCCCCAGGATCCCCTCAGCCAGCAGCTGCAGGCCCGGCATCGCCTCGGGCAGCCGCAGGCGCAGCAGGCGCAGCAGCTCGTTGCGATGCGGAGGAGTGGTGAGACTGAGATCAGGCAATGGCGAGAACCCGCGCGTCCTCCAGCACCAGCCTGGCTACGTCGCGCAGCGCCCGGGCCGCACGCGATTGCGGATGTTCGATGCCGATCGGTCGCCGAGACACGATAGCGCGGTAGACGTGCAGGTCGTCGACGAGCAGTCCGTAGCTCACCAGATCGTGATGGAGATGTCGTGCGGATGCCTTCGCGACGCGATGGAAGGCGTGCTCGGCCTCGGCGACGCGTCGCGCACCGTGGATCGTGACCCCGAGCCGCGGGCGATCAGCCCCGGCGAGCACGCGCTTCGCGAGCCCGTAGGTCTCCATCAGGTCCTGGGGCTCCGGCGACGCAAACAGCAGCAGCCAGCGCAGCAGAGCGCGTCCGTCGCGAGCACCGGCGCCCAGCCACGCCGGCGGCACGCGCACCAGCACGACGCCGCCGTCGGCGCTGTCGGCCGCCCGGGACACGGCCACGTCCAGGGCGGCGCGGTTGAGCTCGGCCAGGCTGCCGGCGTCCGAGAGGACCACCTCGGCGCCGACGGGTCCCGGTCCGGCCTCGGGCCAGAGCGGCGACGGCTCGCTCTCGCGCGGCGCCAGCAGGGTCGCCTGGCCGCCGAGGCGCGCGATCTCGACGACGAGGTTCCAGGCGAAGGCGGCCCGCACCACGTCGTGGTCGCCGATCGGCACGGAGAGGATCGGCAGGGCCGCGGGTCGCGGCGGCGCGTTGCGGGTCCCGCTGGGCGGGGGCACTGCCGTGGCAGTGACCTCGCGCGCGCCGTCGCGTTCTTTCCGGCGCACGGCGCCCGGCAGGAAATAGTCGGCTACGTCGCCGAGATCGCGGGGCACGTCTAGCGGACGACGAGGACCGAGCTCCGGCCCACCTCGTTCTGCGCGAACTCCGGATTCTCCGGGTCTTCGCGCCACTCGCCGTCGACGACGTAGCGGTACTGGTAGGTGCCGGGCGGAAGATGGAGGATCTTCGTCCACACGCGCGTGTTTCCCTCCGCTTCGATCAGGGAGCGGACCCCCTTGTCGGGGACCCAGCCGTTGAAGTCCCCGGCGATCCGCACGTCGCTGGCGCCGGAGTCACGGTAGCGCACGACCACTTCGCGGGGCGCCTCGTCGAGGGACGGGATCGCGTCGTCCTGAAGCAGGCCCAGGGCCTCGAGCTCGACGGCAAGGGCGCCGTAGTCGATCGCCCCGTTGGCCGAGCGCGCCATCTTGATGATCGGGACGCCGCGGGCTGCGGCCTCCCGCAGCTTCACGTTCGAGCGGATCACGGTGTCGAAGCACAGATCGTTGAAGCGCTCGCGGATCGCCGAGAGCGTCTGCCGCGCGTAGCGCGTGCGGCCGTCGTAGAGAGTCGGCAGCACGCGCACGTTCAGGTCGTGCCCGATGCGCTCGACCAGCAGGCCGATCGTCTCCAGCAGCTTCTCGACCCCGTGCATGGCGAACGGGCTCGTTTCGAGCGGCACGATCACCTCGCCGGCGGCCCGCAGGGCGTTGAAGGTGAGGAGCCCCACGGCCGGCGGGCAGTCGATGAGCACGTAGTCGTAGCTGTCGCCGATCGTCTCCAGCGCCAGGGCCAGTCGCTCGGTGCGCGTCTCCACGGGCTCCGCGGCCAGGCGCTGCTCCAGGGCGGACAGCACGATGCCCGAGGGCGCCACGTCCAGATTCTCGCTCACGTCGACGATCACTTCGTCGAGCCGGGCGACGCCGCCGGGCTCGGCCAGCACCTCGTAGAGGTTCTCGTCCAGCTCCTCCGGGTCGACGCCGAGCGCGAGTGTCGTGTGGGCCTGGGGGTCGAGGTCCACCAGCAGGACGCGGTGTCCATCGGCCGCCAGGCAGCCACCCAGGTTGACGGTGGTCGTGGTCTTCCCGCAGCCACCCTTCTGGTTGACGATCGCGATTACACGCATGGGTTCTCCCCGCTGGCCTGGGCACGCAAGGCGCCCACCCGATCACCCGGACCGGGGCAGCTTGCCGACACGACGACCTCGAGCCCGCGCAGACGGACCCTGGGAGGAGGCAGTGCGCTCACGCGGTACGTCGTCGCCCCCGCGAGCGTCGGATCGAGCGCGGCTTCGGGCGCGCGGGCAGAGCCTCCACGGAGCTGCGCCAATCCTCGACCTCGCGCTGGAAGTGCGCGACCTCGAAGATCCACTCCTGCCCGGATCCCACCTCGAAGGCGGATCCGTCTTGGATGGCCAGCACCACGTCGCCGGTGGCCACGAGAACCAGCTCGGCCAGGGGCCGTTGCACGTTGGGGAGCACCTGACGCAGTGCGCCGATGGACTTGCGGATCCGCTGGACCGAGACGCCGGCATCGATCAAACGCTTCGCGGCCTTCAGGGTGACCAGATCCTCGAAGCTGTAGCGGCCGTGCCCCCCCCTGGGGTGTGCGCGCTGGGAGCGACGCGGTCCGTCTGGGCCCAGTACTGCAGCTGGCGCCTCGAGATACCCAAGAGCTCCATCACCTCGCTGGTGCGGAAGTACTCGCGATCGGGTGCGGCGGCTGAGGCCATCTGTCCTGAACCCCCCCTTCGGGTCCCAGTCCACGGGAGCGTAGGGTTCCGAATCCACCGGAGTCAACCCAGAACACGAGGAAATTGTGTCAATCCGATGAATCGGCCCCGTTTTCTCTTCGGATTCCCCGGGGGCGAGGCACGTTCGCAGCCCGCGTGGCAGGGTGGTAGCCTGCTTGGTCATGGCTTCCCACGGCGAGCCGCGGGAGGGCCGCGACCGGGCATCGGGCCGAATCTGGGTGGAGGACGGTGACCGCCGCCGTCCCTTCATGCGCGGAATCATGGTCCACTCTCTGGTGGCGCGAGGCGTCCCGTTCGAAGAGGCGTACGAGGCCGCCAACCAGATTCGCGAGCGGCTGCGCGGACGGGACGTCGTGGCGAAAGACGAGGTCGCGAAGGCCCTCCGGGAGCTGCTGGGCAGCGAGCCCTTCGCCGACGAGCCCCGCTTCTCCGTCCCGGACATCGCGGTGGAGGGGGATGGCGCGAGTCGGCCCTTCTCCAAGGGCATCCTCTCCCAGTCCCTGCTGGCGGCGGCCTTGGACCCCAACGAGGCCTTCGACGTCGCGCGGGAGATCGAGCGGGAGCTGGTCCGGAAGGGCGCGCGGCGGATCGCGCGGCGCGAGCTGCGGCGCCACACCTATGAGACGCTGGGCCGCACCGCCGGGCCCAAGACCGCCGAGCGCTACCTCGTCTGGCGGCGCTACCAGGACGGCGATCGGCCGGTGATCCTCCTGCTGGGCGGAGCCGCGGGCGTCGGCAAGACCTCGCTGGCGCTGGAGGTCGCGCACCGCCTCGGCATCGGCCGGGTGCTCTCGACCGACTCGATCCGCCAGATCATGCGCATCATGCTCTCTCCGGACCTGGCGCCCGCCCTGCACGCCTCGTCCTACGACGCGTGGAGGCGGCTGCCGCCCGGTTCGTTCGGGGATGACGCCGTCATCGAGGGATTCCGAGCCCAGGCCGCCAGCGTGAGTGTCGGCGTGCGGGCCTCGATGGACCGCGCTGTTTCCGAGAGCGCGAGCCTCGTCCTCGACGGCACGTCGATCGTCCCGGGTCTGATCGACCTCGAGTCCTACCGACCCAAGGCCGACGTGTTCTTCCTTGCGGTGGCCACCCTGGACGACGAGGCGTACCGCGAGCGCTTCGGCGCCCGTGCGACCGAGGCCAAGGAACGCGCGCCGCATCGCTACCTGGAGAACTTCGACGCGATTCTCCGGGTGCAGGACCACTTCCTCGAGCTGGCAGATCGCTACGACGTCCCCATCGTCGACAACGTCTCCTTCGATCGTTCGGTACTCTTCATCACGAGGCATGTCACCGAGGCACTGCGCAAGCGTGGGGACTTCGATGCGAAAGAGCTGCTCTGAGGCCGCCAGGCGCTCCCGGTTCGCGCCGGTCGGGGCGATCCTGCTGCTGGTGAGCTGCGGGCCTCTCTCGCTGAGCGAAGAATCCCAGCTCGGTCACAGCTTCCAGCAGGAGATGCGCAAGGAGCTGCCGATCCTCCACGATCGCGTGGTGACGGACTACGTGCGCGGGATGGGCCGCGGCATCCTGAAGGCCGCCGGCCCCCAGCCCTTCGACTACACCTTCCAGGTCGTCGTGGACGAGAACGTCAACGCCTTCGCCGGCCCGGCCGGGCACATCTACATTCACACCGAGACGATCCTGAAGGCCCGCAACGCCAGCGAGCTGGCCGGCGTGATCGCCCACGAGATCGGCCACGTGGTCGAACGTCACGTGGCGGAAAACTACAACCGCCAGCGCAACACGCAGATCGGTCAGCAGGTGCTGGTGGCCGGCGCCGCGATCGCGGGCGGCGGAGGCATGGCGAACCTCGCCAACTTCGGGAGCGGCCTGGCGGCCGTGGCCTACCTCAACACCTTCGGGCGCGAGGCGGAGATGGAGGCCGACGCCTTCGCCGTGGAGATGCTGTCGAAGGCGGGCTGGGATCCCGCGGGCCTGGTCACGTTCTTTCAGCTGCTTCAGGAGGACAGCGGGGACGGCGGGCCCAGCTTCCTCTCCAGTCACCCGACGACGTCGGAGCGGATCCGCGCCACCAGCGAGGCTCTCGAGGTGGTCGACCGTCCGCCGGGCTTGCGCACCGACGATGGGGGCAGGCTCCAGATCATCCAGCGCCGCATCCTGCTGCTGACACGCCAGTCGACCCGCTACTAGCGGGCACGGAGATCCCATGGCCGAAGCGCCCCCCGAAATCCACAACCTGGGCGAGCTGCGCCGCCAGGGCTTCTCGCCGCGCAGTGTCCGGCAGGAGATCCAGGCGAACCTGCTGGAGAAGCTCCGCCGCGGCGACCCCATCTGCGAAGGCGTGCTGGGCTACGAAGAGACGGTGCTTCCGGCGTTGGAGAACGCGCTTCTCTGCGGGCACGACGTGATCTTTCTGGGCGAGCGCGGCCAGGCCAAGACCCGGCTGATCCGCTCGCTGGTGGCGCTGCTCGACGAGTGGATGCCCGAGGTGGAGGGCAGCGAGATCCACGACGACCCGTTCGCGCCCGTCTCGGCTTTCGCGCGCCGGATCGTCGCCGAGCGCGGTGAAGAGACGCCGATCGCGTGGGTGCACCGGGACGACCGCTACGGCGAGAAGCTTGCCACGCCGGACGTGTCGGTGGCGGACCTGATCGGCGACGTCGATCCCATCAAGGTCGCCGAGGGGCGCAGGCTCTCCGACGAGGAGACCATCCACTTTGGCCTGGTGCCGCGCACGCACCGGGGGATCTTCTGCATCAACGAGTTGCCGGACCTGACGGAGAAGGTGCAGGTGGGGCTCTTCAACGTGATGGAAGAGCGGGACGTGCAGATCAAGGGCTATCGGGTGCGCATGCCGGTGGACGTCTTCGTGGTGGCGAGCGCCAATCCCGAGGACTACACCAGCCGCGGCCGCATCATCACTCCGCTGAAGGACCGATACGAGGCCCAGATCCGCACTCACTACCCCAGAACGCGCGCGCTCGAGCGGGCGATCGTGGAGCAGGAAGCCTGTACGCCGGCCGCGGACGGCGTCGCGGTCCACGTGCCCGAGTTCATGAAGGAGATCGTGGCGGAGCTCACGTTCCGGGCGCGCCACAGCGCGGACGTGAATCAGGCCTCTGGCGTCTCGGTGCGCATGACCATTGCGAATCACGAGACCCTGATCGCCAACGCGGTGCGCCGGGCGCTGCGCAGGGGCGAGGCCGAGGCGGTTCCGCGCATCTCGGACCTCCCGGCGCTCGAGGCGTCGACCGGTGGGAAGCTCGAGCTCGAGTATGCGGGCGTCGACACCAACGAGGCCGAGGTCATCGGCGGCCTGCTGCAGCGCGCGGTGAAGGTGATCTTCGACGAGTGCGTGCCGCTCGAGGGTGTTGCCTCGGTGGTCGAGTCCTTCGAGCAGGGCTGGAAGGTGGAGGTCTCCGAGGACATGCGCAGCGAAGATGTCCTGGCCGGCCTCGACGAGATCGCGGGCCTGCGCGACGCCGCGGCGCGGCTGGCGGGCGGCGATTCTCCGGCGCGCCTGGCCTCGGCCATCGAGTTCGTGCTCGAGGGCCTGCACCTCGCGAACCGCCTCAACAAGGACGAGCGGGAGAGCGGGACGCTCTACACCGCGCCGTGAGATCGTCCGTCTACAGCCGCTGGGACGGGAGCCAGGAGGAGTTTCGGCTCGACGCGGAACGCGCGCTGGACGCCCTCTCGGACCTGCTGATGGAAGGCCTCGACGCGAAGGAGGCCCTCGAGTGGATGCGCCGCCAGGGCTTCGAGCTCGCCGGGCTCGATATGCGGGTGATGGGCGTCGACGAGCTGATCGAGGAGCTCCGCGAGCAGGCCCAGGAGCTCTACGACCGCTACCGCATGGACGAGGCGCTCGACGCGCTGCGCCGGCGCCTCGACGAAATCCTCGATCGGGAGCAGCAGGCCCTGCGCTCCTCCCACGGCTACGAGTCTGCGCGCATGAACGCGTTCCTCGTGCGCCGCCACGCCGAGCAGTCGGGGATCGCCGAGGCCCTCGAGCGCTTTCGCGATCACGAGTTCGCCGATGAGCAGGCCGAGGCCGACTACCGCGAGCTCCTGGAGGAGCTCGACGCGATCCGCCAGCTCGAACGCTTCCTGGGCGAGCGGGGCGAGCGCTTCCGCGGTCCGGAGCCCGCGGACTACGAGACGGCCCAGCAGGTGCGCGAGCGCATCGAGGCGCTGGAGCAGATGGCTCGCGATCTGGCCGAGGGCGACTTCGAGAGCCTCTCACCCGAGGAGCTGGCCGAGCTGCTGGGCAGCAGCGATGCGGCCCGTTCGTTGGTGATGCTGCGCGACCTGGAGTCGACCCTGCGCGATCGCGGCTACCTGCGCTCGGGTCGGGAAGGGCCCGAGCTCACACCCCGCGCCATCCGGCGCATCGGCGCCCAGGCGTTGGTCGACGTCTACGGCTCGCTGAACAAGGACCGGGCCGGCGAGCACGAGGTCGACGTGCGCGGCGCGGCACTGCCGTTGCCGGATCAGACCCGACCCTAGGTCTTCGGCGACGCCCTCGAG
>PVMS01067693.1_pt1 | contig 11138 bp, 13 predicted proteins | sample 1853461 | NCBI WGS metagenome assembly PVMS01 (sample SAMN08582032, study PRJNA380276) | Marine sediment metagenome, whole genome shotgun sequencing project. | isolation source: ocean sediment barecode stripped | collected 2017
CCCATCAGAAAAGACTCCGCCCATCCCCACAGAGCGCTGATTATGCTGTTCGCTTCAAATAGCCAGATCCTCTCCAGGGAAAAGGAGTTGGCAGATGTCGATGGGCTTTCGAAGATTCCAGAAATCCCCGATATGCGGTATGGGCCAAAATAGCGTAACTCGACTATTGGTCTCAACCGGTTTTTCACCGCGTCATGCCGTCGATTACAGCTTGCAGCATCGGTTTAACGTGGGCGGGGAAGGTACTGTGTAATCTAATCTTCCTACAGTTATTAAACTGTAGGAAGGACGCAAGTTCTTTGGACAGTGCAAGGAAAAATTCGTCGGTTTTTGCGAGACTGGATTCCAGGGCAAGATGCTGAATATGCAGCAGTGAGCTTTTTCTCTCAGCTTTGCAGTCCATTCGCGCAACCAGTTTTCCATCCCATAACACCGGAAGAGAAAAATAGCCGTATTGACGCTCTGCCGCAGGGACGTAGCATTCAATTTGATAGTCAAAGCCGAATAGCGCCTGCATGCGTTTACGCTGAATGAGTAGATTGTCAAATGGCGAGAGTATTTTGAGTTTGCTGCGCCCCAGCGGTTTGCTAAGCAACTCCAGTGAAGCTGGTAGCGTATAGTAGCGCTTAGCGCCAACACTGACCTGCAGCAACTCGCCGTTTGACTTCATTTCCTGTAAGGTGGCAGATACAAGCTGTTTGGTATCTTTCAGTAAATACGTTATCTCTGCCGACTGTCCCAGACCGTTTGCCCGTAAATAGCGGGTAATCAGGTGACGGGCATACTCCTCCGGGTCCGGCACGGTGGTGTCAGTGCCTTCAGGTAATACCCGTTCAGCCAGATCATATACCTTGTGGAAATTTACCCGGCAGGACGCCATCAAGTCACCCTGCATAAACAGGTATTCCAGGGCGCGCTTGGCGGGTTTGCTCTGCCATTCGCCCACCTTTCTCCCGTTGTGTTCAAAGTCCCTGGCCATCAGGGGGCCTTCGCTTGCTATGCGCTTGAGGACCGATTTCATCAGCTTCTCATCACGCTCACCCCAATGACTCTGTTGACCACTGTCTATCGCTTGTTTGCGGGGCAGGCTGAACCGGTAGTCGCGCATGGGCAGGTAGGCAGCGGCATGAGACCAGTATTCAAAAACCTGTTTATCCGCAATCAGCTGCTGGAGCTGTGCAGTTTTGTAACGGGGATTGCGGGTCCATAGGGTATGGTGATGGGCGCGCTCAATGACCGAGATAGTATCAATCTGGATGTAGCCCAGGTGTTCAATGGCCGCCAAGGTCGCCGCCGTTGCACTACCGGATTGCTTTGCCGGCGGCACTCTCTGTGAGAGCAATACCAGTTTTCTCGCATGTTGAAGGGAGAGTGATTCTGCCATTTTGGCCAGATCTATATTCCTGTAGGTGGCAAACTGCTAATTCTTACCCGATACAGCGGGGCAGACCCTGGATGATACTAATTAGCTTTCTTGGCCCAAACCGCCAGTATGGGGAATGCAGGTGACCACGCCGGTCGTGAGCTGGTGTAGTATATGGGCGTTTCGTAGCACATCCCAGCGGAGATGAGATGGACAAGACACAGCTACAGAATTTTGCCAGGAGAATTTCGAAAGAAACGGATCCGAGCAAGAATCAGGACCTGATTCCCGCGGCTACCGTGGTACTACTGCGCGATGGCACGGATGGCATGGAGACCCTGATGTTGCGCAAGAACTCCAAGATCGCCTTTGCTGGTATGTGGGTGTTCCCCGGCGGGCGTATCGATGTCGAAGACGGCACCGATAACGAGGATATGGAGCAGCGCGCCCGTATCGCTGCCGCCCGCGAGGCTAAAGAGGAAGCCACGCTGGAAATAAACCCTGCCAGTATGTGCTGGTTTTCCCACTGGACTCCGCCGGCACTGGGCAACCGCCGCTTCGAAACCTGGTTCTTTGCAGCTCCGGCGCCTTTGGGTGAAGTCCGTATCGACAACGGCGAAATAACCGATAGCCAGTGGATCACCCCACAGCAGGCGCTGGAAAAGCATCGCTGCGGAGACATCGAGTTGGTTCCGCCCACCTATGTGAGTCTGCATTACCTGGCGGAACATGACTGTACCAAAACCGCCCTGGCGGCACTGGATGACCAGGAACCACGTTACTACGCGACTCACATCGGTCAGAGTGGTGATGATCTGGTGGCCATGTGGGCGGGTGACGCTGGTTATGAGTCCGGTGAGGCTGACACGCCCGGGCCACGCCATCGCCTGCACATGGGCAGCGGTGGTTTCGACTTCGACGACTCCGGTATGAACTGACCACGGTATGGCTAGATATCGCGGGCTATAGGCAAGTGGGAAACTTGCGGCGGCAACTAAGCTGAAAAGGATGGCGGTTATCGCAGCTACCCGGTCACTACCCCAAGAAATAGAGTCTCCGGTAAAGGCGGAGCGATTCAGTTTGTTGTTCTAGCTCTGATGCGAGCTTATTATTATTTGCTGTCAGGTTTCGATGGGGCCACTTCACATCCCCTCGTAAATTCCTAACTGCCTCCACAGGCCACGTGGTTACTGGGCTACAGAGGTGTGTAATTTTTCAACACCTGCGTTAGGGGAACACTCGCATTTCACCCAGTTTTTGACGGTCAAATCGGTTTTCCCCCCTGAATAATACCGTTCGCGCGGATGGACCCGAACTTTGGCCCTGAGACTGGCCTCCGCGGTTGTCCGGCGCAGATTTGATTTCTGACTAGAGGGGTTCCAGGAGTTTTCGAATATTTCGAATCTTGACATTCTTTCGAATATTTCGGATAATGAGTTGTCACTGGATGCCCTATTGAGATGAGAGTCATGCAACTTTTACAGAACCACTTACCCACAGCCGAAGAGTCCGCTATAGCCAAAGCCTGTAGCCGCGAGCTGTCCGCTTTACTAGAAACTGAAGCGGAAACGCAGACATTGTCATTGGGTGACACATCAGCCGAACAGCACATCGTCCAAGTGCCCAGTAGCGCCTTGCGCTTGCTCGTGGATGTCTTAACAGAGCTGGGGGAAGGCAACTCCGTAAAATTAGTCCCTGTACATGCTGAATTAACCACACAGGAAGCCGCTGATCTGGTGAACGTCTCTCGCCCTACATTCATTAAAATGCTCGATGATGGGCTAATGCCTTTTTCGCGCACCGGGAATCGCCGTAAGGTCAAGTTTTCTGACGTACAAATCTACCGCCAATCGCTTCAAGAACAACGTTTGCAAGCTTTAGATGAGCTGTCATCTCTCGACCAGGAATTGGGCCTTGGCTACGAATGAGCTCAAACTTCACTGTCGTTTACGATGCGTGTGTGCTTTACCCGGCGCCGCTGCGGAGCCTTCTTATGTATTTGGCTCTTTCTGGCCACTTCCGGGCGCGGTGGTCAAATGATATCCATGACGAGTGGATACGTAATGTTCTGAAACAGCGCGAGGATCTAAGCGCAGAACAGCTCAATAGAACCAGAAGCCTGATGGACAAACATGTACAGGGTTGCCTGGTTGAAGGTTATGAATCGCTCATCCCCGGAATTGTTCTGCCAGATCCGCAGGATCGCCATGTGGTTGCGGCGGCCATACTGACGCGTGCAGAGGCGATTGTGACCTTTAATCTCAAAGACTTCCCGGACGATAAATTAGCCCCTTACAACATGAGAGCCATTCACCCCGACGATTTTATTATGGACCCGTGTGACCTGGATGTCGCCTCAGTAATAAGGGCGGCTAGGCAACACAGGGCTGGCCTCACGAATCCCCGCTTTACCCCTGATCAATACCTTGATTGCATGCTGAAACAAAAGCTTCCCCAGACTGTTTCCACACTGAAACCATTCGGGCTCATGATCTAGTTGTTGAACCTCTATGTTACAAATCTCTAATTCCGATATTCACAGATATCGGAACTATCAGCCAATTTTGTAGGGCTGGAAGCTGTGTTGCCTTACCTCCAAGTCAGCGGAGGTTGTTCAAAGACCGAATCCCAGTATTTTAAGGCCTCTATAATGACCTTGGTATCGCTCACCCTACCACCTCTTTGCCGAATTCATCCACGCTCTTTTTTCTGCCCGTCAATAACGATCACCGTCTGATAGGTTTTTTTGCCCTATTTTCTGAGCATCCGAGATCATAAAGGATCGATCCATATCTACCGAGGCCGGGAGGCCCGTAAATTCGGCCAGGGCTATCTGCTTGCCTGACGCTTTGAAGTGTTGATACTCAACAACAAACTCATCTTCCGTGATCGTACAAACACCGTCACCCGATAGAGTTTCGCGGTAATACTGTCGCAACTGCGGTACGGTTAAACCAACGGTATTCATGGCCTATTCCCTTATCTGTGAAGCCCTTGCTATCCACCTAAAAAGTAGTCATATGAGATTTTCTGCTTAATGTGTGCTCACACACTATCAAGCTTTCAGCAATATTCCCAACCCCTTGCTGTCGACAAGACTGAGCATTTTCCGGGCAATTCCGCTGGGCTTTTTGGTGCCGCTTTCCCATTGGCGAACGGTGGATGTACTGGTATTGAGACACTTTGCAAAAACGGGCTGACTGGCGTTGCTCCTGGTGCGAATTTTTTTGATTTGCGTGGGAGTGTATTGCTTCACCGCAGGGAGACAGGCAGCATCAAATTTACGCATATCATCCGTACTCAGAAGCCCCGCTTCGTGCAGGCCAGCCATACTTTCATGCATTTCATCAAGTAGTCTACTCATCTTGCTTTACCTCTTTGATTTCTCCGGCTCTCAGGGCAGTTTTTAATCCGGCAACGGGAATTGAAAGCCATACCTTCGCTACATTTTTCAGTGCAGAGAGCTCACTTGTCTTAATATTGCTGCGCTCATTCTTTTCAAAGCCATAGAGAAAGAAGGAATGCTTGCCTTTCTTTGTGGCTATAATTGTTCGGCTGCCGCCGCTCTTACCTCCACCAGGGAGGGCTACACGTTTTTTGTAGACATTACCGCCTAGCTTTGCCTCAACCCGACCAGCAACGACTTCCTGAGCTGCTACATAAAGTTCTGCATCCCGCAGTCCGGCCTTCTTGGCCCAGCGGGCAAAGGTTTTTGTTTGGTACACTACCATTTCAATAAGTATATCACCTGGTGTTACTAACACAAGGTGGTATATATAGCCTTATGAGCGAACTGGAAGGAGTGAAAATCCACAGTAAAGATGTTTAACATAATCATTATTATGCGCATAACTAGTTGATTATTAAAGGTATATTAGTGCGCGTTTATTTTATGCTACCAAGGATAGAGGCTATGATGCCATCAGCAGAAGAGATTTTGCGTTTGGGCCACAAGATCTACTGATTTGGCAATCCTTGCTCTGAACTCCCCTATGAGGTCTCTGAAGGAACCGAGACGAGCGTGATTTCGAGATGATCAATGACAATTGAGGGCCATCTTCAAGCAATAAACCGGGATGATGTGGGTAGTTTTTATTTTGTAATACCCTGTTAATATTTCTCATACTTCTCCAAGCAAGCCCAGAGCCGAGGCCCCCATGATCGTCCTTCTTCTCATCGTGTCCTCAGCCGTCGCCTGGTGGTTCTGGGAGAGCCGCAGGCGAACGCGGCATCCGGTATCTTCGGGGCTTCAGATGAAGGTCAGTCTTCCGCACACCCAGGAGTTCGAGCTCTACCACAACGCGCTCTCGCTCTGCTCGATGAAGTCGCGTCTGTGCATGGCCGAGCTGCAGATCCCGTACGCGAGCCATCACGTCGACCTGATCGAAACCGGCAAATACGAGAACATCCGCCCGCGGCTGCTGGACGTGAATCCGGCTGGCACAGTCCCGGTGCTCTTACACGAAGGCCACCCGATCTACGAATCGCATGAGCAGATCCGCTATGCGGCACAGCACGCACCGCCGGGCAGCGCGCCGCTCGTGCCCGACGATCCCAAGCTTCGCGCCGAGATGGAGAAGTGGATCGACCTGTCGTCGCTCACCAAGGACCCGCTCGAACACGGCGATCAGAGTGCCGGCAACGCGGTACCCGCGCTCACGGTGCCGCTCTTTGCGACCATGATCGAGCAGATCCCCTACTGGAAGATCTTTGAGGGCCTTCTCTTTCACTTCGACAAGCAGCGCCCGCTGATCTTCGCCCTGCTAAAGCTGCGCGGCATCGAGAAGATCGGATCGCTGAAGCCCGCGGTGGCCATCATCGCGCGCGGTCGCAGGCAGCTCGGCGCTCACCTCGACGCTCTCGAGACACAGCTCGAGAAGATTGGCGGCCCCTGGATCTTGGGCGAGCAGTTCACGCTGGCCGACGTCAGCTGGCTGGTGATCTTCGAGCGCTTCCGACAGGCCGACTGCTTGCACGTCTTCGTGGGCGAAGGTCTGCGGCCGGGCTGCGCCGCCTATTGGGAGCGCCTGCAGAAGCGGCCGAGCTATTACGAAGCGATTCTCGGCCACCCGCACCCCACCATCGACTACGGACTGCGGCGACTTCAGGAAGCGAAGGCGGCCGACCCAGCCCTGCGCGAGCTGCTGGAGGGTCCAGCCGGGGAGGCAACAGCATGAAGATCCTGAGCATCTGCAGCGGCGGCGAGTCGCACTTCGAAGACGTCGAGATCCCGTTGGAGGATCTCGGCCACGCAGGAAAGCTCTGGAAGCTGCAAAGCGCGGCTGGCGTCGTGTTCCCCCCCACCGAAGGCGACTACAAGTACGATCGTATTACACAAGGCCAATCGATTTTTTACCCTGCAATTTATCAAGCCACCGCAAGGCCGTCTGGCCTCGTCCCCAGGTCGTTAATGTCGCCGTTCCGTCGGGCCGAACAGTTATATCTGTTTTTACAGAACGCCCACGGACATAGTCGGCTCTCAGGTGGAGTCCGCTCTGTCTATAGCTTAGGCATTCGAAGAAATCGCTCACGGTAAACTCGTCCTTTGGCAGAAAATCCTTTTCGGAATAGCCGCGAGGACGTGCATCTTGAAATGATAGTGTTGCGAGAATAAAAAGGAAGCCAAACGCACCCCACTCAACGGTATCTGCAGGGTCCGTGTCATCGTCTTCATCGACTCCGCTGAAGACGAAATCTGCGCGGACACTGACATTCTCTTTGTCTGGACTGAGTTCTGTCTGCGTGTCAAGGACACGAAACTCCACTATTGCACCAGTGTGCAGAAGTTGTTGCTCTGCATGGATTGTTGAATTGCTCATATCATTAATTTTCTTATCGCCAGCGGACACAGTGTGACCCGATGTTGCGGTTTATTGTTCAACAGCCCCATCGGTGAGAGGTCAGTCGCGCGCCAGATTGAGTTCATCCCACATCCCGGGTACCCTATTATGATACAAATCACTATATCCGATAATAACTATTATCGGATATAGTGGTCGCGTGAAAGATCGCTCTCATCCATCACCACTACTTATGGGGTGTCCGGGACACGCGCCCTTACTTTCATGAAAGGAGGAAAAGCAAGGTTATTACCCTACCAGGCCACTCTCCGCGCCTGGCTACTTTTATTAAATCGAACCCAGCGGCGTTTTTAAAAACGCGGGCACATTTTTATTAAATACAACGGCTTAAGCCCACTGAGCTAAGAATCTCGTCCGTATATGGACTCCTCCTCGTTTGCAAGCAGCTGTTTACTGGTGTTATGGCTCGACTGCATCCGTATATCCGGCCTCTATAGGTGGCATATATTGATGCCGGGCCATAATGGGTTATTCGCACGCCAGATCCCATTCGCTTATACGTGTTCAAGACACTGGGACGAGAGCGGGTTCTTCCGGCGTCGGTTCGACCTGTTCACCATTAGTCAGCTTGCTTCGCAATCGTAGGTAGGCTCCTTTTCTAACCGTTTACAAAATCCGCATCCTTTTAGGCAGCGGCCATCTCTGGATCATAATCTGAATTACTTTGCATCATTGCCCAAGCCATGCGGACTGTCTTATTTGCAAGCGCAACGGCGGCAACGTTTGCTTGGCGCCTTTTTGCCAAGTCAGTAATCCAGATACTGAGTCGGTCATCGCGGTTCTTGGCGTGGACGATGGTTGCTCTCGCGCCGTGGATTAAAATTGTTCTCAAGTAGGCGTCACCGCGTTTACTTATACCCAGCAAACGATCTTTTCCGCCTGAACTGAACTGCCGAGGCGTTAATCCAATAGAGGCCGCCATCTGCCGGCCCTTCGCAAACTGGTCACCATTACCAACCGCTGCAATCAACGCTGTCGCAACCAATGGCCCTACTCCTCTGAGTTGTTGGAGGCGTTTCGCCATCGGATCCTGTCTTGCTATGTCCTGAATTTCGCTGTCGAGCTTGGTAATACGGCTATCAAGATAACTCAAATCATCTGATAGCCCTGCCAGCAATGTTCGAAACCGAGCGGTCATTCTCGGGAATACGCCATCATGGAGCGCATATCGGTACTCCGCAGTTTTTCACTTCAATTGATGTATGGTCGATCTAATAATGTAAATATTCGGCCCACCCCTACCGGGTTTAAAAAAGTACGGGACACATTGGGATCGATAGTGTATAACAGCGTCCATGGAGACCAATGCTTACACCACCCACCAATCGTTGCTGCCAAGTAACGATGATGTCCACAGGAACCCTTTCTCGCAGCAGCAGGTCACGATCACCAAAGCCGAGCATATCGATCTTATCTATCGCGCAAACTATTGGGAAGCACAGCATGCCCAGTTAAAACAAAAGTGTGCCCGGCTGGAGGAAGAAAACCAGCGCAAAGCTGCCCGGATCAGAGATCTCCAAAACCGGGTCTTCGGCAAGAAGAGCGAAAAACACAGTACAGCAACATCGGAGAAATCAGCGTCTTCGCCTACCAGGCGTCCACGTGGCCAGCAATCGGGGAGCCGTGGGCATGGTCGCACCTCGCACCCGGATTTGCCGGTTCTCAATGAAAAAATCGACCTGCCGGACGATAAGAAGTGTTGTCCTTGTTGCGGCCTACCCCGTATACCCCGTCCGGCCCTGGACGAAACCAGTGACATTATCGAAGTCGATGTGCAAGCTTATACACGCCGTATACATCGGCCAGCCTATGTGCGTAACCCAGGCTGCCATTGCCCCAACGTTCCGGCGGTTAGTACCGCATCACCACCGCCACGCCTGATACCCCGCAGTCCTTTTGGAATTAGCTTCTGGGTGGAGGCCTTGTTGAGCAAGTTTCAGTATTCGCAGCCGACCCATCGCCACTTACAAGATCTCAATGACAGGTCCCTGCCGGTTTCGCCAGGCACCGTCGCTGGCGGCTTACAGGCCATCGCCCCCTTGTTCAAGCCCATCATGGCAGGGCTCTATCAAAAACAGATGACTGAAACCCTGTTTCATAATGACGAGACCCGCTGGGAAGTGTTTGTCGAGATGGAGGGCAAAGTGGGTCATCGCTGGTATTTGTGGGTGACGAGATCACAATCCGTGATCTACTTTATCCTCGATCCCAGCCGTAGCGCCGATGTCCCGGGTGTCCATTTTGCCGGATTGCAGAGAGAGCGCGTCATCCTTGTCTGTGACCGCTATAGCGCCTACAAAAAACTGGCCCGGTTGGCCGACGCTATCTTGCTGGCTTTTTGCTGGGCTCATGTGCGTAGAGATTACCTCGACGCCGGTCGCAGTTACAAAGCACTCGAATCCTGGGCGCTGGATTGGAAGACCCGGATAGGCGAACTCTACCATCGCAATCACTTGCGTCTTGAGCATTGGGATCGTGAACGCCCACTCGATCAACAAAGCAAGACCTTTGAGCAGCACCATCAAGCCGTGCAGGAAACTCTGCAGGGGATGCATGAAGAAGCCACCCAACTCAGCAAGGATGATGAAGGAACGCAGGACGAGGCAACCCTGGCGTTGTCACGCAGCGCACGCAAGCAACAGCGCAAGATCGGCAAAAGCTTGCTCACGCATTGGTCTGGCCTGACCTTGTTTGTGGAAAATCCCGAGGTTCCCCTGGATAATAACGTGGCGGAAAATACGATTCGCGGCCCGGTCACCGGGCGTAAGAATTATTACGGTTCGGGGAGTTTGTGGAGCGCCACCCTGGCGGCCTCAGCCTTTTCCATATTCAAGACCCTGGGCTTATGGGACATCAACACCCGCCATTGGTTGAGTTCCTACCTCACCGCCTGTGCCGAGAACGGTGGCGAGCCTCCCGCGGATATTACACCCTGGATGCCCTGGTCGATGGACGAAGCCCGACGCGATGAACTGGCCCGTCCACCCCCCACCCGCTTATCGCCAACCACCGTGGATACCTCTTGAGCGCCCGCTATTGCGGTCGGGACTTCAGCGCCGAAGAACTCACCCAAATCCGCCGTCTCATTGCCGAGCATCCGACCTGTCATCGCGCACAGCTGTCGCGGATGACCTGCCAGGCTTTGCAGTGGCACAAGGCCGATGGCGGACTCAAAGCGATGTCCGCACGGGTCGCGATGCTGCGCATGCAGGACGATGGATTGATTACCTTGCCACCGCCACGTCGCACACGCCCCGACCCGACGGTTCACCTGACAGATCGCACCGCACCCGGCACACTGATCGAACAACCGGCCGGTGCACTGCGGCCATTGACCCTGCAGCGCGTCCAATGTAAGCCGGACTCGAAACTGTGGAACGAGTATATCGAACGTTATCACTATCTCGGCCACAAGCCCCTGCCGGGTGCTCAACTGCGCTATTTCATCCATGCCCAGGGCCAGCCCATCGCGCTGCTCGGATTCGGTGCCGCCGCCTGGCAAACGGCGCCCCGTGACCGCTATATCGGCTGGAGCCATGATCTGCGCAAAAAAAACCTCCACCTCATCGTCAACAATGCACGATTCCTGATCCTGCCCTGGGTACAATCAAAAAATCTCGCCTCGATGATACTGGCCATGGCAGCCAAACGTCTGCCGGATGACTGGCAAGCGCAATACGCGTATCGACCGGTATTGATGGAGACATTTGTCGAGAAACCCCGATTTGAAGGAACCTGCTATAAAGCGGCCAACTGGCGACATCTTGGACAAACCAAGGGCCGTGGCAAGCTCGGACCAGCCGGCAAACAGAGTGTGCCAATCAAGGACTTATGGGTCTACCCTCTGGATTCTGCCTTCAGGGACAGGCTAACTGATTGATTCTTGGGGGTAGGGGTGGGCCGAATATTGACGG
>PVMS01169198.1_pt1 | contig 11138 bp, 10 predicted proteins | sample 1853461 | NCBI WGS metagenome assembly PVMS01 (sample SAMN08582032, study PRJNA380276) | Marine sediment metagenome, whole genome shotgun sequencing project. | isolation source: ocean sediment barecode stripped | collected 2017
CGTTTGTAAGGATTGATTCCAATTTTCATCCCAACATTATCGCTCAGCCGAAGTTAACTTGGCAGTACCGATCAGTGTGTTCGACCGTCCGTTCTGCAATCTGCGGGTCACCCTTTTGCACGACGGCCTGATCGCCCACATGAACTTCCAGCGATACAAGTGCAAAACCAACGTGGCTACTAACGATACTTCTCCAACAAATCTGCAATCCTTTTCAAAAAGATCGCATGTTCACTTGCTTCCTCTGAAGAAAATGAATCCTCCAATATTTTTACCGGTACGGCTCGTACTCCTGAGCAAATGCCGATGCGGTAGTCTTTGTGCAGTCTCCGGCAAATGGTGATGTACTTTCCTTCCATAGGTTGACGTCTGAACTTGTCCAATACGGTAATCAAGTCTTTGCTGTGATCGATTGGTGGTTGCCCATTTTTTGGCGGACCCGCGACGGGGTTGGCCTTGTGTTCGGCGATGAGGCGGTTGCGGGTTTCTTCATCCCTTAGCAGCGGTAGCACGTAGGTTCGGGTAATGAAATCATCTGTGCTGGCTCTACCCTGGTCGGTTTGGACACCTGTGGGCTTACTTAACATGGTTCTACCTCTCGTATCTCAACTAATATTTATGTGCAACGACATGGCGCTGACTCGCCGCGTTCTTCCTTGATTCGAAATGCCTCGGCCCGGGCTAACTCTACAGAAAGAAACACTTTATCTTCGAACAAAATCAGCGGCCTTATTCGATCGGCGTTTAATTGGGCGACGCACCACTCTTTGTTTTCCTTGGTACACACCACCATGTACGCGCCGGGAATCGGGCCATATCGTCGGTTATTCAAAACGAATAGGCACTCAGCCAGATCGTTAATCTTATCGACGTCCAATCCTGCCATGGCGGCAAGTTCCAAATCGTTAGGCGGAATGGATGACGCACCGATCACTTCTTTACCTTCGGGTCGGCTCATCATGGGTGGCATTGCGTTATTTTGCATAGGTCTTTCCGTTTTATACCTGATTCTTCTCGGTCGTGGATGACTCAACGATTAAGGTAACGGTCCGTCTTTGAGAAACTGGTGTAACGTGTTCTCCAGAATTTTCGAACAATTGTTGTTGTAATTGTTGTGGGACAAGCTGCCGCACCAAGACAATGATCCCGGCGCAAACAAGGCGCCATCGTTCGGTGTTTTGTAATAGATCATATCGGCGCGAACTTGTGGGTTTTCTGTGCCACCGCCGTAGTAACCTCGAACCGAGAAATGAATCTCTTCGTTGACCTGCAACATCAAGTTGGTGTGACCTTCTGAACGGGCTAACAGAAATGCGTTGTGGGGCGTGCCGAATTCGAGATCGTAACGATCCAGCTCCAAACCCGCAGCACCACCGCCGACCAAACCGAAGTCGCCTATGATTTCATCTTCTCCTACCCCTTCGAATATCCAGGCACACTCAGGGCGCTTACTGTCTTCTTCCCGTCGATAGTAGGACGACACATCGAATCCGTAAGCGGTAAAGGTCAGGCCGCACAACTTACTCGGAATACGCCCGCGGGCGCGCCACATACCGCCAAACTTTCCGTCAAACGCATTGTTGTATTCTCCAGGATTGGCCGTCCACGCGCGGGTACCCGCTTCGCCTTTACGCACTTCGATAATGTTTTCATTATCCGGATGGTATTCACTGATCCAGTAAAACCCATTGGCGCCAAGGTATACCCAGCGGCCACCTTCCAATTGATAAGAGTCATAGGCAGCATGCATTTTTTCCGAGGTGTATTCCGGATGACTACCGGTCAGTACTGTTTGATAACGATTCAATAATCCGACGCCTTCCCGATGTAAATCTTCATCGGTATGCACATCAAAATCAAACCCCTTTTCTTCCAACCAATCGGTTAGATGCAAATCGCCATTTAACTGCCATAGGGATGGCGACAGCCAATGACGATACTTAGGTCGCATATTCAATATCGGACGCAAGCGTGAGGAATAACAAACGCCGCTACCATCGGAGTGTAGGGAATAAGTCGATAGCCCGTATTCCCTGTGCTCATTCAAATACAAATCTGATGGCATCATGACAGGTACTTTGCCCGCCAATAATTGCGCGACCACCGAGTTGGTACCCAGATTATCATTGGAGTACGCCATATACGAGTTCGTCGGCATGATAAACGCCATCTTCGATGTCGCTGTGCCTTTAGGCGGCCGTACCACAAACGGAATGTAATCTTCGGTATCTTGTGAATCGTCTCCGCCAATACGCACGCGTATCGCATAGATACCGCTTTTTGTGGCATCGGCGACTGTCAGTTCAAAATCCACATCCCAGCGCGCATCATCAATATCATCGTCATGAAAATGGATGGCGCCATATTCTTCCGGTTTATGATGATAGACAATTTCATCTCCCGTCCAGTTATAGCCCGTCATACCGCGCACGGGCATATTGATGATAAAACCGTTCAGCGTAGTTGGGGACGTGTCGATAATATGGGTTGTGGCGACATTGGTGGTGATATTGGCATGGAAGTCCCAGGCGCCTACTACACTGTTGCGAATATCTGCCGGGCAACCTGAAAAGCCCCGTGCCAGTGATTCGATTTCGGCTTTGGATAAGGCGCGGTTACTCAAGCGGGGCCGATCAATCTTGCCATTATAGACATAGTCTTGTTCCGGTAATTCGATAGGTTCCCGCGCTTCGCGGTAGTGACCACCAAATATGGTTCTGCCGGTTCGTTCCACTAATGTAGAAGCAGCCATCAATAAAGGCGCATCATTAATCCCCGGTCGCAAACTGTTGGTGGCTTCGATCACGGCAGACGTTTCATCTGCCGGGTGTAGCATAGACAAACCCAATCCTCCGTTGGTACGACTGACCATGGGTTCCTGATACAACGTCACGCGACCGCTATGGGCATCATAACTGGCGGCAACCAGATACCAAACCTTGCGCATAAGTTTTTTATCGCTGGACAGACTCATGACCTGCCCTTTGCCATCGCCAATTTCCAAAGACAAGCAGCTTTCGTCATCGACAAACAAACCGTAACCGCTTTTTGTTGGTTCATGCCATTTGGTCACAATACCCTGACGACCTTTTTCCGGTGTGGTCGGAAATATATATGCCTGCAGTGTAAAACTGTCGACGTTTAAGCGATCATCCTGGGGGATAATGACATAGGAGCCGCCATGGATTCTTTGGTTGTGGCCGGTATAGGTTGCATTACAGGGCGCGATTAATTCTTCTTCCTTGTATCCGGGGCCATCAGGATTGGTATCGCCGTGAATAAGTCGCACAAGATGGGCATCATAGGATTCGTTGTTCTCCGAATTCACATAAAATTTTAATGTATCACCGGGACAAACTGAATACTTGTCACTATAGCCTGTGATTCGTAACATCGTTATTACCTCTCGCTAACCGTCGCTTGCAATGGCATTGTTTGATTGGAAAGAATGGCAGATCGCCACATTGCCTTTGTTTTCATCGTGCATGTTGTTTTCATTACGTGTGTCCTGCCATTCTTTCTATGTCTCTTTCCAGGTCAGTGGACATCTCCATTTTGTAGGCCAGATACCAGATCATGCCAACCCCAAGTGCCCACCAGATAATTTGCCATGCCCATATAGACGGCATACCAAACTTCCATGCCTCGTACCCCGCATTGGGTTCGCCGAATAATATATTGCCGATGACTGCACCGGGACCAATGGCGAAAAATATCCAGACCAATACGATGACACCAGCGACCGGTTTCGACCATCGTTTACGTGCAATGGGTGTGCTGTAGTCAGCAAAAAATGCGTGGAACCGATTGCGACGGCCTCGATCCACCTCATCCCGACTCATAGCTGAGACCAGCAGACAAACGATGATGTTGAAAAACATGCCCCAGGCCGCGGAGTGAATGGTCCACGGCCATCTACCCCAGGGTAAAGCGTCACCGGCCAGTTTTTGACCCATGGGCTCTGTCATTACCACGGCAATCAGTCCAACGATTAAGCCTAGACTGGCAGCTTGACGAGTAATCCAGGGGAACCAGGTGACCGCCAATAAGGAAGGCCACAATTGGAAACCGAATGCGATCGCCAGACCACCTAGTAAAAACGCAGCTTCAAAGGAATACGTTGCCAATAACACTGCGGCGAGAAACACCAAACCGGTGCACAGACGCGCTGCTTTAATTTGCTGCTGATGATTCGCTTCGGGTTTGATGTATCGGCGGTAGATATCACGCGTCAGGATATTACCCGTGGTCGACATAAACGCTGCAGCAGTGGCTTGCAATGCCGCAATGGCGCACACGGCAAACACACCAATCAGCCATGGTTGTCCATCACTAATTAGTTTAATGAAATGGGGAATCAATTTGTTGCCTTCATGGCTGCCCAGAACTGGTAGGTATTGGTTGGCAACCATACCGCTGTCATTCACTTCCGCCGTGGCACCCAACAGATGAGCGCTCACTCCCAGTAATGTCGCGAACAACACCAATATAAAACCAACGCTGAATGCAGCACCCCATACCTGATGTATGGCGAAGCCGCGCGGTGACTGGCTAGCGAAACCCCACATGGATATAGCGGGCGATGCAGCAATACCCATGACTGACATCATAAACGTCAGGCACATAATAGCAGTCCATGGTCCGCCGTCGGGCGCTTCCACACCCAGACCGGCGTTCCACTGAATCACGCCGGGAATAGCAAAATAACCGGGGAAGTTTCCTCCGCCATTGCCATTGGACGTACCCCATTGTCCGAATAGATTCTGCGCCATGTTGGCGAGACCTTTGTTCAGGGTATCGAATCCACCGACCAACTCCAACGAATAAAATCCCAACACCACTACACCAAATGCAAACAACACACATTGCACTACGGCAATTTTGGCAATGGCCTGCATGCCGCCCGTAATGGCATACAAGAGAACAAAACTGGACAATACCCACATCGCCGGTTCCCGAGGGATCGCGTTGTCGGTTAACTCGCTGATCAAAAATCCCGAGGCGCTGAACAACAAGGCAACAAACGGAATACCAAATAACAAGGCGATACCGATAGAGATGTTATTTAGGGTATGGCTTTTAAAATAGTCGGTAAACATTTCACCTGAGGTCATGTAGCCAAATCGCTGACCTAACATCCATTGACGCTTTAGCAGGATCACACCGGATAGCGCCACTGCGATGCCATAAAAGGACGTGTTGACGAATTGAAAGCCGTCCCGAAATACCAGCGCCGGGTGAGCTATGAATGACCACCCTGCCAGTGTTATCGCGGTCACCGCCAGCGAAAACACCCATGGAGATAGTCGGCGATTAGCCAAAAAGTAATCGCTGGCGGTATGGGATCGTCGAAGTGCGCGGATACCCCAGAAAAAGCAGTATGCCCAGTACATCATGAAAAAGATGAGTAACCAGGTCAGGGTATCGGCCATAGTGCTACACGATCTCCTTCGGTGCCTGAGGCAGCTGCGCCCAGAACTCCGGATCGTGTCCATAGAATATTCGTGCACCCGCTCGTTGCAGCTTACGCAACAACAATAACGAATCCAGCATTTCGCTGCGGTTGTGCACCAGATGGGGCAAATGCAGATTGGCCAGAGTTTCTTTTAGATAACAAGCGTCTGCGCTCAAAATTATGTCGCCGGAATCGAGTCGAACTTTTAATGACTGGTGACCCGGGGTGTGTCCAAAAGTTGGTATGGTCACTATACGATCGTCACCGAACACATCGTGCTCACCACTCACTTGTTGAATTAAGTGACCGTGATCGTAATCTGCTTTGGTATAGCCATTGGCCTGAATGAACTCTGGTGTCTGCCCGGCCTGCCATTCTTTTTGCTGGATAATTATCTTCGCATTGGGTATCAGGGAATTACCGCCAGTGTGATCAAAATGCAGATGGGAATTCACCAGATACTCGATACGATTCACATCGATATCCAATTGCTCCAATCGGGATTGAATATCTTCGCCCGATCGAAATTCGACTTGGAACAAATCGGCCATAGAGCCGAGTCGACCACGCGCATCGTGCTGGCATTGTGGATGCAGTCCAGTGTCAAACAATACCCAACCTCTGGGGTGTTTAATTATATACGCTGGTACCGGAAAACGTATCTTGCCTGTCTTGCCCGCCAGCATCATACTTAGATCCGACGTCAACCATCCACAGGTCATGGCATAGAGCTTTATAGACAAAACACACCTCGACAATGGCAGTGTGTATTGTTGAGAAAACGCAAAACCCGCACGGTCAGTTTCCGGCCGTTATCCGTCAGTGCGTTCACGAATTATACGCAGCGCCTCTTTTAGGTATACCCGGAAAACATCGTAATTTTCACTCATGGGAAAATGACCAATATCATCCATCTCTATATACACGCCGCCCTTAATTTGGCGCGCTGTATTTTCGGTCACTTCCGGCGGTGTAAGATAATCGTAAGTACCGGTCATCATGATCACCGGACATTTTCTCCCCTGGATGTTTTGCAGTTCGTTACGCAAATCATGATCGACCGAGTAAAAATACAAATCGCCTTTAAATGCTTCCGATCCTTGCGTGTAGTAATGCCATGTCAACCAGCGATCCATTTCAGGAGATTGCGGCGCCATTAAATCCCAAACACCGCTACCACATACCTGCGCGGCGTTGGCATGGGGATGATGCCACCAATCCAAATAAAATCCCGGAGCATAATCAGCCGCTTCCACTGGTATGACCGCCTTAAAGCGATCCGGGCGGCGCAATGCAAGCTGCAAGGCAACGTTGCCGCCAAAGGATGAGCCCATGAAAATTGGGTTTTCCAGGTCAAGCGCATCACATAATTTAACGATAAAGTTACAGAAGTGATCCGCGGTGAGCTTGTATTCTTCTTTCCACCATTCGGTATTGTGCGGTGGATCCGACTTACCGTGTCTTGGTAAGTCGTATGCAATGACGTTGTAATGCTTGGTAATTTCTTCATCTTCCAGCAGACCGCGCCACTGATGGTTATGGCAACCAGCAGTATGCTGACAAATAAGCGGTTGACCCTGACCGTTATGCAAGTAAAAGACCTTGTACTCATAACCATCGACATCGATGGTGACGTAGCGGCCGGTAACGGGTGAATGTTTTACCATTTTATTGTTCCTGATAATGCGTATTGAGTTTTGTTATCAAACGATTTACTTTTTCGCATCGGCATATTTCCAGGCACTACACCGGAACCCCGCTTTTTCGTAAAAGCTCAAACTGCACGGTAAAGTTGCGCAAATTACGCATCAATATCAGATGGTTTCCTTCTATCTTCAAATCTTTCCGGAAACTGGCAGACCAGATACCGTGATACATTGGTTTCGGTATGGGCTGGGAAAACTCACGCCATGTATGAGCTGATGCGCGTAGCGCAAAGTCATAGGCATCCAACGGACCGGGGTTGGTATTGATATGCTTTACCTTGCCGTCATGCATTTCAATGATGACCTTGCAGTCCGCCATGTCATACATAAACGTACAGGTGTAGTACTTGGCCATAGCACCGATGGTTTCATCACCATTAGTCAGGCTTGAGTATTTGTCAGCCCAGGTCTTCATATCTTGCTTCATGTTCTATCTGCCTTGGTCGTTGTCAGTCGTATGGTCACTTACTTTTCTTGGATTTTGTGGCAACACGTCTTGCGCCCGATCCAGCTGTCGACCCACTTGTCGGATTGACATCCGTGATCTCCTTGTCATAACCGCCAAGAATATTGCTGATGTTGCTAATCTCACCGGGGGACATTCCAATTTCCTGCAACAGGTTGTCGACAAACGGCATCTGTGCTCTATAACGCAACGCAGAATTCACCACGTTGTCGGCAAGGCTGCCACCAGATGGCCCATCACCATCCCGATTACCGTTACCGCCACCGCCGTTGCCGGCGATGCCCTGTGGATTACCGTCACTGAATCCGGGCAAACCACTGACTTCCATAATCTTGATGGCATCAATATTTTCCATCGGTTTGACGGCTTCACGAATAATCGATTCGAGATTGCCTGCCAGATGCATACGCAAGGCGCTGCGACGACTGGCTTCGCTACGCATGTTTTCCGCTTCATTCAACATCTGCTTACCGGCCGCGTCGACTTCGTAACGCAACTTGGCTGCCAGCGTGGCATGCTTCTCGGCCAGTTCCCGATCAGCTGAGGCTTCTTTCTCGGCCTTCGCCAGCGTTGTCAGTTGTATAGCTTCGCGTTCCACCGTTCGTGCCGCGTTAATCAACTCAACCGCTTTATTGCGCTCGGCAACTTCCAACTCCCGCGCCGAGGTTACTTTTTCTTCAGCATCCGCTACTATGGCGCGCGCACTCTCTTCTTCCGCATTGGCAGCCAACACTTCCAAAGATTTCTTGATTACTGCGAGGTTTCTTGCCTGCTCCTCGAGTTTTAACTTTTTCTGCTTTTCTATTTCCCGTCCCTTGGTCGCCTCTTCGCTGGCAATACGCGCTTTGTCCAGGTTTTTCTGTTGTTCAATTTTGGCTTTGTTGACTTCTTCCTGGGCAAAGATTTGTGCCTGCTCTGATTCCTTGAAACGTTTTGCTTCTTCTTTCACCACATCCGCTTTTTGTTTTGCGCGTCGAACTGCAATTTCTTCCTGTTGCTGTAAACGCACGTATTCGTTTTCCTTCTCTATTTCCAGATGCCTGATCTCAGCCTCCAGATTCTTTTGCTGAATCTGCACTTCAGTGTCTTTCTCAATATCGTTTCGCGTTCGGCGACGCTCTTCAACCTCCAGCGTTAACTTATGCTCACGCAGTGATCGTTCCACCTCGATTGCCTGCTTCTGAGATATTCTGGATTTTTCGATCTCTTCCTCAGCCCTGATTTGCGCCTCTTCCGCTTCGCGTTCCTGGATCGCACGCTCAATAGTCATTTCAGCGCGTTCCCTGGCGCGTTGTTTATCAATATCCCGCTGCTGTGCCAGTTTTGAGAATTCGCTTTCTTTTTCGATGTCCAGCGCTTTCTTTTCGGTCTCCAAATTCTTGTTACGAATTTGTACCTTGGTATCCTGTTCGATGTCATTGCGCTTTTTCTTACGCAATTCGATTTGTTCCGTCAGCTGGGTCAAGCCCTCGGCATCAAAGGCGTTAGAAGGATCAAAGGCTTCCAGTGGCGCCTGATCCAATCCGGTCAGTGCAACCGCTTCCAGCTCAAGACCGGTTTCACTGATGGACCCTTCTACCAATGATTTTACTTTCTTAACGTACTCGCCACGATGTTCCTGCATTTCGTCCATGCTCATTTGCGCAGCGACCACACCCAATGCATCGACGAAACGGCCTTCTACCAACTCACGCAGGCCTTCCGGTTCCAGGGTGCGCTTTCCCAGCGATCGTGCTGCAGTAGAAACTGCAGCTTCTGTTGGCGTTACGCGCACATAGAATTCCGCAACCAACTCTACGCGCATGCGGTTTTTGGTAATCAGGGATTTATCACCACCCCGTCGAACCTCGATACGCAATGTGCGCATGCCAACGGTTGTGATGTTGTGAATAATCGGTAGCACAAATGCACCACCGCTTATAACAACCTTTTCTCCGCCCAGTCCACTGCGCACAAAAGAAACTTCTTTGGATGATCGGCGATAAAGCCAATGAAGTAGATAGACTGCGATCGCAATCGCCAGTCCAATCAGGATGATTACAGCAATAATATCTGCACCGGTCATATTAAAATGCTCCTAACGAAGTCTCTATACAATCATTGATAGTTGAGTAAAACCGGATTGCTATCATGGTGTTCGAATCAATCACGAATGCACCTTGGTGTCGTTCATCACTGCCCGATAGATAACAAAACCAAAAATAATCTTGTTCAAAAAATCAGCGAGGTTGTAAATAATATTCAAACTGTTGACGTCTACACCGCCACCCAGATGTTCGATGAAATAGCCCAGGGGATAAATTGCCCAGCCAATGGTGACGATCAAACGCAAACCGTTGAATGCGAGATGGGTCGCATCGTTTCCACTCTCCGCATTGACCCTGCCCGCTTCGCCCATATACAACTCACCCAGGATATACAACCAGCCAACCAGTCCGATGAGAAATCCCAGCGTGGCACTCATATAACCAGCCGCGCCGAGAAACTCTCCGATCACCATCACCAGAGAGCCAATCAACAAGCGCCAGAAAAGTGCGGTCGAGGTTTTAGTAATGGCGGATAGTACGACATAGAACAATACAATTTGCATGGGATGAGTCAGCACCCAATCCACATAGCGCAAAATAATGGGCGCGGTGCCTGTATCCATCCACATCTGCTTTGTGTAGTGATAATGAATGGCGGAAATTAACATGACGACACCGAGTAGTGTCATGGTGGTATGCCATCTTCCTGACGCTTTGGTTCTTTCCAGCAAGAAAAAGATGGTTGCGCCGATCATGGCGATGGAGAGCAGCCAGAACGTGCCGCCTACGACATCAGTGGGTAAAAGCGCTTCGTTCATGGATTTGAAATTTCACCTTTAATTAGCAAAGCCGATTGACTTGTACATGCCAGAGCTGCTTGTGCCACTTCATTGCACGCGAAAACCGAACATCCAGAACTAGCGATGTCGTCGTTTCCGCAAGTGTTGCCAGTTCATCAGGCTCTCACCTGGTATGTTGCTGCTCTACACTAAAGGTATATATATCATTGGGTATAGATACTAGTCAATGTGTATCCCGTCAGAAGATATGAAGCCAAACTGATGTAAATCTTAAGAGAGACTTCTGTTACTTTAAAGATATTAAGAGGAGTCTTGAAATGAGCAATAGTAGCCCAGAGAAATTAGTTAAAGCAATCCACCGTAGAACCCGTCGTAAGTATTCAGCCGAAGAAAAGATCCGTATTGTCCTGGAAGGTCTTCGAGGAGAAGACAGTATCGCCGAGTTATGCCGCCGGGAGGGTCTCCACCAGAACGTCTATTATCGCTGGAGCAAGGAGTTCCTGGAAGCGGCATAACTCGGCGATACTGTCCTCGCCTCGACGACCTTCCAAGACTATACGGATCTTTTCTTCGGCTGAATACTTACAACGGGTTCTACGGTGGATTGCTTTAACTAATTTCTATGGGCTAAGATTGCTCATTTCACGACGACTCTCAATATCTTTAAATTAACAGCAGTATCTC
>PVMS01024614.1_pt1 | contig 11136 bp, 8 predicted proteins | sample 1853461 | NCBI WGS metagenome assembly PVMS01 (sample SAMN08582032, study PRJNA380276) | Marine sediment metagenome, whole genome shotgun sequencing project. | isolation source: ocean sediment barecode stripped | collected 2017
TCGAACACAATCGCCTTCGCCGAAAACCGGGTTTTCATGCGGGAAGCCGATCCTGCCGCGCAAATCGATGTCATGCGCTTCAAGCCAACCAATACCCCAGTGGAAGTTTCTTATGTCGTCCGTGACGTTTCGGCAACGGCTGGTGAGGATTACTTCACGCCGGGTCTCAAGATCATCTACTTTGGTCCGGGTCAGCGGACCTCTCGTATCCTTATCCCGTTGGTACAGGACTCCGATCCCGAGGCCGACGAGGCGTTCGTAATTGAACTGGTCGGTGGCGCTCCGAATGCAGATCCTGACCTTTTTCAGCAAATCACGGTTATGATTCGCGACGACGACTAAAAAAAGTCCTTTCAATTCTCCAAGAGCGAACTCTATGAAGGAAAAAGAGCTGCGGCGATATTCGCGCGTTGTAGTTGATGGCGTGGAGCAGGCACCCAGCCGGGCGATGTTGCGGGCGGTTGGATTTGAAGAAGAAGATTTCAAGCGGCCGCAAATTGGGATCGCGTCCACCTGGAGCAGTGTCACGCCCTGCAATATGCATATCAATGAGCTGGCGGAGGTGGCGGCCAAGGGGGCAGACGACGCCGGCGGCAAGGCCGTCATTTTCAATACGATAACCGTGTCGGACGGTATTGCCATGGGCACACCGGGCATGCGTTATTCGCTGGCGTCGCGCGAGATCATTGCTGATTCCATAGAGGCGGTTGCCGGTGCCGAGGGCTTTGACGGTCTGGTCGGTATTGGCGGCTGCGACAAGAATATGCCGGCCTGCGTGATGGCGATGGCTCGTCTCAATCGTCCCTCGGTATTCGTTTACGGCGGCACGATCAAGCCGGGTGCGAAGCGACGCGATATCGTGTCGGTGTTCGAGGCGGTGGGCGCGCATGCCGGTGGAACGGTTGACGATGCCGAGTTGCTCGAGGTCGAGCGGACGGCGATTCCGGGTCCCGGCGCATGCGGTGGCATGTATACGGCGAACACGATGGCGTCGGCAATAGAAGCACTCGGTATGAGCCTCGCGAACAGTTCGGCACAGGAAGCAATCTCTGAAGCTAAGAAAGATGACTGTCACCGGGCGGGCGAAGCCGTACTGAACCTGATCAAGAAAGACATCAAGCCGTCAGACATCATGACCCGTGAGGCATTTGAAAACGCGATCACGGTCGTCACCGCACTGGGCGGTTCAACCAACGCCGTATTGCACCTCATCGCCATGGCGCGCGAGGCCAACGTCGAGCTCGAACTGGATGATTTCACTCGCGTCGGTGGGAAAACACCAGTGCTTGCCGACGTCAAACCCAGCGGCAAATACCTGATGTCGGAGTTGATCGAGATAGGCGGCATACAGCCATTGATGAAACGCCTGCTCGATCGCGGCCTGTTGCATGGTGACTGCATGACGGTGACTGGCAAGACAGTCGCAGAGAACCTGGCGGACGTTGCAGACTATCCCGAAGGACAGGAGATCATCCGCGACTTTGACAATCCAATCAAACCCGAAGGTCATCTGGTCATTCTTTATGGCAACCTGGCACCCGAAGGCGCGGTTGCAAAAATCACCGGTAAAGAAGGCCTGCGCTTCGAAGGATCGGCACGCGTATTCCATTCGGAAGAACTGGCATTGCAGGCGATTCTTGACGGCGAGATCAAAGCCGGCGACGTCATCGTCGTTCGCTACGAGGGCCCAAAAGGCGGCCCCGGCATGCGCGAAATGTTGAGCCCGACCAGCGCCATCATGGGCAAGGGTCTCGGCGCGGACGTGGCCTTTATCACCGATGGCCGATTCTCAGGCGGCAGCCATGGCTTCGTCGTGGGGCATGTGACTCCGGAGGCAGCCGTTGGAGGACCTATTGCCCTGATTGAAGACGGGGACCGAATTACCATTGATGCAGCGGCCAGACGCGTTGACATCGATCTCAGTGACGATGAACTGGAGCGGCGTCGCGCCGCCTGGACGCGGCCAAAATCCAGCGTCACGCGGGGTGCGCTTGCTAAATACCGGGCCGAAGTGCTTTCCGCATCGCAGGGAGCTATAACCGTCGCACCACCCTGGGACGAGTAGTCCGAATTGACTTGACCTCGACACTGTAGTCGGCTTAACTTCCTGAATGCACGTTCAGATATCCACCCATGTATTGTGCCGTGGCGTCGGCGTAGCCGATGCCCGAATATACCTAAAACGAATGGCGCGCCAGAAGTGCGTGGGTGAGAGTGGCAGCGGAACCGGGCCTTAATTAGAAACCGGCAGTTGTCATCAAACCCGCAAGGATATTCCGTGCGGGTTTTTTTTTGGATTAATCAAAACAAGAGCAGTAAAGATGAGCCAGGAAATTACCGAGGCGCCTTTCGTCGATAGCGAAACACTAGGCGCACCGAAATCGATCGCCAATTCCAATCTGGTCGTAATGAAGTTCGGCGGCACCAGTGTGTCGAGTGCTGCTAACTGGCAAAAAATAGTTTCGCTGTTACGAAATCGCCTGGAGAGTGGATTGCGCCCTGTCGTTGTGCACTCAGCAATCGGTAAAGTGACGAGTGATCTTGAACAAATCCTGGTAACAGCCGTTGCGGGTGACCCAACGGAGCAACTCGACGCACTCCGGCAACAACATTATGTGCTTGCAGACGAGTTGGGCCTCGATGGGCCTGCCTTGCTGGGCGAGTCGTTGCAGGAGATAGAACGCCTGGTCGCAGGCATCCGGCTGGTCAGGGAAGTGAGCCCACGCATCCATGCGCACGTTGTCGCGTTGGGCGAAATAATGGCGACGGCCATGGGCGCCGCCTATCTAACAAACTCGGGCTTCGACGTTTTTCTGCAGGACGTGCGTGAGATCCTGGTTGCAGAAGATCGGATCGATCAATCTGCAGCTCAAAATTATGGATCCGCGACCTGTAATTACGACGTCAATCCGGCGCTGAATGATCAGCTAAAGAGCAAGGGGGCTGTGATCCTCACCCAGGGGTTCATTGCCAGCAATATGCTGCAGGAAACGGTATTGCTGGGCCGTGAAGGGTCGGACACTTCGGCTGCCTACCTGGCGGCTATCCTGCAGGCACGCCGGCTCGAAATTTGGACGGATGTGCCGGGTATTTTCACGGCAGATCCACGCCTGGTTCCTTCCGCGAGGTTGCTGATCGAATTGCAGTACGACGAAGCCCAGGAACTCGCATCCGCCGGCAGCAAGGTCCTGCATCCACGTTGCCTGTTGCCGCTACGCAAACACAGTATCCCGCTCTTTGTACGGAGCACCGAGGCACCGCACATTCAGGGCACGACGGTATCTGCCGTAACGCATGAAGCGGAGCCGCAGGTGAAAGGTATTTCAATCCGCAGCGGCGTTACCCTGATTTCGATGGAAAGCACGTCGATGTGGCACGAGGTTGGTTTCCTCGCGAAGGCATTTGCGTGTTTCGCCCAACATGGCGTTTCAATCGATCTTGTTTCGACCTCGGAAACGAATGTCACGGTATCCATCGATATTGGAGAGGGGTTCGTGACCGATGCAGTGCAGCAGGCATTAATAAGCGACCTCGAATCTATCTGCAAAGTCAGGGTCATTGAGAACTGTGCAACGATCGGATTGGTCGGCCGCAAGATCCGCACCTTTTTGCCAACGCTGTCACCGGCGCTTTCAGTGTTCGAAGAGGAACGAATTCATCTCGTTTCCCAGGCTGCCAATGATCTAAATTTCAGTTTTGTCATTGACCAGGAACAAGCACCGCGCCTGATAACCAAACTCCACGCGTCGGTCATCCGCAAAACAGGCAGCGGCACAACGCTTGGCCCGAGCTGGGAGGAGCTTTTCCGCGATGAAGCATCAATCGTCGAGGCGTCGGAACCATGGTGGCTGACGAAACGCGACGATCTCCTGAAGATTGCCGGCAAGCAATTGAATGCCTTTGTGTATGACATTGAAAGTATCAAGGCTGCAGCGGCTGGACTTCGTAGCCTGGGATCTGTCGACCGGATTCTTTATGCGGTCAAAGCGAACTTCAACGCGGACATCATTCGGGCGCTGGCGGATGCAGGCGTCGATTTCGACTGTGTTTCGCCTGGCGAAGTAAAGCACCTGCAGACGGTGCTTCCGGATCTGGATAAGACGCGACTCTTGTATACGCCTAACTTTGCGCCGCGGGAGGAATATGAATGGGCGATCGGCGAAGGCCTGCAGGTCACGCTGGATAATCTGTATCCCTTGCAAGCCTGGCCTGAAATTTTCGACGGGCAGAAACTTTTTATCCGGCTCGATCCGGGGACCGGACGTGGTCACCATGAGCATGTGAAGACAGCCGGCATTCATTCGAAATTCGGCATACCCCGATTTGAAATCGATGAACTGATCCGGTTACTGAAAAATGCAAACGCGGATGTCATTGGCATTCACGCGCACAGCGGCAGTGGCATCCTCGATCCCGACAACTGGCGCTCGGTCGCGGCCGAACTGACCAAGGTCGCCGAGCGTTTTCCGAATGTGGAAGTCATCGATCTTGGCGGTGGCCTGGGTGTGCCGGAGAAAACGGGCGATCCGCAGTTCGATCTCAAGGCGCTGGATGAAACGCTGGGCGCGATCAAAAAGGCGTACCCGAAATACCGGCTGTGGCTCGAGCCGGGCCGCTACCTGGTATCAGAGGCGGGGGTGTTAATTAGTCGCGTCACGCAAACCAAGGGCAAGGGCGACATGCGGTATATTGGAATTGGTACCGGTATGAATGCGTTGATCCGGCCCGCGCTGTATGGCGCCTATCACGAGATTGTCAATTTGTCCCGCGTGCATGACGCCGCGACTGAGACTGTCACGGTCGTTGGGCCAATTTGCGAAACCGGCGATAAGCTCGGTAGTGATCGGTTGCTGCCGCCATCTGAAGAAAATGACGTGATCCTGATCGCAAACGCGGGCGCCTACGGCCGTGTCATGAGTTCGAGCTACAATCTCAGGGAGGTGCCGCCGGAAATTTCTATCTGATGGGGGAGATTAGGATGAGAATCAAAATAATTGCAATTCTTGCGTTCATCGTTTGCAACGTTGCGTTTGCCGATGATGCGGACGATGCAGGCGCGAAGCTTTACGAATATTTCGCGATATTCAATGAAAAAGACGTACATAAAGTTGCGAACACTATTTACCCACACCGGTGCACATCGGCGGCGGGGCTGGCCACCAAATTTTTGCTGATCCCGACTCGGCCATCGAAAGTCTGACGAATCTGTATGAACAGATCGAGGCGCAGGGTTGGGTCGAGTCAAAGATCCATGACCTGAAAATTTGTGTCGCCTCGGAGAGCCTGGCGCTCGTCGATACTCGTTACTCGAGAATCGACAACGAAGGCAACGCCATTCCACCTGCTATCAGGACGACGCTCTACGTGCTGCAGAAAATTGACGGCGACTGGAGAATCGTCGCTTTCTACGGTCATGACAACGATAAGCGGCCCGCATGCGAGTGAAAACGCGACGTGAATTCCTCGCTGCGTCGTTAGGCGCCGGACTAATCGGCATGACGACACCAGCTAGCGTATTGGCGCAATCGGCGCATGGTTCCGGCGGCATGAAAATTCTGATCCTCGGCGGCACCGGATTCATCGGCCCACATCTCGTCACGCACGCGATGGCACGTGGCCACACGATGACGCTTTTCAATCGTGGCCGAACCAACACTCACTTGTTTCCCGGCGTGGAGAAACTGGTCGGTGACAGGAATAGCGATTTGTCAGCGCTTGAAGGGCGGCGCTGGGATGCGGTGATCGATAACTCCGGTTACACGCCGCAACAGGTAGGCATGAGTGTCGATTTGCTGAAGGACGCCTGTGACCAGTATCTGTTTACGTCGACGCGGGGTGTCTACACGGATTTTACGCAGGACGTTATGGACGAAGATGCACCGGTCGGACCAAAGGATATTCCGGAATCTGAATGGGATGGTTATGGCCCGAATAAAGTACTTGCAGAACGTGTCGTGCAGAAGGGATTTGGCGCCAGGACATTGATTACGCGTCCGCCGATCATTGTCGGGCCAGGTGACCGGTCCGATCGCTTTACTTACTGGGTTGATCGCATCGATGAAGGCGGCGACATACTGGTGCAAGGCGACCCGACAGACCCGGTGCAGTTCATCGATGTTCGCGATCTGTCAGAGTTTTATGGTCATCTTCTCGAGCATTCGATTACGGGCATATACAACACCGAAGGTCCGGGATCAGCGCTCAACACCGCGGGGCTGGTGCACGGCATCAAGGCGATCACGTCCACGCCGTCGACATTCCATTGGGTCGACTGGGATTTCCTGATCGAAGAGGGCGAAGTGCCGCAACGCTCACTCGCATTCTGGCAACCGCCACGCGGCAGGTATCTGAATTACGGGTTTACGGACAACCGGCGGGCGATTGCCAAAGGGTTGAAGTTCAGGCCGCTGGCTGTGATCGCGAAAGACACGCTGGATTGGCACAGGACGCGGACGGTGGAGCAGCAACAGAATTTGCGCGCCGGATTGAGCCGGGCCAGGGAGGCAGAATTACTGCGCAAGTGGCAAAGCATGTAATTGATTGGCGATCAATCCGGTCATTAGTATAGACCTCACCAGGAGAATCCCCATGTTTGACCAACTCAATGGTTTAAGACCAAGTGCACACTGGTTATTGCGGGCCGCGTTTGCGTCGGTATTCCTGTTTCACGGCTTTGGCAAAGTTGCGGCGTTCAGTGGTTTTTCCCAAATGATGGGTCTCAGTGTTCCCGTGGCCGGTCTGGTGACGTTTGCAGAAGTCGCCGCAGGGCTCGGCATCATCCTCGGCGCCTTTCAAAGCGAGCTGATCACTCGGTTGGCAGCGTTAGCCGCCATCCCGGTCCTGCTTGGCGCCATCTTCATGGTGCACGGGCCACGCTGGAGTTTCACGCCGGCGGAAGGCTTTCCGATGGGTGGTATGGAGTTCCAGGTCGTATTGCTGCTGATTGCGATCTATTTCCTGATCACCGGAAATCAACAGGGTCAGTCTGCTTAAATAGCCTGCAAATTCCAGAAATCAGGTAATGATCCGGTAAGATCGTCGTCCTGCATTAGCGGGGGGCGACAGATGACCAGGGCGACCCGAATTGGGTTATTCGTAATTGCGGTAACGACGGTGAGTCCGGTCGGCGCGCAAGCGCCAGACTTGTCCGACGTATCGATCGTGACCACCGCAATAAGCGATGGCGTCTACATGCTGGAGGCGACCGGTGATGTCGCTGGCAATATCGCGGTGTCGGTGGGTGAGGACGGCATTCTGATCGTGGATGATCAGTTTGAAGGACTGAGCGGGCAGATACTCGATAGTTTGCAGGATCTGCACAGCGGGCCGTTGCGATTCATCCTGAATACCCACCATCATGACGACCACAGCGACGGCAATGCTGTATTGAGTGCGGCCACGGGTGCAACAGTCATCGCTCACGACCAGGCTCGGGCAAGACTGATGCACAAGAAGGCTGCGCATTGGCCATCTGTTACCTATGCAGAAGGCCTGACGCTCCACTTCAATGACGAAACTATTCAGACACTGGCGGTTACCGGCGGCCATACTGACAACGACAGTATCGTCATATTCACGAAAGCAAACGTCGTACACATGGGCGACCTGTTCAATTCCGGCCGGACCAGTTTCCCCTATATCGATTTTTCGGCAGGCGGAAACGCGATTCGTATGCTTGCAAGTATTGACCGGATCCTGCCGCTGATTCCGGCGCATGCCAGGATTATCGCCGGTCATGGTCCCCTTTCTGACCGTGACGGGCTGGTCGATGTCCGCGAGATGCTGCACGATACGATCGACTTTGTGCGGACGAGGAAAGCGAGGGGACTGTCGCTGGACACAATCAAGGCCGAAGGATTACCTGAGCAATTTGACGAATGGAATCACGGGTATACTTCAGCATCGGAATGGATCGAATCGATTTATCGCAGCCTTGATTGATACGCAACTGAATAATTTTTGGGAAATAGTATGAAGATGAATCGTCGCGACGCTATTCGCAGTCTCACCTATTCGACAGCGCTTTTTGGTTTGCCCGCGAGCGTTTTCAGCGCAGAGGCAACAACATTACCGAGCACCTCTTTGCTTGATGGCGATCCGGAGCGGTACTGGAACCGCTTACGCGAGGATCAATTTCTCATGCCCGGCAAGCGTGCGTTCCTCAATACGGGAAGCGTCGGTGTTGCTGCAAGACCCGTGGTTCAGACCGTGTGCGACTACCTGGAACAATCCGCAGCGCTGCAAATGGAAGGCTTGCATGACGAAGATGCTTATCCGCGCTGGGGTTACGAGACGCTCGATAATCATCGCAGCGAGTTGGCGCAGTATGTCGGCTGTGCCAAAGACGAGCTGGCGATCACCCACAATGCAACTGAGGCGATGTCGATCATTGCCGGTGGCATGCCGCTTGAAAAAGGCGATGAGATACTGATTACGAACCAGGAACACCCGAGCGGTTATGGTCCGTGGCGGGTCAGGGAAGCAAAAGGCGAGGTCACCGTGCGCGAGGTGGCACTGCCGTTGCCGCCTGAGAGCCCCGAGCAACTCGCAGATATAGTCGTTTCGGCCATTGGTCCGAAGACGCGGGTCTTGAGCTTTAGTGGCATCACAAGCCCTACAGGGCTTCTCATGCCGATCCGGCAAATTTGTGATGCCGCGAGAGCGAAGGGTGTCATTTCCGTCGTGGACGGCGCCCACATGACCGGTCAGGTGCCGTACCGGATCGCCGATATGAACTGTGATTATTTTGCCGGCAGCCCGCACAAGTGGTTGTTTGCGCCGGTAGGATCGGGCTTGCTCTACATCCGTGAAGAGCGACTGGATTGGCACTACCCGGTTATTGCGACCGCTGGTTGGGATGACAAATCACTCAAGGCCGGCAGATTCATGCGCTTCGGCACGAATAATCGCGCGATCGTCGAAGGCTTTATGGCGGGGTTGCATTTTGCGCAAGCAATCGGACCGGAGCGAATTTACAAACGCATTCATGATCTGGCGAAGGACACTTACGCACGTGCCCGCGCGTTGCCATACACGGAAATGGTGACACCGGAAAATGACAGCATGTACGGCTCGCTTGTGACCTTCCGCTTGAAGTTACCGGAGAAGAAACTCAGCAGGCTTTGGCAACTTTGTGATGAGCGCCTGATATGGACCACCAGGAATCCGCGGCTGCGGATTTCCACGCACATCCATACCCGGCAATCAGATCTTGATTTGTTTTTCGATACCCTGGCAGAGGCGGCCGTGTAACCGCCAGTTTCGTTTTCCAGCCAGACGCAAGCTGAAAAACTCGACGTTTTGCCTAAAAACGAGGCCTGTTCTCCCGGCGGAATGACTGTATAAAAATACAGTAATTCATCGTGGGAGGACGACCTGGTGACAAGCGCTGAGCCTATCGAGGGACAAAAATCTTTCTATGAAAGAGGCGAGGAAGTTGGCGCCGAGATTACGCAATTATGTGGCTGCCTCTATGCAGCCACTTATCGTCTGTTGGTCCTGATCAGGCAATTTGATGAGGAAAAGCTCTGGGGGCTGCCCGGGCTTTGTTCATGTGCCCACTGGCTAAATTTTCAATGTGGCATCGGCATGAATGCCGCGCGTGAAAAGGTGCGTGTGGCCAATGCGTTGCCTGATCTGCCCAAAATAAGTGCCGCATTTTCGAAAGGGGAAATCAGCTATTCAAAAGTCCGGGCAATGACCCGGGTTGCCAACCAGGAGAATGAAGATTTTCTGCTGATGATTGCGCGACACGGATCAGCTCATCATGTGGAATCGCTGGTATCAAAATATCGTCGTGCCGTACGACTTCAGGATGTGGAACTCGCCAACAAGCAGTATGCGGAACGGTCGGCGCACTACTACTTCGATGATGATGGCGCATTCGTGATGAACGCCCGATTTCCGGCGGAGCAGGGAGCCCTGATCATGAAGGCGCTTGATCTTGCAATAGATCAGGAAGACCTTACCGCGGAAACCTCGTCGCCACGTGAATCGTTCTCGGCACGCCGCGCCGATGCGATAGCCGAAATGGCGGAGAGTTACCTCGCGAATGGGCCAACATCTTCTTCGACAGCTGATCGCTACCAGGTGATGATCCACGTTACCGCGGAAACGTCCAATGACGCAGAAACGACCAACAATTATCTCGAACATGGCCCGCATGTTGCCGCTGAAACATCGCGTCGGATTGCGTGCAACAGTAGCATCTCGATACTTCATGAAGACCAGGACGGTCAATCGCTCAGTATCGGTCGCAAATCACGTGTAATCCCACCCGCGATGCGCCGTGCATTACGTGCGCGTGACGAGGGCTGCAGATTTCCGGGGTGTACGAATAAGTATTTCATCGACGGACACCACATCAAGCACTGGGCCGATGGCGGCGAGACGAGCCTCAGGAATCTCGTACAACTCTGCAGATATCATCACCGGCTGGTACACGAAGGCGGATTTTCTTGCGAGCAGTGCACCGATGGACAGATTCTTTTCCGTGATCAGGTTGGTCAGGTAGTCGATAGCACTGGATACCTGGAGCCATCGGATTACGAGCTTGCAGAATGGATGCGGAACAAGCTGGAGGATCTGCACATAGACTCAGAAACCTGCGTCTCTCAGTGGTATGCCGGCGATGTAATGGACTACGACCTGGCGGTAGGAACGATGTTTCAGTGCGCTGACCCAACTTTGGAAAGAACAACTGATAAACATATGCTTATATGATTGACCGCGGGCATTACTTGCCTATAAACTGCCCGCTACTCATCGAGACCGGCTGAGGGAAAGGCCCTTTGAAGCCGGGGCAACCTTCCGGACTAACCATCCTGAAACGGTGCCAACTCCTGCGGTGTAGAAGTTCTACATCCGAGAGATGAGTGTCAGTGCAACACGAGCTCGATATGATTTTGGCGAGTGCAGGGCACGGCACCTTCCCTTGCGGTTTGCGCAGGATTCCGATGAGAACGCGGCGACATTGTCGCCAGACAGGAATCAAAGCGGAGACCACGAAAATGAAATCTTCTGAAAACCCGGCAACGATTGCCGTGCGTGCGTCACTGGAATCTGATGCGCAGTACGGTGCCGTCGTGCCGCCACTACACCTCTCGTCCAATTACACGTTTGAAAAAAAAAAAAAAA
>PVMS01066672.1_pt1 | contig 11136 bp, 10 predicted proteins | sample 1853461 | NCBI WGS metagenome assembly PVMS01 (sample SAMN08582032, study PRJNA380276) | Marine sediment metagenome, whole genome shotgun sequencing project. | isolation source: ocean sediment barecode stripped | collected 2017
AGATTGGGTTTGCCATCACTGGCACGTGGTTCGTTCATCGCTTCACCAGAAATATTTCCAGCGCCTTCAAAACCGGCATTTTTCATATTATAGGCGGGTAGACCTCCGACACCATTGATGATGTTCATCAATACCTGTGTTCCATAGGTGGGCAGGCCCTGTCCGGTACCTGCATTTTCAGCGAGCACCGCTTTCCCGGCATTGACTGCGTCGAGAAATTTGGGCATATCGTCTATATTGCCAACACCCAAAGTACCCCTGACAACTACTGCCTTGAGGTTTTTGGAAGCCATCACGGTTCCAACACCGGAACGGCCTGCGGCACGATGTTTATCATTGATGACACCAGAATAAAGACAGCCTGCTTCGGCTGTTCGACCTATACAGGCGATACGGATTTGTGGGTCCGGATGCATTTGATGCAATAAGTCATCAGTTTCCCATGCCGATTTGCCCCAGAGGGCTTCTGCAGAACGTAATTCAGTTTTGTCATTCTCTATCCAGAGGTAAACGGGTTCAGCTGATTTGCCTTCAAATATGATCATATCCCAACCGGCGTTTTTGAATTCGGCACCTATATAACCGCCTGAGTTGGAACACGCAATGGCGCCAGTTAAAGGGCCTTTTGTGATCACAGAATATCTACCAGCCGTTGATGCACAAGTGCCTGTTAGTGGGCCGGTGGCCATGATCATTTTATTTTCCGAGCTCAATGGATCACATTTGGGGTCGATTTCTTCAACCAGATATTTGCTCGCTAAACCACGTTGACCAAGATAATCGTTGGCCCACTCCATATTCAGGGGTTCGGCTGTACAGGTTCCATCGGTCAGGTTTACACGTAATAATTTTCTTGTCCAGGACATGTCTAATTCCTCCGAATTTTAAGATGCCGCTGCGCTAGCAGCAGGTAGACTTTTAGCAGCGTATGCCTGCATGCGATCCAGTCCAGTCCAGTCGGCATCGATATAGGTAATCGCACCAGTTGGGCAGATTTTGGCGCATTCCGGGTCACCGCCGCAAAGGTCACATTTAACCACTTTGCCGGTTGCTTGCGAGAAATTAATGGTGCCAAAAGGACAGGCAATAGTGCAGACCTTGCAGCCAACACATTTATCGTCAGAGACAATTTTTGCGCCAGTGCTTAGATCCAGGCTGATTGCATCAACCGGACAGGCGCGCTGACACCAGGCTTCATCGCACTGAGTGCATGTATAGGGTGCAAACCGACCTTCATGGTGGAAGGTAAAGACCTTGATGAATGATCGGGAAGGATTAAAAGTGCCAGTATTCTCGTAAGAACAGGCGAGTTCACATTGTAGACATCCAGTGCATTTTACTGGATCAATACTCAAAGACATTTGCATTAATTTTCTCCAGGTTGGTATATTTTTATAATTCTTTAAAGAAGGCTTATTGTTCTACCATTATAATTTGGAAGTATTTATTGTACAATAAGGCAATCTAATAAGAGATGTTAGTACAATTGAAGCGGTGATTGCAACTAAAATTTTGCACTTAAAATATTATTGAGCCGCAAGACTACCTAATATGCTCTTCATTGGTATCGCCAAGTTTATAGAGCCTGAGAAATGTAGACACTTTTTATGGTACTAATTGTAACTAAGCCATGAGAGATAAAATCAGTGAACAAAGGTATTCGATGTGCCCGAGCGATTTGAACGCGACATGGGGTACAACGAAAAGGAGTTTTTCGCGTATTACCCGCCGCGATAGGCGACCACCAGCATACCCTATCTGGAGATACGGTACACATCAGCCATCCCGAAAGTAATCGTGCCCTGGAACTGATTATTACACCCCTGCCTGATAGACGACTAGGCGCATTTCGTATTCAGCGGATAGACGTGCAGTTTACTTTTTCAGATATGACTGAGGGTGAAAGAAATAAGTTCATGTATCGCTTTGACCGACGGTATCAGCGGGGAGGGGGGTGAACTCAAAAAAGCGCACAAAACTATCCCCCCAAAAACAAACGCCCAACCTCGGGGTTATCCAGCAAGGCATCTCCAGAATCCGCCATCGCCAGCTCGCCCGATACCAGCACATAGCCTATATCCGCAAATTCCAGCCCTTTCTTGGCATTTTGCTCGACCATAATTATGGTTTTGCCATCTTTGTTTAGCAGGTCATCGAGTATTTCAAATACCATATCGATGAAGCGCGGCTCGAGGCCAATAGAAGGTTCATCCACCAGCAGCAATTCCGGATCCATAATCAAAGCGCGGGAAATTTCCAATAGCCGACGCTCACCACCCGACAATACTCCCGCACGCTGGTTTCTTCTTTCTGCTAAACGGCCGTATTTCTCAAACACTCGGTCTGCAGCGCGTTTTGCTTCGGCCATGTCAGGCAGCAGATAGCCCCCCATCAGCAGGTTTTCCTCTACTGTCATGTCTGGAAACACGGAATTGTCCTGCAGAATATATGCAATGCCGGCGTTCTTCAGTTTCTCGTTGGGCGTCAGGTCAGTAACGTCTTTACCGTCGATCCTGATATGGCCGCCGCCGATATTGGTAAAACCGTAGATTGAATGCAAAATGGTAGATTTGCCCGCGCCATTCGGGCCAATCAGGCAGAGCGACTGGCCTTTTCCGAGGCGCAGATCGAGGCCATGGAGTATTTCCATTTTTCCGTAACCTGCCAGCAGGCCATCGATTGAAACGAAACTGTCTCCTTCTATAAGGGCATCAAGTTGCCCAACAGTCGGCCTGTCTTTCGCTAGTTGTGCGGCTTCTTTCGCAACCGCGTCAACCGTCAGTACGGTACCGACCGAACCCTTTCCATGCCCTGATATCTTTTTTGAATCACTATTTTCTGTCATGTTCGCCATCAGCTCGCTCCCAGATAAGCATCTATTACTCGTTGATCGTTCTGAATCGCTTCCGGGGGGCCATCCGCAAGCATTTTCCCGTGCGCCAGGCAATAGATATGCTCCGCCAAATTCATGATCACGCGCATATTATGCTCAATGACAAACAGCGTGATACCGAACTCAGAATTTGCGCGCCTCAGGCGATCAATCAAGCCATTGATTAGAGTCGGATTGATACCCGCAGTTGGCTCGTCCAGCAGCAACATACGTGGTTTTTTCATTAACGCCATAGCAAACTCAAGCAGTTTCTGTTGCCCGAAAGAAAGGTTGCCCGCAAGCAATAGACGTTTGCTGTGCAAGCCGACAAACTCCAGTAATTCTTCGGCGTGACTGTCAACTTCGGCTGAGACCGGCGAAAACAGGTCGCGAATTCCAACCCCTTCTTCCGGGCAGGAAATGCGCATGTTATCCATGCAATTCATGTCGCCGTAAATTCGAGTCTGCTGGAAAGTACGCAACATACCGAGCCGTGCGATTTGAGGTACCTGCAATTTTGATATCTCTCTTCCCTCAAAGCTTATATCGCCCTCATCAATGGGGTGATAGCCCACCACTGAGTTGAACAAAGTTGTTTTTCCTGAGCCGTTGGGGCCGATTAATCCGATAATCGCACCCTCGGGTACATTCATTGAGATGTCCTGATTTGCGCGTACGCCACCAAAAGATTTGGACACATTTTTGACTTCAAGCAATGACATCAGGAAGCCTCCTCAATGCGTTCGCCAAAACGATGCGGCCAGCGCTCACGCATCCAGCCCAGAATGCCGGTCGGGAAAAACACCACGATGACGACAATCAACAAGCCCAGCGCTACGCGTTGCCAACCGAGCAGATAGGTCCAGAATAACTCTTTCATCGCATAAAAAATAATGGCACCTATCACTGGTCCCCACAGCGTACCTTTGCCGCCAAGGATCGCGGTCAGAATCATCCATACCCCGAAGGTTGCTCCGGTAAACGCCACATCGATCGGATCGATAAATCCGACCAGATTACCCGTGCCCGCTCCTGCTATGCCTAATACAAAAGCAGCAATCGACCACGCAATCGTTTTATAGCGGGTGGTATGTAGTCCCATTGCTTCCGCTTTATCCTCGTCGTCGCGGATCGCATTTAATACCAGCCCGAAACGACTTTTATATATTTTGCTCAGCAACAAAAAGGTGCACACTGCAAGCACAAAAAAGTAGTAGTAATAAAACGCCTCTCGAGAACCCGCTGATTCAGGATACAAGGGCGTCACCATGCCCGACCCGGCCCCGATAAAATCGATGCCGCTGGCAATTTCTCCCGCTGCTATCCCCAGTCCGAGTGTGCAGATCGCGAAATAGTGACCGCGCATGCTGAGTATTGCCATGCCCAGTAATATCGCTGCAATCACACAAATCACCGCTGCGAGTACTACGCCTACACCCAGGCTAATAAAATATTCGCCCTGCGAGAGCCGCACAGCTTCGCTGGTCGCAACCTCGGCAAAACGATCCACTCCGCTGGAAAACATATCGCGCTGTACCACCGCGCTGATATACATGCCGAGGCCAAAAAAGAAAATGTTGCCAAACGAGTTGTAACCCATCTGACCGCCGATAATGTCCCAGGATAGCGACAATGCAATCATTAACCAGACAAAGGCGAGCAGTGTCACGTAGCCTGGAAATAAATAAGGTGCGGCCACACTTAGCAATAAGCCGGCGGAAAATATTATTTTCTTAGTCATGAAAGCACCTCCCGCTTGCGTCTCACCATCGCATTCCTGACCACCAGAATCACTACTAACAGGCCAAATACAAAAGCGGATTGAAATTCCGCACCAAGAATAAAGCCTGAGACATTTTCAAGCGCACCCAGGCCCACGCCGGCCACTACCACCGCAGCGAGATTTCCCAGGCCAGCAATAATAACAATCATAAAAGAACGCACGGTATATACCAGGCCGATGAACGGGTGGATCACCCAGGTCATGGCAACCAACGCCCCGGCAATCCCGCAAATACCCGCATTTAAAGAAAATGTCGCGGCATAAACCTGGTCCGTATTTACGCCCAGGATACGCGCGGCGCGTGCATCCTGAGCGGTTGCGCGTATTGCCTGACCCAACCGACTGCGTTTGAGCGCGACAACCAGCAAAGCACCACAGATCAAAGCCAGTGCGAAAGAGACAAATTTGATTTTACCGATGACTATATCACCACCGGCCAGAAAGGCCGAACCTAAGCCGGCCTCCGCGCCAACCACGTCCGCGCCGAAAACCTGATTCATGAGTTGTTGCAGTAATATCGAAATACCGAAGGTTGCCAACAAAGAGGTAAACAAATCCCGATCCACGAGGCGATTGATAATCAATTTATACAAGAGCCAGCCCACCGCATACAAAACTACAAAGGTGATCGGTACCGTCCACAAGGGATTGAGGCCTAATTTATCATACAGGGTATAGGTAACATAACCGCCCAGAATGACAAACTCGCCCTGCGCCACGTTGATAATATTCATTACCCCCCAGACCAGGGCCAGCCCATACGCAGCAAGCGCAAAAATAGCACCGGCCAGTAAACCGTCTAGCACCAGTTGCCCGAGGATGGCGGGTGCCTGAAATAGTAAAGAAATATTGTCCATGTGAAATATTGGCGTATAACAGCGCTACATTTTTAAGAAAAAAATGGGTTGATATTTTCATATCAACCCATCGTGAATCAGAGACAGTGCACAAATACCTTGCGCACCGCCTAACGGTGAAAACGACTACCGATCAGCCCACTTGGGACGAGGATAAATCAATTCAGCATTTGCCCAGGCTGTGGGTGCAACCAGGCTGTACTTACCATCTTTGATCTGGCGCAACACCATCGGCTTGGCAATGTTCTTGCCGGTATCATCAAACTTGATTTTGCCATAGAAAGTCGTAATATCTGTCGCCGCAAGTGCATCGCGCACAGCATCTGTTTCGGTGCTGCCTGCGCGTTTCAACGCATCGGCAAACACCATTACTGCAGCTGAAGATTCAGCTGCCTGGTAAGGTGGCACATAGCCATACACGGATTCAAATTCCTTGGCGTAATCACCTGCACTGCCAAACAAGAAATCAGAATAAGACAACGTTGGCGCCCACTGGCCCGCGCATAATACGTAATCAGCATTGTTACCGAATTTTTCCATATCGTGGACCTTGGCCGACTCACAGTGCGTCATCGCGTGCATCGGCACATTAACCTGCATTTCTGCCATCTGTTTTACGGCCAACACCGCGCCCTTAGAATGCCCGGAGGTCACCAGCAAATCAGGTTTTAGAGCTTTGACCTTGGTCAGCGTAGAAGACATATCAGACAACTCACGCGGCAGTTTGTCGTCCACAACCACTTGCATACCATAACGCGCAGCATCATCAATGATGCCCGCTCGAATGTCTTGTGAAAAAGGATCGTTTTCGGTTGCAACCGCTATCTTGAGCGTGGACAGGTCGCGACCTTCGGCTTTAGCTTTCTCGGCTAACAGGTTAACCGCTTCCTGCAGATATTGCTCGGACGTCGACAGCACGGCAAACAGGTATTTATAACCCTGATTAAATAAGGAACGTGAAGCCCCGTTACCTTCTACCATCGGGATGCCGTGTTTCTCGGTAACGGGCGCAATCGCCTTGGTTAAACCAGAGCTGTATGGGCCTAACATTAACTTGACATTATCGCGCTGAATCAGGCGCTCAGCCAGCTCGGCAGCCCGGGCCGGCGTAGACTCATCATCATAAATTTTGAGTTCCAGCATGTGCGTTTTACCGCCAAACTTTATGCCACCGGCGTCGTTAATTTTTTTAATCGCCAGGTCGTAGCCATTTTTAGTGTGCCCACCCGCCGTTGAGTATTTGCCTGTGAGCGAGATTGACGCGCCCAATGTTATAGTGTCCGCCGATGCAGTGCCGGACAAAGCAAGTGCGCCCGCCATGAGTAAAGATAAACCTGATAATTTCATAATGATCTCCTGTTGGTATTGATTGTTTCGTTATAGGTATAAGTCTAGCCCACGCATAATATCATGCAGAATCAGTCACTGGCTAGTACTACGTTGGTCTGATAAAAAATCGCATTACCAACCTGGATTCATTTTCGGTACCCGCTCAATCATTTTCGTTACCCAACGGGTTAGGCTGCACTTACCTTTCAGCATGTATTTTCCTATCTGTTCCTGGAATAAGCCTGCCATTATCCAGCGTATATTCGACATCTATCAAATCACCCAGGTAGAACGGCTCGTGACTGGCTATCAACATGGACACCGAGCGTGATTTGAGTTCAAGTAATAAATTCGAAATCTGGGCATTCGATACGGCGTCCAGATGGGCTGTTGGCTCATCGAGCAGCAAAAACCGGGGCTGCCTTAACAAGGCACGGGCCAGCGCGATTCGCTGACGCTCTCCCCCGGACAATGTTTTTGCATTTTCATCTGCCAGGCGCTCCAGGCCTACCCATTCAAGTGCCAGGTCGACCTGCTTGGCGCGATCCACCCGGCCTTTATTTAGCGCATAGAGCAGATTATTTTTGACGCTCCCGTCAAACAAAAAAGGTGTTTGGTGCAAGTACATCACCTCTTTAAGCAGGGTCTTTCGGGAATGGCTTATCGCGCCTGGCTTATCTGCACAAACAACGTTTCCTGAATCAGGTTTTAACAGACCCGCCATGATACGCAATAAAGTGGATTTTCCGGACCCGTTGTCACCCGTTAGCAACACCACTTCGCTTTGCTGCAACCGGACATTTATGTCATTTAAAATTTCGCGCTTTCCGAAACGCTGGTGTATGTGTTGGTATTCGATGGTCGAATTTATTTCCGGCATCATATCTGGCGCCCCTTACCCTGAAAGAAGTGCAATAAGGCATTTAGCGTAAATGCCATGATCAACAGGACAAGGCCGAGTGCTATGCCCTGGGCAAAATCACCCTTACGGGTTTCCAGCGCAATTGCGGTCGGAATATTTCGCGTGTGGTGCAGAATATTCCCTCCCAACATCATCGACGCACCCACTTCGGCTACGATTCGCCCGTAGGCGGCCAGCAGGGCACCCCAGAGGCCAAATTTGGCTTCCCGCATTATCAGCCAGAATGAACTGAGGCGTCCGAGCCCCAGCGTACGTGCCGTCTCCCAGGCGCGCAGCTCCACCGATTGAAATGCACTGTGTTGCATTGCCACCAGGATCGGAAAACTCAGCGCGATTTGCCCGATCACCATCGCCGACTGCGTGAACAAAAGATGTAAGTCTCCGAACGGGCCCTGTCTGGACAACAATAAATAAAAAGTCAGCCCGATTACCACCGCGGGCACCGAAAGCAGGGAGTTGAATATTGCGATTAGTAACCGGCGCCCCGGAAAATTTAAGTGCGCCAGCGCAAATGCGATAGCCAACGCGGGTAATACAGCAATTGAAAGCGCGAGCGCTGTGGTCCTGAAAGAAATACCTATAATTTCCCATACTGATGGATCGCCTGAAAATACCAGCCTCAGCGCTTCGATCGTAACGTGATTAATGTTGCCCATTGCGTATAAACGAACTATCCTGAATTGATTGAGGCCTTTGCGTTTGGTTTAAACAGGACATTGCCTTTAAGCTCGAACGCCCCGATCAACGCTTGGCCCTTTTCACTGGTTAACCAGTATATTAATTTTTCTGCACCTTTGGTATTTAAATCCGGGAAGCGATCTGGATTCACCTGTATCACGGCATACTGATTGAATAATGGTGGCACCCCCTCAAATAAGATGTCAAGATCAACCTGGTCATTGTACGCCAACCAGGTTCCTCTATCGATTATCGTATAGCCTTGCAATTCGTTCGCGGCCTGCAGTGTTTTACCCATGCCCTGGCCCAACTCCCGATAGCTTGTCATATTAGGGGTAACACCGGCCTGTTTCCACAGTCGCAGTTCCTTCTTGTGCGTACCCGAATCATCGCCACGTGATAAAAAGGCTGTATCTACACCTGCCAGTGCCGCCATTACACCATTGATACTCGCCAATTTACTCAAACCCGCCGGGTCATTTTTAGGGCCGACTACCACAAAATCATTGTACATAAACTCAATACGTGTAACCCCATAACCGGCTGCTACAAATTTCTCCTCGGCAGGTTTGGCATGGACCATGATCAGATCGACATCACCTTCTTGCGCCATGCGCAAAGCCTTTCCTGTGCCCACTGCGATGACGCGTACCTCAAGGCCTGTGTCGGCCTGAAATACAGGCAACAGGTACTCGAGTAATCCCGAATTTTCTGTACTGGTAGTAGTCGCGAGCATGACAATTTTGCTTTCCGTAATCCGCGTACAGGCCGCCATCGTCATTACCAATAGGACAATCCAGGCTAACGATCTAGTAATATTTTTCATGTATTTTATGATTACAGGCAATAAAGCTCATAATACGAGGCAACTGAATTATGTAAGTTTCCGCGCGACGTACACACTTACTCAGCCTGGTCATCGCGAAGGAGTTATTCGCGGAGCAGCTAAGAATAGCCATGTAAGGTACCAAAAAAAACCCGCCATTGGCGGGTTTATAAGGTTATTTTAGTTGCGGGCTAAGCAGCGATAACGTCCTTCATTCGCTCCATGGCTCGCTTCTCGATTTGTCGAATGCGCTCGGCGGACACGCCGTATTCTGCGGCCAGATCATGCAAGGTTGGCTTGTTATCACTCAACCATCGTCGCGTGACAATATCACGACTGCGCTGGTCAAGCTCTTTGATCGCCAGTGACAATGATTCGTTACGCTGGGCCGTGTATTCCTGCTGCGCGACTATATACGCCGGATCCTGCGCCTCGTTGCTCAAATACTGCTCGGGCGAGGCACTAAAATTATCGTCATCGGTATCAGCCGGCATATCAAATGAAACATCACTTCCGCTCAGACGGGATTCCATTTCACGCACGGTTTTCACATCAACGTTCAAATTTTCTGACAACTTGTTGACGTCATCGTTACTCAACCAACCCAATTTTTTCTTGGATTTGCGCAAATTAAAAAACAGTTTGCGTTGCGCCTTGGTGGTGGCTACTTTAACAATGCGCCAGTTCTTCAGCACATAATCATAAATTTCAGCTTTGATCCAGTGCACCGCGTAAGACACAAGACGCACACCGTGCTCCGGGTCATAACGCTTGACGGCTTTCATCAGTCCAATATTGCCTTCCTGAATCAAATCTGCCAGCGGCAGGCCATAACCCATAAATCCACGCGCCACCTTCACCACATCGCGCAAATGCGCCATGACCAGTTCGCGGGCGGCATCAATATCCTGCTCGTCACGAAAACGTATCGCCAGGGCCTGCTCCTGCTTGGCATCCAGTACCGGCATCTTATTAACGGTGTTCATATACGCCGTTGCATCCTGTCCTACGCCAAGATCCATGGCTACGGGCAGTAATTTAGTTGGTTTGTATGTCGTCATATCTATTTGTCCTCAAGATAAAGCAAAATAAGCCTCTCCCCGGATAAACCGAGTAAATCAGTAAGATTTTAGCACTCTAGGCCTAAGAGTGCTAATTTTATCAAAGGTTCCCTGAAAATTCGCTTAATAAAGCTAAAAACACTGTATGTGAAATACATTATACCATAATATAAGCGAGTATTAACATATAAGCCCTTCCGCAGATACTGCTCGCCTGAAAATTCAAGATTAGACTTTTCGGGTATACGGATCGAGAACTACAATCTCACCGGTTTCAATGCGCTCCATCAAATTATCACCGTGCAAATCCCAGGCCATGAAAGACTCGTATTCGGCATAAAAATCGTACAATTTAGCTATATCTCGAGCAAGTGTTACATAGTATCGTTTAGTGATGCCTGCAATAATTTTATCCCGGTCTTTCTGATCCTGCCACTCCATATCCTTAACACATCGATCAAAATACGCCGCATCGCCCTCATACAGATGCCCGAGTCTTTCCATAACATAGATAAAGCGAAACTCAGTCTCCCTGCCCGAAAATATTTCAGCCCTGTCAGGCTTTTCGACGACATTATCCTCTTCATCAAGCACGCCAACGCACCTGATGTCTGGAATCTTCTTAATGCCTCTTTCATGGATCGCGCTGCAATAGTATTCCAGCCCCAGCGAACGCTTTTCCAGCAATACATGGGTATCATCAAAATTGTAAACATTGGTTAAAAAAGTGTTTTCGCACTTTTCACAATGAAGCTGCGGGTAATCACCTGCGATAAATTTCTCGATAATTTGTTCGCTATTCATTGAA
>PVMS01104275.1_pt1 | contig 11135 bp, 10 predicted proteins | sample 1853461 | NCBI WGS metagenome assembly PVMS01 (sample SAMN08582032, study PRJNA380276) | Marine sediment metagenome, whole genome shotgun sequencing project. | isolation source: ocean sediment barecode stripped | collected 2017
AATCAACCAGATTCGTAATCGAGATATCGTTTTTGAGGAACAGCTTGCTGAAGGCGTTGATGCAGGAAACGGCAGATGCCTCCGGATACCGGACCATGAACTCACGGCGAAACACCATGTACTCCGCGAAAGCGTAAATTTTTCCACAGTTCAGGTTATTGTCCTGCCCCAGCGCTTCGCGGACCGGCTCTGACTTCATCAGGTTTTCATACGTCGCCGGAGCTGTTCGATAAACCAGAGCAACAAACTCTGTCGAGTGATCCATCAAATCAGCTGGCGGGCTGAAATAATCAGTAGAAAGATCTTGACCCACTTTTTTCAAACCCCCGGAAACGATGTAAAAACAATGCGTGAACCTATTGTAGCAGCGAGCCCATTGGCGGCGAAATGACTGGAGTAATAAATCTATTGCATGAATTTTTATTCGTGAATAATTATTCCAATTTCCCGTATACCATAAATCGATGAAATTTAAAACATTGTATTACAAGTAGTTAAGTAATATTATTAACGTGCTTTAGCTGCATATACAGGACTTCGCAATCATAAGTGGTGCCTGGAATCTCAATCCTACAGCAGCGGGCAGATACAAATCTGACTTAGTCTCGTCAGGTAGGCACAGGGTTTCGACCGGGGGGTACAGACCCTCGCTGGTCCAGGGCAAGGACCGGCTTTCCGACAAGGATCAAATGGAAATTGAACGTCTTTACCAGCGGTAGTCACGCAGGATTTTGTGACTGTATGCTGGGTGTCTGGGCCTGGTACATCCTTTTTGATGTCCGGTTCCAGGCCAGTAGAAGGACAATGACCATGACCATGGAACTTGTTTATTTCCTCGCTTTCATAGCAGCAAGTGGGGTGGTGATCATGTGGTACTGGCAGAAAAGTGTCTGGGCCAAGGGAGGAGAAAATTCAACTCTTTCCAGGGGCCGGCATGGCCAGTTATCGGATGAACCCTTTCCCCCGTTCAGGAAAACCGTCAGCGGAGAATCAGAAACTGAATCGGACCGCACAAAACTCCTGGACAGAATCGATGTCTGGCAAAGGGAGCATCAAGTGGGAAATTCCCTGTTCAATCACTCCACTCCCTCCCTTAAAGGAACCAAATACACCTTTACACCCAGGACAGAGCGGCCATCGTCAAAAGCAGAATCGATCAAAGATTCCGCCAGCAGACAAGCAGCAAATCCTGACTTTCGAGAGAAAAAACAACAAAGATTCGTACTTATCTGAGTGCTTGTCTGAGTTTCGGTGAGCGCCGGGCATAAAACTGCCCGGCGCTGGCCCGTTACTGACTGATTCGGAAGTTCTCCGGGTAAGGTTTACCCGAATGCCTGTCGTTTCACGATGCGCAATTCATTGCCCGCAGCCATTTCGACCACGGGCGCCTCTTTTTAACTAGGGTTTGGGTTCAAAATCGCTGACATCTATCCTGGGCCGATCGGGTTCCGGCTGTTCCAGCGGCTCCACCAGGTTCAAAGAAAACCGGGAGCGGACAGCCAGCTGTTGATACTCCTTGGTGCCCTGGCTTTTCCACCGGACTTCATCATCCCTGACCTTACGAATAATTCGCGCCGGTGCACCCACGACCATGCTGCGCTCCGGACAGGTGAATCCTGAGGGAACGAACGCCATCGCACCAACGATGGATTCCGCGCCAATCACCGCATCATCCATGACAACTGCATTCATACCCACCAGCGCATTACGCCCCACACGGCAACCATGCAGCACCGCCCCGTGGCCGATATGGCCATCGATTTCGACAATGCAGTCCTTGCCGGGAAATGTATGCACCACGCAAGTATCCTGCAGGTTGGACCCTGCTTCCATCACGATGCGCCCGAAATCCCCTCTAAGCACCGCATTCGGACCAAGGTAGCAACCATCCCCGATAATCACGTCACCAATCAACACAGTCGTCTCATGCACGAATGCGCCGGGATGGACTACTGGAACAATTCCTTCAATGCTGTAAGCGGGCATGGCGTGCAGGGCCTTATTGAAGTATGTGTGTTGGGGAATAAACCAGACTTTCGCGGATTTAACCCTGAAGTGCAATGGTTTCGATCAAGAAGCTGTCAATCGACAGAATCAGGGCAGCGAAGACGATACAAAACTATTAATCGGGTGAATCATTTTGTATCCTTTCCGCTCGCCGTTCCTGCGGGGCTTTGAAGGAAACCAGAACGATGTCATTCAACACCATAGAATTCAATGTCGAGGCGGGCGTCGCTACGCTGACCCTTAACCGGCCCGACACACTCAACAGCTTCAATACCGAGATGCACGAGGAAGTGCGCACGGCGATGAGGCAGGTCAAGGAAGACCCGTCCATTCGCTGTTTGTTACTCACCGCCAATGGCCGTGGTTTCTGCGCGGGACAGGACCTGGGTGACCGGGCAGTCTCCACTGAGGGTGGCGTACCGGACCTCGGCGAGTCGGTCGAGAAGAACTATAATCCCTTGATCAAAAGCATTATGGGCCTGCCCAAACCGGTGGTATGTGCCGTAAACGGCGTCGCTGCCGGAGCCGGCTCCAGCATCGCTTTAGCCTGTGACATTGTGCTGGCCGCACGGTCCGCCAACTTCATCCAGGTATTCTGCAAGATCGGCCTGGTGCCTGATTCCGGTGGTACCTGGAACCTGCCGCGGGCGGTGGGTCTGCCACGGGCGAAGGGCCTGGCCCTGTTGGGCGACAAGCTTCCAGCCGAGCAAGCCGAGTCCTGGGGCCTGATCTGGCGTTGCGTTGATGACGAGGAACTCCAGCTTGAAGCAAGAAAACTGGCCACGCACCTGGCCACCCAGCCAACCCGGGGCCTGGGCATGATCAAAAAGCTGCTGCGCGAATCATCCGGCAATACATTGCCGGAACAACTGGAACTGGAAAAAAACGCCATGCGGGAACTCGGTCAGAGTCACGACTACCGGGAAGGTGTAGCCGCCTTCATGGAAAAACGACCTGCTGAATTTAAAGGTGAATGAATCGATGACTAATGCTTATATCTGCGACGCCATCCGCACGCCGATCGGACGATATGCGGGCGGCCTGTCATCGGTGCGTACCGACGACCTTGGCGCTATCCCCATACGTGCATTGACGGACCGCAATTCTACTGTGGACTGGGACGCCGTTGATGATGTTTATTACGGCTGCGCCAACCAGGCCGGTGAGGACAACCGCAACGTCGCGCGCATGAGCAGCCTGCTGGCCGGCCTTCCCGATTCGGTGCCAGGCGTCACACTGAACCGCCTGTGCGGATCCGGCATGGACGCTGGGGGCAGCGCCGCCCGGGCCATCCGCTGTGGCGAGGCAAACCTCATTATCGCTGGCGGAGTGGAGTCAATGAGTCGTGCGCCATTCGTGATGGCCAAGGCGGACAGCGCCTTCAGCCGCCGAAGCGAAATGTATGACACCACCATTGGCTGGCGTTTCGTCAACCGCCTGATGAAGGCACAGTACGGGACCGACTCGATGCCCGAGACCGCCGAAAACGTCGCCGAAGAATTCAATATCAGCCGGCCCGACCAGGATTCGTTCGCCTTGCGCAGCCAGCAACGCACGGCCAGGGCGCAAGCCAATGGTGTGTTTGACGAGGAGATTACGGCGGTCACCGTCCCGCAAAGACGCAAAGAAGACCAGGTGATCACTCAGGACGAACACCCTCGCGCCGGCACCAGCCTGGAAGCGCTGGCGAAACTGGGCACACCCTTCCGCGAAAACGGCACCATCACTGCCGGCAACGCTTCGGGCATCAACGACGGCGCCTGCGCGCTGTTGCTGGCATCGGAAGACGCCATGACGCAATACGGTCTCACGCCACGCGCACGCGTTGTGGCCATGGCCACCGCCGGCGTACCGCCGCGCATCATGGGCATGGGCCCGGCGCCGGCCACTCGCAAGGTACTGGAAATCGCGGGCCTGAGCCTGGACCAGATGGACGTCATCGAACTGAACGAAGCCTTTGCCGCCCAGGGCCTGGCAGTACTACGCGACCTCGGTTTGCCGGATGATGCCGAACACATCAACCCGAACGGCGGAGCCATCGCCCTGGGCCATCCCCTGGGCATGAGTGGCGCCCGACTGGTAACCACCGCTTTGTACCAGTTAAAACGCACCGGCGGCCGCTACGCCCTGTGCACCATGTGCATAGGAGTAGGTCAGGGAATCGCCATGATTATCGAGAACACAGTGTAGGAGCCCCTGGGATTCTACAAACATCCTCAGATTAGTGATACGATTATCTATTGCTTATACGTATTTTTGTATCAATTAAATTACCACCAGCAAGGCAATCATCATGACCGAACAGGAAATCGAAAGGCGGCAACAGGAATTCGACGCCAAGGTTGCGAACGAGGAACGGATCGAGCCGAAAGACTGGATGCCCGACGACTATCGCAAAACCGTGTTGCGGCAGATGTCTCAGCACGCGCATTCCGAAGTGATCGGCATGCAACCGGAGGGCAACTGGATTACGCGCGCGCCCTCGTTGAGCCGCAAGGCCATTCTGCTGGCCAAGATTCAGGATGAAGGCGGACACGGCCTTTATCTTTACAGCGCTGCCGAAACCCTGGGCACATCCAGGGAAGATATGGTGGAAGCGCTGCACCAGAGCAAAGCGAAATACGCATCGATTTTCAATTACCCGGCACTGACATGGGCTGATATGGGCGCCATCGGCTGGTTGGTGGATGGCGCGGCCATAGTCAACCAGGTTTCGCTGCAGCGCACCTCTTATGGCCCTTACTCCCGGGCGATGGTCCGCATCTGCAAAGAAGAGAGTTTCCATCAGCGCCAGGGCTACCAGATCATGCTGGTGCTGGCGCGTGGCAGTGCAGAGCAAAAAACCATGGCTCAGGATGCTCTTGACCGCTGGTGGTGGCCATCACTGATGATGTTCGGCCCACATGATTCGGAATCAGCCCATACCGCGAGGTCAATGCAGTGGAAACTGAAGCGCGAAAGCAACGACCAGCTACGCCAGAAGTTTGTCGATCAGACCGTGCCACAGGCTGAGTTCATAGGCCTGAAAGTGCCCGACCCCGATCTCAGCTGGAACGAGGAGCGCGGCCATTACGATTTCGGAGACATCGACTGGGATGAGTTCTGGCGGGTGGTTTCAGGCAATGGCCCCTGCAACCGCCAACGACTGGCGCACCACATAAAGGCCCAGGATGACGGCGCCTGGGTGCGCGCAGCCATGCATGCATACAAAGAGAAACATCGGGCGGGAAGAACCCGCAGCGCGGCCTGATCGGCGGCAAAACCATCGGAGAATTCAAGCATGAATCACAACGCATTACCCCTGTTCGAAGTTTTCATCCGCTCCAAGCGCGGCCTGGATCACCGCCACGTCGGCAGCCTGCACGCGGAGGATCCTGAGCAAGCAATGGAATACGCCCGCGACGTCTATCTGCGCCGCAGTGAAGGAGTCAGTATCTGGGTGGTTAATTCCGGCGATATAACCGCTTCCCAGGAGAGCGACGTCGAGCAGTTCTACGATCCGATGGATGACAAGCCTTACCGGCACGCCACCCATTACCAACTGCCGGATGAAGTCAACAACATGTGATGAGGCGTACATGATGAATTCAAATGTAAACAAGCAGGATCTCGTTGACTACGCCATTGCCCTGGGCGACGATTCACTGACCCTTGGCCACCGCCTGTCGGAATGGTCGAGCAACGCCCCGTTCCTCGAAGAAGACCTGGCGTTGTCTAACGTGGCCCTGGATTTCATCGGCCGCGCGAAGATGTTCTATACCTACGCCGGCGAGGTGGAAGGCTCCGGACGCAGCGAGGATGATATCGCCTACCTGCGCGACTGCCGCGAATACCGCAACCTGCTGATCTGTGAGCTGCCAATCGGCGACTTCGCCGACACCATGGCGCGCCAGTTCGTAATAGATGTTTACGACGTCAGCTTCTACACAGCGCTGATGGAATCAGCGGATGAGACCCTGGCTGCGATCGCCGCCAAGGCAATCAAGGAGTCCCGCTACCACCTGAGGCGCAGTGAGGAATGTGTGAAACGGCTGGGTGACGGCACTGAGGAAAGCCACCAGCGCATACAGCGGGCATTTGACAATGTGTGGGGCTACACCCATGAATTATTTGAAGTCGATGAGGCCGAGCAGGGTCTTATCGACGCTGGCGTAGCGGTTGACCGGCCAGCGCTGAAGGAGGGCTGGGAACGCCGGGTGCAAGCCGTGCTAACCGAAGCCACGCTGGAGGCGCCGGACGACCAGTGGTCCATACGCGGCGGCCGCGATGGCATGCATACCGAGCATCTGGGTTACCTGCTGGCCGAATTACAATTCATGCAACGGGCTTATCCCGGCCTGGAGTGGTAAGCCCGGAAATGAATACTGTGCAAAACATCGCGGACAACGCCAGACCGGCTGATGGCGAAATCGAAAGGCTCGAAGCCCTGCTGGAACAGGTTACGGACCCTGAAATCCCGGTAGTGTCCATCCGCGACCTGGGCATCCTGCGGGACATTTCGCTCGACGATGGTCAAGTGACGGTCACCATCACGACGACTTACTCGGGCTGCCCGGCGATGAGCGTGATCAAGTCCGATATCAGGCAAACCCTGTCGGAGGCCGGCTACCAGGATGTACGGGTGAGGCAAAGCCTGTCTCCTGCATGGACAACCGACTGGATGACCCCGGAAGGCCGAAAAAAATTGCGGGCATATGGCATTGCACCGCCGCAAAAATCCGCTGATGGACTTTGCGCTGTTGCCTCACCAGGAACAGCCGTTCCCTGCCCACAATGCGGCAGCAACAACACCGAATGCATCAGCGAGTTCGGCTCAACCGCCTGCAAAGCACTTTACCGCTGCCGGGACTGCAAGGAACCCTTCGATTATTTCAAGTGCCTGTAAATCAGGCCTGATCAGAACAACAGCAACACTATTAATGAGAAAACTCAATGGGCAAGCATTTTCATCAGCTCAAAATAAATAATCTAAGCCAGGAAACCGATCACGCCGTGGTGCTGAGTTTTGAAGTGCCTGAGGAACTTGCCGATACGTTCGCTTTCAGGCAGGGCCAGTATCTCACCCTGCGGGCGAACATCGACGGTGAAAATGTCCAGCGATCCTATTCGATTTGTGCCGGGCTGGACGATGGTGAACTGAGAGTAGGCATCAAGCACGTCGAAGACGGCGTATTCTCGAGCTGGGCCAACCAGCAACTGAAATCCGGTGATAACATCGAAGTAATGGCGCCGCGTGGCAATTTTTTCACCGGGCTGGAACCTGAAACACCCCGCAACTACCTGTGCATCAGCTCCGGCAGCGGCATTACACCGGTCCTGTCGATCATCAAGACCCTGCTGGCGCGAGAACCGGAGTGCAAGGTCACGCTGCTTTACGGCAATCAGCGCACGGCGACCATGATGTTTCGCAACGAACTGGCCTTCCTGAAAAACCGTTACATGACTCGCTTCCACTGGATCAATATTTTCAGCCGCGAGCCCCAGGAAGCTGAGATTCTCAGTGGGCGCATCAACAACCGCAAAGGCGGTGAATTAAACCGGCGCCTGATCAGGATCCGCGATTTTGACGAATTTTTCCTGTGTGGCCCGGAGGCGATGATCTCTGAAGTCTCCCGCGGCCTGCGCAGCGAGGGGATAGAAGAAGACCACATCCACTTCGAGCTGTTCGCTTCTTCGGCCGAAAATGCGCGCAAGGCGGTAGAGCGGCACCACGCCCGTGCGCAGAAGCACAAGGGCAAGGTCAGCGAGGTCACCGTGATTTCCAGCGGGCGTGAATACAATTTCGAACTCAACGCCGACGGCGAGAACCTGCTGGATGCCGGCCTCAGCAATGGCATCGATCTGCCATTTTCCTGCAAGGGCGGTGTCTGCGCCACCTGTAAAGCCGTTTTGATAGAAGGCAAAGTGGACATGGACCTGAACCAGGCGCTGAGGCCGGAGGAACTGGAAAAAGGCTATATCCTCACCTGCCAGTCACACCCGATTTCGGACAAAGTCATCGTGGACTACGACCAGCTCTGATCCCATGGCGGCTTCAACCTCCATCCGTAATTTTCTGTCGGCCCGCATGGAGCAGGGGAATATCAGCAGCACCTCGCTGTTAATCACCCTGTTCTGCGACGCGGTAACCCGCCATGGCGGCGAAATCTGGCTGGGCAGCCTGATTCGTTCGCTGGCGCCACTGGGCGTCAGCGAGCGCCTGGTGCGAACGGCAGTGTTCCGCCTGGTGCAGGATGACTGGCTGGTTTCACGCAAGGATGGCCGCCGAAGCTACTACAGCCTTACTTCCTCCGGCATCAACCAGTATCAGCGCGCAGCAAGACGTATCTATGCCAGCGAGCGGCCGGAATGGGATGGTGTGTGGACATTGCTTATCCCCTCATTCGTGCACGAAGACAAGCGTGAGCCCCTGCGCAAAGGCCTGCTGTGGCAAGGCTTCGGCCTGCTGTCACCCGGCGTTTACGCCCTGCCCTCCCGGGATCGCAAGTCACTGAACGAATTGCTTGAGGAAATGGGCATTCAGGATTCGGTGGTCATCATGACCGCGCGAGCAGATGAGTCAAGTACCGGTGCTGCTCTGCAACGCCAGGTGATGGAGCGCTGGAACATGGCCGATCTGGATGAACATTACCAGTCATTTCTCGCCCGTTACCGGCCCGTTCTGCGCTACCTTTCCGGCAACGGCGCACCCGACCCTGAGCGCGCATTCCTGCTGCGCATTTTGATGACCCATGACTATCGCCGGATCCTGTTACGCGATCCGGAGCTGCCAGTCGATATGTTGCCGGGCGACTGGGCCGGATTCGATGCGCATGATGTCACCGCCGACATTTACAAATGCATCAGTGCGAAATCAGCCGCCTGGTTCAGTGAAAACATGGAAAACACTTCAGGTCATCTGCCCCCCGCAGATTCAATCTATTACCAGCGCTATGGTGGACTTCCCGAACGCTGCTGTTTCGAGTAGGAGCCCGCAAGCGGGCTCCTACAAAAAAGGGCCGGCTGTTACCAGCCGGCCCTGTGTCTTCAAACTTCCCGCGTGTTTTCTATATCAATAAATCAGAAGTTGTAGATCCCTCTCAGGTACCACATGCCACCGTCGTAGCCCATTGGCGTACGGCGTGGATAAGCCAGGCCGTTGGCTAAACGGGTATCGATCTTGTTGGGAAATTTATCGAAAACGTTGGCGGCGCCGACAATGAGCGCAAAGTCTTCAGTGGCATTGTAAGTGACCGCCAGGTCGATGAAAATCGCTGAATCAACCGGTTCGCGGTTATTGCGTTCATCAATCGTCTTGCCGTAATAATTGGCGCGGGCCATGAATTCCCATTTGCTCATGTTATGGACAATCGAGACACTGGCGCGGCTCTTCGGCAGGTTATTCTCAATATTGAAAATCACGCTCTCGCTTACAGGATCGATTCCGTTCACCTGGTTCTGCTGGTCACTCACTTTGGTTTTGTTGTAGTTGTATCCCACACCAAAGGTTGTAAAAGAACCATTATCCCAACTCGCGAGATATTGCCAGACAACGTCCACACCAGTGGTCTTGGTATTCAGAGCGTTGGAATAAAAAGATATGGTCGAGAAGAAAGGATTGCCTTCTACCGGCAAATCTTGTGTCTTTTGTATTCGATCATCTACTTTGATGGAGTAGAGATCAACAGTCAATGTCTGGGCGTCAGTGGGGTTGGAAGTGAAACCCACGCTCCAGTTGGTTGCATCTTCGGGCTCCAGCGCCGCGCCACCCAATGAGACCGCAAGGTCGCTGGTTGGAGATACGGTGCCCTGTTGAGTTTGCAAGCCGGAGGCACTGTCAAACGTGGTCACGATACCCGTGTAGTTCTCTTGCCCGGGAGTTGGAGCCCGGAAACCCGTGGAAAATGCACCACGCAGTGTAATTCTGTCTGAAACGGTGTAACGCGAGGCCACTTTGTAATTGGTGGTGCCTCCGAAATCCGAAAAATTCTCGTAGCGAATGGCGCCCTGGAGCAACCAGTCGTCGGAGATGTCCCATTCCGCGTCGACATAGATAGCCCAGTTATCGCGTTTGAACTTACCGGCTGATGCAGGGAGTGCTCCCGACATTCCGTTAGATCCGGGTGGAGGTGTGCTATAAAATTCGCCGGTTTCCGGATTGATCATCTGGCCCACCGCGGTCCACGGTCCAAGGGCGTATGACTCAAGGCTGCCTGCAAAAATCGTATAGGCTTCCTGCCGCCATTCGCCACCGAAGGCAATGTTGACGTCATCTTTGATCATGTATGAAAAGTCGAAGTTGATGTCCCAATCTTCTTCTTTCAGATCACCCGGATCGAATTGCCTGGGAGAAAGCGGTCCGAAGGTTGGATTCAGCGTGTTGTTAAGCGTGTAGTCAATCTTGTAACTGCCGTAGTTGACGCTGAAGTCGTAGGTAAAGAGCTTTTCGGTATCGAAATCACCGCGTACACCCAGAATATTACTGAAGTCTGTAATATCGCCTTCCAGGTAAGGCGTGTAGCCTCCGGGCAGAATGTCGCACCAACAGAAATTACCTATAAAAGGTCCATCGGGGTCGGGGTTGAGCGGAATGGGTCTTAAAGATGAATGGAGATCCGGGTCCCCGGATGCCGTGGTGTTTGCGCGATAGAAGAAGCGGTAATTGCCGTAGGTCTTTGCATAGTTGCCGAACATGTAAATCTCGGCACTGCCGGACAAGTCATAACCCAGATTCCAGATCGTTCTCAGGCCATGGTTCTCGGGTCGGCCCCAGGTTTGTGCAAGCGTATCACCCGCGTAGGGGCTATCGATGCCGACCTTGGGCACACCCGCATTGATCGCGCCCTGCGCAGGAGGGGGCTGGAAGCCACGGATCAACTGCTCCTGGTCTGTCCATTCGACGCTGAGATTGACAAAGCCGTTACCGAACAGGGAGAAACCGACATTACCGGCGATCCGGTAAGCAACTTCGTTATCATAGAATTGGCCATACTGGCCTTCAAGCCGGCCACCCTCGTCATCATCTTTCAAAATGAAGTTGATTACGCCTGCTATCGCAGGCGTAATCAACTTCATTTTGAAAGATGATGACGAGGGTGGCCGGCTTGAAGGCCAGTATGGCCAATTCTATGATAAAGAAGTTACTTACC
>PVMS01129147.1_pt1 | contig 11135 bp, 11 predicted proteins | sample 1853461 | NCBI WGS metagenome assembly PVMS01 (sample SAMN08582032, study PRJNA380276) | Marine sediment metagenome, whole genome shotgun sequencing project. | isolation source: ocean sediment barecode stripped | collected 2017
AAATACGGTCTATTAATTCTTGTTATTGCTGTTGTGGTAATAGCCTATAGTAACACATTATAGATATATTTAAATAATAACCATCTCAAAATTTATAAAGGAGATTTAAATGGTTAAATATTTCAATAGAAAATATTTTGTTAAAGCAATTGCATTAATGATTTCAACCAGTTGTATTTTTAGTCAAGTGGAAAACAGGAAAAAAATGGTATTAGTGCCTGGTGGGGAATTTACCAAAAAAGTTGAATATCGTTGGCGCGAAGGACTTACGTTGGACTCATTAATCATTTCTGATACTGGTGTACGATACCGTTCAATAACCACTGAAATATTAACTCCGTTCTATTTAGATAAAACAGAAGTAACCAATAAGCAATTTAAACAGTTTGTTAAGGATTCAGGATATAAACCAAAATTTCCTAAGAATTATCTTAAACATTGGAAAAACGGTACCTATCCACGTAAGAAAGCGGATCATCCTGTCGTGTGGGTATCTTTAGAAGATGCTAAAGCTTATGCTAAGTGGGATGGAAAACGTCTTCCTACAGATACTGAGTGGCAAAGAGCTGCACAGGGAGATGATGGTCGTACCTGGCCTTGGGGTAATTTATTCGATGCTTCCAAAGCCAATATAGATTCTGAAGGAACATTAGCAGTCGGTAGTTTTGAGAATGGGACTGGTCCTTTTGGTACTTATGACATGACTGGTAATGTATGGGAATGGACAGATTCTATTACCTCAGATGGGTATCACACTTTTTCTTGGCTCAGAGGAGGTAGCTACTTTTTTGCCAAGGGAAGTGTTTGGTATATGCAGGGAGGTCCAATAAATAACTTCCAGAGAACTAAATTTTGGCATATGACGCCAGCCTTGGACCGTAATGCAACATTAGGTTTTCGTTGTGTAATGGATGTTGAGTAATCAGTTTGAAAAAATAATTTAAAATTGAATAAAAGGATTTATTGTATGTTTAGATTTCCAAATATTAACCAAATTAGATTAACCTCATCTATTGTTCGGAGTTTGTTATTCATTCTTTTCATAACCCCTCTTAAAAGTGCAGAAATTAAATACATACCATCTAAAGAAAATGTAAAGGAAATTGTATTAGAGAATGATCTTATCAGCTATTCATTGATAATTGATGGTAGTGTAAAATTATCTAGAGCAATAGACAAAACAACAGGTCTTAACATCTTAAATAACAATGAACCACTAACAATGATAACAGCTCGACATCCATGGCTATTGATAGATGTTGGATTTCAATTGTTCAACGTGGAAGATAATCTAAATGGTGATAAAATATCTGTTACTATTAGTGAACAGTCAAGTTACGCGGAAAATCCAATGGTAATAACGCAAATTTTTACAATCGGAAGTGATAGAGCTCTCGATTGGAAAACAAAAATTAAGTATTCTGAAGAGAGAAAACCTCTACCGTTATATTCTGGTGGATATCTTGATATAACATTTCCAATAATGCAAAAACTTCGTATCGGTTCTGATAGTGAGGACAATTATTTGCTTCAAAAAGATGGATATTTTTTCATTGATTCACCGGATGATTTTATTTTTTATTTCACTCAGGCCCATGATCCCAAGATGCCAATAGATATTTATAATATTGAGGAGAATAGAGGGATCTATTTTCATGTTTTCTCCACAAAATTTGATCTAGGGTCAGATAATAAAGATATGTTTAGATCAAAATCGTTTTCAATCACACTACCACCCGGTAAAGAAGAAGAAGTTATCGATTGTAAAATAATGCCTCATACAGGTGACTGGCATTCAAGTTTTAGTGCATTTAAAAAATATATAAGAGATGATTTTGATTTTACTTATTATAAACGTCCTATCCAGAATAAATATCTACAGCGATTCATATCACATTTTACTTTTCTGTACGGTCATGATATTTATGATGTAGAAAAAAATGAGTTCAAGATTCATCAATTTTTAGATGAGGGAGAACTCAATTTTGGTGGTTATGACTATATGCTTTTGTGGCACGATTATCCTCGTCTAGGACTTGATAATCGAGACCAGTTTGACTTTTATGATGAATTACCGGGTGGTATTCAAGGATTAAGAAAAATGGTAGAGGAGGCCCATAGTCGCGATGTACAGGTATTTATACCATACAAACCTTGGGATAGAATGAAGGGTCGTACCGATCATTTTAAACAAGAAGCTCGAATTGCTAAAGAGATAGGTGCTGATGGTATTTTTCTTGATACCATGGATAAATCAGATGTAGCATTCCGAGAAGCAGTAGATGCCGTAAATACAGAGGTAGTTTTTGTTAGTGAGGGTAGACCAGACCTTGAGGCAGCGCAATTAGTTACAGGTAGTTGGAATCAATCTGGTAACGCAACTAATAAAATGCCAAATATTGATCTCTTTCGTTTTATTTTTCCTGAGCACAATGTTCATAATATCAATAGAGGTGCTCGAAAAAGAGACGAGTTGATCTATAATGCATTATTTAATGGAACAGGCTTGATAGTATGGGAAGATATCTTTGGTGAAATAAATAAATATTCATGGAATGAACGTATTTTAATTCAGCGCTATAGTAGGATAATCCATGAAAATAGAGATGCATATTTAACAAACAATCCAATCCCATTAGTTCCTACATTTAGAAAAGACCTATATGTAAACGCTTTTTCTATATCTACTAAAAGCATTTATCCAGCCTATCAATTGGATCGAGAAAAAGTTGATAGAATGTATGACAACCGAATGATTGGTCCATTTATGGAAGTTAATAATCCACCAGATTGGCACTATATTGATATTTGGAATCATCAGATCATACCAACCGAAAACATAGAAGATAAAACTCGATTAATATTCCCTGAAGAACCAACGGATGTGATGTCATGCATTGTCGGTTTTCCAAATAATTTAGATATTTCTATCAATGGAGATAATGTTAAAGTTATGACAATAAATCCTATTTCAAATGCTTCTATACAAATAAATACCGTCAATAATCTTACGATGATGGAGGAAAATAATTTAAATATTTCTGGATTAAGCGTCGAATTTAATATTTCTGACTTGAATCTTAAGTTTCCCTATAAAGTACTGGTAAAGCTAATGGAAGGTGATATTCTAAAAGATGAAGTAATTCTAGATATGGGGTGGAAGCAGTTTTAGGAGTTATTAGATGCGGTTGAACCATTTTTTGATTATAATTATTATTTTCTTTATAAAGGGATTGCTAACTGGTTTCTAGGTCAAAAAGATCAGGCTAAAATTTGTCTGGACTCCGCCAGGGTTGATCTGGAAGGCTTTGTTCAAACAGCTCCTCAAGTTAGTTATATTTATAATTTTAATTATAGATATCATGGATTTGCATATGCTGGTTTAAGAATGAAAAAAAAAGCTATCCAAACAGCAAAAAAAGCCGTTGAATTAGAACCGATCAGCAAAAATGAAATGGAAGCTGTTGTCTTACATCTGATGTTGGCTTATGTTTATTCAATGGTAGGCGAGTATGATAGAACCCTTGATGAAATTGAACTTCTTTTGTCAATACCTTTTTATTTAATAACCTGGGATTTAAAATTAAATCCACTGTTGGATCCACTCCGTGACTATCCGAGATTTCAAGAATTGATTAATAAATATGAGTGGACTGAAGGTTGATCACAAAAAACACATAAAATCGAGTAATACTTGCGTAATACCCTTTTTTGCCAATTCCCCTAAGTATAACAATAATAGCAGTTAGTCGACCAACACAAAGGACTTAAAATCCCTCGGATGATGAGTCCGTGCCGGTTCAAGTCCGGCTCAGGGTACTAACAAGTACCTGATATATTTACAGGTCGAGAGATGAAGGGAAGTGTAAAAGCTTCCCTTTTTTATTTTCTCAAAATGCCAAAATATGACATAATATGCCATATTGAGACATAAAAATGTGATACTTTCGTGATACCTCTTTTTTATTAAGACACCCATCCATGCCTTTGGTAGGCGGGGGGTTTTTAATATGTATATATCACTCTTGCACACCACAGGAATAAAATAAGTTCTAAGTAGAATAACGTCATCTAATTATTATTGGTAAAAACTATTATGTACTTGTAGGTTGTAGTGTAACAGGGATGTAGCTACACCACTCACGCCTTTGGTAGGTAGGGTGTCTTAATTATATATATATCACATTTGCACACCACAAGGGTAAATTACACTATAGGTAGGATAATATAATTATGAATCGTGATATTAGCAATTTTCGAAGGAGTACTTTTTGAAAAAGACACTTTTTTTCTAGTTGTAGAGAGAATATGGGTATAAATAGAAAAACATTTTTATTGTATTTACTACAAATCTCATTTTTATAATATCAATCGATTTTAGTAATGCATAAAATTCAGTCGGACTAACATCTTATGAGTATTAGTATAGCTTTTCCATTTTTTCTTCACAGCTATCATGTGTATCATTGTGCTCCCACTGCATTCGAACTTTCACTTTTGGATACTGACTTGGATGTACACTTTTTTTCAGCATACAAAGACACGACTGATTTATTGGTTGAACTTGGGTCCTTATATCCAGGTCACCGATGTAAGATTCACATTTTATCCCAGCTGCCTATGTTCCGTTATTTCCATATTAAAAACCGACGATTTCCTAAAACTCAGAAAATGATTGATTTGCATGCTCATCGTTTCAGGGACATGGATATTATTGTTGACACGAGTGATTCATTATTGCGACTTATCAATGTACATGGCATTACTTCTCCTAAATACATTTCAGTTTTCCATGGTGCTGGTGATCGGAATCGAGAATTTCATGAGCGTCTTAAGAAATTTCAATATTTTTTGCTGTATGGTCCAAAGAAATACCGAAGACTCGATGAATTAGGATTACTAAACGAGAATAATTGGGCTACGGTAGGATATCCAAAATTTGATATTATCTCTAAAACACACGTAAACTCTAAATCATTTTTTTCTGATAATAGACCAATTGTTCTATATAACCCTCACTTTGAGCGCAAACTGTCTTCGTGGTATCGCTGGGGCAGGAAAATCCTTGATTATTTTAAACAATCTTTACGCTATAATTTAATTTTTGCTCCCCACATAGAATTAAAAGGTCGTAAACAACGCTACTTATCATTAAAAAAGTATGCTGATATTCCTAATATCCATTTAGACTTAGGTAGTCACTCCTCGATTGATATGACCTACACTAGACTAGCGGATATCTATCTTAGTGATGTGAGCAGTCAGGTTGTTGAGTATTTACTTGATCCTCGTCCGTGCATTTTCCTTAATAGTCACAAGATCTCATGGGAAAACAATCTTCATTACGCTCACTGGCGTTTAGGGCCTGTAGTTGAAAAATTATCACAATTGGACGGTATGTTAGAAAAAGCATTTCAAACTCACGATCAATTTGTTACAGCTCAAATCAAATACTTTAAAGATTCTATAGAGTTAACAGATGTCTCTTCAGGTAAACGATCTGCAGAGGCTATTCAGGCATTTATTAAAAAAGAAGGATTCTACAATTCCGCTTTACCATGACACAAGTGGACAGTAATGGACAGTAGCGTGGCACAATTGGAGCACACTTTCAAAATCGCTCCTCGTTTAACACTGTCTTCACACGGTAGTGCTATTATAGAAACAGCCTTTAAACACAAAAACTCCTCACTATACTACCTACTTTTTCGCACAACACATTGATAAAAAGATACACATAAGAATATTATTAAAATAAACAGTGAGCTAGCTAACTAGTTTTCTTATCATTCTCACTGATTTTCCGGTATATGTACTATGAATACTCCTAATACAATGTTAGGGGTTTTTGTTTAATGAAAAGGAGTACATATGAATGATAAAATGAAGACCCTCCAACTTAAGAAGTTCAACCATGACTATCCGATTATACTATCCTATGACAAATGTAAATCAGGTGAGAGTAATTACGGGCCTTGGAATCTCTATGGGATTGAGTATGAAGGCGAACAGCAAGGGATATTCGCTGAAGATGCCCTACATCAGGAGCTAAAGAAGTATGGTAAAGGAGCAAGGCTAGTTATCCGCAGGAATCAAAATGATGATGGTAAACTAGAATGGCAGGTGGTGCCGGCAAACGGCAGTAACAACAGATCAAATCAAACAGTACTAAACTATCTTGATGATAGAACAAGGGATATCCATAGACAAGTTGCATTAAAGATAGCAACAATCTCAATTGGTCAGAATATTAAGCCTTGGACTGATGAAGATCTGCAGGAGATCAAGGTAAGAATGGATAAACTGCTTGAGATACTAGATGGAAAAGTTGATAATGACTTGCCATTCTGAGGTGAGGGATTTTGTTGTAGGTATAGACTATGATAGTATAGAAGAAGATAAAGGACACTTAACGTTAAGAAGAAGAGTACCTATAACGGAACTGATTGAAGAGATCAGATCAATAATACAGAATGGTTCTATATTCCCACAGTTTCCACCTGAGGCTAATCCTAGCATTACCTATGCCTGGGATTTAAATAACCAGGAAGATGGAGACTGTTACCATGAGATAATGAAAGAACTAGAGAAAGACAGTAGAAAGGAGGTGATATACTAGTGCTTACTAGGTATATAATTATAGTAATCAGAATAATATTACAACTACGTAAGTAGTAAAAGAAAACAACTCGAAAGGGTTGTTTTTAGCCTTCTGGTCTACCGCGTAGACCGTAAAATATTCCAAATTTCAAATAAGGAATTACTGCAATGTCTGTATTAGTTAGTATCAAAAACGTTTAATAATTCAAATATTGAGATTTTGATTTTGAGATGAGTTTTGAGACGCTATTTTGAGGTTATGAGATGACTTATGAGAAAAATATGGGAAGTCTCATAAACGAAGGTTTTTAAAATTTCAACTTACTTGTACGGCAATAGGGTGTTGTGATGAATGGAGTAGAAATTCATAAGTACTATATAAACAGCGCACTACTGAATAACTATAATACTTCATACCTTCTTGGACACTTTGTGTTAAAATCAAAGGGAAACAAAGGAGGGTTTTATGCATCCAGAAGCCAAAGAACAGTTGCGTGTATGGTTTAAATTAAATGTTCTTGAATATGGTAAGATTTTAGGTGCTACTGAAGCATGTAAGGCTTTCAACGTAGCAAGATCTTCTTATTATTATTGGAAAGAGAAGTTTGATTCAGAAGGTAAAGCAGGTTTATATAGGAAAAAGCTAGTTGCCTACACACATCCTAAGAAAACAAAGCCAGAAGTAGTCGAAAAGATTCTTGAATTACGAACCGTCTATAAGATGGGTGCATTACGTATTAAGTACTACTTGGAAAGATACCATGGAATCAAAATATCAGAATCAACCGTCACACGTACATTAGTTTCGAACGGTCTTAGAAAACTATCTAAAACTGTAAATCGACGTGCTATGCATACAAAACGCTATGCAAAATCGGTTCCAGGCCACCATGTACAGGTTGATGTAAAGTTTCTCTCAATGAAAGACGATAACGGCAATCGTATAAGACGTTTTCAGTATACAGCGATTGATGATGCAACTCGTATTAGAGCTTTACAGATCTATCCTAAGCATAATCAGGTATGCGCTATCAATTTCATTGATTATGTTATACAAAAGTTTCCTTTTAGGATTAGTACTATTAGAACGGATCGCGGCCATGAGTTTCAAGCACGTTTTCATTGGCATGTTGAGGATCAGGGTATGAAACATGTTTATATCAAACCAAGGACACCGCAATTAAATGGTAAAGTTGAACGATCCCACAGAACCGATCAGCAAGAATTTTATCAGTTATTAACTTATAAAGATGATGTAGATTTAATTGAGAAGCTTCAAGCTTGGGAAGATTTTTATAACTTCAATCGACCACACGGAGCTTTTAATGGAAAAACACCTTACGAGGTTATGAAATCTCTGTTAACTTAAAGACAATATTATCCAACAGGGTACGACGTATTACAGGTGTAGATTAGAAAAATATAGATTATTTTTCAAATATACTTCTCCTGTTGAAAAAATAGACTCCCCATAATACGTGTATTAAAATTGCCACTATATAAATGGGGATATTAGAACGTACATTGAGAAAAATTGGAATATTTATTAGTAGATTTATTATTAATAAGCCATAGGTAAGATACAAACCTAATATTTTTTTTCTTCTATAAATAGCATATGCAGAAATAATATGAAGTAAACCATTTCCAATGAGTACGGTAAATTCATCTAACATCAATAAACCCACAATAAACAATATCAAGCCACCAATGATTGTTAAATGAATATAAATATTACCCCAAATAAACCCAAATTCTTTGTTAACCTTCATATTCCTGTTATTGTTATCTGTTTCAGATTTTGCTATGTAAAAAGTCAATCTTTCTATTACCAATTTAATACTCTAATAAATTAAATAAAACTTAGAAAAAATAATAGATTAATTGGTCTCATTCATAAAAAGCAATACCAACGATTTTTTCAACCGTTTTAGGAATTTCAACTTACTTTGAAGGGGGTAGGTGGTTGGGATGAGGTAGGTTCACACATAATCTCAAATATTTTTTGTTCATTTGTTTCCATGTATTATGAATATAATCTAAATAATAATCCACAAATATTTCTTCATTATTTTGTTCTAATAATTTAGCACAAATGGGTGGACAAATAAAACCTATACGGCCTGTAATTATTAATATTAGAAGTGGACCCCAAAAACTGGACACAAGCTTAGTGTAAATTCTGCATGAGTTTAAGACAAAAGGAAGCGCAGAACATGAGCAAGAAAAGACGTAATCATTCTTCAGCATTTAAGGCAAGAGTAGCTTTGGAAGCTATTAAGGGTGAACAGACTTTGAGTGAACTGGCAACCCAGTTTACTCTTCATCCCAATCAGATCCAGCAATGGAAGAAGCAGTGATTAGAAGGTTCGAAAGATGTTTTTGGTGCATCGGAGAAAAAACAAAAGCATTGTGAGTCTGAGGTTAAAGAACTCCATGCTAAAATTGGTCAGTTGACAATGGAGCGTGATTTTTTGTCCAAAGCGTTCGGTCAATAAGTAGGGCTGAACGTAAAACCGAAATACAAGAGGACAGGGGTTTACCGATTAATAGAAAATGCACTCTTATGGATGTAAATCGTTCAACCATGTACTATAAGCCTGTTGAGCCTGTTCAGGATACAGAAGAACTAGAGCTAAAAAGACGGATGGATAAACTACATATGAAACATCCTTTCATGGGTTCAAGAAGCCTTCGTGATCAAATACGATCTAAAGGATATAAGATAAATCGCAAACGCATTCAAAGGCTTATGAATGAGATGAACATTCATTCAGTCGCACCAAAACCAAACACAAGCAGACCGGGAAAGCCGCATAAGATTTATCCTTATCTTCTCAATAGATTGAAGATCGATTATTCAAACCATGTGTGGACAACAAATATCACTTATATCCCAATGGCTAAAGGGTTTCTTTATCTGGTAGCTATCATGGACTGGTACAGCCGTAAAGTATTGAGTTGGCGATTATCCAACAGTATGGATACGACATTTTGCATTGACGCTTTAAATGAAGCCCTTGCAAAATACGGAAGGCCTGATATATTCAATACGGACCAGGGATCTCAGTTTACCGGTAAAGATTTCACAGATATTTTACAATCATCCCATATTAAAATCAGCGTATGGTAAAGGTCGTTGGGTAGATAATGTGTTTGTTGGGAGATTGTGGCGGAGTCTAAAATATGAAGAAGTTTATCTCAAAGCCTACTACACACCGACAGAAGCCAGAATAGGAATTGGTGAGTGGATTAAATTCTACAACCATAAAAGAACACATCAATCTCTTGGAAGATAAACACCGGAATCAGTATATTGGAGCAAGTCAGTAGTAGCTGTGACAGTATAATAAACACTTTTGCAGAAATACACTACAACTTAAAACTGAAAAATAGTGCCCAACTCATGGGGTCCACTTTAATTTTCAGTTTTATGATTAATCAATTTGACATACAAATACTAAAGCCTATATAGGATCTGAAGTATCACAATCATTTGCAATTTCATTATCAGAGACTTGATTTCACATTATATTTGACATTTAATTCTCCCATTAGGTTAACGAAACAAAAAAGCAGCCGAAGCTGCTTTACTATGATTCTTATATCATATTTTATGAGGATTAAATAAGCTTTGTCACATTCGTAACTAGTGTTAATTTAAGTTACTTAAATAATTGCTAAATTATTAAAATTGTTTTCCAATAAATCAGATAATACACATATTAAATAATAAATATACAATATCACTGACATATGTAACTTTATTATGTCTAATGTTTGATAGATATAATATGTGTTTTAACAGACAAATAACCGGATAAGTTTTCGGCATTAATTAAAAACATATTTAATATGAGTAAGAACACATTGATGATTTATTTTCAAAAAATAATTTCAAAAAAACAAGCTTCTGATACAGGTATGGCTCTGGTGCTTATATTACTGCTAATTGGATTATTTACACAAAATAATCTTTATTACAAAATAGCAATTCCTGTTTTGATAATTAATATGATCTTCCCAATGTTTTATTATCTATTTGCTGTTATTTGGTTTGGTTTTTCACAATTATTAGGGACTGTTGTATCAAAAATTATTTTGACAATAGTATATATTCTTCTGGTTATTCCTGTAGGGATTTTCAGACGACTAATAGGTAAAGATTCATTACAATTATCAGAGTTTAAAAAAGGTAACAACTCAGTAATGAAAACACGAAATTATAATTTTTCATCAAAGGATATTGAATATCCGTATTAACTAAAAAAAATTATGGAATTCTTAAAAGATTTATTGTCATTTTTGAATTTATTCAAAAAATTTTGGTTATTACCAATCATTATTGTGTTCTTATTATTCGGAGTATTAGTCGTGTTAACAAGTGGTTCAGCTATAGCACCATTTATATAGCTGAACCACTTGTTAACACGATTAATACTCCGAATAAGAAGAACACAATAATGATTGGTAATAACCAAAAATTTTTGCGAACTTTCAAAAATGACCATAGATCTTTTAAGAATTCCATAATT
>PVMS01051970.1_pt1 | contig 11133 bp, 8 predicted proteins | sample 1853461 | NCBI WGS metagenome assembly PVMS01 (sample SAMN08582032, study PRJNA380276) | Marine sediment metagenome, whole genome shotgun sequencing project. | isolation source: ocean sediment barecode stripped | collected 2017
TACACACAATTGCTGCCACGATCCTACGTTTCCGTATTGACGTCAGATACGGTAGAGCTGGCAAGAGCGGAGCAAACTTTCGAGAGTTTTCGTACGTTTCCGGGGCATGTAAAGGCGGCCGATAACTTGTATCGCAGTTTCCTTGAGAAACGTGCTGAGGCCGCCGAAGAGATTGCGGAGATTTCGGCAATCGTTGCGATGGCAGTCAAACTGCCAAACGCAGGTCGGTTGCCAGCCGAGTTGCAAGCCGGTTTCTGGGATCGTAGAACACGCGAGGCGATGCGTTCGGAAGTCGCGACGAGGCGTTGCTTGCAACCATTGAGTCGTTTGCATTGTCGACACCGCGGCGACGCAATCGTGCTGCCTCACTGGTCTCGACCGACTATCCGCTATTGATCTCGAGCCTTCCTGCTGCTGATCGCGGCGTTGTTGTGTTCAATCCTGGCAGCATGTTACTAACAGAGGCACGTACAGCCCAGGTATCGCAGTGGTCGCTCGGTAGCCAGGGGTTGCAAAAGCGCGATGACTGGACGATTACGGCGCTCGAAGTGTCGCCGCTGGTTCGCCGCGTCATTGTCGATCGCGGGGGAGTGGTCAGTCGCATTGGCTTGACCTTGAATTTGAGCCATGTACGCGTTGACGATCTTCGTATCAAGGTGATCGCCCCATCGGGTCGCGCCGTTGAGGTCGATCCGGGCGTGATTCGATCATCCTCACACGAAGATATTCGAATCGACTCGGGCCAGCTCGTCGACTTGCTTGGCGAGCCAATCAACGGCACATGGAGTTTGAGTGTCCGGGACGAAGAGATCGGTGTGGCCGGCCAACTTGTTGGTTGGAATCTGCAATTGAATTCACAAGGTCTCGTCGAGGATTTCCAGCGCGGGCTGAATATTTCAGATCCCGTCGAACGAGAGACGGAAAATCTCTGGTTCAGTGACGACGGCCGATTCGCGGTGGCGCGTGCGACGCAAAGCGATAGTGCACGTATTTGGGATCTGGCATTTGCAAAGCCGGTTCGGGCGGTAGCCGTTAACGAATTAGAACAACTCATTGGTTTGAGTGCGGGTGCCAGGCAACTTGTCACAGCGACCCAAAACACTGTCAACCTGTGGGATACCGCGACTGGCGATCGAATTACAACACTGGATGTTGGCTCGGCGAGCAGCACGTCCACGCTGACCGGAGACGGAACGCACTTATTCGTACAACGACGCGGTGATCTGGATACGCATTTTGAGCTGTGGTCGTTAAACGAATCGGCGATCAGTGCGCAGCTCGATGTTGCTGGAACGCCGGCGCTTGTGTCTCTCGATTCACGGGGCGATCGAATAGCGATTGCCGACTATGATCGCGCTGTGCGGGTCTGGGATTTTCACAGTGGCGAGTTGATCGCACAAATCGATCTCGCCGCGCAGCCGAGTGAACTGGAGCTGGCAGCAGGTGGTGAGGTTCTTGGCGTAGTGTTCGGCGAAGAGGGCGCATCGCTTTGGCGCATTGATCAACCGTCGTTGCCGATAGTTGAAGAATTCAATCGTGGTCGGTGGCAACTGGCTTTTTCAACGTCGGGCACGAAAGCACTGTTAGGCAGGCCTGACCACGGTTTCCAGGTGTACGACACGAGTAACGGGCGCCTGGTTGGGCCAGCGCTGGGTTCGGGCGCCGATACCACTGTCGACAGCCTGTTGGGTTTTAGTGCCGACGAGCAAACATTGGTGACCGGCGGGCCGAACAGCACGGCACGGTTCTGGCGGACGCCGACGGTTGCTGCAGCTACTGAGTCTATCGAGAGCGACACGAAATCCATTTGGCCACCGTCCGGTGACGCCGTTGCCGTTGCGACACCCGATGCGTCGATAATCGTAATCGGTGACCGGCAGGGTAATGTTCACGTGCTGCCGGCTGGCGATGGTCCAGAGGCTTTCGTGGGTGCCAGAGAAGACGTCAGTTTCCTGGGCCATAGCCGCAAGGTTCGAATACTAAGTGTGAGTCGCGATGGATTGAAAGTTGCCAGTGCCGCCGACGACAACTCCATTCGCGTCTGGAGCACGGTAACGGGATTGCCGCAGCCGTTCTTTGGCGACATATCGGGCAATCCGATCGAGCGAATCGTTTTTTCTCCCGATGCGGCGATGCTGGGGCTGTTGAGCAGCAACCGGGTACATGTCATGGACGCAAATAGTGGTGCCATACTCGCACTATTTGAACTCGGAGAGCGGCACCAAAGTATTGCGTTTGCCGACAACGATCATATCTACGTCGGGAGCGAGAGCGGCACATTGCGCGTAGTCAATCGCGAGGATGGCGATAATTGGAGCATGCAGACCGTATGGCAAGGCGATGCTGCCATCCGTTGGCTTGAGGCGTCCCCTCGATCACGATTTCTCGTTGTTGTTGATCAACACAACGTGGCCCAACAATTTATCCTCGGTGAAGGCAGGCTTGGCGATCGTGTTGTTCAATTGCCAGGCAACGTCGAGGAAGTCACATTTTCGCCGAATGGTTCTCGCGTGCTGTTTCGGACATCACGATGGGTTCATCGGGCCAGTTCCGCCACGTCTGGCTTGATTTGGCTGGATGCTGCTTTTGCACCGAGATCGATTGGCGCCGCACGTATGGTATTCGGCGGCTCGAGCGCCAGAACGGCGGCCCCATCAGGTAATCGCGTGTATTTGCCAGTTGCGGGTGATGGTTTCGTACAACTGGCCGAACTAAATTTCGAGATGAATCGCGGGCCCGCATTATTCGGCAACAAGGACATGCTACTCGATGAGTGGCGCGCGCGACTCGGCATCGACTAACGATCGTCACCACGCTGGGTTCGGACCAGCAATTCCAATTTTTGCGCCGTGACGTCTGCCGCACGGACCGCTTTGCCAACCGTGATCGGCACGCGGGCAAATAGTCGCCCCGGAACCCTGCGAATGCCACCATCCCTGCGCTGACTAAACCAGCTACCCCAGAGCCTGCCCAGAGAGACTGGAATAACCGGCACCGGTCGACGTGCGATTATCTTCTCAATACCAGGTCGAAAGCGCTGAACTTCGCCATTACGCGTGATAGCGCCTTCCGGAAAAATGCAAACAATATTGCCCGCCGCAAGTTCCTCATCGACTTTTTCGAAGGCGGCGTTCATGAGATGTTCGTCTTCCCGGGCACTGGCAATGGGGATAGCTTTCATATTTTTGAAAAAGAACCGGAGCAGCGGTATCTGAAAAATCTTGTAGTACATGACGAAACGCATTGGTCGTCGAATCGAGCCACTCAGCAGGATCGGATCCATGTAACTAACGTGATTGCAAACCACAACGGCTGGTCCCGTGTGCGGAATGTTTTCCAGGCCGATTGGCCGTACCCGGTAAAATACGTTGATGAGTATCCATGCCATAAAGCGCAACAAGAACTCCGGTAACAACGAATAGATGTAAATCGCAACTACGACGTTCAGAGCAGCCAGCACCAGGAATAATTCGGGGACGGAGAAACCTGCCTGAAGGATTGCGATCGAGATGAGCGATGCGGCGACCATGAAAATCGCATTTATGATGTTGTTTGCGGCAATTATTCGCGACAGGTGCTGGCGTTTCGAGCGTTGCTGAATCAAAGCGTACAAAGGGACACTGTAGAAACCACCGAACGCGCCAAGCAAGGCGAGGTCCAGCAATACTCGCCAACTGCCAGGCCGCGCAAGAAAATCGCTCACCGAATCAACCGAGGTAGCAACGGCAACCGGCTGGGCGAAGTACAGGTCAATGGCAAACAGGCTCAAGCCAATGGATCCGAAGGGCACCAGGCCCAGTTCGATGCGGTGTCCCGACATGCGCTCACAAAGCAACGAACCGATACCGACGCCAATCGCAAACGCGACCAGCAGGCTGGTTGTAATCGACTCGTTACCGTTCAGAATATCGAGCGTGTATGCGGGTAGCTGTAGTGTCATTGCCGACCCGAAAAACCAGAACCATGAAATGCCAAGTATCGACAGGAAAACGCTGCGCTCTTCGCGTGCGAATCCTATGATGCGCCAGGTCTCGGCCCACGCATTCCAGTTGATCGTCAATGCCGGGTCTACGGCCCGGGTTGTTGGTATTTGCCGGCTCGCCAAGTAGCCGAGCAGCGCAAAACCAACCAGGCAGCTTGCGAGAATTGATTGATTGGATGGATCGATAGCGACGGTTATCCCGCCGATAATCAGGCCCAGAATGATTGCTATGTAGGTACCCGCTTCAACGAGCGCATTGCCGCCGACGAGTTCATCGCTTCGAAGTTGCTGCGGCAAGTACGCGTATTTAACTGGCCCGAATAGCGTTGACTGACATCCCATCAAGAACAACACGACCAGCAATAATTCATAACCCTCACTTACAAATGCGTAGGCGGCGACAGCCATCAACGCGATCTCGAGTATCTTGATTCGACGCATTAAAAACGATTTCTCGTATTTATCGGCCAGCTGGCCCGCTGTCGCGGAGAACAGGAAAAATGGCAGAATGAATAATGCGCCGGCAACATTAGCGAGCTGCGTATGGTCCATGCCGGCTACCAGGACACCCTGAAAGGTAATCAGGATGACCAGGCCATTCCGAAATATGTTGTCGTTCAGAGCGCCGAGAAACTGCGTACCGAAAAACGGCGCGAAGCGGCGCTGTCCCAGGAGCGAAAACTGGCTGGAATCTGACATGTGAGCGGGGTTCCTATGCGATTTTGGGCGTCACTATAGCCCGAAATGGCCAAGCCGGGCTTCAAAAACTGCGAACTCGCGCAAATTCCGACGCTTAGGCCAATGTTATGATTTAACGTCGCAGTGCACTGAAAACTATGACTTTTAATCGACTTTTGAGCCAATGTCCGTAATGACCAAGACATTTCTGCCAGTGTTGTTCAGCAGTATATGGCTTTCTGCGGGTTGTACTGGGGAGCCTGCGCCTCGTACTGTGGAGGAATATCTCGACAGTCCGGCATTTCTCGAAGCTGCCGTTGTTCGTTGCGCGCGAGATCGTTCTCGGACGCGCTACGACGTTGAGTGCGTCAATGCGAGGCAGGCGGTCTCTATGATCGAGGCGCGCGAGGAGCGATTGCGACGTGACAAGCTGGAGGCTCAATCCGAGAGCAAGCGCGATGCTTTGCGGCGCACGCAATATGCAGCAACGGAGGCTCGACGACGCGCTACCGAGATTATTCGATTACAGGAAGAAGCGGAGTATCTAGCGCAATTCGGCGAATTTCCCATCACAGTCGATGCAAGCGCAAACGATCCGGACGCCAATGACAACGGCGTCTACGGCGACACACCACCTGTCATTTTCGACGAACCTGTTCGGCAATTCGATGATTCGGTTCCGGCGTCTGACGGCGGTAACGCCCCAGGTGCGACAACCGAACCCAAGTCGACCAACTAACTATTCTCCATTGACGGCGGCACTGACTGTACGCGCACATTACGGGTCGGGAATGGAATAACAATGTCGTTGGCGGCGAGTGCTTTATAAACGGCACAGTTCAATTCATGATTTATCCGGCCACGATCAACCGGGCGGTCGATCCAGCAGAGTAATTCAAAGTCTATCGAGGATTCGCCAAACTTGCGAAACCGCACTCGAGCTTCGGGGTTACTGCTGATTTCAGAGTTGTCTGCGGCAACCTGCTCAAGTGTGGCGATGACGTGATCAACATCGCTGCCGTATTCGACGCTAACTGCGATCCGAATCCGGTGTTTTTTCGACGGACCACCGGCTTCGTTGGTGATCTTGCTGTTGCCGATTATTCCGTTCGGAATTATAATTTCGATGTCGTCGCGAGTAAGCAGTCGTGTGCTTCGAAGACCAATCATCGTGACCACGCCGCGTTCGCCGCTATCGAGGATGATGAAGTCGCCGGTCTTATACGGCGCATCCATTACAATCGAAATGCCGGCAAACACGTTTGACAGCGTATCACGGGCGGCAAAACTCAACGCGAGGCCGATGATTCCCGCGGATGCCACCCAAGCCGTGACATTAATGTCCCAGGCGAGAAAAACGAAATAGATAGCCAGCATGAAGAGAAATATTTTGATGGCGTTTTGTAACAGCTGCAGCATGCCAGTTTGCACAAGCTTGCTGTTGCCCCGTCTTTTTGCAGACTTCACAAGTACTGTCGTCATTCGATGGAACGTGGTGTACCAAACGATAATTGCGATGGTCCTAAGTAACCCCAGGGTAAGGAATTGTGGCGAGTCCCCAAGTTCCAACCGGCGCGTCGCCATTGCCAGACCGACCAGCACGAAGGTCAAGAATACCGGTTTGTGTAGCAGGCCGACCAAGCGATCATCCAGGTCCGTTATGGAGCGACCCGTAAAACGGCTGACTGCTCCTGACAATAGCCAACCTGCCATTTTGCCAATTGCGATGAACGCGACTGCGATCGCAATCACTTGCAAGTATTTGTTAGGGCCGATTATCGCGGCCCATTCCAGTACGCGTTGAAAAATCTCGCTCATACTTCGTTCTTATTGATTAGAAATTCGTGTCGTCGGGGTCGGGCATGCCGAAAGTTCGTACTTCGGACGGTTCGCTGGTTGCTGATGAAGGTGGTGGTGTCGTGCCGGCCCGCATGCCAGGTTTTGTCGGCAGGCGTCGCGTTTGCGCGGTCAGTAGTTGCACAAATGTATTGGCAATGTCAGGAGCGATATTCGGTGAACTCGCAAATATGTTTTCTGGCGACATGCTCGTGGAATTGTAGAACGCGGAATTTGCTTTGCGATCCATCGTGATGCCGGTGCCCTCGAGTGCAACACCAGCGAACAAACCGCGACTGCGCGAGTAGGAAACAACTTCCGCCTGGAATGCGAGATCGGTTGCAACTTCGGCATGACGGCCGACGGGCCCCGCGGCGATCGACGCATCTGCACCTAGGGTGAGCTTGCCATTCGAAATGTCGGCTACGCCTTTGCGCGTTTTGAAAACCAGAATGACATCGATGGACTCCACACCGGCCTGCCAACCGATACTACCGCCCGTCAGAGTGATAAACGCCGGGTTACTCCAGGATTCATCGTCCTGACGAGTCACTATGATGCCCCTGCCGTGCCGTGCGCCTAGGATGAACCCCGCTTTAACCACTCCCGGTATAACGGCCACGGCGTAGGCGCGTGATAACAACGATGGTGGAATCGATTTCTCGGGAATCCGCAAGAGTTCGTCGAGAACGTCAGCCGCGTCGGCGACACGCTGTTCTTCCTTGCTTGCCGCCGCAACTGGCATGGACAGAATCAGTCCCATCGCCACCAGAAAGGCGTTAAGTCGTAAACTTTGCATATTCAATCAGAGCCGGAATTGGTATCGGAGTTCAATGATACGCCAATTTGTGGGGGCAGCGGAATTTCGAGGCTGGCACATATCGCGCGAATCAATTCGGCCTCGGGAACGTTTAGTTGCTCATCGTGCAAGACAACAGTCGTCACAGATTCAAGCAACATCTTTCGGCCTTCGCCATTGAGCGCGACCAACATGTCAAGGCTCTTGTCGAGAGCAGCCGTCGATGGTTTTCGTTGGACATCGTAGGCGCAACTCTCACCCCACTTGCCGAATCTCTTGAGGCCGGCACGAAACGCAGCTTCACCATCGGATTCGTTGACATGACCATAGTGAGCGACGATTCGCAATAACTCGACCGCCGCGTCGCGGACGGGTTTGCGGCCGGCCCGGCGACGCCTCGGGCTGCTCGATGGATTGATTATATGCCTGAGGTTGGTTGCCAGGACGCGGTAGAAACAAAATTCGTACAGCTCGATTTCACCATCGATCTCAATCAGGCGCCCGGTCAGGTCGATGAGGTACTGAAGCTGCGGTGCCGGTCTTTGACGCAGTGAGGGGAACGCGATTTCGAGGAGCGGCAAGCGATATAGAGGGCTGGCTTGCAGCAGCTCGTCGTAGAATTTTCTGATCAACTGTGTTCGCTGTTCGCCCAGCTGTTCCGTCGCCAGGTTGAATTGACGTTCCGTTACACGACCACTGCGATCAAGGATCAACGCTATGGTGAGCAGGTATGACAGGTCAGGCGAATGTGCAGCGTCATAGAGCAACTCGGGAACGGTTTGCAGGATTCGCTCCGCGAATGCGACATGCGCCTCGGTAGGTCTAGCAACCGAATCGCCAATCGATGCTGGCGACAGCCTGGCTTCCGGCACATCCGCGTCGGCCACAAACCCGGCGTGTTGCCTTCCTTCACTTGCCATGTCGGGGACGCTACGTTCACGCAACGTGACGACCGGGTAGTCGCCTTCGTTGAAACTCGGGTCTAAAGCCCGAATTCGGTCGGTCAGCGGCGGATGAGTTGCGAACATTCCGGAAAGTTTGGATCCGGTCCCAAATAACATATGACTGACTTCCTCGGGATCGGCCGATTGAAAGTGTGAGCCATTATCGTAACCGCCAATTTTCTTCAACGCATTTGCGAGGCCGGAGGTTTGACGAGTAAATTGTACGGCGCTCGCATCCGCAAGGTATTCGCGTTGTCTCGAGACGCCCGATTTGATTATTCGAGCGATAAACACGCCGATTCCCCCAATGATGATTAACCCGAGACCGACGACCAGCGCTACAGGCGCGCCTTTGTTGCGACTGCTGGAATAACGAACGCCACGAAAGACCATACGACCCATGAGGCCAATGATCATGATCCCAAACAACACTCCCATGAGCCGGATATTGAGTCGCATGTCGCCATTCAGAATGTGGCTGAATTCATGGCCGATGACGCCTTGCAACTCGTCGCGATCCAGGATTTCAAGTGTTCCGCGCGTTACAGCGATGGCGGCGTCGCCCGGCGCGAAACCGGCCGCAAACGCATTAATACCGGCTTCTTGCTCGAGTACGTAAATCTCGGGAACCGGTACGCCCGATGCGATGGCCATTTCCTCAACGACATTCCGCAATCGGCTTCGAAGCGGGTCCCGGGTGTCGGGGGACACGAGTGTGCCGCCCACTTGCTGCGCCACACGTCCGCCGCCAGCGGACAGTTGCGACGTCTTGACCAGCGTGGCGCCGGCAATGATCAGCGTTACGATGACCGCCGTTCCGATAAGAGTTGGCGCCTGATTGCTCAAGTGCCCCCAAAACGTCGAGTACTCACCGGCCGTAGTGATATTGAATGTCGCCACACCGACGATCAGTGTGACGCCGGCCACGATCAAAGCTGTCGCCAGCAGATACAGGAACACCAGCCGGCGGGTCGACCGGCGCGCTTGATCCTGTACCTCAAAGAAATTCACGGTGTGTCCACTGCGCTTCGCAGGATCGCACTATGAGGTGAATGAGACCTCAGGCACGTCGCGCTTTTCCTCGGATTCGATTTCGAGGAAGCTGGCCAGGGCGAAGCTGAAGAAGCCGGCAATGACGTTATTGGGGAAATTCTCTGCAGAATTGTTGTATTGAAGGACTGAATCGTTGAAGGCCTGACGCGAAAAAGCGACCTTATTCTCAGTGCTCGCAAGTTCTTCCTGCAGTTGCATCATATTTTGATTAGCCTTGAGATCAGGATAAGCTTCGGACAGGGCGAACAATCGGCCGAGGGCGCTGGTCAATGCACCTTCTGAGGCACCAAGTTCTTTGATCGCAAGGGCATTGGCAGGGTCCGCTTTGGCGGCATCGAGGCTTGATGATGCGGAGTTACGAGCACTGATCACTGCTTCAAGCGTTTCACGCTCGTGTTTCATGTAGCCTTTGACGACTTCGACGAGGTTCGGAATCAGATCGTAGCGGCGAGTCAGCTGCACATCGATCTGGGCAAAAGCGTTTTTCACACGGTTGCGTTCATTGACCAGCCGGTTGTAAATGCCAACCGCCCAAAAGACAATGGCTGCAATAAAGCCAAGGAAAATCAAGAATGGAGTCACTGTCCCGCTCCTTATCAAAGATTCGAGAGTACAAGCATAACGCTCGCACGAAGCTAACTCTAGTTATGGTGGTGATGTTCGCAATATCAACGCCTGCAGAGGCCGACTGGCTTGCCGATGCGCGCCCCATGATGGGTACTGAAATTAGCGTAATGTTATGGCATGACGACGCTCTGGAGGGTCAACGATTGATCGAGCAGGTGTTTGCAGAAGCAAAACGAATTGACCTGTTGATGAGCACCTACATAGACGACAGCAGAATTTCAGACGTTAATCGGCGCGCCGCCGATGAACCCGTCGTCGCGGGCGATGAATTATTCCGTTTGATACAGCGATCGCTTGATATTTCAGTGCTGACGCGTGGTGCGTTCGACATTACCTACGAAAGCATTGGTCAACATTATGATTTTCGCAATCGCGAGCGTCCTGATCGGGCGACGGTTGATGCGTCGCGAGAACTCATCGACTATCGACTAGTGCGGCTCGACCAGGCGACGGGAACCGTTTCATTCGCAGCCGCGGGCGTACGAATAAACCTGGGTGGAATCGCCAAGGGTTACGTTGTGGAACGAGGTATCGACATCCTGCGCATGGCCGGCGTGCAAAATGGCATCGTGACCGCCGGGGGCGACTCGCGCCTGCTCGGAGACCGTCGAGGCGCGCCCTGGATGGTCGGTATTCGCGATCCCCGTGTTGATGGTGCGGTCGCGATGACTCTGCCGCTCGCCAATGAGGCAATTTCCACCTCGGGTGATTATGAGCGTTATTTCGAGGAAGACGGCGTGCGTTATCACCACATCATCAGCCCGAGTACGGGCGAACCAGCAAGCGGCGTGCACAGTGCAACGGTAATCGGTCCTGACGCGGTCTTGACCGATGCCTTGTCCACCTCTGTTTTTGTCATGGGTGTTGACGAGGGGCTACTGCTGATTGCGACATTGCCGGATTACGAGAGCATCGTGATCGACGATCAGGGTCGCATCTACTATTCGGACGGACTGCAAAGACCCGACCCGTAAGACCGCGACATCCGTTCATTCACACGGCCAGCGAACCTGGGGGCTTTGCAATCCTCATGTCTCGATCCCGCTTGACGGGAGCTCGCTACGCTGCGCTTTACTTCGGATTGCAAAGGCCCCCACGCCCGGCTGGCCCTATGACGCATGGCGGTGAGCGCGGGGCGCATTACAGACGTCGGATGGGACGTTTATCGACCGAAGTAAAGCGCAGTGTAGCGAGCTCCCGTCAAGCGGGATCGA
>PVMS01152147.1_pt1 | contig 11131 bp, 11 predicted proteins | sample 1853461 | NCBI WGS metagenome assembly PVMS01 (sample SAMN08582032, study PRJNA380276) | Marine sediment metagenome, whole genome shotgun sequencing project. | isolation source: ocean sediment barecode stripped | collected 2017
ACAGACTCTTTAATCTCATCTAAATAACCGGCACTATTGTATGTGTTCAATGATTTTGTAAAACTTGAACCGATTTTAGATCGAACAGTATTTATTTCACGCCTGATTTGTTTCAATAAGGCTGATGCATTTTCATCAACTTCTGAAAAAGGAGTTATAATTGAGCTGATTTTTTCTGCTATGTGCTTTTGATATTCTATTTCCGACGAAACTTTGAAGAGTGCAGGGTAGATATCTTTGAATTTTTTAAAGAATTTTAACAATTCAAAAACGGTGTTTGTATTGTTCAACACTTTTAGAAATGACTCAGGTTCCAAATAACTATTTTCGATGCTTAGCAGATGTATTTCTTTTTGAATTGCATCAAAATAATGGCTGGGTATATGATTGTCATTCTCAAATGATGACAAATAATCATTGACCTGAAATAATTCAGCTTGTAATTTATCTTTCGTTTTGAATGGTCTTATTTGTAAAGTAGCCTTATTTCCCAATTCAGAAATACAAAATTTACTTACAGATTGTAAAATGGTATAAAATTCTAAATCAAGAAGTGTTTTTTCTGAAATATTACTCATAAAAAGTACTAATTATTAACTTTAAGCAAAAGTATAAATATAATTGAGAAGATATAATTAATATTTAGAAGTAATTCTATTTAACATCATTCAAAATAAAAGAAAATCTGTTAAATTTGCGCTGAGTTAAATAAATAAAGTTATGAATGTGAAAATTGAAAATAGTTGGAAAAGCATGTTGCAGACTGAATTTGACAAGCCTTATTTTAGGGATCTGGCCAGATTCGTAAAAGATGAATATGGGAAAAACACCTGCTATCCGAATGGAAATAAAATTTTCGATGCTTTTAACTTATGCTCATTTGAGGATTTAAAAGTAGTTATAATTGGTCAGGATCCATACCATGGTATTGGACAGGCCAACGGGTTGTGTTTTTCCGTAAAAGATGAGATAGCACATCCACCATCACTCATTAATATTTTTAAGGAAATCAATTCTGATATAAATAGTCCTTATCCAAAAAGTGGAAACTTGGAGCGTTGGGCCAAACAAGGTGTTCTATTGTTAAATGCTACGTTAACAGTTAGAGCACATCAGGCAGGCTCACATCAAAATAAGGGATGGGAGCAATTTACTGATGCCGTTATTTCAATAATTTCAAAACAAAAGGAACATGTTGTATTTTTACTTTGGGGCGGGTTTGCAAAAAAGAAAGGTTTGAAAATTGACAAAACCAAACATTGTTTGTTGACCTGCGGTCATCCCTCTCCTTTAAGCGCTAATAGAGGGTATTGGTTTGGAAATAAGCATTTTAGCAAAGCGAATAATTATTTTGAAAATAAAAAGTTACCTTTAATTGTATGGTAATACATATAAAAAAAAGCGCTTTTGGCGCTTTTTTTATTAACTAACTCAAATTTTATGTTACAATGAAAACAAAGTTTACTAGTCTTTGTCTCAATGTAATAGTAGCAATTCATATGCCAACCTTACAGTATAACTGTTAATTATTAGTTAAAGTAAGATTGTAAAAATTAATTAAATTAAGTGTCGTTGTGCTTTGTAGGAAGAACGTACCAAAGCACCACTTTCAACATATTTAAAGCCTATTTCCAATCCAATTTTTTTGTAGGTATCAAATTGTTCAGGCCTGATGAATTCTATAACAGGCAAGTGCATTTTACTAGGTTGTAAGTATTGGCCAATGGTTAAAATATCAACCTTGGCATTCACAAGATCCTGCATGGTTTCAAGCACTTCTGCTTCAGTTTCACCTAAACCAAGCATAATGCCCGATTTTGTTCGTATCTGACCTTGGTCTTTCATATATTTTAAAACTTCCAGACTCCGATCGTATTTGGCTTGAATTCTTACCTCTCGTGTAAGTCGTCTTACCGTTTCCATGTTATGGGAAATTACTTCAGGAGCAACATCTAAAATCCGGTCTATATTTTTTTTGATTCCCTGAAAGTCAGGTATTAAAGATTCTAAAGTCGTAGTTGGGTTTGCTCTGCGGATTGCATTTACAGTTTCTGCCCATATTATAGAGCCACCATCTTTTAGATCGTCCCTGTCAACTGATGTAATCACAGCGTGCTTAATCTTCATTAATTTAATTGAACGAGCAACTTTTTCAGGTTCTTCCCAATCAACGGTTTCAGGCCTCCCTGTTTTCACACCACAAAATCCACATGAACGTGTACAAATATTCCCTAAGATCATAAATGTGGCTGTTCCTTCTGTCCAGCATTCACCCATATTTGGGCAACTACCACTAGTGCAAATCGTATTCAATTTGTATTTGTCGACCAAGCTTCTTAGTTCGGTATATTTTTTCCCAACCGGAAGTTTAACCCGTAACCATTTGGGTTTTTGTATTTTATTTGGAGCTAAGTTTGTTTCCTGAGACATTTCAACTATAAATTGACTGCAAAAGTACGAAGAATTTATAAACTTAAAACATACCATATACCGAAACCAATTAGAAATAGTATACCAAACCAACTTAATATCTTAAGTTGTAAAGAAGGTCTCCATTCTTTCGGTGTGTGTTTTCCTGATATTAGGATGAAGTTGATAATGGCAAAAAACGGAGCAGTTAAAAAAGCAAGAATTGTTGCAATTTTAACTAAAAGTATCATTTCTGATCTGAAGAAAGTTAATATAAAAATTGTTCCTATTGATAGAAAAACAATCCAAACCCAATACATATTTTTGTAAGATTTACGAGTAAGCAGGTCAAAGGTTTTGGACATTGCCCTGGGAGAAGCGTCTAAAGTGGTTATGGTAGTGCTAAACATGGTTGTAAAAGCAGCAGCTGCAATAAAAATATACATTTCAGTACCTAAACTATTCGTGTAAAGAGAAATAAATTGTTGCGAAAACTCCACCGCACTACTACTAAATGTTTCTCCTGAATTAAACATTACAAGAGCACCTAAAGCCACAAAACAAATTCCAAGAATCATGGCACCCATAAATCCAATATTAAAATCGAATATAGCCAGTTTTGTGTTGAAATTCACCGACTTATCTTTTTGTTTCTCCAAGGCCCAAAGCGATTGCCAGATAGAAACATCGAGTGGGGCAGGCATCCATCCTAAAAAAGCAATTAAAAATGCTATCTCAATACTACCCTTTGGTATAATTTGGATAAAACTGAAGTCGGTTTGAGAATTAAATCCTGCTCCAACCAGAGCAATTATAGTAGTTACAGTTAAGGTCACAATTATAAATTTCATTAAATTATCAAGCAATTTATAACGCCCTATTATTAATATTGTCAAACATATAATCGTAATTATCACGCTCCAAATTACAGGATCTGAAGTAATACCGAATAAATTTGAAGCCAGGCCAGCCGTTACAATTGTTACTGCTGCTTGTATGGTAAACATACTTATAAAGTTTAAGATAAAATATGCAATCAATACTCCATTACCTAATTTTTTATAACCGTCCAATAAACTTTCACCTGTTGCAGTGGCATATCTTGGGCCATACTGAAAAAATGGATATTTTACAATATGAATTAAAACCAATGCCCAAATTAAGCCAAAACCGAAGTCGGCTCCCGCTCTGGTTGATTGCACTAAATGTGACACTCCAATTGCTGCACCTGCAAAGAGCAACCCGGGACCTAATTTTCTAAGCCAGTTAAGTTTATGTGAATTCAATTTTTACGTTCGTTTGTAATTATTTCAGCCAATAATTTTTTTGCTCGTAATAATTTTACCTTTATATTGCTCATTGGTTCATTCAAAGTATCGGCCAATTCTTTATAACTCATTTCTCTGAAATAACGAAGATTTATTATTTCCTGATAATGTGGTTTGAGCTTCTTTAAATAGTGGAGAAGCTGTGCTAAATTTTGTTCTGTAATTAATTGATCTTCGGCAGAAGGTGCTTCATCGTATATTTTATGAACTTCGGATCCTTTATTATTTATTGAAATGGTATCGGTTCGTTGTTTTCGCAAATGGTCTAAAAAAATATTTTTTGAAATTGAAATCAGCCAGGTTTTGAAATTATAGCGTTCATTGTATAAATGAATTTTATCAAAGGCTTTTGAAAAAGTTTTTATAGTAATATCTTCTGCTTCATCTTCATTTTCAGTTTTAGAGAATTGAAAACGATAAACATCACTCCAATAGGTGTTAAGCAACGTGTTAAAAGCTTTTTCGTCTTTTTCCCTAGCTTTTTCAATTAATTCGGCAATATCAGTATTTTTTTTTACCAATTTATGGGTTTTGAAATAAGATTTTTTATAAAGATAAACAATTGTATTAAAATTAAAAATATTTCAAACAAAGGAGTAAAAAGAACAAGATCTTTTCCATTCAATTTTATAAGTGATCGTCCAATGACTAAGTACTGAGTTAAAACTCGAATTCCAAATAATAAGGCAACAATTTTCCAATTAAAAAGAGTGTATAAAAGTAGCATTCCAAACACCCAAAACAATAATTGAGTGGTATAAAATAACCCTAATAAAAATTGATGATGTGGTTTGTAGTATGAAGCTGTGGAAACATGTCTTCTTTTTTGTTGAATCCAGTTTTTAAAGGATGTTTTTGGTAAAGATTCGGTAAAGCTGCCTTGTGAAATACTATAAGACGTATTGAATTTTGTAGCAACCTGATTGATAAATAAATCATCGTCTCCCGAGTTAATTTTCATATGATTTGCAAAGCCTTTTACGTTGAAGAACATCGATTTTGTATAGGCTAAATTTCGACCAACTCCCATATAAGGAATTCCTATTTTTAAATAAGAAAAATACTGAATTGCTGTTAAGACCGTTTCAAATCGAACTAGTTTATTTAAAAATGATTTTTTTATTTTCTTATAAGCACCATAACCTAAAACAATTTTATAATTACCAGTAAAATTACGAGTCATTTCAGCAATCCAATTCTCTGATACAGGTTTGCAATCGGCATCTGAAAATAATAAATGCTCATATGTTGCTGCTTTAATACCTAGCGTAAGCGCATACTTTTTACTACCCCAAAATTGTTCATTTGGAACTACATCAACTATTTTTATTTTAACTGAAGAATTGTTTTGAAATTGTTCCATTATTGCCAGCGTATTGTCTATCGAACAATCATTTATAAGAACAATTTCGAAGTTTTCATATTTTTGATCAATGAAAAAAGGTAGATTGACGGTTAAATTAATAGCTTCATTTTTTGCGCAAATTATAATGGATACCGGTTGGGTGAAGTTGTTTTTTTTGGGAAGTTTAATTTTTGAAAATGCAAATGAGCCAAAAATAAAAAGATAATAGACTAATTGAATACAGCAAATTACTATAAAAGCAATATATATGTATTCGAGCATAATTTATCTATTTTCACAAAGATCTGCTGTTTTCCCACAATAGCCGCAAGGCTCACCATTTTTATTTAAATGTGGATTTTGACTTGCACAAGTTCCTGCAAATTCCCCATCTTTTTTAGCCCACAATTTAATTGCCAATCCTGCAACTCCTAAACCTAATAAACCGAGGGTTATAAACAATAGTTTCATTCGTTTTTTAATAATTTTAGTTTTCAGATGGATTAATTCGCATCTTTTAATTTATGGTACAAATATACTGAATTCTATAGGATGAATAGAAACTATAGTTTCATATATAATGCGATTGATAAAATATTAACAGAACAGAGAAATAACTGGTTAAAATACATGTAAAACGTTAAATGTTCATAAGTTTCTTTTATATTGTAACAAATAAATGCTAAATTAGCAATCGATTAAAAGTTTAAGTTTCTTAGTTTTTATTGCGTATTAACCATCTAAAACTTTTAAAAATTATAAAATTGATTGAATTAATAAACTTTTAGTCGATTACTATTAACGGAAAGACTCGTCTATTTTTTTAAATTGACGAGTCTTTATTCTTTATAGATGAATTATACCTTAACTTTCTTTTTTAATTAATCCTTCCTGTACATTATTTGGAACTAATTCAAAGTTTGAAAATTTAGTTCTAAAACTACCTCTACCTTGAGTAATAGAACGTAATGTTGTTGAATACTTATACATTTCTGCTAATGGTGTTTTAGCTTTAATGGATTGATATTTACCATCGCTATCCATACCTAAAATTATAGATCTTCGTGATTGTAAATCTGTCATTACATTACCCATAAGTTCTTCCGGAACTTTAACTTCCAATTCATGAATTGGTTCCAATAATTTAGGTTTGGCATTTAAAAATGCAGCTTTAAATGCATGGGCTCCAGCAATTTTAAAAGAAATATCATTTGAATCTACGGAGTGCATTTTTCCGTCAAACAGCATTACTCTAATATCTCTGGCATATGAGCCGGTCAGAGGCCCTTCTTCCATTACTTCTAAAATTCCTTTTAAAACCGATGGTAAATAACGTGTATCAATAACACCACCAACAATACAATTGTAGAAGATTAATTTTCCTCCCCAATCCAATTCTATTTCATCTTTACCTCTCACGTTAAATCCATCTGGTTCGGGCATTCCATCATACCATGGCTCAATTTTCATATGAACCTCTCCAAACTGACCAGATCCACCAGATTGTTTTTTATGCTTGTAACTAGTTGTTGCTGAGCGTTGAATTGTTTCTCGATACGCAATTCTAGGTTGTTCAAAGGATGCTTTTATTCCATAAATATGTTGTAAGGTCCAATCAATTGTTGCCAAATGCAATTCACCTTGACAAGATAGAATTTGTTGTTTTAATTCTGTGGAATACTTAATTATAACTGTTGGATCCTGACTATGAATTTTTTTAAGGGCATCATTTAATTTCTCTTCATCATTTTTATCAATAGCATTTACGGATTTATTAATTCTTGGATCGGGATATGCAATTGGTTTAATTGTAATATTTGAACCTTTAGTTCTTAAGGTGTCATTAGTTTCAGTATATTTTAACTTTAGGGTAGCACCAATGTCACCTGCACTTAATTTATCAACTGGTTCACGATTCTTACCATCCATAATGTATAGCTGGTTCAATATTTCAATTTCTTCTTTTCTGGAATTTTCTAACTTATCATTTTGTCTTATTTCTCCTGATTTCACTTTAAAGAAACTGATTTGTCCTAAGTTTGGTTCGTATAAAGTCTTAAAAACAAACAATGATGTTGGAGCATCAACTTTGCATACAATAGAATCACCTTCAACACTTTGCTCAGATTTTAAATCAGCTGCAGAAGGAGCAACATTATCGATGAATCCCATCAATCTACCACTACCCATATCATTCAATGCGGAAATACAAAAAACAGGAAATAATTCATGATTCAACATACCTTTTTTAATTCCTTCACGCATTTCATCTTCATTAAGTGTCCCTTTATCAAAGAAAAGCTCCATTAAATCTTCATCATTTTCGGCAGCTTTTTCAACCAATTCATTGTGCAACTCATTTGCAAGTTCAGCTTGATCTTCAGGTATTTCCAGTTTTTTGGGTTTTCCTCCTTTTGGTCCAAACTTATACATCTTCATTTTTAATACATCAATTATGCATTGAGCATCATCAACAATCAAAGGATATTGAATTTTAATAGCATGTCTACCTGCCAATTCAACTATACTTTTAAAGCTTTCTTCAAAATCAGCATTCAAATTGTCAATCTGGTTAATTACAAATAAGGTTGGAAGCGAAAAACGGTCAACATAATTCCAAATAATTTCGGAACCAACTTCAACCCCATGTTGTGCATTAATAAGCATTACAACTGAGTCGGCAACACGCATGGTAGAAGCGATTTCACCTATGAAATCATCTAATCCGGGAGTGTCAATAATATTTATTTTGTAGTTGCGCCATTCAGTGTGAAGAGGAGTGGCAAAAATGGAAGTTTCTCTTTCATGTTCAATTTCGTGATAGTCTGAAACAGTGTTTTTGCTTTCTACGCTACCACGGCGGTTGACAAGTCCAGCTTCGAAGAGCATGGTTTCTGCTAATGTAGTTTTACCACTTTTATGGGCCCCTACTAAAGCAATGTTTTTAATGTGTTTATCATCATATATTTTCATAATCTAACTGTTTTTGTGAAAAGTTGCATAAAGTTACAAACTTTTTCAAATAAAAAGATGACGAATGTTAGAGTTTTTTTAGAACGAGTAATTAAGTTGAGAATGAAATTTAAAAATAAGGAAAAATTGCACTGAAGAATGATTTGTTGCGAATAGTTGGATGTCTTGAAAATCAGACACTAAAATGAAAATATAGATTTTAAAACTTATTTTTTACAATTCATCCTGATTAAACAACAGTTCAGAAAGTTTATATTTATTTTTTGTGGGATTACCCTGACTTTTGAACTATAAATAAAATAATTTTAACTTTAATCTAATTATTATGCAACATTTAATTTTAGCACTAGCACTTTTATTTTCATCATTATTATTTGGTCAATCACCTGACAATCTAGAAAATACAACGGAAAATTCGGTCACTGTAACTGTGGTAAACGTATTAAGCGATACTGGTGAAGTAAAATTCGCTTTTTATACAGAAGAAAATTTTAGAAAAGTGCCATTGTACGCAAACTCAGCAACAATTAAAAATGGAAAAAGCACTGTAGTATTTGAAAATGTTCCCGCTGGGGAATACGCTGTATTATGTTTTCATGATGAAAATGAGAACAATCGAATGGATTTTTATGAAAATGGCATGCCAAAAGAAAGCTATGGAACATCTAATAATATAATGACTTTTGGTCCGCCAGAGTTTGAAAATTCTAAATTTGTAGTAAGTGAAAATGACTTAACTTTAGAAATTAAGTTTTAAATTGCAATTATAAATAATCAAATTAATTCAAATGAAATTGAATCTGAAATATATATTCAAAGTAATAGCAATTATAGCAGTAGTAATATTTGTAATTGAACGTTTTTTGTTTAATGATGGATTTAATTCACCAATAAATGAATTGTTAAAAGTTTTTAGTATTCATTTATTATATTCAACGGTACTAACATTGATGAATTTCTACTTTTTTTATTATTTGGATACTAAACTATCCTGGAAAGGCAGCCCTAAAAAACGCCTGATAATTGGTGCCGTTGGCTCAATAATAATAACAATGATTGGGCTTGTCGTTTTGAGATTTGTGACCCTGGTTGTGATTTTTGGCCATCCGGTTGAACGATTTCTAAACGACGAAAATGCAGGCATGTATTATCTTTTCGGATTGATAATAACATTATTTGTAAGCTTAGTATTTCATGCGATATTTTTCTACAAAGCGTTGACAGAGAAAAAAGTAAAAGAACAACAAATTGTAGCAAAAACTGAAACAGCAAAATATGAATCTTTAAAAAGTCAGATAGATCCTCATTTTTTGTTTAACAGTTTAAATGTATTGACATCTTTAATTAGTGAAAACCCAAATCAGGCAGAAAAATTTACGACAAAACTATCTAAAGTTTATAGATATGTATTGGAACAGAAGAGTAAGGATTTGATAGATTTAGATGAAGAATTGCAGTTCGCAAAAGCGTATATGGAATTGTTGAAAATGCGTTTTGAAAATGCAGTGGTTTTTGAAATTCCTGAAAAATCGAGCAATCCGGAATATAAAATTATCCCATTATCGCTGCAATTATTATTGGAAAATACGATTAAACATAATGTGGTTTCTGAAGAGAATCCATTAAAAGTAATTATAAAAGAAGAAAATGGTTATTTAATAGTAGAAAACAATTTCAATCCAAAAACTACTTTAGAAAAGGGGACAAAGGTAGGTTTGAATAATATTATTGACAGATATGGTTTAATTACTTTAAAGAAAGTACTAATTGCAAAAACCGCATCACATTTTATAATCAAACTACCATTATTAACTCAAAGAACTAAATCAATGAAAACATCAAATACACAAGAAACTAACAAATATTTAAGAGCAGTTGAGCGCGTCGAAGAAATAAAAGGATTTTATGCTAGTATAATCGCGTTCTTCGTTGTCATTCCATTTCTAATATTTATATATTTTAAGTATACACCTCATTCAATTCAATGGTTTTGGTTTCCAATAATGGGTTGGGGAATAGGTTTGATATTTCAAGGTTTTAAAGCATTTAATTATAATCCAATATTAGGAAATGATTGGGAAGATAGAAAAATAAAGGAATTTATGAATGAAGAGGAAAAGCACTATTGGGAATAAAGTATTACAGTAATAACAATGAAAAATATAAAAAACTGAAAGGAGTTGAAAAAAAATTCAATTAGCCAATTACCTGAAACATAACATTTAATACAATATATCAACCATGAAAACAATAGATTCAGAAGAACAAAAATATAGCAGAGCTAAAAAGAAAGTTGAAAATTTGAAGGGATTTTATTCAAACCTTCTTGCGTACTGTTTAGTAATTCCTTTTTTAATTTTTATAAATTTAATGACCTCACCACATCATTTATGGTTTTGGTATCCTATGGTAGGTTGGGGAATTGGAATTGTATTTCACGCAGTCGGTGTGTTTAACAAGACTTCTTTTTTAGGGCGAAATTGGGAAGAACAAAAGATTCAGGAATTTATGGAAGAAGATGAAAGAAATAAAAGAAAATATTAATCTAAAACAATCAAAATGAAAGCAAATTATACAGAAGAACAAAAATATATTCGGGCCAAGAAGAAAGTAAAATCAATAAGAGGGTTTTATGTTCATTTTGCCGTTTATTTAGCAGTTAATGGATTTATTATAATGGCGCGAGCATTATCAGGTGGAGGATGGGAAGTCTTTTGGGAATTTGAATCGTATAGTACTATGGTTTTTTGGGGGATAGGTATCGCATTTCATGCATTTGGTGTTTTTGGAATGGATTTTATTCTTGGCAAATCATGGGAAGACCGAAAAATAAAGGAAATGATGGACAAAGATAAGCGTGAATTTTGGGAATAAATGAACCACAAAGTATAAAGAAAGATAGACTTTTTATAAATAATAAAAGATACTTTGCAAACAACAACCTAAAAATTAAATATTAGAAGTTAAATATTAGAAGTTAAATATTAGAAGTTGAATAATAAAAGTTGAATATTAGAAGTTATGCTTTGCAAACAACAACCTAAAAATTAAATATTAGAAGTTAAATATTAGAAGT